>Ga0315909_10005280_pt1 | contig 14904 bp, 8 predicted proteins | sample LakEriMetagenome_11_FD_203527 | JGI IMG/M metagenome (GOLD analysis project Ga0315909, IMG submission 203527) | Freshwater fungal communities from buoy surface, Lake Erie, Ohio, United States - Buoy 2 MA125 | ecosystem: Environmental > Aquatic > Freshwater > Lake | place: USA: Lake Erie, Ohio...
TGTTGAAATAAGAACCACTAAGCCCATATAAAGTTATAAAAGTATCAGTTATAGTAGTATAATTAGCTGTACTTTGAATTATCCCACTACTATCCCCACTTCCAGCTCTATAAACATAAAAACTACCTCCTCCAATTTTTAATAATTGATTATTTGTTGTAATATTTCCTCCATCAGCTCCTGAAGTGATGCGGAGAGTGTTGACATTATGAATTAAAAATTCATTAGTTGTTAAAGCTGTATTAACATCAACCATTTCAACATTTCCTATTTTTAGGAGATTATGGTGATTTTGATCAGGCATATTACCTGATATTATTAACCCTGCTCCTGTGATGTAAAAAGTATCAACTCCAATTACATCATACCCAACATTGTAAGTACCTAATTGAATTTTAGATCCTTTAATACCTAAAGCTTCAAATCCCCCTGTTATAGCTGTAGAACCTGTGACTGTTAAACTACCTGATATTATGGCTGACCCTGTATAGGGAAAAGTATTAACAACTATTGGGAAGGTTGAACTATCACCCTTAGTAAAAGTAATTGTATTTAAATTAACAGAGGCTGTGGTTAAAGATTGGCTATAATAAGTTAAAGCTGAAGTTCCACCTACTGCTGTCGCATAGCCTGATTGAGAAGTAGGGAAGTATATTTTTAAATTATTAGTATCTTCTCCATCAATTTCTTGGGGAATAATGACTTGCCCGCTAGTGTCATATACTGTTATGACAGGATATTGAGTACCAAGATTATGGGTAAAAGACCATGTAGTAGCGGCTGTAGATTGATTTAAGAAGGCAGAATCTGATCCACCTCCTCCACCCCCACCCCCATTAACAACATTTATAGCCCAAGAGGCAGTACCAAAAAATCCTACACCTAGGAATGAAGATGAAATAGCATTTGATGTAGTATTACCTGCGTCTGTTACTTGTTGTAAAGTACCCACACCTGAAGCTAATGAGGCAAGTGAGGCAGAGACACTTGGGAAACCTTTAATATTTAAATCACTTCCTGTTATACCTCCGCTAGCACTAATAGTAGAGGCTGTTATACTGGTAAATACTCTTAAACTACCTGAAATATCAAGGGTATTTTTAGGGGTCCTATAATCCCCACCGATGGCTATTCTAGCATCATTCCCTGATCTAGAAATATATAAAATATCAGTTAAACTGTTTTTACCAACAGCTATAGATAAACTTGAACTATCTGTAGCTAAAGTAAGTCTAACACTAGCACTAGCTACAGGTGAGATTAGGCTTCCACTAGTGTTAAATTGCATTGAGGCACTATCAAAAATATAGAAACCACCCTGACCAACAAGAAAACCAGGTGATGTTGGTTTAACTATAATACCACCATCAGTATATAATTGAGTTTTTCCTGTATTGGCTTCTGTTAAGCCATATAAACTTTTAGCTAATTTTAAACTACCATTATAAACCTTACTTGAGGTAAAATCAGAATAACCATCAACCCCAGGATGTTCATAAGTGTCAGTTGCTGTTAAATCAACATTGTTTTTACCCCCAAATCCTAAAATAACAAAAGGTTCATTACTTTCAACACCTTTAGCATTAGTAAATAACTCTCTATTATCTTTTAATATATGACTACCACTAGGACTAGTTACTGTAGGAGCATTTCTACCTACTCTTAAAGCCACACCCTCAACATGAGGGGGATAAGCTGTTATATAATCAGCCCCTTCAGGAGTACCATTTGTAGAAGCAAAATAAGCTACTTGATATTCCAAACCTGTAAAAGAAGTACCTCCACTGCCTGTATCAACAGTAATAGGAAAAGTTGAACCATCACCTTTAGTAAAGGTAATTGTATTTAAACTAACAGAGGCTGTTAAAAGGTTTCTGGTAGCTAAAGAAGCGGTATTAGTATTATTAGCCCAAGAGGCTGTACCATAAAATCCTACACCTGAAAAAGAAGATGAAACAGGGCCAGTTATAAAAGCACTACCAGTTAAAAATAAGGAACCAGATTGGATATATAAAGAACCTGTTCTTTGAATAATATCACCATTAGTTCTAAGTGTGATTATATCTGGGTCTAGGCTAGAGCCAAACCAAAATTCATCAGGATCTGTTAAGGAATTATCCCCCACCCTAAACTCCATTCGGCCAACATCAGCTGTACTTTCAATATGTTTAATCCATCCTATATCATTTTGGGGAGGAAACGAATTTGGAAAAGATATAATAGCTTCTCCAGATGTATTTTTATATATAACTAAAGTTCCATTACTACTACCTGATTGGCCTATAGTGATACTACCACTAACACCTAAACTACCTGTTATAAGAACATTTTGTCTAAGTGTATTAACATAAGAAGCTGTTAAGGCATGAGAAGCACTTATAGTATTATTAGCCCAACTAGAAGTACCAAATAGAGAACCAGTAAATTGACTAGCACTTATAACAGAAGCTGTTATAGAGTTAGTAACATTTAAAGTATTTAGGGCAGCATCACTGCCGGAAAGAATGATTTTTTTCCAACTTGGCATTTTGTCTGGTTCTCTATCGCGGTTAGATACGAATTAAAATCGCCTACTTCCCTTATGGGCCAACAATAGTAATTAACACCTATTATATTATTGTTTTACTTCTTGTACTGTAGATAATTTTTCTTCAAATTTTTTTAAAAGGTTTGACACAGTATGAGCATCTCTACCATAAATTTGTACATTATGGATAGCTGCTATTGCAAATTGTATTTCTTGGGGTTCTAATCTAACTTGTAACATTTTAACATAAATTTAATTTATTAAGCATATATATAAATATCACTAGTGTTTGTTTGAATATACATCTGTCCTAAGGAATAATTACCTACTCCTCCATCTCCAAAGTTAACAGGAGCACCTGTAGGAGCACCTGCTGAGGCACTAACTGTAACTATATAATCTGTTGTAGCTCCTACTGCTATAGAAGTAGCATTAAAAGCTACTGAACTACTCTTAGCTACTAACCATCTATTAGCTTCTTGGTCGTAAAATAAGGCTGTACCATAAGCTGTACCATCACTAGCTGAGGTTTGGACTATTATACCTCCTTCATTTGCTATAGGTCCTGTAGATCCACTATTTAATAATATAAATTTATCTTCAATAGATAAATTATTAACGTTAATAACTGAGGCTGAACCGTAAACAAATAAATCACCATTTATAATAGCATTATTAGTAACAGTTAAATTAGCTAATGATGAAGTACCAGCTGTTAAATTACCATTTATAGTAACAGCTTGGTTTAAAGTATTAACAGAGGAAGCTGTGAGGGCATGAGAAGCACTTGTAGCATTATTAGCCCAACTAGCAGTTCCATTTAAACCAACTGAAGCTGTAATAGTTCCTACTGATAATACATTGGTTGAAGGATTATATGTAAATTCACCAGTACCATTATCAATATTTAGTCTTTCATAATCTGTAGTGGTTGTATTGTCAGTAAATAATACTTTATAGTTACTATCACTATTAGTAGGAGTAACTAAAGCAGCATCTGTTACTGATGATGTAAGTACATAAGAGGCAGTTGTAGCGTAACTTGAACTTAAAGTATAAGAAGCACTTGTAGCATTAAAAGCATAAGAACTGCTTAGAGCATAACTAGAACTTAAAGCATAAGAAGCACTTAGGGCATAGCTAGAACTTAGGGCATAGGATGAACTTAGAGCATAACTAGAACTTAGGGCATAACTAGAACTTAGGGCATAGGATGAACTTAGAGCATAAGAAGCACTTAGAGCATAGCTAGAACTTAGAGCATAACTAGAACTTAGGGCATAGGAAGCACTCAAAGCATAGGAAGCACTCAAAGCATAGGAAGCACTCAAAGCATAGGAAGCACTCAAAGCATAGGAAGCACTCAAAGCATAGGAAGCACTCAAAGCATAGGAAGCACTCAAAGCATAGGAAGCACTCAAAGCATAGGAAGCACTTAGAGCATAGCTAGAACTTAGAGCATAAGAAGCACTTAGAGCATAAGAAGCACTTAGAGCATAACTAGAACTTAGGGCATAGGAAGCGCTTAGAGCATAACTAGAACTTAGGGCATAGGAAGCACTCAAAGCATAGGAAGCACTTAAAGCGTAACTAGAACTAATAGCTTGAGAAGCACTTTGAGCCCAGCTCGCAGTTCCAAATAACGAACCAGTTATTCCTTGAGAAACATTTAAACTTCCTGTTATAGTTAATCCTCCGGATATTATTTGGTTTGAACCAGTAGCTAAAATAAATAAGGAACTAGAAACTCTTCCTATAGGTGATGGATTTATCCCAACTGCTGTTGTAAATACTGCTACACCATTAGTTAAATCATTAGTAACAGCTGCTTTAATTGATGTTGTAGTAGAACCAACCGAAAAATTATCAGTAGAAGTTATAGAGGTACTAGATGAACCAAAAGAGGCTATTTTAGATTCTTTTGAATAAATTTCAAAATTATCCCCATCATGGACAAACAAATTCTTTATGGTTCCACCATCACTTCCTGAGGTTACTTGGAAAGAATCAACATTATGTATTAATAAAGTACTAGTTCCACCAAATTCATAACCAACTATTTCAGTATTTCCAACTTTTAAAAGATTATATGTACCTAGTGGTAAATCTGAAGCACTAATTATAAGACCAGAACCTGTAATACTTCCTAATGCTGGGGCAATCCCATTTCCAATAATATGAGTTCCTGTATAGATATCCCAATTACCACTGTTATATATGTCAATACCTCCACTTATAAAGACTGATTGGGTTAAAGGATTAACATAGGAGGCGGTTAAAGAATTTATAGCCCAACTTGAAGTACCAAATAGTGAACCTGTTATACCTCCTGTAACTTCAACAGTTCCTGTAACTATTAACTCCGGTCCGCTACTACCACTAATGGTAAGAGATCCTGTTATAACAGCACTACCTGAGAATGGGAAGGCAGGTTCTCCACTACCACTAGCAATTACTTCATCAGCGTATTTACCAATATAGAGTGAAGCTGTAACAGATGCTGGAACCGCAAAAGATCCACCTTGGTCTTGGATCCATAAAATCCCAATATAGGGATCAATAACCCAGTTTTCATTACCTAAACTAGATATAAGATTACCACTGGAGTCTCTAACTATTGGTCTATAACCTAGCCCAAATGATTCAGGTATAATCTGCAAAGATCCAGTTGTGTCCGCTACAACTTTGCTATTAACAAAAGGACCAGTTCCTTTTTTAGGGTTAGTACTATTAGTTTGATAATTAGAAGGTAATACTAACTTATAAGCATGAACTGTTGAAGTATTCTCAGCAGCTGTATCAGCTGTTTGGGCTCCAATAGTAGTTCCATAACTACTCAAAGTAGCATTCCCAGGGTCAGCATCATAAGTGGAATCTGTTGTAAGAGCCTCAAGTGTGAAAGGAACAACTTCAGTTATATTATTTGTATTAGTGTAATTAGCTGGAGTTATTGTTATTGAAGAAATGGGTTCCCCAAATATAATATCTGTAGTAGATTGTATAGCTGATGGAAAGTTTTCATTGAAAAATTCCTTATTAGGGTTAGTATGAGACTTTCCTAATAACTTTTTAAAAGCTATCTGTAATTGGTTAAGTTGAGTTAATGTATTATTAGCCATAATCTATTATGATATTGTAATATTATAAAAATACCCTTCCCAGTCTTTATGTGTGACTATTTTTAATACAGCATATCCACTAGCTGGTACAACTTCATTTACTAACTGGACTGGGAGGGATAAGGAAGTGTTGGTTGATCCTAAAGTAAGAGAAGGAACAGTCCCATTGTAACATCCTACTCCATCTGCTAAGGCTGTATAAGCCCCACCAGGAGCTGCTGTAGCCATATCTCTAAACCCAGTTTGGCCGGGAACTTTAAAATAACAGTGAATATTATTCCCTGAAAGAGAAGTACCGTCTGGTACTACTGTTGCATTTACCCCATATAAGGTTACAGTTTTAGTTGGGGTAGCGCTAGCTCCATTATCATACCTAAGGAAAATCATTAACTCAGTATGAGATAAAGTACTTAAGTTAGGTGGGGAGGATGGGGCTGAGATATTACTAAAATTACCACCATTATAGCTATAGCTATCACTAAATGATGAGATTACTCTGTTATAATTATAATAAGTAGTACTTGTTAAAACTCCATTAATTCTAGGCTGCCCATATACAATTAAACCTTTATTAGTATCTATACTACTATTTTGTGAATCCCAAGCGTTTCCCGCATTAGTTACATCACTTTGATTATCATAAGAATTTGAAATTAATCTTCCATATTCATTAAGAAATGAATAATTAGCTGAAGAACCTAAAGTATTATTAGTACTGTTTTTCCCTATCAAAAACATACTCCCAGTCCTAGAATAACTTGAGTTGGCTGTAGTTAAGAAAGGTTTAGCAAAATTAGCTCTAACCCCAATACCATTTCCAAAGTCAGTCCCAGCTCCTTCTCCTACCCCACTCGCTCCAGTCCCTCCATTTTCAGATGAAGTAAAGAAATAAGAAGCATTTGTAGTGTTACTATAAGCCCCAGAACTACTAACTGTTAAAGTTGTAGTTCTAGGATTATTATTACCTAAAGCAGGTATATTTTGAGAGGCAAAATCATTTAAATTAGTATTTTCATCATCAAAACCTATAGCATTATTAGCTACATAAGTCATAGTATAAGCATTACTAATTGAAGCTGTAAATTCTACAGTTACACCTGTATAATAGGGAATTTGGCTTAAATATCTTGTACCTGTTGGGGTTCTTTGTTTAAGAGTAGTTGATGGGAAGGTAGCTGCTATTGAACCTGATTTATCATTAACCCATTCGATATAGTTAGTTGTTACATCAAAACTAGACCCAGTATGAACTACTCTACACCAATTCCATCCATTTCGTTGGTCAAGATCATCAACCACAAAACTCCCAGTTCTGTGGATAAAATTAGTAAAAGGATCTCCATTAGGGAAAGCCGCGCTTCTAGTGGCTGTTATATTAGTAAATCCTGTTCCATTACCATTCACACTACTAGCTATAGCAGCCATAGTTGAAGTTAGGTCTAAAGTATGTTTAGGAGTTGTATTATCATTAACATAAATTCTTAATTCTCCTAAATGGCCATTATTAAAAGCATAAGCTTTATAATTAGTACCAGTGTCAGTAGGATTTTGAGGGGTAGTTCCATTTAATCTACCAACAATATTAATTGTTCCATCAAATACACCTAATCTATAATCTGGGGTAGTGGTTTGGGAAAAAGCGGCATCAGTATTCACAGAAGTATTTGTCCCCGCTGGAGTTAGCCCATTTAATCCTGATACTATAGTATAATCACCAACAAAACTTGAGTTAGTTGCTCCAAAACTTAGTTGAGCAGATGTTACGTCCCCATCAGTTGATGCTGAGGTACCATCAACAACATTTGAAGAACTTATATTATTTAAACTTGGGGCTTGGGATGGGACTAGAGATGATAATAGGGTGTTTAAATCATCAACAGCATCTGCTATAGTTGTAGTTGGAACAAAAGGAAAAACCCCACCATTATAAGTCCCATCAGAAGGATCTCCTATAGTAGTATTACCTACAGCTGTAGAAGCAGTGTAATGAAATTGACCACTTTCTGATTTATAAGTAACAACCCAATTTTGAGGTACAGCACTTAAACTGGCGAATAGATTACCACTGGAGCTAACATTACTCCCAGTAATAGATCCTTTAGCAAATATGTTATTTAGTTCAGCATTAGAGCCTGATACTATTACCTTTTTCCATTCAGCCATTTATTTAGGTATTTGAGTTTTTTATTATTTCTTGTAACTTAAAAACTATGTTATAAACTATCTGTACTTCCTGACCCTTAAAGTCAGAACGAGCAACTAGTGCTAGTAAATATTTATTTTCCTCTAAATTTAATTGAGGAAGCTCATTTTTTTTAATAGGAGATTCAATTGAAGAATCTTTAATTGCTGTTGCTTTGATATCTTGAAAAGTTGCCATAAAACTTAGTATTTTATTATAAATATTATTGGAAGCCGAAATAAAATTCATTATCTTTATAAATTATACCACCTGTTACTGCTGTTGGAAAAAAACTATTAGGTGATAAAGTTAACACACCTTGATTATTAACTTTTAATGAAGTTTCACTTCCTCTTTTAATAGTAAGAATATCATCATTACTACTAGTTTGAACTAAAGTTAAAGATGATGATATAATAACATCTAAACTTCCACTATTAACTATATTATTATTATCTAAAATCCAATAATTACTTCCACCCCCTATACTATAACCATCTATAAATTGTTGGATAGTAATATCTTGGACTTCACCATCAAATTGGTTATAGATAAGTAATTTATCATCAGCTCTACTTTCATTGCCTGGGGAGAAATTGGGGGCGTCTAATATAACATTATCAGCTCCATAATAATCTACTTCTACAGTAAAAGTAGTACCTGACAGACTTCCTGAAAGACCATCCCCTGTTGTTATGTTAGTTATACCTCCTCCACCTCCACCACCACTACCTGTATCAATTGTTATGGTAAATTGAGAGTCATCTCCTTTAGTAAAGGTAATTATGTTAAGATTGGCTGAGGCTGTTTTTAAGTATAAACTTGGATCAATGCCCCCTCCCCCAGCCCCATAACTTCCTGTGTAGAATAATTGTTGTCTTTCCTTATCATAAACTACAACTCCATCAGTGATACCTTTAGTATCCATTGATAGAGATGCATATAAAGCGGGAAAGCCTAAGTCTATTCTAAACCTTTCAGCCATGTTGTTATAGGGGGTTTAGTAATAAATATTTAAGCTTTATAATATTTTAGATAATCTTCTTTTAAATACTTATTAAAACCGTGTAATTTATCTTTATTTATTTGTAGTGAAACTATATTTTTATTAGTTTGGCTCACTTTATCTTTATCACCTGTTAATGACCAAGGAATATTAAAAGGAAACCAAGTTATAAAATCTATAGTGGAGTCTTTTTTAGTTAATTTGTCATAATCAGACTTAGAAATTTCTAAGTAAGTGAATTCATTACGTTTTTTACAAAAGTACCTTCTGAATTCTCCTATTTTATAATCTTGTTCTGTTGGTTGGGTTAAATAAAGTGGGGGAGAAGAACGTTTAGAATCAGGTAATAAATTTTTAAGAGTTAAATAACCAGCAACATTAGAATCTCCATCTAAAATAAGATTATTATTTGGGAGATCAAAAAAACCATAAGTTGATTTCCCATCATTAAAAGGAATAGGATAAAGAGGAGAATTAGGTTTGTCATCTGGGCTTTTCCCAGTGTAGATTTTACCATTATATAATTTATGATAATACCCAACATAACCAGGGTCTTCTGGGCCTTCTATTTGTAAAGTATATTCACGGCCTTCTGTATAAAGATTAGTTTGGATCCTACTTTTAGGGGTATAAGGCATAGTTATAAATATTTTTATCCTACAATCTTGAAATGACGTTCTGCCTGTAAGGCTTTTTCTCGTTGCATAGTATTTGGGGTGCCTCCGTTATTCAAATCAGCAAATTTTAAAATAGCTTGTTGTGTATTTTGGAACACTGTGTATGATCCTTTATTTTTGGGTTGGACAACTAAAAATTGAACAAGTATTTTAGCTGCCAAAGCTAAATCTTTATTTACTAAATCAGGATTGTTAAGTATATCTACACCTACAAGATCACCATACTTTTTGTAAATAGCTCTTCCTGTTAGACCATTAAATCCTCTTCCTCGATATGTCCACCCGTCTTTAGAAGCAGCACTTCCATTACCTAAACCACCATAATTATCAGAATATACATAACTGAAAAATCTGACTTTGTCTTTTTTTAGATCATTTATAAAAGCATCACTTTGTTTTCCAAGTTTAGTTTTAAAAATCTTTCTGATTCTCTCATTAGAAGTGTTATTATAACCAATTTCTCCTTTAAGTAAAAATCCACATTCTTTAGATACAGTACATAAAACTCCTACTTGAGATATAGGATTAGTAAGACCCACAGCATTTAAAGCGTCTAAAATCAATTGAACATTTTGACCAGCTTGACCCGTGTAATCATGTACTATCTTTCCCCCTGTTGTTGGTTGAGTTAACCCAGCACTATTTGGAGTAGCAACACTTCCCCCATCATTTGTAGAAACACTTCTATCTCTATTACTATCAAAAGCACCAGCTTCACTAGTTCTAACTCCCCCACTTAGTGCTTCATTTCCTTTTGGAATGCTAAGACCTTCAATTTTAGTAGTCCATCCTGAAGGATCGACTGTATTAGATATACCTTTAATAATAAATTCTATATTATCTCTATAACTTTTTGGGAGGTAATCTTCTGTTATAGTATATTTTTGAAAAATCTTTATTCCTGATATTCCGTCTAAAGTTAAGTTTAGAGATATAGGTATAAAAGATGGTGAGGCTGCTTTTGGGTTTGCTAATATTCTACTGGCCTTAATTTGTTTTTGATAGTCATTCACTGAGGGGCTTAATTCCTCTACATAATTTTTCATCCATACTCCACTTCCTAAAGCTGTTAAATAAGAAATAGTGTCCTTTTTAAGACCTAAAAAATTATCACTGTTTTCTGTGCTATTTTTGGGGACTATTTTATTAGGTACAATTCTATCTGTCAAACCAGCATTCCACCTAGAAAAAGCTATAGATTCTACACCTACATCTTCATTATTTGCTTGAGCACCTATAGCTATTTGAGAAGCTAAATTTGGGGTTATTTCAGATTTGACTGAAAAGCTCTTTACAAAGGTACCTTGATTTGGTTTTACTAAACCTACATTTATAAGTGTTGGAAGATTGTTTGGTTTAACTGGGGTAGATCTGTCAATGATGTATAAATTATGAGTAGTGGAATCATAGTAAGGTTCAAGGTTAATATAGTTAGCCAAAGTCCCATTCATAGCTGTTAAAATAGCTGAGAGAAAATCATAAATCGAAAGATTCCCTTCAGAATCAATATTATCAATTAAAGTAGTTAGAAGAAAATCTATGTTAAGAAAAGCATACATATAATATAAGCGTGAAGCACTACTATTATAAAATTGGTCTCCTATATAGCTTATTTTTTTAGTTGAGGCTTTTGCGCTGTTATAATCTTCACCAGGATTAGCAAAAGCACTTTCTCCAAAAGCCCAACAAGTATTAATATCACTTGACATTATATAAGGATCAGCATTAGTAGTATAATTGCCCTCATATGACCAATATATGTTAAAAGTAGGAATTCCTGATTTGTCGTATGTTAGACAAAAACTCTCAATTAGTCTAAGAAGAGCCCCTAATGTTATGTAATAAAAATTTTTACCCTCACCCATTGTGGGTGCTATCCTCACCACTTCTTCCCCAGCCATATTATAAAAAGGATTTATATATGGTTTATTTTTAAGTTTAATTAAATTAGCTATATTTGAGGAAGATGTTGTTTCTTTATCTTGAAAATATGAAATGATAACACCATTTGTTGAGGTTAAGTCTGAGGTAGCTACAGGGAATCCAGGTTGTTCAGCTGTAAATAAATCATCTCCATCTAAGGCCTTTTTTAAGGCATTTAAAATTCTGCCTAAAGTGCTATTATTAGCTTTGTTTTGTTCTTTAACTTCATCACCCCCACTTTCATCAGAACGAGGAGTAGTTACAGTTAAAGATTCAATAATATCACCATGAGAAATAGCTTTAATAGTTATATTATAAATGCCATTAGGTTGCATTTCCCATTCATAATTAGTTACCCACCCTAAGAAACCATCATAGTTACCACTACTACTTTCTCTTTGGACTTCTATATAATCCAAAACTCTTCTTAAATACGTTTGTCCTTGAGGTGGATCTAATTTAGATACATTTAAAAATTTATCATAAACATCACTAACAGAGGGAGTAGTTCTTAAATCTTGAGTTCCGTTTTCAAAATACATAGAATGACCCCACTCTAAAAGAATAGTATATTTTAATCTTAAAAATAAAAGTTCAATTGTCTCAAATTGAGAAATATTATAACAAGTAATTTTAATAGTAGCTTCTCTTAAAGAGCCTTGGTTTTGAGAAACAACATCTATAGAAGTTACCCCAGGCATAGGAGATAAGCCATACTGATTGGTTGAGTCAAAACCATAGGCATTTTGTTGTATATAACTTACATTGTAGGTATTAGCAACTCCTCCTTTTAATTGCTTTGGGCTCCAATTTTCAGTCCCAAAATCTCCCATGCTAACTCCTCCAAATAACATATAATATTTAGCTAATTGATTACCTGTAAGGTTTTGTCCGCTAGCATATTTGGAGGCAAATTCACTGGCTTTGGTTGAATCTAAATCAACACTAGAACAAAGTCTTATCCAAGGACTTTTTCCAGATTCATAAGTTAATATTTTATTATCTTTTTGAATTTGCCCTAATTTAGTTTGTCTAAGTTCAATTTGTTTACTTACATACCCGTCAAAAGATTCACCAATTATTTCTTGAGGTGTTTTCATATCCACTATAATTTTTACAATTGATTTAATAACTTATAATCAGAAAGAATTTCTGTTAATTCTATAGGTATTCTAATTTGAACTCCCAAAGGAGGGTAAAGAGAATTAAAGGGTAACTTAGGGTTAGCAGCAGGTATTATCCACCATAAAGTGTGGTCTCTATAATATTCATTAGCATATAAATCATACCTATCTTCTTCTTGGGATATAACATAAAAATCAGTATTTCTATAAGCCACCTCAGGATACCTAGCTCCATAATAATATTGTTTTCCTAATGAAGAGGTTACTATAGGTGTTATATTAACATATCTATTCATTTATATTAACTTTAATTTAAAGGATGTTCCTTATTTGAAATAAAAGTTGAACTTTTTCTTATCAATTGGTTATTATTATCAGCAAGTACTATAAAATTAAAACCGCTTAATTTGAGAACTTTTGGTAATTGATAGCCTGAACTTTTTCCTCTTGATCCATAACCAGAACGACCTATGTCAAATCCCCCGTCAAATATTGGCTCTATTGTGAAACCTTTTAAGATGCATGGGGTGTCTCTTAGATAATCTCCAAATGTAAGTTTAACAAAATTCCCACGCAAATATCCACCTTGACCATAGTTAGGTGCTAAATGTCTTATAAGTTCTTCAAGTTTACGATAAATGATAACCATTTGATCAGGATGAGGAACTTCAATAGTAAAATCTAAATTTATTTCTCTACTAAATGATTTATATCTATGAAAAGAGGTACCATAACCAGGATATTCATAATTTTCATAATCAGCGTTAATTTTATCACTAAATGATTCTATATAAGCTTGCCAATAAAGATATTGGTTAGTATCTGGGGATTCGGCGTCTATTAGGTTTAAAATGAAAGGATATAATTGGCCTTCATTAGTTGTTTCATCTCCTCCACTATCTTTTTCTTTTTTCCCATCCGCCCCCTTTAAAAATGGGGTTAAAGCTTGTGTAGTTCCACTAAATTTACTAAGATTTAGTTTTTCAGTATTATTTCTGTTAAACTGATCTTTTTGGTTTCTTATAGCATCAAAATTTTTATCTCCTATAAAAGGAGAATTTATTACAGTGTAATTAGGAAAAAAAGTTTGACCATAAGGGCTATTAGGTGTAGTCAACATATCAACTTTACCTTGCCTACCTATTTCATAAAGTGATGAACTTATATTTTCTCTTAAAGCTGGGGTTCCTTGGTATCTATAATCTAAATAGTTTTTATCAGGGACTATATTATTATCTAGAGGGCCATATCTCTTAAGCTGTTGATTTAGGTTATTAAATCCTGATTTATCAACTTCAGGTTCAGTAAAAGGGGCTGTTGAAGATTCTTTAACACTATTTCTCTCATCATATACTTTAGAAGCTCCTAACAAATTTTTATAAGATGAGAGAGTTTTAAGAGAAGTAACACCAGAAGAAACCTGTCGTGATGAAGCAATAAGAAGATCTTTATTAGGATCCTTACTTAAAGAAGTATTACTGTCTTGAGGACCATATAATTTGGTTTGTTTACCATCTGCATCAAAACCAGTTTTAATTGAACCTGTATTGTTTTGATCAGATATTCCTTCTTTGAGGGAAGCACCTAATAATTTATTACCATTTATTGAAGATTTTGAATTATTAGACTCGTTAAAAGAAGTTTGTAAAGATGAAGAAATAAGAGAATCCTTATTAGAATCCTTACTTAAAGAAGTATTACTGTCTTGAGGACCATATAATTTGGTTTGAGTGCCATTTTCATAATTAAACCCAACTTCAACTGAACCTGATCCAGCATCAGACCAATCACTTATTCCTTCTTTGATAGATGCTCCTAATAATTTATAACCATTGATTGAGGTTTTAGAATTATTAGATTCGTTAAAAGAAGTTTGTAAAGATGAAGAAATAAGAGAATCTTTATCAGAATTAATACTTAAAGTACTATTATTATCTTGAGGACCGTAAGTTTTTAATTGAGACCCATCTCCAGGGTTAATTCCTAAAAATTCAGGATCAGGATCAGGGACTTGAATACCACTCACTTCAGTATAAGTGAAGTATTCACTAGAAGCTCCTAATAAGTTAGTTAAATTTAAAGAAGTTTTAGAGTTAGCTATTTGGTTTCTAGAATTAGATTTAGATGTTGATATATCTTCACCACTATATCCTTTGGAACCTACTGTAAACTCTGTCCTATTAATAGTTGTATTTAACCCAGTTAAGCCCGCCCCAGGTCCACCTAAATAGTTAGATATTAACCTATCATTAGAAAGAGCAATACCATATTTAATAGCTTTAGTAGGATCTATATAAAAATCTCCAATTCCTTCTTCTTCTCCTTTTAATCCTATTTTTTTTCGAG
>Ga0315909_10005282_pt1 | contig 14902 bp, 24 predicted proteins | sample LakEriMetagenome_11_FD_203527 | JGI IMG/M metagenome (GOLD analysis project Ga0315909, IMG submission 203527) | Freshwater fungal communities from buoy surface, Lake Erie, Ohio, United States - Buoy 2 MA125 | ecosystem: Environmental > Aquatic > Freshwater > Lake | place: USA: Lake Erie, Ohio...
CCATTACGAGTTGCAAAACACCAGCTGAAACTTTTGGGAATCCCCATTCATCTACAAGATCATGTACACCTTCCATATTCTTTTGTGCACCCCAATCTTGAGGATTCTTTTCTAACTGGCTCAACATCTTCTTTACATTGATGCCAGTCTTAATTATTTTAATGTTCTGCATTTTTAGTTTCCAGATTTAGATATGTCTTCTCTTGACTGTTACCAACAGTTCCAGTCAGAAAAGAATTGAATGATAGAATAACTCTTTCATTCTGACTTTTATTTGGAGTGACACTATGTTTCAAGTAACTAGGAAAGATTAAAAAGTCTCCTGTCTTTGGCTTCAATGTTAACTTACCACTATTGTATTGATTCAATCCACTAAAATTATAAGTGAACTTGTGAGCTGTGTCATATGTAGTATCATACTGAAATATCATATCAGATGAATCATCTGCGTAAATATAATAAACCGCAGAGAAAATAGAATTTGGATGAATATGTAAATGATGTTTCGAATCTGTTGGACATCTAATAACCCAAGAGTTTGTGATAACAAAATCATCAGTAATCATCAATACTTCTTTTATGTATTGATTGAAGTATTTAACACAAGTCTTTTTAATATTAGATAGTGCAGGATGTTCTAATACAAAAGCATTGTTAGTTATTCTGTGGAAATTCTCAGCATTGTTTGCTGGATCATAATGTGGTTCTTGATAATCCATACTAAGAATATCTACATATTCTTCTGCTGAAACTTCTTCAGTTGATTTATATACTACAATCGGTGTTGCTCTAATAGAATAAATGGTCTCTGACATATCTTCCTTATCCAAAGAAGTCTTCCAGTGAAGACTCTTCTTGTGTTTTCCATCCTAGCGGTTCAATGACAATCTGTAGAGCATCAAGAAATACTTTCTCAAACATCTTGTCATAATCTATGTATGATTCTATTCCAAACTCTTTCGGAATATGTTGACTGAAAGCAATAACATCTTCCTGTAAAGGATTCGGTGTGCGCACATAGACAAATTTGATCTTGTCACCATCACGAATTGGTTGGTACTTCTTATCAAGTCCCATCTTCTTTACGTAGTGGTTATAAAGTAAAGCACCACGAACATGGATCGGTGTTGACTTAACATAGATCGGAGATCCAGCATATGTTTTCATACCATTAACACCACGAGGAAATGCGATCTCTGCTGCTGACATTTTATCAAAATCTTTTCTAAAGTCCATAACATATGTATGAAGATCTTTTTGGTCACCTTTTAGAATAACATTAAGACTGTCACGCAACTTATCACGAATGACTGCTGGTGTTGATGACTTAACCATCTCAAGACCCATGACTTTGATCTTGGGTTTTGCATACTGAACACCCTCAGAGTTGTGCACGTTAATCACATAGCGTTTCTTAGCAGTCCAGATAGCTTTGTCGGCTAGAACCTCTCGCTTCATAACCATCTTTTGAGAATACGCATTCATGTACTCAGCGAGTTCGCTATAACCAGAATCAATGAATGGTTGTAGAATCTCTTCACAAACACGATCCATATACTTGATCTTCTCATCTGTTGACTTATCACCACAGACTTTATCAACCAGCTTCTCAAGTGTAAGGTAGATTGAGTCAGTGTCAATCGCCACAACGAAGTCTTGTCCTTCTGTCTTGAGTGCTCTGTTTAGATATGCGTTCAGTTTATTCGCCATCCAACGAATGGATAGTTGACCAGAAGTTGTAATACCTTCAGCCATACGAATGTCAAAGTATCTGAAGTACTGATTACCCATCGCACCATAAGCAGAGTTCAGAGCAATCTTCATTGCCATCTGCAGGTTATTTAAACGAGAGATATCTTTCAACAGATGAACCTTTGTCTTGTCGTTCTGGTATTCCTGTTCGATCTTCAACATCTGTTTCTTAAACTTGGAACGATTGATATACATCTGCTCCATCAATTCAGGCATGAACCCTTTGATGTCTTTACGATATGTCCAACCATTCGCAGTCAGTGCCAAGTCACGACGCTTACAATAATCAGTATCAATTTCTTTGTTGAGAAGTTTATCAACAGTGACAGATAGCTTTTCACTTGTCAATGTTTCTGGACTGATGTTGTACTGCATAATCAAGTGAGGATATAGACTGTTCAAGTCAAAGGACGCAACCCACTTGTGCATACCAATAAGTGGATCTTTAACATACGCACCTTCAAATTGAGCATCTTTACCAGAAGAAGTCTTGGCTGGAATAACAATACCCTTATGGCGCAGGTGGTTATAAATGATCGTATCCCACATACGTACCTGTGAGTAAACATCTTCTGGATTGATCTTGGCATTGTATGCCATGGTAAGATGCAGTTCAATCAAACGCATCTTGTCTTCGAATCGGTCAACCAACTCTACGTCGTGAATGTTATACTCAACAAACTCTTGCCAGTAGTTCGTGTAGAAATCTTTGAAGTCAACTCCAGGATTCTCTTTCTTACGATCACCAAGTTCCTGTTCGGCAATATAGTCTAGCTTGTAGGATTCTTGTTTAGTGTAGGTATATTTCTTGTAAAGTTCCAGATAGTCTAGCTGGCTGATACCAAGAATGTCATAGTGAAGTTCTTCGTTACCTTTGATGAATGTCTTGCGTTCATTCACCATACCCCATGGAGAGATTTTATTGGCAAACGTGTCACCAAGTTCACGTGCGATACGACGAATGAGATATACGTTATCAAAGAAGTCAGTGTTCCAGCCAGTGATAATGTCTGGGTAGTTTTGTTGCCACCAGATTATAAAATCTTTAAGCAAAGACAACTCGCTGGTATATGCTTGATATGTTACATCGACACGAGTGTGACTATAAATCTTTCCAGTTGGAGAGTGACCGAAAGTGATAACCTTCTTGCTGATTAAATCTTTGACAGTGATCAGAAGAATCTCTTCATTGGCAGTACGGATATCTGGGAATCCAGATTCAGTGGCGGTTTCAATATCAATAGTGTAGACTTTAATCTGTTCAATATCCCAGTTGACATCACCACCATAAGTGTCACTGATATATTGATAGGCATAGTTTGTGTTGCCGTATACTGGAAACCCCTCAACATCTTCGTATCGTTTAACAAAGTCTTTGGTCTCACGAATAGATCCTGGTTTTACTTGATCAACATAGGTATCATCAAGTGTTTTAAACTTCGTTGGTTTATTAGAAGTGACAAAAAGCGTAGGGTAGAAATCTACCTTACGCTGATACGGTCTACCTTTGTCGTATCCTCTAACGAGGATCTTGTCGCCCACTGCATGGGCTGTTGTGTAAAATTCCATTATTTAGTTTTTTCTGCCAATGTTTTATATCCCTTGTAAGTAGGATGAACTCCATCTGGGCTTATGTTAGTCTCAGGTCTAGGGATGACTGTATCACCAAACTCTGTGGCAATCTTTTTTACTGCTTCTACTTGATCAGGTTTTAGTTTATGACTAGGAAGTAACCAAAAAACTCTGTCAGCATCAGCAAGGTTTCTTAACAGACGAATGTTTTCTTCTGTCTTGATTCCTTTATAATCGTTTGCACCAAGACTAATAATAAGTGTACGAGAAGTAACTCTACTAAACATATCCAGATGTTTGTCATTCCATACTTTAGAGTTGATACCACTTTTTGAAATTGATGCACACTCAGTTCTTATCTGAGAAACACCAACTGCAATACTGTCACCGATAATCATACAATCAAGCATTTAATTTCCCATACATAAGTTGCATTGCATCCAGAGCACAATCGTGCACAGGATGATGTTTTATAACTTCATGTCGTTTAAAAAGAGGATGGTCTACATCTACATATCCATTTGTAGTTCCATACAAAACATCAACTGCAGTTCGAACATCTCTCCACATATTATACCCTGTAATTTCTTCGCATTCAAATTTAACTGCCAAAGAATCGATTACAAGTTGATCTAATGAACCACGTGCCCACATAGTTTGTTTAAATGGATCCTTGTATTCTCCCATATATTTGTAGAATTTAAGGAATGCATTATTCACAGTCATGTCATCACGACTTGGATCCAGAGAAACTTTACGAACATATTCGTGTTGATCTTTCCACCACCCCAAAGTAGACTTAGATGCAGTTCGACCAACAGAAAGTTGCTCCTTCACATCAAACTTTACAAAGCATGCATTGTCAAGAAGGTCTTGGTATGTTGGACGTTTCTCTGGATCAAAATGAATCAATGCTGCCGAAAGAACGACAGCATTAGATTCGACACCGAGTGTTTCCACATCGAATATAAACATTACAGAGTTACTCTATCAATTTTTCTATATTGAGTCATACCATTACCTTCACCCTCTTTAGTAAAGAATGTATCAATCTTCTGCTGAGAATCCCATGATTTACAATAGTCGTTATCAACATCACATATAGCAATGGCTTCATCTTCTGAAACAACACGATGGCTCACTATGGTTTCACCAAGCCACAATTGAGAAAACTCTTTTGCATCTTCACAAGTAACATCATCAAGAGCATATTCAGGATTGGAAGCTGGTGCTTCAACCATATAACGCATACGGTATTGACCAATTGTTTCTACCATTACCCACACAGATCCTTCTTTTAAATTACTCATCGCTTTCACCTTTCATTGCTAGTGCTTTATCTAAAGATTTCTGCGCAGTACGCAGACCAAATTCCATCTCTCGTTTTTGTTGTCTCACCATACTCAACTGACTGAGAGTTTCTTGATAATTGGCATAGACTTCAAGTATATCTTTTTCCAGCTTGTTCAAATATTCCTGATGGTCAATCACAGTCGCCCAAGAATCATCTTCGAGTTTCGTGTATCCATTTTTTTCACGTAACTCATCAGTCCAATTCTTTCCATGAATATAAGTTGGAGCAGGGACAATCACTACACCAGTCGTCAACTCACGGATGTATTGAATACGATCGCTAATTGATTCTCTACCATAAAACATTATTCATTCTCCTCATACTCACGACCAGCCATTGCTGCGTGAACATCACAAAGAGTAGTATGCCAACCATCAGTATATGTTTTTCCTGGAGCACCACATTCTTCGCATGTGCGATAACTCATACTCTCAGCAAATGACATATAATGATAATGTTTATCTGTTGCTGCTTGAACATAGAATCTAAGTCCACCGAACTTCTCTTTCACTTGAACAGCGACTGGAACCTTAACAGCTTCTTCATCCAATCTAACTTTGGCTTCGTCAATCTTTTCTTGGGTGATGATATCTTTACTACCTTCCCAGCGTGGTTGATCAACTAAATCTTTGATAGATTCGTAACGACTTTGCGCTTGACGATAGTCAGAAGTCAATAGACCACAAAGGACATCAATGATGTTATACCAACCATCACCACATTCTAGTCCCCAACACATTGCTGTGGTGCGCATATCTGCATTGCGATCTTTAAAGATCAGCGGATATTTTGCACATAGTGCTTCGTCTAGTTCTTTACGCATAATTAACCCCAAGTCCTATGTTCTTCAGCAATGTGTTCTAAGCCATCATATTCTTCAACGATATAGTTAACATCATCTGGAATCTCCACGACTTTCAATTCAGCATGATCACCATTGGCTTTGTCACCCATCTCTTCAACTACTTGAATTAATGCTGGATCATGGCGTTCGATATCTTGTGGATAAACAGTTTGAGCAGAATGTGCTGCATTATATGCACGACGATCTTCCATTGACATAGCATAGAATGCTTCACCTTCTTTGGATTCAATGCGATCTTCTGGCTTAACTAACCAGTAAGTCCAAAACTTCCAACTACCAATACCCTTTTCTTGTTCTGGATAAACAGTGATACCTCTGATCTCAAAGTATCGCATAACAGCTTCATGGCTCAAACCGAAACCACCATAACATCTATTGATTACTACTTTCATTTTATCACCTTTGAATTATCTGCAACATCTTTATCATCACGTAGTTCAATGAACACTGGAAGGAACAAAGATTCTTCTCCAGCTTTGTTCTTGATCCTAGCATTATACTTCACTGCCACGATTTTGTCAACTAAATTTTCTTTCCAATATTGTTTGCGAAGTGCATCTGTAAAACCAGATCCAACATTCACCTTTACAATACCATCTGCTGATTCACAAACGATAGCACCGAGCATTCCTGCAGCTTTGCCTATACCCTCTTCAACTGCAACAATCTTCAGATCACATTCTAGTTCACCTTTGAATTTGATCTGATGCTTTGCACGTTTATCTTCCCAAACACCTGAGCCATCTTTGAGAATAAGTCCCTCAAGACCTCTCGACAAATAATCTTCAAAGATCACCTGTGCTTCTTCCAGACTCTGAACAATGTCACTTGCAACCGACCATATCTTTTTACCTTCTGACTTCTGTTTATTAGTCAATAGTTCTAACGATGAGAATCGTTTTGAGTATGGAGTCGGACAGTAACCATCAGTGAAGTATGCATATGGAATAACATCCCAAACAGTGGCGTGAACCAATGATGCTTCCTTTGAAGAGATTGTACCTTTGTTTGCTTTGTTCAGAATACCATTACCAGTCTGACGATCTGCAAACTGATGTTCACCTTCAAACATTACAAGTAGTTCTCCATCGAATACACAATCAATATCGCCAGCAAGCGCAGCAAACTCTTTCTCGAGATTACCCAACAGATGAATCTGTTTACCATTTCGGCTACGGAATTCTACCTTACCACTTCTGACGATAGCGTTGAAGCGCATCCCGTCCATCTTTAACTGTGCGTATGCTGGATAGTTTATTTTGTCCACTAGCTTCTGTTCGAATCCGCTGCAAAGCATTACTGGATACTCTTGGATCAAGCCACTCCACACGCTGTTTGCAGTTGATACTTGGACGCCACATTTCAAATCCTTCTCAATAATTCGTTCTAGAACCTTAGCATCATCTGGGCTAACAGCTTGTAGGATGTTAGTCAAGTGGTCAATAGCAGCGTTTCCAGTAACAACACGCTCACGCAAGTCAAATAATGCTGGCAACATGGACTTGAGTGATGCTGCATGCGAAGTTGTGTTTGGAACATACGCTGGAATCTTACGTTGATAGAATTGAGTGAATGGATCAAGAGCCAAACGAATGACTTCTCGCAACGTGTCATTGTTTGAGTTCTTACTCAGCTGTTCAATCTTATAGTTGCGTGACGCATTGCTAGCAAGATCATTGAGGAATTCATTAATGTTCATTTACGTTTCAATTCTTTGAAGGTACGGTAACGTGGATCGAATGCAATTGGCTTGATAAACTTCTTCACTGTTTGTGTGTCGATGTTATAGAATGCATACATCTTACGTTTGTCGTCTGACAAATAATAGATGTGATTCGAGACTGGAGTTGTCCAGTCTTTTGTAGTCTCAACGAATGCTTTCATCAGGCGAATGCCTTGCTAGGAAAACCAGTGGACATACCACCAGTACCAGCAACGAAACCACGAGATGTTTTTGTAGTCATTTTTGACTTAGGAATTTTTCTGGCTTTGATAATCTGAATGTCTCCACCAGTCTTCAAAAATTTCTTCAATGCTTTTTGAGACTCAACACGCAGTTCAGCTTTGGTCTTTGTTTTGTAGATCACGTTCATAATCAAGTTCCTTTTCAAGTTTGTAGATATATTATACATCAAACCTGAATTAAAGGCAACAATTAAATGCAATAACCCTACACTCCTGAGGGAGTGTAAGTTGTTGATTTATAAGGGGATTTTAGAGGCTAGAGACCAGCGATAGACCCAGCTGGAGCAATCTGAATACCTGAGCCAAAGAGACGATTGTATTCGTTCTCCATCTTAAGATCAGCGTCTGCACTGGATGCAATTGCATTTGAATGTAGCTTGATCTTACCACTTGCGTATGGCATATATGGAGCCAAGCCAACTCCAACACCCTGCTCAGTTCTCTGCATCATAATTGATGCTGGGCTTTCAAGAGAGTAATCTTTATTTTGATCCATACCTTCACATTTAGAAATAATTTCTTCACCACTAATCAATTTAAATACTTTAATCATATCATTCCTCTATAACAAGTTGTTCAATAAATTCTGCTGCCATATTCTGATCAATAAAATATCTTATGTAAAATTTATCTGCTTCATATACATTTTGTGCAAGAACCATTATCTGTTTGTTCTTAAACACAGATACTTTTAAGATCCATTCACCACGTCTTACCGTGATAAACGAGATCATGTTGTGGGTTATTCTTGCTTTCATCATACAAATATTTAGGGAGATCGAAGTCTCCCTAAATCGTATGACTACTTATAGTGTCTCTGCGACCTTATCATATTGTTCATTAAGAAGTTCTTTCTTACCCTTCTCTTTCACTTCGATTTTCTTTGGCTTCTTGTGTTCTGGAATAATTCTTTCCAAGAATACTTTGAGCATACCATTGAGCATCTCTGCATCCTTTACTTCAACCTGATCGTTAAGAGCAAATGAACGAGTGAAAGCACGATTGGCGATACCTTTAAATAGGTAATCAGAATTATCTTCCGTAGTGTTTCCTTTGATGATCAATTTATCACCATCAAGTTCAATATCAATATCCTGCTTACCAAATCCAGCAACAGCCATCTCGATCTGGTAAGTATTTTCACCAGTTTTCTTAATGTTGTATGGAGGATAGTTAGGAATATTCTTTGTCAAATCATCATGCATCTTTGCGATGCGATTGAACTGATCATCAAACCCAACAAAAAACTTATCAAAGTCTTTTAGATGAGCACCCCATGTCTCTGGAACAAATTTTGTAACCATGTTATTCTCCTTTCTTATTGTTTAAATGCTTGGCGTGGATCAAATGCAAGGGCAGAAGTGCCAACTGTAGTGAAAAAATCTACAGTGGTCTTAGCCATTGTCTTAGCAAATGATTGCTGAGCATCAATGTAAGTCTGGAGTTGGGATTTTATTTCTTCGTTTTGCACGCAGGTGTCAACGAATTTTGTTTTGATACTGCAAATAGTATCGATGGACTGATTAATAGCTGATAACATATTGTCTCCCTTTCAGCGAGTAATAAAAATTGCTATCCCGAAGGCATAGCGGTTGTTGGTTAGAAACTAACCAATTCTATTTAGGCAAATTCTATCTCAGATGCCAAAATTTCTTTATAAAACCATAGTGCTGCTCCAATAGCAGTTCCACCATCATGGGCAGCTGGATCTACAAAGAAGTTATATTCTGGGAAGTGTTTCATATAATGGTAGTTGTTCACGCAGTTTAGCGCATAGCCACCAGAAAGAATAATGTTCTTTGAGTCAGAATATTTTGTTGCTAGTGATATAAGTTCTATTGTATCTTTTAAAGATTCTTCTTGTAGCTGTCTAGCTAAATCTTCAACACGCTCACCAGTTAGATTACCATAACTAGCCAACCCCATAATTTTTCCTACATCAATACCCATATCATGGACTTGTGAGAAAGTTTTAAATTTCATCCCACTACTAAATTTAGATGTTAGTAAATAATCTATATTATCTTTTCTTAATGGATAATCTAACTGTTCTGGATTGATATGTTGATCAACATACCCAACATTATTTAAAACAGTATTATTATAAAACATATCAGCAGATGTTATACACTTATACTTTGCACTACATTGATTTTTATCTATTGTGTAAACACTTTCAATCTCAATGTACTGGTTAAACTCTTCTAGTGGTCTTGCCCCTCCACCATCCATTACAATACATAGTGCGTCATCCAACTCAGAAAAATAGAAAGCAGAATGTGCATGATATAGATGATGTTCTATCTGATAAAAATATGGTATATCTTCACCAAACTTTTCAGATAGTTGTTTATTAAATATATCCATCAGAGATTGATCTGAAACCCATACTGGAGAATATTCAAATGCTTGACCCACTCTACCAACTGATGCATAAATTACATAATCTGGTTTTTCTGTGATGTGTTTATCTATAGAAATGAATCTTGGTTCTGGAAATCGTTCTGGTTCACACTGTTTAACTTTATTAAATCTGTCTTCCTCGAAATATAAATCTAACTTACCATCTGTGATTTGTGCTATTGAAGCATTGTGCGATAAATTTATACCAAGGATTCTCATAAAATTAAATCCTGATCTTCAGGAACATATATGAAATTTATTTCAGATCTACTTAAAGTATTTAATCCATCTTGGATGGTTTCTACTAATGGATCCCCAGCTAGATTAAAAGATGTATTGAATAAGATTGGAACACCAGTTCTAGAATAAAATTCTTCAATCAATTCATAGAAGTTTTTATTCTGTTCTCGTGTGACTGTTTGAATGCGACAAGTATGATCCACATGGACGATAGAAGGGACTTCATCGATAGCCTTTTGTTTCGCTTTCACCGCAAACGACATCCATGGAGATTCTTTAAGAGTAAGCATTTCAAAATAATCGTGAACGTGTTCTAAAAGAATAGTCCCAGCAAATGGTCTGTACCACTCTCTTTTCTTAACTCTATTTACGATATCTTTACCATTAGGATTTCTTGGATCAAAAATTATTGATCTATTACCTAATGCTCGTGGACCAATTTCACTTGCACCTTGAAAAATAGCACCAATCTTTTGTTCTAGAATTAAATCAATAGTTTGTTTCTTATCTCTAATTATCATTTCAATTTTCTCCACAACCACATACCAGCACCAATAGCAGTTCCACCATCATGGGCAGCTGGATCTACAAAGAAGTTATACTCTGGAAACTCTTTAACATATTCATAATTATTAACGCAGTTTAAAGAGTATCCACCAGAAAGAATAATGTTTTTTGAGTCAGAGTATTTAATAGCTTTATTAATGATTTCAAATGTATTTAGTAAGCTATCTTGTTGGAGTTGTCTAGCTTTATCCTCTAATGTATCACCAGTTAGATTACCATAACTAGCCAACCCCATAATTTTTCCAATCTCAATACCAGTATTATTAGTGATAGCAAATTCTTGAAACTTCATCCCACTACTAAATTTAGAAGACATTTCTATATCTACAGAATCTTCTGTAAATGAATAGAATAAATTTTCTCGTGGAATCTCACAATGCATACTATCATATACAAATTCTACATTTGTATATGCTTTATATTTTGGAGTACATTTAGTACTATCCATATCATATATACTTTCAATTTCTACATACTGTTCATTAGACTGTAATGGTGCTCCACCACCATCCATTACAATACATATTGCATTATCTAATTTAGAGAAATGAAAAGCAGAATGTGCATGATATAGATGATGTTCTTTAAGAAAGATAGTTCTTACCTTTCCAAACTTTTCTTCTAACTGTTTCACAAACCAACTCATAATAGTTTCATCAGATATGAAGTATGGTATTATTTTTATTGATGGGCAATATCTACTAGCAGATGCAAATATCACATAGTCTGGTTTTTCTGTGATGTGTTTATCTATAGAAATGAATCTTGGTTCTGGAAATCGTTCTGGTTGACATTGTTTAACTTTATTGAACCTATCTTCTTCAAAGAAGAGGTCTAAGTTACCGTCTGTAATCTGTGCTATGGAAGCATGGTGTGATATGTTTATTGCTAAAATTCGCATACATTCTCATTTTATAATTCAGGTAAACTCCAGCTTACCTTATACTGGCTCGAACTTTCGTGTCGAGGGTGTAATTACACGGACGCCTTATACCGTAGCGACGAACAGCCCTAAGGTGGGACTCTTAGCGATTCATTACGTACATTGTTACTTCAAATCCGAATCGCATATCTGTTGCTGTTGGTGTTGTCCAAACCATTTTTATATCTCCTAAAAATTATAATTATTTACATCATCCAAATGGACATACTACTTATAAGATTCTCATAAAAACCACCTAATGAAAATCATTATTCTTGGGTAGTTCTATATTTATTATGCAGCTGGAGCATTAGCAGCTGCATTTTCTTGAGCCTTTGCCATCTCAGCTACTTGTGGCTCACCCTGAGATTTAATTTTATTAATTAGAGTAGCGATCTCTTCAAAAGGATGCTTACCCAAACAACGAAGAATAGCATTTACTTCATCTACGGTCAATTCAAGTTTAATATTCATTTTGATTTCTTTCCTATGTTATATTTTGGAACTAATTCCCACTGGTCTTTTTCTTTGTAAGAGACCACCTTAATTTGAGACAAAGATGCTTTCTGTTCTGCCTGTGTAGCAACTAAAATCTTTAGAAGTTCCCAGTCCTGAAGCAATCCAGCAATAGCATTTCTGCGCTCGATATCTCCATTAGTGATATTTGATTCTTTACCATCTAATGCAAATAATTCTTTGAAGTGTACAATAAAGTATCTACCCTGCTTATGTAAAATATGGCAAGATTGATACAGTTTGTTTTCTTTTCTGGAAGCGATCCCGATGCGGGTAAGAGTCTCACGGACTTTTAGAAAGTTGTCTGGCTCTGGCAGACTCACTTCAAGCATCGACTCTGGTGTCCAGTCGTAATAAATCATTTCTACAGTCATTATTTTCCACCTTTAAATAATTTTTCTTTTATCATAGCCATTTGGTCATCAGATAAAATACTCAGTGCTTCACTGGCTCTTTCTGATGAGTAACCAAAATACTCTTTTACTAGAGCCAGCGATTCGCTTTCGGTGTCTTTCTTAGCCCACTTACTGAATCTCTTTTTCTTTGGTATACTATTTAGGAAAAAATAAAACTGCCAGTCCTTTGGGATACTGGAGTTACGATTCATCTCATTTGCATGAAGAATCGTATCGGGGAAATACGACAACCCTCTATTCACTAGGAATGCAGAGTAATCTTTCGAAGCTAGTGGATCTTCAAATAGGTCTTTCTTTGTAGTGTTGATTGCATTAACAAAATCGAATGGGCTCATGATAGGAAACCGACTTCGATTAGATTCTCTTCTTTGACAGCAAACATCTTTCCAGGAAATCTCTCACGTAAAGATTTATCTAAATCATCTTTAGAGTTAGCTTGAGCCATGAATGTTTTATTCTCTTCTTCATAAACGAAGAAAGTATCATTGTGCTTTTCAATCACAACCCGAATATAGTTATCTGGGAGATCATCTTCTTGCATCTGTTGAGCATACTTTATAAACTTTTGCATTTTGTGTTTTGCAATTTCTTCTCTCATACGCCATCCAAACCAGATACAAAACGCCATTGCAAATAAAAACATAAGTATTTCCATAGCATCCTCATTTGAATTTACACTGAGCCATAATCTCAGTTAGTGCTGCCATTATATTTAGTTCATGGTCAGCTACAAATGCTGCTTTATATTGATAGTCAGCGAGGATTAGTACAAGTTGAGGGATACTTGCTTGGTCAATATTAGTTGATGCAGTATCATACAATTCTCGGAATAGTGCAACTGTATCGGCATCAGAGTTCTTAGCAACCCATTTACGTGTTTCAGTGAAGTCTTTTTCTTTAAGAAGTTTTACCAAACCCTTAAATGATTCCTGAGACATATTGACCAGAATACCAGAATCAATCTTACCTGATACTGAATATCGTTGGAGTTCATTTAGAATCCTACGATAATCTGGAAAGTGTTTTGTGATAAGTTCAGCAACAACCTTTGGGTCAAACTCAATGGACTCTTGCTTAAGAATCTGCACTGCACGTTTAAAGAATGCAGCTGCGATCTCCTGCTTGTCTTTACTTTCGATCTTGAATTCAATCACAGCACAACGACTGTGGATCGGTTCAATGATACGATTCTTAAAGTTACAAGTCAGAATGAATCGGCAGTTGTTGGCAAACTCTTCAATAAATGCACGCAGTGCTGGTTGAGTAGAATTTGCTTGCAGGTAATCAGCCTCATCTAGGATGACAACTTTCTTGGCATCAGTTAGACTCACAGTTGATGCAAACCCTTTGATCTTAGTTCGGAGTGTATCAATACCTGATTCTTCCGAGCCGTTAATCATTAGATACTCTGCACCAATTTCATTACAAAGTGCTTTGGCAATTGTAGTTTTACCTACACCTGCAGTTCCTGCAAACAAAAAGTTAGGCAACTCTCCTTGAGCAATATACTCTCGGAAAGTTTGTTTAAGAGTTTCTGGAAGTACACATTCATCAATCTTTTGTGGGCGGTATTTCTCCACCCACAGGAACTGCTCATCACGAAATTCAATCATTATTCATCCCAAAAATTTTAGCATATTCTTTCTCTTTTTCTTTCTGTTCAATCAAAGAAAAGACAAAGGTGTTTATCTCATAGTTTGTCATAAAGAAACCAGTCTTCTTCCGATTCTTTGCTTTGGCACTCCAAACATCTACATGATATGGTCGAACATCATTAAATGTTAATTCATGGTCTGGAATATGTTGCCTTCCAGGTTTCACAAAACACTGACAAATGGAAATCTGTTTCTTAACTAATTTATCATCTACACTTCCATTTTCGAAGCACCATGCATCAACAGTCATGATGAATCTTTGACCCCATATATCTGTCTTCACTGCATGAGGTGTCTTTCTGAAAGTAATAATGTTATTCATAATAACTCCATAATAAAGAATGGGAAGCGAACTCCCCTCAACTTAAAACTCGAAAGTCGAATCTGCTTCTACTGCTACGTAATACACCAAGTCAGAGGATGGTGACTTAAAGCGAGAAATTTTCTTGCTTGAAATACTAACTGCATAATCTCCTGGAAGCATCTTTAGGTTTTCTACTTTCAAGTTTACCTTGAATGTCTTGTCAGTTGTACCAACAGATTCGCTAAACGAGTTACCAGTTGCATTCTTCTTATCACCAACAACTACAGTAATTGTGCTACCATCACCAACGATTGATACGTCGGAAGCACGAAGAACAGATGCAGTTTTGCTAATCATATTCATCATTACAG
>Ga0315909_10005284_pt1 | contig 14901 bp, 16 predicted proteins | sample LakEriMetagenome_11_FD_203527 | JGI IMG/M metagenome (GOLD analysis project Ga0315909, IMG submission 203527) | Freshwater fungal communities from buoy surface, Lake Erie, Ohio, United States - Buoy 2 MA125 | ecosystem: Environmental > Aquatic > Freshwater > Lake | place: USA: Lake Erie, Ohio...
TTAGCCAGATTGATTTCCATGAATCGCAAATGGAGATTGTGCAAGCGCAAATTGAATCGCAGTTGCAAGAAATTGTTGATGCGGGAACCATTACAGAAGACCAAGCTGAAGAAATGTATATGCAAATGCTTTCTGCCGAGCAAATCATTCGGCAAGCAGTGATGCGCAAGGCGGCTGCCTCTTTTGCTATGGATATTCAGGGATTTGTTGGTGGTGAAGTATATAGCACCACCGACCCCGAGTATGAGGCATCCGTGAATATGGCAACCCAAGCGAATCAAACGATTTCTCTCCAACGGTCAATTGTGAATGAATTGTGTCAGCAATTGTTTGAAATGGCTGGTTCTGACGAAGCTCGCAAATTCTTTCAAGAAGAATTGATTGATAGGTTGATTGATGCACCGTATCGAGATTGGGCTGCATTGCAGATGAAAAATCTGGGATTAGAATCTGCAACCGTTGCTCGTATGTCACGTGTCAACCCTACATTGACTACAGATGTGATTGAGCGATCGATCGAACAATCGTCTGGTGCAATCGTGCCATCAAAACAACAATTTGAAAATTCGTTGGGTTCAACAGGATTGGATTTGAATCGAACGGCAACCGATACCGATACGCTTGCAATGACGATGCCTGCACTGATGTCATTCCTTCACCCGTCAATTCAGCAGCAGCTCAAACGATTGATGCAATCTGAAATCAAGTATCCCGTTAACGAAAATCCATCATCGGTGATTAGTGAAATTCCAACCGAGCCATTAAGTATTCAAGCACGTGCTGCATTGGATATACTTTCTGGATTGGTTGATGCGGTACATACCGATGGGGGCCTTGCTGATTTAGCCGTGGTTGATGTTGAAGCAGATGATTTTGAAGGGTTTTTCACTAACCAACATGCAGCTATGGCAGGCTATGGTATTTCCGATGTTGGGGCTCCCGTTGTTGCCATTGCTCGTGCAGAGACGAAGGGTCAAGATTTGCCATATCCAATTATGTCTCTTTTAGGCACAATGGCTCATGAATTTGGTCATCATATTGATGTGACTGCACTACCATTCGGATCTGCATATTGGCGTGAAGAAATCGAAATATATCATCAAGGTTTGCGGGTGGAAAAAAATAACCCATCGTTGACAGCAATTATTGGCAAACTCGGCGGAGTGCCTCCTGAATTCGCCGATAAGGCTGCCATGGCACCACACATTCTTGCAATTATGGCTGCGTATCACGCTAAGGTGCAATCACGCAACCAAGCGTTTGTGAAAGGCAAGCCAAGGCATGTGCAGCAAAAAATGCAATCGTTTATGCAATACCTTGACCAACCCTCTGAGGTGTTTGCACGCTTATATGCGCAATGGATGATGACACGATTACACGAGCGATTATCTTCAGGCCTTCCTGTGCCAGGCATTGCTGATGCAGACCGCGATCGTGCCAAGCAATCTATTGAAATAGAATTAGCCAAGGAACGTGGTGAAACCGTAGTGAATGGACAAATTGTACCTTCTTCAGGTCAAAGAATTGTGTATAATTTTGACCCAGGTGATGAACCGTTTGCCGAACTTGAATCATTATTAGCCACTATGGGATGGCGTATTAAGTAGGAGATTACCATGAGTGATGACAACCAATCAAAAAAAGCCCCTTGGACACAAGATCCAGAAATCGTCAAGGCCGTATGGGGTGAAAATGCAAAGGTGTCGCTGAAATCAACCACTGCATCTGACCGCCTTGTGAACCAGAAGGGAAGTATTTGGCCGACTGAGAATGAAATGCAGGCATATGCGAATAATGCCATGCCCGATCCGCAATCATTCATTACCAAGCCCATTGAGCAGACTACTGTGTCAATTAAGCCAATGCATAGCACACCAATTCTCAATCCTATGGATAGCACACAATCGCTGATTGACAGTGTATTAGGCTCTCGTACAAAGGCGCTTAATACAGGTGCTCGTGTATCGCTATTCCTCAACGAGGATGATGTGGCAGGTGCTAAGCGGCAGGATTTGGAGGATTTTGGTCCTGATGATGGACGCAATAACCTGGACGAAGCTGGCACTATTGACGACATTGATTTTCTCACGCAAGGATATAATATTGATGGGCAATATGTATCTGACAATGATGGGGATGCGTATGTCGAAGGGGAAATGGCTGAAACATCCAAAGAGAAAATCCCCTCAGCTAAGCGCAAGAAACTAGAGGATAGCGATTTCGTATTACCTGGTGAGCGCAAATTCCCTGTCACTACACCGAAGGGTGTTATGCAAGCAGTCAATAGCTGGGGGCGCTATGAGGGTGATACAGGCTTTGCTACATTTAAAGCCAACCTCATAGCTCTTGCTAAGCGCAAAGGATTCACCAAGTCCTTGCCGCAGAAATGGCAAGAGGAAAAGAAATCTGAGAAATCTTTTGAGGACAAAGAAATCATTATTACTATTGAGGATACCCCGCTATCCAAACGCCTCAAAGAGGTGGCTAGCAAAATGCAAAATCTTATGCAAAAATCATAGCATTTAGCTTTTCATACACACACATATATACATATATATAAAGGCTAGCTTTATTCTATTTAGCACACACTATTTAGCATAGAGCTAGCTTTTATTTATAGGCATATATCAGCATACTATATCAGCATACTATATTAGCAAGGCTCAGCTAGACATAACCTCTCACACATGCTATATAGGGAGGGAGGAGGGCTAAAAACATGCCACCAAGCTCTTTTTATATACTATAGAGGAAGGCTAAAAATATGCCACCAAGCTCTTTTTATATGCATATTTTTACAAATATCACACACTTTTTTCACACTGCAGAGCATATGCTCTCTGCATATCACCTCATTATCTGAGGATAATGAGGCACAATAAATTGTGCTCTCTATACATATAGCATATGCTCTTTGTGCTCAAAACATGCCACCAAGCTCTTTTTCTCTTTATATGCAAGCATAGCTTGCACAAATACTATCACCTCCTCCTCTCATCTTCTCTCATCTTTTCACCTTTCCTTTCCTCTGGGGATACCCTTAAAATATCCTCACCAAGCTTTTATTCTATTCCCCTGGAGAGGGGATTTTACATGCCACCAAGCTTATAAAAAATCCTCTATAGAGGGAGGAAACCTCACACAAATATGCCACCAAGCTCCTTTGCTTAAGCATGGGCATGGGCATGGCAAAGGGCATGGGCATGGTTGCATAAGGAGCATGGGCAAGCATGGGCATGGCAATCATCGTGCAACCATCACCATTGCTTGTACCAAAAAACTTCTCTATAGGGGTACCCCTAAAATACTATGTCACCCCCCACACTGCTGACGTGTTATTTTTCCCAAGATCGCACAGCTAGTGTCCTTTCTCTCTTTCTCTCTGCATATGGGGGAGGGGAATTTCTTTCTTCTTCTCTCTTTGTGTTTCTGGCCAATTATATTCTTTTCTTCCTATAGGAAAAAGGGGTACCCCCTCTATTCGTGATTCCATTTTTAAATTTTTGAGAAAAACGAGGAGATTTGCACCGCTTGTGGTAAATCCTGGAAGGCAATATCAACACAAAAGGAAATGCAGTGGGGAAGTCAGGACAATGGGGGCGCGTGGCCATACACATAAGAAGGGAGGAGAGAAAAAAGCCCATGCCTTCCAGGAAGAAAAAGAAAAAAGTGCGTGGAAAATCCGCTTGACAAAGGGAGAAAAAGGGTGTAGAATACAATTGATCACGAGTAAGAGTAAGTAAATAGGGCAGAAAAACGGACGTAATTTTTTCAATATTGGCCAAACGAGGGGCAATAGAGGAAGAATTGCTATTAATGGTTATGTAAAATTAATTTGTGTTTCTTTTTTTATTTTGGTATAATTGAGTAAAAAGAGAGGAAGGTATTCAATGGAAGATGAAATGCCCTATTCACCACGGGAGGATTATTACATTGGCAGTGCGGTGGGGGCCACATTCTGGGTAATTCATGAGAAGAATATTTGGTGGTATGAGGCGAATCTGTCAGAGCCATACCTACTGGATTCTCAAGGGTTTTATTATACGGTTACTCCTTCATATGAGCACTTTCGCCAGTGGGTTATTGATTCAATTCAAGAATAGGAGTGTGTGGTGACTGCACGAGTACGGAAAAAGCCAAGTGAGCGTGATTATCCCAAACAACGGACCCATTGGTCCGAAGAAGAAATTTTATTCTTAAAAGAATACCATGGCAAAAAACCGTACAAATGGATTGCCAAACAATTAAAACGCACAGCCTCATCCGTAAGCACATATGCGTATCGGTTGGAATTACCATTATCCTATCATGACAAAATTGAACAAGGAAAGCCTGCGGTATGGGCAAAAAAATTAGGGATTTCCGAGAAAATTATTTATCGACATATTGAGACGAAAAAAATAAAAACAACAAAATATGATTCTGTGTCAACAAAGTTTTTTTATATTGATGACATGACCATTATTGAATGGCTGCGTGAAGGATACGCTATTATCTGTACGGTTAATCGCGAAACCCCTCGCGTTATTGCGGATATTATTCACGAGGAAAAAACAAAGTGGATAAGCAAAAAAGAATTGGTTGAAATTGACTCGTGGCTTGACCCTCATGTGTTAATGCATAAACAACCAAAAAGAAAAGGAATTCAAGTCGGCAAATACGATTACTTTTATTTAAAATCTGAGGTGTATGAACATATCCATCGCCAAGGATTAAATATTCCTGTATCTATTAAAGACCCGTATATTCGAGCAATCCGACTAGCCTGGGAGTCTGTGTATCTTCCTGCTCGTGAAATCCATCAGTATTACATCCCAAAACGATACAAGGATCATCCAAAACAAATTGCACCACGTACCTATTTGCGCAAAGAAATTGTGCATTGGTTGCGAGGAAAACGAACACTTGCAAAACACGTTCGACATTTTGTGCAAGACGAAATTACGTATCAGGAATTACATGCAGATATAGAATGGCGAAAGCAAAATAATCTGCCTATTTTTTAAAAGAATAAATTACCCCTTGACAGTGCAAGGGGTAATTTATTGCTCATATCGTGCACGCAATCGTGCAAATACGTCGTTGGCCTGATTTAAAGAAAGAAATGATTGCATAAATAATGCGTGCGCAGTGGCTACATTGTTTGTGCGCATTGCATGATACGCATCAACATAATCGTTTATTACCGATCCAATAAGCCGATGATATTCAATCGCATCAGTATCACACGTAGGCGCGGAAATCTGCTGATATGATTGGTGCGCACGTGCAATCGCCTGATATGCATCATCATGATTATTATTTGCACCAAGCGAAATAACATTTTCAAATTCCTTCATGATTTGCGATGTATTAACACTCCATGATGCAAGTAGTTGCTGGCACTCTGCGGTTGTTGGTTGTGGAACAGCTGTGGCAGTTGGCGCAAACTCTACAAAAACAGTGGAAGATAATGGTTCTACAGAATCAAGATTACTTGCCCATACACATCCTACAAAGACAACTATGATAATAATAAATGAGGGAAACTTGCTAATACTTCCTCCTTTCTTGAAGCGGGGTGTTGCCACCCCGCGACAATTATGTATGTGTTACCAATTAACGCCATGCCAGCATTTGCACTAATTCATTAAGTCGTTCCATATCCAACCATGCTCTATACGTATAAAAATTTAAAATTACAACAATATTATTGCTTTGACGGAAAATAACATCTATACATGTATATTCATCAGTAAAATCATAACAAGTCTTAGTTAATGCAATAGATTCATTAGCAGCAACAATTGGAAAATTAATACGATCAGTATTTTTGTATTTAACTTCCTTCAACAATAATGATATAAATTCATTTGCACCAGATGAAGTACCAAATTGAACAATATTAACGCTAATTCGATTTGCAATATATTTATCTAACCATTTAATAGATGATGGCTTGTCAAAATTTGTGGCATATGAATTAATTCTTCCTAATCTTTTAAAATTTGCTAACGCTTCATTTGGATTATCCCAATTTTGCGCAGCACTTTCCATTGAATAGTAACCTGAATTAAATTCGGACATTCCATAAGATAAGTCGTTAATATTTAAAGAATATTCATGCAAAGGGCGATCATCAGATGTTTCGTTATAAATAACTTCATTTCCTAACAATCCAATAAGCACATTATATGGTGCTGGATTTTCAGGATGCAATTCAAACCTTGCTCGTTCAAACCATTGAACTTGATATTCTTTGCCATCAGATAATGTTTCTGTCATAATGCTTGAAATGGGAAATCCAAACAATGCAATACTTTCAGATTCAGAAATACTTTTTTTATTATCAAGTTGAATTCCATATGTGCGCCACATTTTAAGAATATCGCCACAGATTGCATGACCTGTTTCTGCAAATACGCGGCATCCATTTGTATTATTATTTTTAGGAAAAGTAAACCAATTGCGACCTTGTTGCTCAAGAAGTTCAACCCCTAATCGGCCTAATCCAATTTGAGGTTTATTATTATAATTCCACTCTATACGATTACGCTCAAATCGTTGCATGGGAAATACTTTGCCATTAACATATACATCTTGTAGTGGTCCAATAGGAAACCCAAAAACTGTTAATCCTCCATTTTTTTCCCAGAAATCAATAAACAAAGGTGAAATGCAAAATGGTGTTTCGGTAAAACAACGTACTTTTTCTACTGCAAAAGATTTTTGTGCAGAAGGAAAAGTAACTGAAAATAATACAATAACTATTGCAAAAAACGCACGATATTTACTCATCTTATTGCTCCTTTCTTGAAGCGGGGTGTTGCCACCCCGCGACAATTATGTATGTGTTACTTGCTGTACTTTGCTTTTAAATTTCGGAAAAGATTCATAGACAGTTCAATATTTTCTTGAGCTTCTTTCATTTCCGATACTGCACGATCTCCGTCACCTTGATTGATAGCAACAAACACATTGCCTAAGTGCTTAATTGCATACCCCGTCAATTGATGTGCTGTCATTGCATCATCATCACATGTTGGCATAAACATGCTTTCGTACATTTTTTTTGCTTCTAAAACTGCCGTGCCAAACTCAATCAAATTAGATTTTTTTATGGCTTGACTTGCAGAAATTATATACCCATTAACAATGATCATATCATTTGTCCAAACTGTCAATTCTGCAATACACACTGTCTTTTTATCAACCGTTGGCTCAGCAGTGGGTTCGGGACTTGGCGTGTACGTAGGCAGTGCCGTGATTGTGGGTTTTGCAATAATTGTAGTCTGCTGAGGTGTAGATTGCACAATTACCCCCAACACACAACAAGCCGCAACCGCAAAAATAACCCCAAACTTCATGTACTTACGAATCGTGTTCATTAATTACCCCTTTCTTGTAACAAAATAAATTCCTGTAATGCCTCAACAATTAACTCGGTAATAGAAACATTCTTGCCTGTTTCTTTCCGCCGTGATTCTGCAATGCGCTCTAGTTCGGCATACAATTCATTGGGAATGCGCATTGTGGTTAACTTCTTTTCCATGTGTTTCCTTACTGCTTTGCATGGCGTGCTGAATTGAACAAGTAATATGCAATAGACATCAAAATCCACACAGCCAATACAGATTCGGGAGACATGTCAATTGGCGCTCCCAAAGATTGAATAGCCCATACCAAAGCCATTGCTGTTGCAATATTTACAACAATAATTACAACAACAGCTACACTAACAAGAATCCATTGAAGAATTTGATTCACTACTTTTTCCCTTTCTTCATGTTGTTGTCAACATTGGATGCATTGTCAATCTTAGACATTTTGCTCCAGATTTTGTTAATCATGTCTAAGTCAAAATCGTCTGGGTCCACTTCATCGCCAAATGGTTCATTTTCGTACCAACTAATATTGGCATATCGTACAAATCCACGAACTGCTTCAATTTGCCCCTTCATTGGACCGTCGGTGTAACGAATTGCCGTTGGGCCAGTGTCGGGTGCAATTACATCAGTGCGATGCAAGCATTGTTGTGCGACCATGGCGCTCACAATGTACATGACATTTTCTTCTGGTTCAGGCAATCCAATAACGCCAAATGTAGTTACGGTGTTCAACGGAACACTAATCTCCAAATCATGATTGGAGAATTGGGAAACCACAATTGGACTTTCTACGGTGTTCTTTGTGTCTACTCGTGCCGCATCACCACTTGGCGGAAATGTCATTGTTATCTCCCCCGTGCTTACCGTGATTGCATGTGGTGTCAAATTAACCAACTTCTTCATAAGACCTCCTTTGTACTAAAAGAATACTATCTATCAGCCGCATACGAATAATACTATATTTAAAATCGTTTGTCAAGGACTTTTTTGAGGAATTTTGGGTAATTGACAAAATTCAGTTGATTAGTTATAATGTTTGGTGTATTAGCAAGGAGAAAAAATGCGACAACCATTATATGCAGTCATTGAAATAGAATGTATTTGCTGTGGAATGGATGATATAGCACATACACTTGCGGGCGTATTTGAACACAGAGGTGAAGCATTGCAATTTCAACAACACCTATCTGAGTATCGCGCCAAACTTGGATTGGTATTTCCACACTCACAAGTAATTGTGATGGAAATTCCTGAAACAAATGGAATGACACAAAACGTAGTGTATGAATCAACGATGAATGCAATTAATAAGGAGATAGCAAAAAAGGAGCGTAAACGCAAGAAGCATAGTGAAGGAGAATAACAATGCGAGATGGTGAGATAATGTGGTTTATTGTATTTGTTGCGGTAATAATGTTGTTGTATTTTATGTTGGCATTTGTTATACTGGTGGCATTAAATATGCTTGGATTCACAATTCAATATAATTGGCAAAGTATATCAGCGGTATTTGTTATTATGTGCATTTTTTGGTTATTAGTGAATTCGATTCGTAATAGTTAGGAGAATACTATGGAACAGAATAAAGAAATTATCATTGGAACTCCCGTTTATGCGTCAAGTATTCGTACAATTGGAACAATTGATTTGGATGAAAATGGATGGCTTACCATTCAAGTCAAGTTATGGCCTGAATTAAATACATACATGGTATATTTTGAGTCAGACGAACAAGAAGTATGTATTGTGGAATTCAAAAAAGTAGGAATTAGTGAAGAACAAGCAATGTTAATTGCACGACAATTGGCAAAGAAAAAATTACAAAAGATTATTGCAATTATTGATAAGGAGGACAAGTAATGACAACTCGTGTGCAGTATTTAATGGAAAGCGGCCATAATGAGTGGTATACCCCACCCTATGTACTTCATGCCGTGCGCACTGTTTTTGGCGGGACAATTACATTCGATCCATTTAGTTGTGCTGCAGCAAATGAACATGTTCAGGCAGGAAAATACTATACGCAAGAAGATGATGCGCTTGTGCAAGATTGGCCATTTATTGGGACATTATTTGCTAATCCTCCATATGAGCGCAAGCTTATTGATGCGTGTATCAATCGGTGTATTGAGCATTACCAAAAATACCCAGGCATGCCACAGTGTATTTTAGTCAATGTGGCAAGTGAAACAAAATGGTTTCAACAATTGCTTTCTCATAGCAACGCCATTTGTTTCTTTCGCAAACGCATTTCGTTTATCAATGCTACGGGAAAGGTTACTAAAGGCAATACACGCTCACAAGCCATGTTTTATTTTGGCGATGTACCGTGGTATTTTGAAAAAGTATTTTTCTCGTTAGGAGCAGTCATTCAAACTGAAAGGAAGTAATATGGCTCAACTCAATGCAAACACCCCTTATATTCAATGTATGATTCGCCGTGAATATACGGGTCACTCGGAAGATTTATCTGGCTACATCTTTGCGGTAAAGTCCATGCTCAATCGGCCATTACATTTTCATTTCCTTTCTTCCATTGGTGCAATGTTTTGGAATATGCCTATATCGGCATTTTTTCATCGTACTGATTATGATATTTTATCGTTTGATGAATCAAAACGATTATCGTTATTGCAGACATGGGATTGTCAATCAAACAATATTGCAGTTACTACATTTGCATTTTTGCAAAATCGCAGAGTAGATGTGCATTGTCGTGATAAGGAATGGCGATCTGGAATATATTTATTTACCATAGATGATTACACAGGTGATTTGAATGAATTAAATGTGGGATATGCAAATGACCAAGATTCAAAATGTTATCATTTTATTTGTTTAGATGATGGTAATTTTTGTGTACATCCTAATAATTTATTGCGTTGGCATAATCCTGATTTTATTGTGCCATATGACAAGAATAATGTGCCAAAGTTAAAGATATTTAGCGAGCAATTATCTTCTGAGGACATTGATCGTTCTTTTGGGAATAGTCCATATTATTTTTATAACGAGGAATAACATGCACAGTTTGTTGTTTGTTGACATTGATGAAACAATCACACTTCCACGACCGCATATGAAATTGGTCACGAATCAGGATTGGGTTCATTTTTATCAAAATGCCTTGCCAAATTATCCGTTAATTAAGTTTATTCAGGCAGTGCAACCTGCGTTTTCGGCTACTATTTTGTGCACAGGCCGAGAAGATCGCCATTATGATGTGACGGTGGAATGGTTGAATAATCTTCAATTACCAAAACCGTTTAAAGTCGATCGTATTCGCATGCGAAAAAATAATGATATGCGTTCTAATGCAGATGTAAAATATGAATTTTATCAAGGAATTAAAAAATCATTTTATGATTCATACGTGTTAGTGATTGATGATAATGTCAAAATATTAGAGATGGTAAAAAATCTGGGATTTGCGACGTATGACCCTAAAATGTTGGAATAATATACATGTTGATATTATTTACAAAATGCGATATACTAGTTAGTGAGAGAAATCTCAATCCCCATTGCTCCCCCCATTCCCACCCCCAGGGACAAGGACCTTGTAATTGAGCAAGTTACAAGGATTCCTTGTTTGTTCGTATGATATAATATGAAAAATATTATATTTCGGATTTGACATGACAAAAAATAACATTAAACTAAAAACTATTAATACACGTTTAAAGCATCTTCGTGGTCGCCATAATCAGCTTGACCATGCCTGGAATAGAGGTATGGGTCGGGGTGGTGGCGGCGTTGCGCCTAATCAAATGGGACCATTGCCAACTCAGGATTTTTATCGTAAGCGCAAAATTAATTTAATGAATCAAATGCGTGCTGGTGAAATTACGCAAGCAGAAATGCGCAATGAGTTACGGTCATTACGGGGAATCACTGCCGAACCAACAACGCAAAATACTACAACAGAAAATAATACATTAACATTAGGCAATCGCGCACGTGCACTTGTCACACAAGCTCGGCAAATTGCTGATGGCATTCGGCCTAAAATTGGTTCTATAATGGAAAGAATCAATGCACTGTTGCAACGTGCAGGACGTGATACAACAACACAAAATACTACGCAAGATAGTCCTACTACAGAAATTCCGCTTCCCGCTGGATATGATACCACTCGTTTCGATCGGCCAACACAATTTGCGCCAAGACCAATAAAAAGAGAAATGTTGCAACCAGGTAGCAAATTATATGAAAGATTGTTAGCTGAATTTAAAGCAGGTACAGGTATAGAAATACAAGGAGAACAACATCCAACTGATGCGTTTATTATGACAGTAACTCATGGTGAAGAGTACATACCTCAATCAAGATGGCAAATAAAATACATAAATAATTTAAACATCTTAAGAGATATGTTGTCAAATTTAGGTATTGTTACAGATCCAATTTCAATTGAAGGAAATGCAACGTGGAATAATTATTTAACAGAATATAGTCAACCTGTTACTGGAGATCTTTTAACTGACGATAATCCGTACATGCAATATTTTATTAGAAATATGCAAAGTGAAAGGCCTCGTAGTAAAATAACGTATGGAGAAGATGGGAAAATCATCATCGAGGATTACACGCCTGAAGAACAGAAAATCGAAATGCAAGAAAGGTTAACGCCTATAAAACATCAATTAAATAGATATTTAGCAGCTATAAATGCTAATTATGATGATTTGACTGTAATTGCACAACAAGCACAAGGTTGGTACGAATCTATAAAAAGTAAAATTGAAGAAAAAATACAACAATTAGAAGAAGAATTAACAAAAAATCCTTATAATAATGATGCTAGATTTCAATTAAGAGAATTGCAAAAAATTAAAGAACAAGTAGACAATCCTTTGATAACAAGAAGATTGGCAAATGATTTAACAATATATGATTTACATGCTTCGGACCTTCATTTTCAATCAATATTATATGAAGTGTTAGGTTATGACGCATTACCTTCAACAGCTCCATGGAATGAATTAAGTCAAAATCCCGATGCATTAACATTTCCTGGTCAATCAGTTCCAATAATGTTTTATCGTTCTATACGAGATGCAGGAAAAATGGGATTCAATTCAGCATCTTCATCTGGAACTTCTACAATAACAGCAGATGAAATTTATCGACAAATGTTAAGTTCTGAAAGAGCACACGTTGGAATGGGAATTGATGGAAATGGAATGTATGCAAAATCAAGAAGTGCTCGTGATGTGGGTAATGAAGAAGCTGCAGATGGAAGAGAAATAAAAACAGGTCGCGAACGATATGGCGACCATACTTTTACATTTACTCTTAATAAAAATGCGCGTGTATTAATGGATTTTGTTTCTACCACGGAAGAACACACAGACCTCTCAAATATGATAAGTTCTATAAGAGAAGAATTTCAATCGAGATATGGTATTGAATTACCAGAGGGTGTTAATATTGGCGCTGTGATGGCCATGCTTGGATATGAGGCATATCAATCAAGAGAAGATTTTCATGGTGGAATAAATTGGGTAATATTAAATCGTGCTATAATGACCGTATCAGACAGATATATTGGGCCCGATGCAAGTCAAGAAGAATTAGATAGTGTATATGCCACGGGAAGGATGCCATAATGGATATTGAAAATGGAAAAAATAGTCGTCAATTAGCATATTTAATTCAATTTTTAGATAAACCACTAGATGATAGAACATTTTTTTTTGATTTAGTAAATAAATATAATACTCCAGAAGAATTAGCACAAAGTAGTGAATACGAAAAAATAACAGAAAGAAAACGTTTTTATCAAAATATATCTATTAATAATATTGTTCAAATAATGAAACGATATGAATAACCGCAATGAAAAACAAAACAACACTAAAAACCATAAATACCCGATTAAAGCATCTTAGAGGTCGCCATAATCAGCTCGACCATGCCTGGAATAGAGGCATGGGTCGGGGTGGTGGTGGTGCTGACCTTGCGCCTAATCAAATGGGGCCAATGCCAACTCAGGATTTTTACCGTAAGCGCAAAATTAATTTAATGAATCAAATGCGTGCTGGTGAAATTTCCCGAAATAATATGATTAATCAACTTCGACAATTGCGTGGATACACCACTCCAACTCAGCAAGGCGAATTAACACCCCAACAAATAGATCAATCATTAATTTCACTTGCAAACAGATCTGTACGTGCAGAAGATGTTGCTAGCACTAATAATGAAGTAAATCAATTTCAAGCAGTATTTAATGCAAATCAAGATGATTCATTATTAGGAGATAGACAACGTTTTCGACCTGACAGGCCAAAATATAGACGACCATTATCTGGTTTGCCCGTAATGCGTGGAATGACTAACAATTCAAGACGATTTAGGCAAGTTACGCCTCGATTAAATGCAACAATTGCTCGCATGCGTCAAGCGCTTTCTTTTAGAGATGAAGGAAGAAAAGCATATTTAGAGGGAAGAATACGTGGATTAGAATCTAATTTACAAGCATTATCAACTGGTTTTCTTAGTAATACACAATTTATGATAAATGCGGCTGCGCGAGTAACACAAGAATTGGCAAATACAAAACAAGAATATTACGATTTGATAAAACAACAATCAGACAGAATTGTTAATGAATTTGGCCCAGAACAACCAAGTACAAATTTGGTTATTCCAACATACGGAACGGGAGTTACACCTGAATTACAAGCACAACTACAACCACTATTTAGTAAACTAGGTACATTATTTGCAAATGGCATGTTGTCACAACAGGTCAATGGCAGTCCTTTAAATTTTGAAGTAGAATACAGGCCACTTGGAACTGATGCTAATTTAGCTGAATGTACAAGAACAAGAGATCAAAATGGGGATTTAGTTACTCGGATAACAATTAACAGCGATACAGTGGACCAAGCAAGTTTAGCGTCAAGTGTGTACCATGAAATGATGCATGTAGTGCAATTTCAAAATGACGAAAGTGTTATGGGTCCACATTGGGAATATTTACGCTCTCGTTTAATGGGTCAAAAAGTGAGAATGGATAGAAGAACGGGTGAAATATACGTAGAGGATATGTTTACTCGTTCATATCAAGGATTACTTCATAGACAACAATTTACTGCTGAACAGTTGGAATTACTAGCAGAAGGATATGATTTAACGTATGGCATAGATGATTTACCATTACCATACGAAGTGCTTTCAACAGGAATTGAACAATTTATGTTAGATCCTGTTGGATTAATAACAACAGACCCTGATTTATTTGCACATTTGGCAAATTTTACTTCAGGCAATGCAGGTGAATTTACTAACGAAACATATGCGCCATTAAATCATAATATTAATGCTCATACAGTGATAAATGTGAATCCCCCAGCTCCACCTTCTCCAACTCCACCTGAGCCTGGATTGCCTGGACCTACACCTGGGCCTACACCTGAGCCTGGATTGCCTGGACCTACACCTGGACCCACACCTGGACCTACACCTGGACCTACACCTGGACCTACACCTGGACCTACACCTGGACCTACACCTGGACCTCAAA
>Ga0315909_10005286_pt1 | contig 14900 bp, 19 predicted proteins | sample LakEriMetagenome_11_FD_203527 | JGI IMG/M metagenome (GOLD analysis project Ga0315909, IMG submission 203527) | Freshwater fungal communities from buoy surface, Lake Erie, Ohio, United States - Buoy 2 MA125 | ecosystem: Environmental > Aquatic > Freshwater > Lake | place: USA: Lake Erie, Ohio...
CATATTTCGCAAAGGCGGCGCTAGGGGACATTCCCTCTTTTACTGCCTTGCGGAATAAGTTCTCGCCAGAATTCTTTTCGATTACCGCTTCAACCACTGCATCAATTGCCGCAACTGGAACGATTGTTACACCATCGCTGTCACCAACAATTAGATCACCAGGATTAATTGCAACGCCATCAATCTCGCATGGCACGTTGTGTTCAACAACTTCGTAGCGGCCATTGATATCTACCGGCAGCGTTCCGGTTGCAAAGACTTTGAAGCCCATGGCATCGGTGCGCGATAAATCTCGGGTTGGGCCATCTGTAAGTGCACCTGCGACACCTTTAAAAGCACAAGCGGTTGAAAGTAGCTCACCCCAAAGCGCGGCACGTCCGGTGCGATTTGTTGGTGTTACATAAACCTGATCTTTGCCTACCGCATCAAGAGCTTTTAATAACCCGATGTAAGGAACTTCCGGGAAGGCGTCAACACTCTCCAAGCGAACTGGAAAGGCATATCCCAACATGATTCCAGAACCTGAAATCATGAGGATATCTTCATTCAACACTTGTCGGCCATAACCCAATTTATCTAGGCAATCTGAAGCCAGGGCTGATGTAAAAATCTTACGAAGTTCTACTAAATCATGTGCCACTTAATTTCCCCAATGCTTTGTGATTTTTTCCTTTAAGAATTCTGCACTATCAATCATGTTTTGCATACCATCAACACCATCTTCAATGCTGACCCAGCCTGAAAATCCTACGCTTTTGAGAGTTGAAAAGATAGCGTCATAATCATTTAGCCCTTGTCCGATAACGCCATGTTTAAAGAATGAGACATAACCAGCGCTTCCACCCTCTTGCTTTCGAAGTTCTTCAATACTTCCGCCAGCCAGATGTCGATCACTCGCACCAACAGTCAGCACTCGATGCTTAACTTTTTCAAGTAATTCAAGTGGTTCTTCACCAGCTGCAATCGCATTAGATGGATCAAATTGCACGCCGAAACGAGGCGAATCAATGCGCGAAACCAGATCAACAAAGACATCCATCATTTGAGCGAATTCGGGTTCGGTCCAGAAATCATCTTTATAGTGATTTTCAATAACCAAAATCATGTCTAACTTCTCAGCTTCGACCAGACACTTTTCAATTGAATCAACGACATAGCCCATGCCTTGCTCACGGGTAATATCTTTGCGACGCTGGCCTGATAGAACTCGACAATATTTAGCACCAAGTTCAGCAGACATTCGGATGCTATGGATCTCGTGATCAACTTCTCTCTGACGTAATTCAGGATCTGGAATCGTGAAATCCGGCGAGCAGCACATCATCGGGATGACCATTCCAGTGGCCTCGACATACTTTCGAATCTTTGGCCAATTAGTCTCATCTTTAAAATCTGCGAAGTTGTTATACATCTCAAGGCCTTCGATGCCCATGGCCTGTGACATATCAATCCACTCGTAAATACTTAACTTATCTGGTGCTACTAAATCGCGAATCCAACCTTTAGGAAATGCGGCAATCTTTGGTTTGTTAATCATCCCAATTTCTCTGGATTTCTTCCGATAATTGTGAATTGTTCTAAGTCAACAACTGATCCGGTAAATGGTTTTGATTCATCGCCCAACCAATAAATTGCGGCTTCACCCATCTGTTCCGGTGTTGTCATCTTTCCGGAAGGAATCTCAACACGTGATAAATCTTCTGGCCAAGTTGATTTCATGCCAACTGCCATCTTGTCGCGATATTCCCGATCAGTTAAAACCCAGCCGGGATTAATCTGATTTACCCGAATCCCATGAACACCATTTGCATTAGCCAAATTTCGAGTCATCGTCTGCATGCCACCTTTGCTGATGCTGTAGGCAAGCAACTTAGATTCGCCAGTGTGTGCATTTATCGAACCAATATTTAGCACGCAGCCACCAGTTTTCTTAAGCTCTTCGAAAGCCGCTTTAATCAGAAACAGGGGAGCAGTTAAGTTGATCTGCATCATTCTGCGGAAATGCTCAATTTCTTGGTCAGAAATATTTGATCCGCCAAAGATTGCCGCATTATTCACAACGCCATCTATCTTGCCAAAGGCCTTAAGCGCCGCGCTAACGATCTCTTTTGGAGCGCTATCTTCTGCCAAATCTGCAATGCAGAGAACGGCATTGGCACCCAATTTCTCAACAGTTGCGCGGCCCTCTTCTTCATTGATTCCATGAACCAAAACCTTCGCACCTTCGCGAATCGCAGCAGCAGCAATTGCAGCACCAATTCCAGATGTGCCACCAGTAACGATTATTGCTTTATCTTTTAGGCGCATATTAAGCCGGCTTAATTACAGATTTGATAAATTCACCAGAGTGCATCTTCTTAAATGCAGTTTCCCATTGTTCGATTGGGAAAGTTCCGCCAAGAACCGGAGTTAAATCTAATTGCCCAGTGCCCAGCATCCGAAGTGCACGTTCCCACATTGGCCAGTTATGGCTAAAGGATCCCTCTAAGCGCACATTCTTCTGAACTAATTGATCTAGTGAGAAGTTAACTGGTTGTGGACCCCAACCGACTTTCGAAATCCAACCATTTGGTCTGATGACATCAAGTGCAATCTTTAAAGTTGCTGAAACTCCTGCAGCATCGACAACACCATCTGCGCCAAGTCCATCAACTTCCATCGCCCAATCCTTCACATCGCCAATAACAACATCGCAGCCATACTTCTTTGCAATGTCTAGCCGTGCTTTATCGCGTTCTAGACCAACGATTGCAACTTCAGCGCCTGCAAGTCTCGCCATTGCGCCAGCCAATATTCCAATTGGTCCAGGTCCCAAAACCACAATGCGATCACCGGGGCGAATATGTCCAGGCGCAATTGTCGAAGAGTATGCAACTGCGCATGGTTCGGTCATTGATGCATGATCAAATGAAACGTTATCCGGAATCTTATGAAGCAGACGAGATGCAACTTTCACATATCTAGTCATTGCACCATTTACGCCATAACCAAAGCCTTTACGACTTGGGTCTAAGTTATACAAACCTTGACGTGACATCGCACCAGACATATCTACCACAGCGGCTGTTTCACTTACGATGCGATCGCCCTCGTTCCATTTGCCAGCAGCGACTACGTTCTTTCCAAGTTCCACAACGTGGCCACCGAATTCGTGCCCTAAAACAACTGGGTAATTAACCGGCCAAGAATTTGTGCCCTCCCATTGGTGCAAGTCAGATCCGCAGACACTTGCTGCTTCGACCTGAACAATTACATCGTCATCGCCGCAAGCTGGGCGTTCGACTTCGCGAACTTCAACGCTATGGGGTTCGGATGAAAAGTTAACTACGCCAGCAGACTTCAATTATTTTTCTCCCTTAACTTTTACATCGCCAAAACCATGCACCGCATCACAAATCTTACGCAGAACTTCTTCAACATTTCCGGCACCTTGGCTAAATGAATCAGCATCGATTGCAAGCGGGGCACCAATCACAACAAGTGGCGCGCCATATGAAGGACAAGCAATTGCTTGTTCAAGTGTTAAGCCACCAACTGCTTGCACCGGAACACTTACCGCGTCAACAACTTCGCGCAATTGATCAAGTGGATTCATCCATGGTTTGCCTGCGGCTGCAAGACCGCGACGCTCGTCATATCCAATATGGTGAATGACCATGTCGCAACCAAGTTCTTCTAATTCGCGCGCACCTTGCACCATGTCTGGGCAACCTAAATTGTCGCCCATAACTTTGACGCCATAATCTTTTCCAGCTTGCACAACACATTTAATTGTTTCAGGATGTGATCTCGCCATCACAACAACATGCGTTGCACCAGCTTTTGCCATCATCTCGGCTTCCAAATATCCGCCATCCATTGTCTTTAAATCAGCAACAATTGGATGATTAGGAAACTCTTTACGAAGCGCCCTGACACCATGTAAACCCTCGGCCAAGATAAGTGGTGTTCCGGCTTCGATCCAATCAACGCCCGCCCTAATTGCAGTGCGTGCCATTTCTAGCGCTTCTTTAATATCGGTAAGGTCTAGTGATACTTGAACGATTGGTTTCATGTTTGAAGTTTAGTTCAAATTCGCGAAAGTTGACCTTTCTTTCGTGCAAGATTATTGGTTAGATACTCACACTATGAAAGCCTTTGTTGTTACTGCACCCAAGACCTTTGAAATTCAAGATGTTGCAGAACCCAAGGCCGGTGCCGGCGATATTGTTGCGCAAGTTGAACGCGTAGGTGTCTGCGGAACCGATGTTGAATTCTTTGATGGCGTCATGCCGTATTTACATGATGGCCAAGCAGAACTTCCAATGCGACTTGGTCACGAATGGTCGGGCACAGTTATTGAAGTTGGCGAGGGCGTTGATAAATCTTTTCTAGGCAAGAAAGTTACCAGCGATGTAATGATGGGTTGCGGTAATTGCAAACGCTGCAACGATGGTCGCCAACATACTTGCGCCGATAGATACGAACTCGGAATCCGAAATGGTTTTTATGGCGCACTTGCAAATAAGTTATTGATTCCTGCGCGCTTTGCCCACATACTTCCGGACAGTTTTGATTTCGAACTTGGCGCACTCGTCGAACCTGCAGCGAATGCTTGGCGAGTTGCTGATGCGGCAAAAGCTGCCCCCGGAAAGCAAATTTTAATTTGGGGGACCGGCACAGTTGGTCTCTTAAGTGCGCAGTTCTGCATGGCAATGGGCGCATCAGTTCATATGGTCGGTATCGATCCAAAGACAATTGGGTTGGCCCTGGAATTTGGTGTTACAAGCGCCGGAACTGAAGTTAAGAAAATTGATGGCGGCTATCACTCAGTAGTTGACGCCACATTCGATGCTTCTATTCCTGCAAAGTTGGTGGATATCGTCGAACCAGGTGGGCGCATAGTTTTAATCGGGGTCGACAACCATGCCGCACAAATTGATTCACGCAAACTAGTTTTTCGTGACATCACTGTCGTTGGAATTCTCTCTGGTTCGCCAGGATTTAAAGAATCTATTCGATTTATTGCCGAAGGAAAAGTAGATGTGAAAAAGATTTTAGGTGGAACCGTTGGGCTAAATGAAGCAGGAAATATCTTTCTCGGCAATCGCCCAGCAGGCCTAGGTTTCGAGCCGAAGATCTTGGTGAACCCAAATGCTTAATAACTTTGATTTGGTTGCTGGCTAGCCAAATGGGATTCTTCAACGATTTATTTGGTGATCCGAAGGGAAAGAAAGCAAAGCTCGAAGTTGCGCGCCTGCATAAAGAGTGGACCGAAGATGTTGCAACCCTCGCTAAGTTAAAAGAGGCATTCATTGCAGTGCAAGATGGTGAAGATTCTGAAACCCACACCATAATTACTAAAGCTGGTGAATATGTCATCTGGGCTGGCATCGGTCAATATCACGAGGCCGGCAGAACTGCAGGACAGTATGTTGGAACAAGTCAGGGCCTTAGCATCCCGATAGGGGCCGGAATTCGCTATCGAGTCGGTGCTCAACGTGGAACATTTGTTCCTGGCGAAGAAGTTCAAGTGTATAAAGATGTTGGCAATGTTTATTTAACAACTAGCCGCGTAATTTTTAATGGTGGCACAAATACTGCGGAATGGAAATTCGATAAGTGGATAGGCGCTGGTGCTAGTCCCGATGGTGCAGATTTCATCTTCCATGTTTCTAATCGAAAGAAATCTTCAGGAATTTTATTTGAGAAAGATGTTGGCGAAGAGTTCAATCGCTTTCTTGCATTTGCCCTGATTCACCTCAACGATGGAATCGAACGTGTAATGAAAGAGATTGCAGGTTTAGAGAAGAGAATTCCAACCGAAGAACCTAAATTACAGAGAGAGATCGAAGCTCCAAAGGCCGAATAAGTCACTTAAAGTAGTTAGTTATTTCTTCGAATTTTCTAGTTTAACTTCTTCTAGTTGCGGTAATCTTTCGCCAGATGGTCCGGGAATTTCTTCCCGAGCCACCTACCCTGGTTAGAGGGATTTTGTACTGCTCACTCTCATCGTTTCTTACGATGAGCGATTAGCCAACTTATGACTGCAATCATAATGTTGGCGATAATCGCAGAAACTGCGATTGCATTTCCAAAATCCATAACGTCCTCCCTTCTCGGAATCCCCTGTGGTTTACAGGGAAAACAAGTGAGACGAACGCTGGCGGGCGTGCTCACTTGCTTCGAGAAAGAAACGGGCAGGCGAAAACTAACCTGAGAGAAAATAAGGAAAAGTTTTAGTGCCTGCGATTGTGGAAACATTAAGGTTGTTAATCATTTATTCTTAACCATGGCCAAAATTAAGAGTTATTTAATCGCTTGCCACTTCGGCCCAACTCTGCTCGTAACAGCAGTTACCTTCTTACTTGCCACCAGTCTTTGGTGGGAAGGTCCAGCCTTCATCATCGCGTTTGGTATTTTCCTCGGCCAATTAATTGTGGGCTGGACCAATGATCTCTATGACTTTCGTGATGACCTAAAACATAATCGCGTGAAGAAGCCACTTGTTGCTGGTGATCTAAAACCAGCAGAGCTAAAGCGTACAATCTTCATAGTTCTCCCCATAGCAATAATCGTTAATCTCTTTGGACCTCTAGGGTTTAAAGCTGGCGCAATTTCAATTCTTGGCATTGGTATTGGTGTTTCATATAACTTCTATCTAAAGCCAACTGCGTTCTCGCCAATTCCTTATGCACTCGCCTTTGGACTTCTGCCAGTCGCTCTCGTTATATCCACTGATCGCACACCACCGCTCTGGATGTTCTGGGCCGGTGCTTTATTAGGCATGTCCGCCCACTTTGCCAACGTCTTAAAAGATTTTCGAGAAGATAAAGAGAGTGGCATCGAAAGTCTGCCAATCAGACTCGGTCGAATTCCATCCAGACTTATCACTGCAACATTTCTAATCGCAGCTACCCTCGTATTAAATGATGTCAGACCAAACACAACAATTCTCGTAATTGGAATCATCGCTTCAACCTTAAGCATTTTTGCTCCGAGATTTATCTTGTTCAAATTGTTGATGCTTGTAGCGCTACTCGATGTAGTTTTATTGGTAAATGCCGCAGGAGAGTTAATCGGTTCTCGAACTGTTTAACTTACTTGTTCTGATTCATCACTAAGAAAAACTCGGACAAGTTCCAGTCCCCAGAAATGCCACCTTCATCAATTGATTGATAAGTCAGGTTTGTTAAATGAACCTTGCCCTTAACTCCAATTGGCTCATTAATCGCAAGCCGCACCTTGGTAAATTCAAATTCACCTTCGGCACAATCTGGATCGCAATCATTAGCGAAATACTCACCGACTCCAATCGCACCCACAGCTTCCCACGAGCTCCACTCAATCTTTCCGATACCAGTATTGCCATCAGCACAGGCAAAATAAATTAGCTCTGGCTTCTGCTGATTCGGAATCTCGCAGACAAATGTGTAAACATCTTCCGATAAAACACCGTCAATTGAAATTGGATCACCCGAAGGAACAACAAAATCTGAATCCTGATTAACGGTATTCGACTGCTCTACACCAGCCCCAGTAATCCCAGCAATACCCGATAGCAAGGCGCCACCGAGCATCACCACGACCAACCCAAGGGCAACTTTCTTCACGCGGTTATTCTTCACCCTCATCGAAGACAACTTCAGCTAATGAAGCGATGCGTCGCTCGATTTCTTGCGCCTCAGTAAATCGCCCCTTTATCACAAGGATCGATGCCACTTGACGTTCCAATTTAATTATCGCCTGCCAATTTGGAAACTCGGCCCGCACCATCCGCGACTTCGCATCCGCAAATAATTCCAACGCTTCGTCATACTCTTCCAAAACTTTCTTCGCCAATCCCATCCGCGCTGTCGCCCACATCTTATGAAATTCATTCTCGGCAGTATCAGCAAAGTCCATCGCAAGTTGGGCATGATGCAACGCTTCCATCCCATTGCCCAGCCAGTAATAACAGAGCGCAATCTCTTCATCGCAGTGCACAATTTCACTCGGCAGCTTCAACGTTTTATAAATTGCCCGAGCCGCTAAGAAATTCGTCAACGCCTCGCTCCAGCGCTTTAACTTTATTAACGCACTTCCCGCATTCGCATAATTAATCGCAACTTCGCGATCGGCAACATCCGGATTCGCCTCTTTAATCGCAGCAACATAAGTCTCATGTGCCTTCTCGTATTCCTTCGCGTCATACCAAGAATCACCTTCGCATCGAAGCTGCACAATCGCCTCGGTCGATCCAATCTCGCGATACAAAACCACTGCACGATCCAACGCCACAGCAGCATCAGTATGTCGTCGCAATCTATTTAGCGAATACCCAATGCCGGTATAAATATGTGCCAAGGTTGAAGTATTCGCCTGCGCACCAAGTGCTTCATACAAATCCCGCGCAGTCTCACAGAGCGCCAAAGATTCGGCATGATCCCCACGATTAAACGAGCGATAACTCAATTGAATTAACGCATCAACTTTCTCTTCACCATCACACTTCGAAGCCAAATCCCAAAGCTCGGCCTCTAACTTCTCATCCTCGTTTTTCATCGCACCTCTTTCATTCCAGCTTTCTCAAACTTCCCCAGGACCGCTAAACCTATTTACCCCCACTGACATTGCCAGTTAATCAAGGCCGAAGCCGGGGAGGTTAATCCCCGGGCTCAGGCACCAGGCTCAGATCGGCCCTAATCACCATAACTTCTTTAGAAACTTCTTTAGCTAAAAACCACCAACCCCTAAAGAAGGTCGCTAAATTCTTTAACGCCGAAATAGTTCTTTAAAGCAGCTAAAGAAGTTTCGCGACTGCTTTTAAACTTCTTTTGCCAATCTTCTAAAGAAACTACCTTTAGGGACTCCCACTCCGGCACGGATTCAAACAATTGCCGCGCTCGCAAAATTCCCCAGTCCGACAATCTCACCGAGAAGTTCGCGAAGTTAAGCAAATCCACAACTCGCTGATCATCCGCCGTAATCTTCTCCCGCAATGGAATCGATATCCCATTCATTATCGAATGTCGCCCCAGTGCCAAACTGAAGCCAAACTTCTTTTGCGTTCCGGAATTAGCAGTTAGACAAAAGTTGCATGCCTCCCAAGACCAACGACTCGTGCCACCAACTTTTGACCTCGCGCATATATAACACAAGTGAAATCCACTCGGGCAATCCAGCGAGACATCTTTCCGCTTCACCTGCTCTTCGCAGCTACATCTCTGCGGGCCTCTGTGCAGCCCTCTTGTTAATGCAGCACTTAACCAATAACAAGTTGTGCAAACTACATATGACATGACAAACCAGTCCTTAATGGACCTTACATTTACAAGATCCGCTCTTCTGGCGGTGTCTTTCATCGCCAGCAGGTCTTCCATCGGAACCACCGTGCGCGGTTAGCGCGGTTGGTATCAAGCTAGCCGTGGCTTAACGCTTGATTTCTTGACCTAGGAAAAAGATAGCAGAGGGGACTGACATTGCGCTCGCTGAAAGGTATACGGTTCCTCTACTTATTCAACAAGGGGGTCGACAGTGAGCAATTCAAATCTGCCGTTTTCTTCGACAAGCCCTGTTGATTCAATCCCATATCAAGCACCAAATTATTCTGGTGAAGTTATTAATCAACTCAAATCTGAAATTTCGCTACTTGAATATAAATACAAAGTTCTGCAAGACCCTAACTCTTTCGGCTTAGTCGACCAAGCCAAGTTAGAAGCAGATTTCTACAATCACCTAAAGAAAATCGAAACGGCAACAGATTCAAAAGCCTGCGCAGATGGCGAATCCAATCTCTGGAAAGAGCTTCAGTTTCTGCTCGCAAATGATCCATCGCGAGCAAGCGAACATTGGATGGCCTTCCACCAAATAAAAGAAATTAGAACTCCACCCACTGCCACACTTTCAAGAAGTCCTGAAGTTCAGATGGCAGAAATCGAAGCAAAACTCGCGGTGCTTTTGAAAACTTGGAAGGACTACACCGGAACTGAATACCCACTTTAGAAAGTTATTTTGATCTAGATTCAAATAACTTTTTTAACTTAAATAGTCTCGAATATCTTCACCCGGAGCCAATAAATTCCGCTCAGCCATTATCCAGTTGAGAATCGCCTCATCCTGATCGCATTCGAACTCATAAATTGGGCTCTGTTCAGGAAGCGAGTAATACTCTTCCGCATAACTCATCCTCTTTTTTCGAGCATCTGCAATGTGCGCTTCTTCGCCCATTATTAAAAGTCCGTTAGCATCTTCAACAACCAACATAAAACCGATATGTGATCGCGCCAATCCATCTTCTTCAAATCCTTTCGCAAGGACGGGTCTGCGCAATCCTTCAGAATCTACAAACTCTCCCGTAATCATGTTCACGGCCGCATATGGTTTTTCACCCATCATCAAGAGATAAACACCAGATTCCCAAGTGGTTTCGGCAAAAAGGCCCTTCTGTTTCTTCCAGGCCTCAGGAATCTTAAATTTTGAAAGTTCTGGACTCGGACCAACACCATAAGGTGAATCCATCCAAGCCCATTCGCAGTGCGCGCTAGTGCGCAGATTAAAAGCAAGGAAATTCGCAATTTTCACAGCTACTTCAATTCGATTCCTTTTATTCGCTGTGAAAAGTTTCTCTTTCGATTCACCGATTGCACGGATGATTGCAGCGGCTGCAGCAGCTGGAGATTTTGCGGCTGTATCAAAAATATCTTCGACCAAAGTGTCATTCGCTAGCGCATTCACGCCATTGCGATTGACGTGCAATATCGAATTTCCCTCATAGGTAACGAGTGAAAGTGTGTCGTATTGCCCACCCCCAGGATGCAAGACTGCAATATCAAGATCCAAGGCTGATTGCCGAAGCACTTCAGAAATAATCATCCAAGACAGAACCTCTTTAGATTTAGGGCCAAGCTCGGTTCTATTCATAACGCTAATTTATCGGATGGCACTGACATCGGACAGAGGCTGCAGTGTCAGAGGGGCTGTGTATTGTCTATCTCCTTAGTCAACCTCAAGGAAAGGACTGGCAAATGTGGCTATTTACAAACACAGGATTCGTAAGCGCAGTTAAGCAAGGATCGGACTTAGTTATCCGGGCGCGCGATGCTAAGTCACTTGAACCGATCGCCACTTTTGGAAAGTTGAAAATCAAACATACTCCTGAGAATGACTACCCTTATCGCGTTATTACAGACAACGACACCTTTGCTCGTTGGACTCATTTCATGTGTCAAACAATTGAATATTCAAATTTTAAATCCGAAGTTGCAATTACCCGTGGAGCAAAATTTGCTAAGGCGCTCTCAAAAGTTTGGTCCGCTATGCATGATGTCGAAGATAAAGCCGCGAGGGAAGGCCGATGAGCCAGGTTCCTGATTTTGTTGCCGAGCGAATAAAAACGCCTGCAAACCTAAAATATATTGTCGAGGACAGCACGCCCGTTGTCTGTTTCGGAGACATTACTAAGGCCAAAGCGCTAACAATCGGTATCAACCCAAGTTCAAGTGAATTCACAAAGATCACTGGCAATAAGCGCGAACTCCTTGCCGGATCAGAACGTAAGTTGGTAGACCTCAAGTTCCTGGGCGCATATAACACTCAGGACTTGACTGAAACTCAAATTTCTCAAGTATGGCAAGGTTGCTTAGATTATTTTGATGGAGCTTATTACAAATTTTGGTTCTCTAAAATGCAAGACACTGTTTTAACTCCTGCCGGATTTAATTATGTTGGCCGAAGCGCTGCGCATCTTGATTTGATCCAATGGGCAACCGACCCGCTGTGGCAAAAGATGAAAGAAGAAGATCCAACAGAAGCCGCAGCGCATTTAAAAGCTGATCTTCCATTCCTGATTAAGCAAATTGAATCATCAGATGTCGAGTTCATCTTCTTATCCGGAACCCCAGTAGTCGAATCGTTAACCGAACTATTTGACTTAAAGTTTGAAGGAAAAACAGCGGCAGAAGGTAAATCAAGTCAGAACAGCCTATTTGTCGGAAGCTGGAAGAATGCGGTGGTCTTGGGAACATCGATGAATGTTCCAGACTCACACACCAGCAGCGCTCACCGTGAATTTTTGAGCAAGTGGATCGCTAGTAAGTTCTAGATTTTATCTTTGCTCCCGAATAGGTGCCACAGAATCTGATCCAACTCAGTCAGTGTGCATCCAACATCCTTAGCAATCGCTTTGCATACTTCAAGTAACCCATCAGAAGTAAATAGATTTGCGTTAATTCCAAGGCCCACCAGGCCATTTATTACTCGGACATCAACTTTCAGAGTATCGGCACCGCAGAGCATCCTTAAGTATTCATGCAGGGCAGGGCCTATACCTTTTATATCAATTACTTCTGAACCGTAATTGCCAGACGTTGCCCAGTGCTTACAAATATCCTCTTCCAAACTGAGACCGTTTCTTTTGCCATGAGCTATCAACTCTCGTGCAACTAAACTCATCACACCGGCCTCGCCAGTTTTCAATTTCATCCAAACTGGAGGAGTGTTTGCAAGTGTGGCGAGTGATAAATCTTTGGCTTTTTCAACATAGCTGGGCAGCAGTTTGGGGACTACATATTCTTCGTATTTTCTACGCATTGAACCAACAACATCTACGACCATTAGCCCACGTTTACCAACGTATGTGCCGGCAAGCGCGCCTGCCTTTAATCGAATATCAGGGTTATCTTCTAGCCCAGTTCTGATTGTACTGACGGCCGTATCCCAATTGGCTATTTCAAACATATTTATCTCAGCCCGCTAAAGTATTTAAGAATCTCCTCTTGCGCGACGCCAATCTGTTCCATGTTGTATTTGTCATAGATCTGGATCTCAATTTGATTTGAATTATTCCCAGACTGAGTGATGTCTACATGATTAAACCCTGGGTTTTTCTCCAATAATGCCATTAAAGCTAGTGGAATTTTTCTAAGATCAGATTTCACTTCGCCTGGGACACTAACAATAAAAGCAAAGTAATCCGGTCTTTTCTTTAGATCCACCGTTACGCCATTATCGAAGGCTATGTCGGAACGTTTACCGCTATTTCCAGCTTTTTCAAAAGCCCACTTAAGATTAGTTTTTGATGTGTCAGAGAGTAGAGCCATCAAGTATTTTTCATACTTTTGAGTTAGATAATATGATTGCTCTGATTTATCTTTGATACTAAAGCTTTCCTGACTTTGGAAGAAATATCTATGAGCATCGCCAACAAAATCGCGCCACTCATTTTGATAGGTTTCAATGAAACGTTGATTGACTACGTTGGACCTTTTAAAGTTAAAAAATACTTTGTCGGTCCAGTCTTTAAAATTTGATTCTTTTATAATTTCTACAAACAATTCATGCATCTGGTCCGATTCAATAAATCCAATTTGATCCCTATTGGCTTGCCCAAGAACTGCCTTCACACATTTTTTACGTTGCGCAGAAGAATTCTTTAATTTACGTCCTTGATTAATTACCGTATGAACAACGGATGCAAGAGTGCGGTAATCAAGATCCGAACTCCACCCAGCAGATTTTCCGATCATGCGTAGCCGCAGTGCTATGCGATCCAGCGCCTTCGACCCAATGGTTAAAGTTGCTTCAGCTAATCGCTCATAGTCTCGGTCGGTAATATTTGAAAAAATCTGGGAATCACCAAAGATCGATTTGAGCGCCTCAATGATTTTTGCCCGGTTCTGAAGCTCAACGGAATGGCTCTCCCAGTTCAGGTATGTGCTCAGCTCGCCAAGGAGCTTGTATCCGGCGACCCCTTCGCGGGGAATAATTCTTGGGGGTTCTATGTTTTTCATTGAGCCAGCTGCTTTCTTCTTGATTGGCCTACAAATGGCCTTGACAGGGTCGGGTGGCCGGCCCTATAGTTCGGGAAGTCAGTAACCTGAGCGATTGCACAGGAGTTTAAATGTCCGCTTCGGCGGATTTTTTTGCTCCCAAAAATCGCTTGTTTAACTGACATATCCGAACCATAGCACGATAAAAGTCAGTAAAACAAGCATCTAGAAAGGATGTTAAAGAAGATGAAAAATGCAAAAGAAGTTCTACAGCAAGCAGAAGGTGCTCTCGATACAGAGCAATATGACCAGCACGCCATGGCCTTTGCCCGACTCGGCTTTGACCCTGACGATGATGGATCGATCCACCGGATGGAAATCCGCAGCCCAAAGCTGAAGCGCAGTTTCAGCAAGAGCGCCAAGCAGGCCAAAAACTCGACCTGCGAAAAGACTCGCTACAAGGATCGTCAGCAGGCGAAGGAAGCCCTAAAGACAATCCGTTACGCGGCTAAAATATCTTCAGCAAAGGCAGCGAAGAACGCATCACTTCCGGTTCGCGAATATCCATGTTACGAACCAGGTTGCTTCGGCTATCACTTAACAAGCAGGGTAGAGCTTGCAAGCCTTACTCGTTTTGGATTGGCGGCCTGATGCCAGGAATGCCCGATAACCCAGAGAAGAAATACACAGTCACGCGCACCTTAAATGTCACGCCCGAAGGTTATGAATTGACCATGTGTTTCACCACCAGCCATTGGGAAGGCGACAAGCATGTTGCCGAAACCGTAACCATGAAAACACTACGCCCCCACGCACATGCAATTACCGCGAAGGAAATCGCAGAAGTGGTGGCTAACTATGAAATGGCGTAAAGAGGTCAGCGCAAATCTGCTTCGCAACATGTTTCCAAAGGAAGCATTCAAAATGGAGACCGAAGTAAATCGTTACGAGCTAAAACACCTCGGCATCAAAAACACAATTAAGTGGCGTGCTGCTTACAAGTCAGCGACCATAATCATCCCGGCAATACCAAATCATGAAATCCACATCAGCCCGGTTGATAAAGGCGCAGAAGGACATTCGGAATGGATGACATTCTCGATGCCGCAGAATGAGCGCTCGCAAGAAAGCGAAGTCGAACACAGATTTCCAGAATATTCACTGCGGGTGTTT
>Ga0315909_10005289_pt1 | contig 14897 bp, 21 predicted proteins | sample LakEriMetagenome_11_FD_203527 | JGI IMG/M metagenome (GOLD analysis project Ga0315909, IMG submission 203527) | Freshwater fungal communities from buoy surface, Lake Erie, Ohio, United States - Buoy 2 MA125 | ecosystem: Environmental > Aquatic > Freshwater > Lake | place: USA: Lake Erie, Ohio...
CTTTTCCTTTGACCAGGGTAAGGACCAAAACACCCCAAATAACCTATTTTAGCCAAATGATTGAGGAACTAGCACGCTGGGAACGTGTAAAAGCAGAATGCGAGGCCAGCATAGATAAGCACGGCGCTATACTGGAAGCACAAACCGACCGAGGCAAACCAGTATTAAGAAAAAACCCAGCAATGGAAGCACTAAAGCAGGCAAACGCCGAGATAGACAAACTGCGTAAGATTGTGGGCGATGCAGTTAACCTGGACTGAATCTATTATAGAACGCTTTTGCGTCTTAACTGAGGACAGCGGAGCCGGCCAACCAGTAAAGCTTATGGATTGGCAGCGTAAGCTTATACGCGACGCTGAGGGTAAGCGCATGGTATGGCTTGAAATACCACGTAAGAACGGTAAGAGCGCTTTTATTGCTATGCTTGCCATAGCGCACATGCTCAAAGGATTTAAGGAAGGGACCAACCCCCAGGTAGTTTTAGCAGCTGCAACTAGGGAGCAGGCCGGTATCTTGTTTGGCTATGTCCGTAACATGATCCTGCTAAACCCGGAGCTGCAAAAGGTACTAGAGCCCTACCGTAAAGAAATACGTCTAAAGGGCAAGCCCGGCTACCTAAAGACCATTACCAGCGACGGGGGCAGTAACCACGGCCTTAACCCGTCTTTTATCTTATGCGACGAAATACACAGCTGGAATGAGGTAAAGGGTCCGGAACTGTGGGAAGCCCTGCGTACGTCCATGGCCTCACGCCCTAGCCAAATGGTAGCGATCACTACGGCAGGCAGCGCTTACAGCTTTGCCCACAAGTGGCACGAATACGCGGAGCGCGTAAAGGAGCAGCCAAGCATAGACCCAAGCTGGCTAACTATCATTTACGGAGCTACGGACGAAGAGGACCCGCACGACCCGAAGGTATGGGCTAAGGCCAACCCGTCCCTGGGTATAACGGTTACGTTACAATACCTTGAGGAACTAAGCAATACAGCCAAGCACGACGAACCAACCCTACTAAGTTTACGCAAACTGCACCTTAACCAGTGGGCCGGTAGCGCCCAGCCGTACATCGAACTAGGCAAGTGGCTCAAGTGCGAAGGCCCTAAGCCTAAGACCTTGGACAAGTGGCGCTGCTTTTTGGGGGTTGACCTTGCAGCGGTGAATGACTTTACAGCCTATGCGGTAGTATATTTTAATGGTGAGCGCTTTTATACGGTCCAGTATTACCAAATTACCGACCACGCCATGACCAAGCGTAAGCAGAAGTACCCTAACCTAGCGCGTAACTGGATAAAGAACGGGCAGCTGGACATGGTGAAGGGCGAGGTAACTACAACGGACCACCGGATAGCTATGATTGAAAGCATTATTGAAAAGCACCCGGTCGAAGGTATTTTCTTTGACCCGTGGAACGCGGCAGAAACCGTGGAGCGTTTGCGTAGTAAATACGGCAAGCAGTTTTGTTACGAGGTTCGGCAGTCGGCGCTTATGGTGAATGAGCCTATGAAGCTACTTTACCGCATGGTTACCACGAAAGGCATAACACACGACGGCAACCCGATAACTGCCTGGATGATTGCGAACACTAGCCTGCACATTGATAAGAATGATAACTGGACCTTTCAAAAGGATAAGGCACCGGACCGCATAGACGGCACGGCTGCGCTTATTACGGCGCTAGCTGGCTATGTTCACAATGCTAGCACCGGAATGTCAACGTATGAGGAATTAGATATAATTTTTGTGTAACTTTGTGTAATGGCATGGTATGACCGTATAAAGCGCAGTGTTAGTGGTGTAATAAGCCCTAAGCCCTGGTTAATCAATCTTTTTGGGGGTAACGCTACCCTTGCAGGGGAAAATGTAAGCAGCACAAACGCGCCAAAAGTTAGCGCCTTGTACGCCTGCGTTAACTTAATCGGTAACACCATAGCCTCACTGCCTTGGCAGCTGTTCCGCGAAACTGAGCAAGGCCTACTATTTCAGCCTGGCCTTATTAACGACCTAGTAAGCAAGCGACCAAACGAGGCGTACAATAGCTACGATTTCCGTAAGGCTATGTTAACGCAGCTTTTGCTGCGCGGGAACGCTTACGTACTGCCAGTACGTAGCGGTAATAACCTAGCCGGCCTAGAGCTTATCGATACCGAACTGGTAACAGTTGATACTACCAGCGGCGAACTGATCTACCAGCTGCACCTACGCAACGGTATTAACCTACGCCTAAACCCTAACCAGCTAATCCACCTTAAATACTGGTCCTTTGACGGTATTAACGGAGTTAGCCCGATTGTATACGCCAAAGAAATAATCGGTACATCAATGGCCGCAACTGCCCACATGGGCGGCTTCTATGGTAACGGCGGCATGCCTAAAGGCATCTTACAAATTCAAGGCACTATAAGGGACGCGGACCGCGTTAAGCAAATAGGCCGACAGTTCGACGAACTGAACAAGGAGTACAAGGGGCGGACCGCTGTTTTAACTGAGGGGGCAGAGTACAAGCCGGTAGCTGCGAACTTTCAAGAGTCGCAGTTAATTGAGAGCTTACGTTTTAGTGTTGAAGAAATATGCCGCCTTTACAGCGTCCCCCCGCACAAAATTGGCCACATGGACGGCGCAGGATATGCAAATAGCATTGAAGCGCAGAACGCGCAATTCATTAGCGACTGCATACGTCCGCTAATTGAGGTAATCGAAATGGAATTTACCAACAAGCTACTAAGCGGTAACCGTGTATTCCAGCTGGACCTTAAGGCCCTTATGCGTGGCGACATTACCACTGAGGTACAGCGTAACGTGAATTACTGGAACATAGGCGTAATGAGCGCCAACGAAATACGCCGCACTGAAGGTCTAGCACCTATTGAAGGCGGCGACGTATATAACAAGCCTATGCACATGGGCGACACAAACGATCAAAATGGAGAAGGAAATACGCAGCCGGACGATACCGGTAACGGAGAGTAACACCGTAGAAGGCTACGCCCTTAACTGGAACGAGTACGATATGGGTTCCTTTATGGAGCGCATAGACGTTAACGCGCTAGGCGAGTTAAACGACTACGACGTACACGCTTTGTACAACCACGACTACGACCGCGTACTAGCTAGGTCCAAGTACGGCGAAGGCACCCTAAGCCTAGAGCAGGACCAAGAGGGCTTGAAGTTTCGCTTTGATTTGCCCGATACGTCAACTGGTAACGAGGTACGCACGCTAGTAGGTCGCGGCGACGTAGACCAGGCAAGCTGGGCATTTACCGTAAAAAAAGAACGCTGGGAGAACGTACGCAGCGAAAAGCCGACCCGAGTAATCGAGCAAATCGGCGAAATGTACGATATTAGCTTAACCCCTCGCGGGGCTAACCCCACTACGTCCGTAGCCTTACGGTCGCTAGAAAAGGCCTTGCAAGAGGCAGAACCCGAACAATTAACCCAAAACCCCGAAACCGTGGAAAATCACGAAAACGAGGCAGAAACAAGAGCTAACACTTTTGTTGACGCATCAGCCGTTCAAGGTCAGCTTTCAAAAAACGAAGCTCGTAACCTTAGCAAGTTTAACATTATCAAAGCAATCAACGAAGCCCGCAGCGGTAAACTTACTGGCCTAGAAGCCGAAGTAAACCAAGAAGGCCTAAACGAAAAGCGTAAGCTTGGAGTTGACGCACGCGACATGCACGCTATCAACATGCCCGAAATGCTTTTCACCCGTACTCAGTCAGTTACTGGCGGAACTGGTGGAAACCTTGGCGGCGACTTGGTATTTACCGAGCCAGGACGTTACATCGACTTTTTGTACCCCAACACTCCAACCCTTAGCCTTTGCTCAGTTGCAGAGAACTTAGTAGGTAACATCGACTTTCCTAAGCAAACGTCTAGCTACACGCTAAACTGGCAGACCGAAACCGGAACCGACACCGTTCAAGACATCAACTTTGATAAAGTTACTATGTCGCCTAAGCGTGCCGTAATTTCTGCGTCTATGTCAAACCAACTGTTGCGCCAAGAGTACAGCCGTGGAATTGAGCAGCGCGTAATTCAGCAGCTTAACCTTTCTTTCAACAAAGGACTAGAGAACGCCGTACTTAATGGTACTGGATCATCTAACCAGCCTAGCGGTATTTACACTGAACTAGCAGCGCAGGCTTTGACCCTAGGTGCTATTACTTTCGACGACCTGGTAGACATGGAAGCTGCACTAGCTGCTAGCGACGCACTAGCTGGTAACCTTGCTTACGTTACTCACCCTAACGTAGTAGCCAAGCTAAAGAAAACCAAAGTAGACGCTGGTAGCGGACGCTTCCTGGTTGAAGGCATGCTGGACCCAGTTAAGACTGCCAACGGTTACAATATCTTTAATACCACGGTTTCTAAAAAGACCACTGGTACTCCCGATACCTACGGCTTACTTTTCGGTAATTTCGCAGACGTTCAAATCGGATTTTGGGGCGGTGCTACTTTAATGGTAGACCCTTACAGCCAAATGAAGTCCTCAATCGTGGAAATCTACGTAGAGCGCTTTATGGACGTAGCCGTATTGCGTAACGCATCTTTTGCTCTAGCAACTGACGTAACTATCTAAACAAATGGTAACGGTTAGCAGCTATACTCCTATTTCGGTAAACCTTACCGAGGTTAAGGCCTTTTGCCGCGTAGACGGTAACGCAGACGATGCGCTACTAACTATGCTTTTTAGCGCAGCGGTTGAAGAGTTTAACAGCTACACCGGCTACCGTTTAGGTGCAACAACTGTAACAGTGGACACCTGGGGGCAGGAGCAATACGCCCTACCCCTAGGTCCCGTTACGGCTATTACCAGTGTAACGGCATACGACGACGAAGGAACCGCAACGGTCCAAGTTCTATACACCGATTACACCTATGTTAACACGACCCTAACGCTAAAGGAAACCCCGGAGCGTATGGTGATAGTTTACACGTGCGGCGATACTAACCCACCCGCAGACATTAAACACGCGTTGTACCAGCGCATTAAATTTGGGTACGATTACGGCGACGACTTGCCGTATAATTCAAACCGCTTTTTTGACCGCCTAGCGTTTCGCTACCGCCAGAATTTCTCGTAATGCTAGACCTACGCGTTGAGCTTTACCAGCCGACTACGGCCACAAATAACAGCGGCCAGGTAACAAAGACCTGGACCAGCGCAGGGTCATTTTACGCCGAGCGCATAGTGCCAGGCGCAACCGGTACGGAAACCATGCCGTACGACCAAATCCAAAGCGCCACCAGCATTACCTGGCGTTTACGCTACCCCAACAGCGTGGCAGCAAAATGGAAACTAACTTACAACGCCGAGGACTACGATATAGTAAGCGTAGCGCCCGAAGGCCGCCGCCGTTTTTTATTAGTTAAAACAACCCTGCGCGACAATGGCACGGGGTAACACTGTTTACCTAAAAAGCGAAAGCGGCAAGGTAGAATCTTTTGATCAGTTCCGGCAGCGCCTAAAGCAATTGGGCACGTCGGAAACTTTGCGTTTTAGGGAGCTTCGGAACATCCTAAAGGCCGAAGCACGTCCGCTGGTGGAAAAGGCCCGCAAAGAGGCTTACAATGAGTTACAAGCCAAGGCCAGCTACAAGGCACGTGGCGTAAAGGATGCCAACAAAAAAACAAACGGAGCATTTTACAACCTATACAAAAGTATAGACGTATTCCCAAACAAGGGGACGGTCAAGGCTTACGTAGTAGTGGGCCTACGCCCAAGCAATAAACGCGGTGCATACTACGCCCCCTGGCAGCTATTCGGCGGAACTGCAAAGAATTTTACGCCCAAGGAATTTTTTGATAAAGCGTTACAAGGTAGCGACGTACCCCGCAAGGCAGCCGAAAAAATTAGTAACTTTGTACAAAAGCGTATTAAAGCGCAGCTACGGTGAACTATCTACAGTACATATACGACGCAGTAAACGCGGCCACGGCTACGCCAGTGTTCAGCTTGGCAGCCCCGCAGGGCCTCACGTCGGATTTTATAGTGATCACCTTAAACGGCATAGCGATAAGCGAAACCAAAGACGACGAAAAAATGGAAAAGGTAAGCGCTACGCTTTTCCTGCATTTCGCCAGCGCCGATACAGCCCAGGCAGAACTTGCCACAATACGCACGTATCTTAAAACAATACATAACACCTTTACGGTAGGTTACATGGAGAACATGCAAGCCTTTTACAATGAACAGCAAGAGAGTATTATACTCGCTGCCGATTTCACCTTTCTAATAAACAAATAATCATGAGCAACATAAGCGGCGGAGAAGTTCGCCTTTTTTTAAGCGCAGACGGCGGAACGACCTACAAAGCGTTTGCAGCCGAAACGGAGTGCAGCATTGAGCTGAACGCCGATACCCGCGAAACCACAAGCAAAGACGTGGCAGTATTTCGTACTTACGTAACTAGCGCAAAGTCCTGGACTATTAGCGGTACTAGCAACCTAGGCGACGACGACGCAGCAAAGTGGAACGTAGACGAACTATACGCCAAAGTAGGCGACATAGTTAACATCCGAATTACCCAAGTTACAGCTGGTACGGTTACCCCCGTAGTAGGTGAAACTAAAGTAGAAGGTACAGCTATCCTTTCGCAGCTTTCAGTTAGCGCACCGGACAAAGACAACGGAACGGTGAGCTTTACGCTTAACGGTACTGGAGCATTTACCGTAGGTACAAACGCATAAGCCATGGAAGGGAAAAAGTTCACGCTGGGGGCAGCATTGCTATTTGAAGAGGTGACGGGTAAAAGCGTCACACAATTAGGTAACCTAGGCCTGGCAGACATGCTAGCCATGCTATACGCTCAAGAATTTTGGGATATGGCGGACCGCATAAGCTTTGATGAGTTCAAGGCTATGGCAGGGGCTTGGGATATTACCGAACTTACCCAGCGGCTTAACGGCCCTTTTTCCCAGCCGGCGGCCCAGTAGACGTACTAGGTCAGCTGGTGGGACGCTTAGGCCTTGCGCCTAGCGAAGCAAAGACGTTAACACTGGAACAATTAGAAGCTGTGTTTAGGCACGGCTTAGAACGGGACAAAGACGAGTGGCGAAGGCAGCGATGGCTAGCCGCCGTGCTGGTAAACATAAGCGGGAAGTCGGTAAAGAATGTAATTTCCGAAACCGACCTACTTGCGTTTGAAGATGAAAAAAAGGAAAGCAGCCTTCGGGCATTATTGAGAAGCTATGGACGTAACCAGTAAAGTATTATTAGGCTTAGATGCCGCGGAGTTTCGCCGTGGTATTCAGCAGGTAGACGCGCAGCTTAAACAAACGTCTAAGAGCTTTGCTAACCTTGGCGCAATGATAGGCGCTAGCTTTGCGGGTGCCGAAATTATAGCCTTTGGTAAGGAGTGCATTAACCTTGCTGCCGAAGCTGAGAACGTCCAGGTAGCCTTTGCCAATATCGGAACGAGCGCACAGCTCACGCAATTACAGCAAGCAACCGACGGCGAAATAAGTAAGCTTAAGCTCATGGAACGCGCTGTAAAGGCAGTGGGCCAAGGTACGGGCATTGAGGACCTAGCCACGCAGCTGGACTACGCCAACAAGGTGAGCGACGCTACGGGCATAGCCTTTGACGAAATAGCCGACAAACTGCAAACGGCTTTTGCCAAGGAAAGCACTAAGGGCCTAGAGCAGGCAGGCATTAACGTAAAGGAAATGAAGGACCAGCTAGCCGCTGGCGTTCCTTACGCAGAGGCCCTTGGTAACGCAATGAAAGCCACCCTGGACATTATAGGCCCAGGGATCGAAAGCAGCGCGGATGCAATAGACCGACAAAGGGCAAGCATAGAAGATTTAAAGCTGCAAATAGGCACAGCCTTGCTACCGGTATACGCTGGCTTTTTGTCTTTTGTATCTGAGGGGCTTAAAGTATTAAACTCCCTGCTAAGTGGCCAGCTTTCGCTATACGAGAAACTGTCTTATTTAGCCAGTTACATAATGCCAGGCGGCGCAACTATGCGTATATTTTTAGACGGCTTAAAAGCGTCTAGGGAAGCCTTAGTAGATACAACCCTTGCAGCTCCCAAGCTGGGCATAGCATTAACCGATACCGGTAACAAAGCAGAGGATGCAGCCAAAAAAGTTACAAAGCTAAAGGATAGCTACCTGGACATGAACGCTGAGGTAGAGCGTTTGTTAAAACTAAAGGCGCAGTTTGACCGCGCAATGTTTGAAGATTTTGAGGTTGGTTTTAAGCAGAATTTACAATTCTTGCCACCTATGACCGCTGTTGACGAAACCGAGGGAGAACTAGTGGAGTTAAAGGATAAAGTAAAAGACTTTAGCAAAGAGCTACAACTAGCCGCGAACATAGGCGCTGAGTTTGGCGGCATACTTACCCAGGCCTTTACCGCTTCGCTTACCAACGGCGAAAACTTTTTTGCAGTCCTAGGCAAAGCCTTAAAGGACTACGTAGCCAAGTTGGTGGCCGCGGTAATTGCAACGGTCGCGCTTGCTGCAACCATTAGCGCCATAACTGGCGCGCCGTTTAAAGCCACCTTTCAAGCAATGCAAGCAGGCAGCGGCGGTATGGGCAAGCTGTTTGGCGGTGGCGACATGAACTTAAACGCCCGCGTAAGCGGCTCGGACCTACTCCTAGGCACCCAGCGCAGCGGCAATAATTTCTCGCGAGTAGGTGGCTAAGGTCCTATTTGCGACGGCCGATACAGCAGGCTATGAGTGGACACTTTGGGGGGTCGATGCCCCGCTAAGTCCAGCACCCGGCTTGGAGTTTACCGTAGCGTCGTGGGAAGTTGCATACCAAGCGCAGGACGAGGTGAAGCCTGGCATAATTGCCAGTACATGCAACCTTAGCGTATTCGGTGGCCTTAGCATTAACGACTGGCGCACAATCCTAAGCGATGCCTACGGTAGGTATATAATTGAGCAGAGAAACGGCCTTAACGTAGTTTGGAGAGGGTTCATGGTTCCGGACGCTTGCAGCATTGAAGTAACCAACGGGCAGCGATTTATTAAGCTTACCTTTTCGGACGGGTTTCAAATGCTTAACCGACGCGCAGACTTTTACCAGTTCACCGGCATAAAAGCCTTTACGGACCAAATTGCCGATACTTTCAACCTTTGCAACTTTTGGGACTGCTATACCGGCTTTCTCGTTTCCGAACATTTGCAACCAACGAATAAAGGGATCACTACAAACCAGGGCGGCTTATGGTGGACCGGGTGCATACAAAGCGGCCTATGGTTCCGCGATAGCGAGTACCGCACCTACCGCGAAGCGCTAGAAGATATTCTCACGACCTTTGGCCTACAACTATACCAAGACAAAGGCGAGCTAGTATTTAGGACCGCTTGGCTTAGTACGCCAGCTTGGTACAATATCTATACTAAATTCGGGGCGTTTCTTGAACGTATTACTACGCCTGGCCCCTCGGTAGTGCCCACGGTTTATTCTGAGGGCTTAGAGCTGTACAAGCCGGCCTTTCGTGAGGTATTCATTACCCACAACCAACCGAGCCAGGGTATAATTAGAAACGAAAGCGGTAACAACAAAGCACGCGACAATTACTTTGTAAGCAACGTAACGCCAACGGGTGCCAACCATATAGATTTAGATTCATACCTTAACGCAAAGCTGTCTTTTGATGCTGGCTTTGGCGGCGGTGCCGTAGACTTTGAGTTTTACGTTACGATTCAGTTTGGTAACTATTACTGGAACGGCACGGACTGGACTACCACCCCTTCCTTTGTTACTTATATCGAACACCGAATCTTTGGACCTGGGCCTAGCCTAGAGAACATACAGCACCATATTAACGGGGACCACTTAGACACCCTACCGACCATAGGAACGGAGCCTATGTATTACACGGTTACCGGCATACAAACGGCAGGCTACCCAGCCGATACAATAGTAACAACCGCAACCATGTACTTTGCGTACCACAACGCGAACCCCAGCACTACAATTTATTATGCGGACAATACCAAACGTATTAACGGCATAACTACGGAGCTTAATACCGAGCTTGGGGATATTTGGACCAGCTCCGGAATTGGGGCAGCGCTAGCTGGGGAGTTGCGGTGCTTTACAAATAGCGGGCGAACTGTTGCCTACGGCAATATATTTTGGAGCGCGGACCAAGACCTTATCTTGACTATTGTAGCTTACCAGTTAGCTCGTAAAAGCTTTCAACCTGGGCAATACTACGAAATAGACCTACACGGAACCTATTCATATAACCACTCCTTTACCTGGGATTCTATATTATACAAGCCCGTGAACCTAAGCTTCAACGACCGCGATTCTCGCGTTACTTACCGCGCATATTTAGACGGTGCAATTTTAACGAGTACGGAATCTAAGCGACCAAACCAGGACCTATGATAACCTACGAATTACCGACGCACCTATTTTATTACTTTGTAACCTGGGAGGGGTATTACCAAGACTATACCTGGGCACAACTTGACAACAACTGGAACACATGAATACAGCTCAATTTATTACAATTTTTTATAGCGACATTTTAAACGCAGAGGACAGCTGGGACGCGCTAGACGCTAACTGGGAACTTTTGGAGTTTACATGGAATAGCTAACATTTTTTTAATTAACTTTACACAATGGGAACAACCTTAACTGGCACTAAGCCAAAAGATACTTACGATAGCCTTATTAAGGTTACGGATAACGGGCCAATTAGCGGAACCGCTAAATACTTAAGCGACGGACTAGGCAATGATTTGCCAATAGCAGTAAGCACCAGCAACGTAGGCATCGGCACGAGTACGCCCGTTTCTAAACTAAACGTAAACGGAGTAATTACTGCTTCCGCAGGTGCGCAGTCAAACCCTACGGGTGGAGCTTCTATTGTTGTAGATTATCAAACGACAAGCGATTTACAAGGTCGTGTGCGTTCAAGAGATTGGGATGGTGGCTTATGGAAAAACTTGCGCCTTGAGGGTGAAAATATAATCGTTTCGCCTTCGGGAACAGAGCGTGTTCGTGTTACTGCTAACGGCCTAACCTTCAACGGGGACACCGCAGCAGCCAACGCCCTTGATGACTACGAAGAAGGCACTTGGACTATGGGTATTGCTTTTGGTGGTGCGTCTGTTGGTGTGACTTATGCAAACACTACGGGAACGTACACCAAGATAGGAAGGCAAGTAACGGTTAATGGATTTTTGCGTCTTTCAAATAAAGGAAGTTCTACGGGTGGTGCAAAAATTACGGGATTGCCTTTTACTGTTGGCAATGTTACAGGTAATCTTGCAGGCGCAGCTTTAAGATTTGACACTATAACTTTTACAAATCAGTTTATGGGTCACGCAGAGGACAACTCAACAACTATAGCATTAGAGGAAATCACCACATTGGGCGCAGTATCAACCCTTACTAATGCTGACTTTGCAGATTCTTGCTCAATTATTGTTGGCCTCACCTACTTCGTATAATAAATAAAACTAAACAAAATGATTGAAGAAGTAATCTACATCAGCGAATTCAACGTCAAATTAGACGGAACTATCGCAGTTCGCAAAACAACTGACGTTACCAAAGACGGAGCCGTAATCGCTTCATCTTATTGGCGCACCGTGCTTGCAGTTAACGACCCTGCTGCCGATGAGGTATTGGGAGTTGATGGCTACTACCGCACCCTTGCCAGCGATGCTTGGGCTTTGATTCCTGCGCCCGTCGCCGAGCCAAAGGCGAAAAAATAAAACGGGGCGTAAGCCCTTTTTTTTATCATGACAAACGACCACATAGTAGGAGCCTGGACGCTCAATATGTTTAGCACGGTAGCGGCACAAGTTATGCCAATCGTAGGCGCTATTTCATTTTGCCTAACCATAGGCTACACCCTTTACCAGTGGCGCAAAGATGTTAAAAAGAATTCTAGAGAACCCAAAGACTAGCTGCTTAGCTGGTATTGTATTCGGCGTAGCCATGATAATGGTTTGGTATGAAAAAGCCACGCTAGTAGAGGCCGGCGTATTTTTACCCGCGATCGTCGGGCTACTTTTTGCTAAGGACAAATGACAAAGAATTTCACTTTGGCGGAGCTGACAAAGACCCGCTTCGCTTTTGACAACACGCCAACGCCACAAATTGAGGCTAACCTACTCTTGCTATGCCAAAAGGTATTACAGCCACTACGCGACGCGGTAGGTCCAGTAACGGTAACCAGCGGGTATAGGTCCAAGCTCGTAAACGAGGCGGCAAACGGAGCCTATAAGTCTGACCATTTGTATGGGTTTGCGGCTGACCTGCAAAGCCCGGACGGGGACCACCGGAAGATATTTGACTGGCTAAAGACAAACGCCATGTATAGCCAGCTTATTTATGAGTTTGGCACCGATAAGCAGCCACAGTGGGTGCATGTAAGCTACAACCCTAAAGACTTGAAACGTGAAACCCTACGCGCTCGGAACGTGGGCCGTCGTGTTACTTACAGTAGCATGTAGCCCCAAAATAATCAATACCGAAACCATTACCATACGCGAAACGCAGACGCTACGCGATACGGTAACGCTTCGCGACAGCATTACGCTGGTCCAGGATAGGGTCCAGGTCGAAATAGTACGGCTCCCAGGGGACCGCATTTATGTTAAGGGAACATGCAAAGGTGATACGGTTTTTAGCAATACGCAGACGATTCGCGAGGTTAACAAAAAGCCAAGCCGACGTCAAGAATTGTTTACTATGCTGCCTATTATAGTTTTAGGTATTACCTTGCTCGTGGTAATACTTAAAAAATGATTATAACGCACCATCGAAACAGCCACACAATAGACGTAGAAGGAAAGCATTTTAAGCTATACCTACTATCTGACCTACACTGGGACAACCCACACTGTGACCGAGTAGCCCTTGCAAAACATTTAACCCTTGCCAAAGAAGAAGGGGCTAAGGTCGCCATAAACGGTGACTTTTTTTGTTTAATGCAGGGTAAGTACGACCCTAGACGCAGTAAAAAGGACATACTGCCGGAACACAATAAGGTAAATTACCTGGACGCGGTAATAGAAGACGCGGTAAAATGGTTTGGCGACTGGGCCGAAACGATTATATTTATAGGATATGGCAACCACGAAACCGCAATCATTAAAAACGTGGAAACGGACCCGCTCCAGCGATTCGCCGACCTATTCAACTACACTTACAAACCCGCCGTACCTATTACCGTCGGGGGCTATGGTGGCTGGCTTACGCTACAATTTAAAAGACAAACAATCCGCAAGTCCTACGCCATACATTATTACCACGGAAGCGGTGGCGGCGGAGCAGTAACGAAAGGAACCATACAGCACCAGCGTAAGATGGCCGACATCGAAGGCGCGGACTGCGTATGGATGGGCCACGTTCACGAGCTGTACGCAATGTACCAAACTAAAGCCGGGCTAGATGGTCACCGTATGCCTATTTTAAAAGAGGTGCTGCACTTACGTACTGGAACTTATAAAGACGAATACGGGGACGGGGCCTTTGGCTGGCACGTAGAACGTGGCGCACCACCAAAGCCAATAGGATGCGTAACGCTCGATTTTTACTACCGTAGAACCAGCAAGAGCATGGTTTTGGACGTAACACCACAAATTCTTAACGAAAACAAATTTCGTAAATAGAAATTTTTGTATTACTATTGCCGTGTTAACCAACACTAACACAAAATGGCAAATAGATTTTTACTTTGGATAGACCGCGTGGGCTTACCCCTGGCGGCTTTTGTTTCCGTTACCGGGAGCGTTTTAATGTTTGTAATAATTATTATTCGTTTACTCTATGAAAACTAGCACAATACAGCACGCCACCGGGGACGGAACATGGCAGAGCGCTTATGGTTTAATGTACGCTTACGAGCTACGTATGGCCAACGGTGACCACTTTAAAGTGAATTCTAAAAAGGCAGACGCTTTTCAAAATGGCCAGTCTATTAACTACGAGCTAACCGGCAAGACGGACCGCAACGGTACGCCCCAGGGCAAAATCGTGAGTGAATACATGCAGCAAGTCGCGCCAGCCCCTTTTAACGGGCAAGTATTAACTATGGCACAAGCTCCCGCAAATAATGCAGGAGGTAAGGACCGTAGCATTTTAATACAAGTGGCCTTTAAGATGGCTATGGAGCGTTTGAACGCTGACCCGACCAAGACCTTACAAGAGGTTTACCTAGTTGCTAAGTACCTATACGACGAAATGGTAACGGCACATGAGCAATTTTGAAACCCCGGTATGCGTAGAGCTTGGCGCTTTCATTGAGGGCCAGCTGTCGTTAATTCGGCATAAGATGCAAGAGGCAGTCTTAGAGGAGCAGAGCGAGCTTTGGGGCCAACAAAAGCAACTACTCAAAATCAAGACCTGGCTACACTGGTACGAAAGTCAAAGAAAGTGATTGAGGAGTACAACTTTGCAGACTTGAACCTAGAGGAAAATCTAGTTGTAGAGTATATACGCGACTGCGACGAGGACGGCTGCCGTATGGTAGTAAACCGCGTTACTTTATTTATAGCGGGTTATGCTGTAAAGATGCCGGACGAATTGTATATAAAGATTTACCGCATGTGCGATGATTACGCAAATGAGTTAGACCCTTTCGACCGGTGAACGTCAAGCAAAAAGGCAATAGGTTTGAGGTGGCCGTGGCGAGAATGCTCCGGCCGCTTTGGCCTAACGTGCAGACCAGCCGTTTAATGAACAAATGGCTAGATGGCCAAGGCGTAGACCTAGTAGAAACTTACCCTTTTCACATACAGTGTAAGCACGTAGAGCGAGGGCTAGACCCTCACGCTGTGCTTGAACACATGCCTAGCACCCCTGGCATGTATAACGTGCTTTTATGGAAGCGCAACCGTAAGAATACATTAGTGGTTATGAGCGTAGAAGATGCTACCAAAATAGCGCATATTTTAAAATACGAA
>Ga0315909_10005291_pt1 | contig 14893 bp, 15 predicted proteins | sample LakEriMetagenome_11_FD_203527 | JGI IMG/M metagenome (GOLD analysis project Ga0315909, IMG submission 203527) | Freshwater fungal communities from buoy surface, Lake Erie, Ohio, United States - Buoy 2 MA125 | ecosystem: Environmental > Aquatic > Freshwater > Lake | place: USA: Lake Erie, Ohio...
GTCCACGGGAGCTCCTCGAACAGAGAGTTCTCATCGATCACCAAGTCTTGGTACTTAGGAAGGTCGAAGCTTCTGTTGAGTTTTTCAATAAAGAACCTAAAAATCTTAAGATTCATAAAAAAATCCTTGTTGTTGACATTTTCTTATATATAGTATATATAATAATGTAAGTGATGAAAATTTTCTTTGCGATGCAAAAATGTACAAGTATGTATTCATAGCCGGCGCTCCCGGTTCCGGCTGGAGCAGGGTCGCGCTTAGCCTTCATGAGAGCCCGAGCGTCGACTACAGCGATTGGTCTAAGGAGCAGACATGGACGTTTATAAACGACAAGGGTTTAGAGGAGAAGAGCTACCACTCAGGCGCATACTTCGGACCCGATCAGAAGTTCGGTAAGAAGTTCGATAGGCTCGAGGAGTTGAACAGAGACGAGATCGAAAGCGAGTTCAATCGCCCGTTCACAGGTGAAGGGGTGAAACTCATAAAGTGCCACGACTTCACGTATCAGCTCGACTTCTTATCTGAGAACTGGCCCGACTGTCCGATCATAACGTGCCACAGATCGACTGAAGCTTGCTACAGCTGGTGGATGTACGTCGGGGGCGCAGACATCTCGTTTCCGTCTTACGAGATGCTGAAGAGGATCGACCCTAGGGTCTACATGGACAGGTGCAACCAAGGGGTGTTGGACTTCTTAGGCAAGAACAAGACTATACACGTCAACGACAACATGGAAGCTTGCGCCCACCTCGAGCTCGAGCTTCCTAAGAAGCTCATACACTTCAACCATTCAAACGTACAACTTAAGATTTAACATGGAAAAGATCTTCTCACTCATCAAGGAAGCGAACGACGACGTGCTCTGGATGTTTTCCAGAGACATGCACGACCTCATCCTTGAGAAGTACTACAGCACCTATTGGCCCGACGTGCCTCAGGGGTTCGACGAAAGCAAGACGAAGTCGATAGAGATGATCGTCAACCTGCATGAATGTAAGAACATTCTCGACGTCGGGTGTGGATACAACCACTTTAAGGATAAGTTTCCAAGTGCGAAGTTCACCGCGATCGAGCCCTACATCAATGGCGCCGACTACAAGATGACTGTGACCGAGTACCAACGCGCGTTTCCCGATAGGCAGTACGACTGCGTCATGGTGCTAGGCTCGATAAACTTTGGACCTAAAGCTAAGATACTCGAGGAGATCGAAGCCGTCGATAAGTTGACTCGGCCGGAAGGGATACAGATCTGGAGGGTGAACCCTCGCGACAAGCCGTTCGTAGACGAGAGGTTTCCGGCATCCGAGCTCATTCAGTACTTCGCTTGGGAAGAACCGTTTATCAGGCAATTCAGCGAGATCTACAACTACAAGCTTATCGAGTACAAAGAGGAGATGAACTACGCAAACGATCGTAGGATATTCTTCATCATGAAGAAGGGTCTCTGATGCTTGAGTACTTGGTCTGGCTGATAGCGGGAACTCTGTACGGCTTCGTGTTTGGTTTGATCCCAGTCGCGGGAGCCACGACGGCTCTCATCACCATATACAGCTTCCTTGACGTCTTCAGGCACGACCCATATACTTTGGTCGTATTCACAACTGCGATAGTAGTCTCAAGCACGATCGGCGACAGCTTCTCAAGCGTCATGCTCAACGTTCCCGGTGCAAGCGGTTCGGCGGCAACGATGGTCGACGGCTTTCCACTCGCCAAGAAGGGCAAGGGCGCCTACGCCATGTCGGCGGCGATCACCACGAGCGTGATCAACGGTTTGGTCTGGGGATCGCTGGTCTTCCTCCTACTTCCGTACTACGGATCGGTGGTGTTGTCGTTCGGCATACCGGAGCAGCTCGCTTTCATGGTGTTGGCGTTCACCACCGTGAGCTTCATATCGAGCGGTTATTGGTTCAGGTCTCTCGTCGGCCTCGGCCTCGGTGTATTCGCGGGAATGATAGGTCAAAGCCCTATGACAGGTGAGCCTAGGTTCACCCTAGGTTGGCAGTACCTTGAGGCCGGCGTGCAGATCACGCCGATCTTAGCGGGTGTGCTTGCGTTTCCGGAGCTCCTTCAGCTGTACTTCTCAAAGTTTGAGAGGATTGCACTGAAGATCGAGGACTACGGGCGTCAGATTCGTCAAGGCGTCGTCGACAGCTTCGTGTATTGGAGGGACGGCATCCGCGGAGGCATGATAGGCGCCTTCATTGGAACCCTTCCAGGAATAGGTGGAAGCGTCGCCGACTGGATGGCTTACTCGCAGACGATCGCCGCGAACAACAAGGAGACATACGGCGATGGAAACATTCGAGGCGTCATCGGGTGCGAGGGAGCGAACAACGCGCAGAAAGCCACGGGTTACATACCTACGGTTCTATTCGGCGTTCCCGCGGCTCCGTTCGAGGTGATCATCCTAAGTCTCTTCGTGCTCGTCGGGATCGAGCTTGGAACGCCCGCACTCCTCAAAGACGCCAAGTTCTTCGACACGCTTACGCTCAGCTACGTGGCTTCGCTGCTGTTGTCGTTCGTGATAGCGATGTATACGATAAAGCACGTCGGTAGGATCTTTGAGATTCGCATCGACTACTGGTTCTGGCCGATCGTCGCGCTGATAGTTTGGAGCTGCGTTCAATATACAGGCTACATCGAAGACTACCTGATGCTCGGCGTCTGCGTAGCCCTCGGCTTCCTCTTCAAACACTTTAAGTTCGGTAGGGCTTCATTCATCATAGGCTTCGTCCTTAGTGACAGGCTGGAGAAGCTCGCTTATCAGTACAGCTCATTGTTTGAACCCTTCGACATACTCATGAGACCAATAAGTTTAACGCTTGTCATCACGGCGGGCTTCGCCATGGTGTACGGGATATTCTTCAACAAAGCAAAGGTAGACTACGCATGACAGAGTACGAGAATTGGGGCGACAGCCGCTGGGAGTATACTAAGAGCCAGAGCAAGTGGCACTTCGACCCAAGCGTCCCGCCGACACCGGGAGCCGACAGCTACACGCACGTCTGCAGGTTCACCAACGACTTCACGGATGCGATCGTTAAGTGCCTCCCTGAAGCGAAAGCTTCGACGTGGAGCTCACGCAACAACTACGACAAGAAGATCGAGCAGGAAGGTCTATACTCAGCCACGCCTGAGGAGAACGACTTGATTCGCGCCGGCGCCAATCCTAAGATGGAGGTGTTCAAGCGCACCGAGGCGAAAGACGTTGAGATCTTCAGGCGCGTGGCTAGGTGGCTCGGCTTGGAAGACCCAAGCATTAAGTTCCACAACCAGACGACCGGACAGATGCTCGTTTGGCACATCGACAACTTCGCCGCGCGCCCTGAGAGGGAGAACAGCTACAAAGTGACGGAGTTCGACAAGGACCCATCGACCATGAGGCGCTTCGCGGTGATGCTCGACGATTGGAAGCACGGACAGGTGTTTCAGCTCGGCAACGCGTTCTTCACCCAGTGGAGGGCCGGCGACTGCATCACTTGGGAATGGCGTGACATGCCTCACGCGACCTGCAACATGGGGTGGTGGGATCGACCTATGCTGCAGCTGACCGGTTACACCACTGAAGTGACCAAACAGATCCTCAATAAAGCTAATAAGAACTGGTACTTGGAGGTATAAATGAAGAAGATTCTACTCGCTATCGCGGCGGTCGCCGTCAGCGCATCGGCCGCGCTGGCCGACTATAGGCTCATCGTTCCACAGAAGCCGGGAGGCGGCACGTCCGTCTGGGCCACCATCGTGTCGAAGCACCTTGAGAAGTTTATCGGTGAGCCCGTCATCGTTGAGCACATCCCAGGTGCTCAAGATATTCCTGGGTTCAATAAGTTTCACAACGAGCTTCAGAAAGATCCGAAAGTGATCATGGTCGCGCACGGTGGAAACGCCGAGAGCTTCCTCACGGACAAGGTCGACTACGACTACGATAAGTACGACCCGATCGCTCTCGTCAACCTCAACATCACAGTGAGCCACATGGCCGAGCCCTTCGATCCATACTCGCAGCGCATCAAGTTCGGCAGCACCTCAGGTCGTCGTCCGGACGTCATGGCGATAACACTTCTCGTGTGCGGACCAAAGAAGAACGTCGATGAATACATCGCCTGCTTCAATGAACACATCACCTTCGTCAAGGGAATGGATCCAACCGAAGCGCGTCTCGCGGCGCTCCGCGGTGAGCTGAACGTGGTTCGTGAGACGTTCGTGAGTCAGAAGAAGTTCATTGAGCCTACCGTCAAAGAGGGTAAGTTCAAGGAATGGTTCAACCACGGTGTGCTCGACCTCAAGACCGGTAGGATCGTGAAGGATAAGAACTTCGCATCGCCTAGCTTCGAGGAAGCGTACAAAGCTAAGTGGGGCAAGGCTCCTTCCGGTGAATTCTACGACGCCTACGTTCTCGTGAAGAACTACCGCGACGTCCTTCAGAAGTCCCTATGGGTCGGTAAGAACAACCCAAACAAGGCGAAGCTTCAGCAGGCCGTAAGGAAGATGCTTGAAGATCCTGAGGCGCGGGCCGAGATCGTCAAAGACGGTGGAGACTATGAGTGGTTCATCGGCGACGACATGCTCAACGCCTACAATAAGATCAAGAAGTCGTTGAATGAGAAGTCGCTTCAAACGCTCGTCAAGTTCACCAACGAAGCACTTGAGATCAACTCGGTCTATAAGCCAGAGATCTTAAAGTGAGCGGCGACTACATATTCGTCACAGGCGCACCGGGCTCCAAATGGAGCTCGGTGGTTCGCAGCATCTACTTCAGCGGCGACATCAACCAGAGCGACTTCTCCTTAGATCGCAGGTACTATCACGACGCTTCGGGCAAGCGTCAGCTCATGCATCTCGGGTCGTACTTTGATCCGGGAATGGAGTTCGGCGACAACTTTAAGATGTTCAGTATGCTCAGCAAGGAGGAAGCCGAAGCTGAGTTCGATCGACCCTTCACGCACGGAATCGGAAGGAAGATAGTTAAGAGTCACTTCTTCGCCTATCACTTGGACGACCTCAAAGAGAAGTGGAAAGATCCTATAGTCTTAGTCTACCGCGACTCGGACGCGTGCTTAGGGTGGTGGATCAGGTGCGGTCACTTCAACATCACCTACCCTAAGTACGACTACTATAAAAACATCGACGGGATGGTCAAGTATGTAGACGCACAGAATAAGCACATCAAGCGTTTCATAGATGAGAACGAAGTCCTACAGGTCTGGAACAGTCTCGAGCTGGCCCAGGCGCTGGGATTAGACGACGAGGGCGTCTACCACCAAGACTACAGGCGAAGCGACGTCAAGGTCTACGTATACTGGTCGAGATACGACGGGAGCCAAGCTTTTCTTTGACATTATAAATAGTTTGAAGCTAAGTCGAGGTTACCATGGCAACGAAACTCAATCTGGTCATAGACCAAGGCGCGACCTACTCAAACGCGATACTTGTCAAAGATTCAAGCAACAACGCGATCGATCTCTCGACCTACACGGTCGCCGGTCAGATCAGGAAGTACTACACTTCTTCCAACAGCACATCCTTCACGGCGACCGGCAACAGCACCGGCTACGTCAACATCTCACTCACTTCAAACGCGACGGCGAACCTGTCTTCGGGCAGGTACGTCTACGACATTGAGATCACCAGCAACACGGGCGTAGTGACCCGCGTTACTGAAGGCATCGCCACGATCACCCCTCAAGTGACACGATAACTCGACATGGATGAGAAGAAGCTCCTTGAGGGATTCGCCAAAGCTTTAGGCACTGCCGGCGAGAAGGCGCTCAAGGACATCGAAGATAAGAAGCTCAAGGAGAAGCAGTACCTAGAGGGTCTCGCTTCGATGCTTGGTCCTGAGGCGAAGCGTAAGCTTGAGGAGATCGAGAACGAGCAGGCTGAGAAGCAGCGCGCGCTTGAAGCTAAGAAGGAAGAAGCTCGAGCGAAGAGGGAGAAGGAGCAGAAGCTCCTCGATGAGATCAATAAGTCACTCAACGCTCTCGTGTCCGGCAACCCACAATACGTTGAAGCGATCGAGCAAGAAGTCGCTGAGACGATCGCTGAGCTTCCGATTGAAGAGACGATCGCCGCGACCGCTGAAGAGCCTATCGCCGAAGAAGCACCGGTAGAAGAGATCGAAGAGAACGCGGCTCAGCCTCAACCTGAGCTTCCAAAAGACGACATCATCACACTCGCGGTTAAAGACATCTCCAAGTCGGCACCCGGAAAGATACAAGACGTCGTCGATGAGCTTCCACGAGGCCTTCGTCGTGAGCTCGACATTCTTAAGAAGTCGATCGCCGACCTTCACAGGTTCGCGACGAATCACTCGCAGATGGGCGGAGGCGGCGAAGTCAAGCTCGCGCGCTTAGACGACGTCGACGCCAGCACGATTGAAGACGGCTACTACCTGCAGTACGACGCCGCTTCTGGAAAGTTCATATTCGCCGCGGGCGGCGCCGGTGGTGGAGGAACAGGTCCAAGGGGTGCAAACGGTATTAGTGTAACCAACGCCACGGTCAACGGCAACGGTTACCTCATCATAACTTATTCAAACTCCGCCACGTCGAACGCAGGCTACGTGGTTGGTGCTACAGGTCCGACGGGTGCCAATGGCGCGAACGGTGCGACCGGCGCGACTGGACCCACTGGCGCTACTGGAGCCACAGGACCCACCGGTGCAACTGGACCCACTGGACCGGCAGGCGCGAACGGTGTCGATGGGATCTCAATAACAAATACATCGATCAGCGGCGGCTACCTCAACATAACTTATTCCAATTCGCATGTCGCGAACGTTGGATACGTCGTAGGACCAGCTGGTGCAAACGGCGCGAATGGCACCAACGGAACCAATGGAACGAATGGTACCAATGGAACCAACGGCGTCGATGGTGTCGGTATAACGAACACCGCGATAAGCGGTGGTTACCTCAACGTCACTTACTCCAATTCATATGTTGCTAACGTTGGATACGTCGTCGGCGCGTCTGGAGCTACAGGTGCAAATGGCATAAGCATAACAAACGCAGCGGTCGACGCAAACGGTTACTTAAAGATCACATATTCAAACACGTACGTCGCTAATGCCGGATACGTAGTCGGCGGCGGAGGTGGAGGAGGTGGATTCACCAACGGACAGTCGATCTCAGTCGCAACGATCGAAGTAGCAACTGCTTTAGTCCCAGCCACCAACAACACTGTTGACATAGGCACGGATGGTTTAAGGTTTCATACCCTCTATCTTTCAGGCAACACGATCGTCTTGGGAAACGCCACGATTGAAGCCATAAATAGTGGAGTTAATCTACCCGAAGATTCAAAGGTCAACGGTAGACCTATAGCTACCGGCGCTTCCCTAATATACGACTGTGGGACGCCGACCACGGATTTTTCAGTCGGCATGAGCATAGACTGTGGAGGAGTTACCTGAATGGCATTCATTCAGTTTCAATTCAGGAGAGGTTCTGAGGCCGAATGGGCTTCCGCCAACAGCGTTCTGGCGAACGGTGAGATCGGCGTCGCGCTTGATACACGCAACTTTAAGATTGGAAACGGCGTCGACGCATGGACCAACCTTTCTTATGGTGGTCTGCAGGGACCGAACGGGTCCACTGGTGTAGGAATCACAAGCGCTTTGGTGAACGCGAACGGTCACTTGATGGTGACTTTCTCGAACTCCGTCGTTGCAAACGCCGGCTACGTTGTCGGCGCGGCCGGACCGACCGGCAACACCGGCGCTAACGGTGCTGCTGGAGCGACAGGTGCAACTGGGGCGAATGGCGTCGGTATAACTTCAGCCACAATCGACGGCAGCGGTTATTTGATCATCACCTATTCCAACTCAGCCACCGCGAATGCTGGATACGTGGTCGGACCGGCTGGAGCTAACGGTGCTAATGGTACTAATGGCACCAATGGAACCAACGGAGTAAACGGCGTCGATGGTTCAAACGGCATAAGCATCACTAGCTCAGTCGTAAACTCCAACGGCTACCTCATCATAACCTACTCAAACTCTGCGACTTCAAACGCGGGATACGTAGTAGGTAACTTCGATGCAAACACAGCTGGATCGTTGAATGTAAACAGCTCGCTTACGTCTAACAACGCTTCCTACTTAGGAGGCAACAGCGCGGCAGATCTTAGGACCTATGCCGACAATAAAGCTGGAAACGCTTATTCCAACGCGGTCGCTTACACCGACGCAACCTTCCAGACTATGACGGGTCTAAGCGCTAATGTGGCGATCTTAAGTGCAAACGCCGCTACGTACTTGAATGGTAAGACTGAGTCGAACCTCAACGTCAACAACTCTTTGACTTCAAACAACGCCAGCTACCTCGGCGGAAACACCGCTTCTGACTTAAGAACTTATACCGACAACAAATCCGGAAACGCGTACACCAACGCGACCACCTTTGCCTCAAACGCCACAAACATCTCAAGCGGCACATTGGGTGAAGCGCGCCTTCCATATAGGATGGATCAGAACGTAAGGACTACCGACACCGTCTCGTTTGGAAACATGACGATCACGGGCAACCTCACCGTGACAGGCAACGTCGCGGTGATCGGGGCGAACAACCTTACGCTCATCGATAACATGATCTACCTGAATAGTAACAACAACGTTACTAATCCAGACCTTGGCTTCGCCGGCAACTACAACGACGGTTCGTACCACCACGCAGGATTCTTCAGAGACGCGACCGACGGTTTCTGGAAAGTGTTCGACAACTACGCGCCGGAGCCTGACGCTTCACCGTACATCGACACCGCCAACGCGACCTTCCACATCGCCGACTTCCATGCCAACACGCATCGCGTGGGTAACACCTCGGTGTACGCGACGATCAACAGCACCGCTTTCTCAGGTTCTGCAAACAATGCTTCGTACCTCGGAGGCACCGCGGCCGCTGGATATCAGACGACCGCTGGTTTGTCGGCAAACGTAGCGACCCTAACAGCCAACGCTGCTGGATACTTGAACGGTAAGACCGAGTCAAACCTCAACGTCAACAGCGCATTGGTCTCTAACCTTGCGACATACATCGTGGCGAACACGGGTCTCGTTTCCAACGCGTCTGGTGTATTCGTAAACGCGTCATACGTTGCTACACAGAACGCCAACAACGCAACGTACGCGTTCGGCAAGTCTGAAGGCAACCTGAACGTAAACAACGCCCTCACCGCGAACAGCGCATCCTACCTAGGATCTTCAAACAATACAGGAAACACCACTGGAATATACACCACCGGTGTAGTCACTGCCAATGGAACTATCACTGGACTAGATCTTGTTTCAACGGCTGCCAGTGGAGACGAAGGTGGTGAGATAAGGTTAGCAAAAGCACCGAATGGAACGACAAACGGTGTGATAACAATCGATGTTTATCAAAATAAAATAAGAATTTTTGAAAGCGGTGGCAATAATCGCGGAGCATATATTGATATCTCCGCAGCTGCAAACGGCGTTGGCACCAATCTTCTAACGGGTGGAGGTGGAGGCACCGGAACGGTGACTTCCGTTGGATCGGGAAATGGTCTCACCGGCGGTCCGATTACAGGATCTGGGACTCTTTCAATCCTTGCCAACACTGGAATCGTTGCAAACGCGACAGGGTTGTTTGTAAACTCTGCGTACATTGGAACCATAACGTCTAACAACGCAACATATGCATTCGGTAAGACCGAAGGAAACCTAAACGTCAACAACTCTTTGACGTCCAACAATGCTTCTTACCTGAACGACACGGCGGCCGCCAACTATGTGCAGAATACCGACTCAAGGACGCTATCAGGAAATCTTAACTTCACCGGCGCCAACACCACGATCTCAGGAAATTTAACGATCACGTCCACCGGCGAACTTATAATCACCAGCGGCGCAGGTATATATGCTAATGGAGGTCTTGGCAGTTCAGGTCAAGTACTTACGTCTAACGGCAGCTCAGTTTACTGGTCGACCCCGAGCTCCGGCGGCGGAAGCTCCAACGTTACAACAGGCAAGGCGATAGCGATGGCAATCGTCTTCGGAGGATAATATGGCTAACCCAAACATAGTGAACGTCACTACGATCTATGGAAATACGTCGACGCTTTCGGTGAGCACCACGGCGGCGAACGTCGTACAGAATCCAAACGCTTCTGGAGCTGTATATAAGATCAATTCTTTGACGATCGCGAATATAAACACGACGCCGTCGGCAGTCTCAGTGACCGTTGAATACAACAACGCTGGAACGAATACCTACATCGCACGCGCGGTAACGGTGCCGGCAAACGCGTCTTTGACGATCTTAGGTAAAGACAACCCGATCTACCTCTTAGAAAACACTTCACTTCAGCTTACCGCTGGCGTGAATACTTCATTGACAGCAATTTGTAGTTTTGAGCAGATAAGCTAATGGCAAGAATTAGGCCGGACGGTGGCGTACACGGAAGTGTAATCACATCGAACACAACAAGCGCGGTTGGCATGTGGTCTCTTAAAGATCTTGAAAGATCTGTAAGAAATACTGCTTGGCCCTCCCCTCCACCGGCTGTTGTGACAGATGCAAATTTTTACTACAATACTTTCTTGACTCATGCCGAAGGAACTGATGGATCAAACAACACAGTATTTGTCGACGGTTCTACTAACTCGTTAATTATAAACACGAACGGTAAACCTCAACAGGGTTCATTTTCTCCATTCAGTCATACCGGTTGGTCTAATTATTTTAACGGCAGCAGCGACTATCTACAGGCAACGGTTACGGCACCGGACGCAGACTTTACGATCGAAGGCTGGGTAAATTTTAGCACAGTGTCATCGGGCGTAGGTAACTCACCGTCACCCTTTGCAATACTTGGTGCATCGAGCAGTGCAGGGTTTCAAGTTTACGGTAGCGCCTTAGGTTGGGCGGTAAGAAACAATTCTCAAAACATTCTAGGTGTCGGTGGAAGTTCTGGATTAGGAACGCCTCCGGTAGTCGGCAGGTGGTATCACGTCGCGTTTGTAAGAAACTCCGGAACTGTAACACTCTATGTAGATGGTAGTTCAGTGGGATCCTCTTCAACTTCTTATACGTTCACCAATACGTCATTGACCATCGGCAGAAGCATTGTCGCTGGGACTTCATACTTTAATGGATACGTATCAAACTTGCGATACGTATCAAATCAAGCTCTTTACACTTCCAACTTCACTCCTTCGACGACCCCGCTCACAGAGGTTGGAGGTACAGATTTTCTCAGCTGTCAAAGTAATAGGTTTGTTGATAATTCAAGCAACGCTAGATCTATTACAATCACAAGCACAGCGAGCGTTCAACCCTTCTCTCCATTCGTGCCATCTTCTTCTTACTCTACCTCAACAGTTGGAGGGAGCGCATATCTCGCTGGTTCTTCCTCAGCAGATTATTTACAGAGCAGTGGATTTTCTGCAGCACTGTTGCCTTCAACCGGTCAAGATTTTACAATTGAGTTTTGGGCTTATCCACTCGCCACTGCAAGACAAGACTGGTTCAACCTTCAGGCAACGTCAGGATTCAACAGAATCTTGTTCTATTATAGTGGGACTCAGATTGTTTATTCAGGAGGCGACTCAACAGCCGCCTCTGCAAGGATAACTTATACGACATCTCTTTTTAGGCAGTGGTATCACATCGCGCTTTGTAGATCTTCGGGATCGACTAAGATGTTTGTCAACGGAACGCAAGTTGGCTCCACTTACACCGATTCATTAAACTGGACAAACAACCTTCAATTCACTACCGGTAAGGATCCTGGTGGTTCTACTTATGTAACTGGCTATATGTCGAATATAAGATACGTAAAAGGAACTGCGTTGTACACCAGCAACTTTACAGTACCAACTGCTCCTCTTACAGCCATTTCAAACACAGCTTTACTTTTAAACTTCACAAACGCAGGCGTAATCGATCAAACTGGTAAAAACAACATTGTTAATTATGGTACTGCAACAATATCTACAACTCAAGAAAAATTTGGAAACTCTAGCATATCAATACCAGCCGCGACTAATAGTTATTACCTCAGCACTTCTTCTGAGTTCTATGATTTAAGAGCTGGAAGTTGGACAATAGAGCTTTGGGTGTATCCATTAGGAACATCTACAAGAACAGGATTCATATCAAAATCTAACTCTGCCGGCACAAGCGTTCCATTTCTTATTGAAATGACGTCTTCAGGTTTCTTACAGGCCATTGCTCAAGACGGTGTTAGTCAAAAAGTAATAACAGATGCTAGCTCACTGACGGCAAATGCTTGGACACACGTTGCTTTAGTAAGAAATGTGAATACTTTAACATTATACAAGAATGGCGTTTCTGTAGGAACACCGCAAACTTTATCCGGCGCTTTAGTCACCACCACGGATGAATTAAGAATCGGCGTAACAAAATTTGCTTCATCAGGGGCAGGTTGTTATATAGATGACGTTAGAATCACCAAAGGTGTTGCTGTTTATACTACAGGATTCACACCTCCTTCAACTACTTTCGCTGATCAATGAGGTAACTTATGGAAGAACTTATAGAAAAGTTCGCGATGCAGTGTGTGTCTTGGCCGTACTGGAGAGACATGCCGAACGACGGATCCGTTCCGGCAGACCTCATCACTGAGTGGCCTCCTCACATTACAGAAGTTCAAAAAGCTTTCTGGAGAAACTTTGTTTCTATGATGATTGATGATCTAAAGATTGAATTGAGTCGGGAGCTCGTGACTGTCAACAACACAAAGCTCGACAACATAATCAACATTCTTAATTCTAAGTAAGGAGACACTATGTTAACAGAAGAACAAATTAAGCACGGCTACCCAAACTCAAAGCCGGACATCGTCAAGGCGCTTGTTGAGAGCTTTGAGACCCTCGCGAGCAAGTATGAGATCTCAGGTCTCCGTCTCGCGCACTTCCTCGCGCAGACCGCGCATGAGTCGGGCGGCTTCCGCGTCATCGAGGAGAACCTCAACTACTCAGCCGATGGACTCATGAAGATTTTCCCCAAGTACTTCAGGGACAAGGACCCGAACGAATATGCTAGGAAGCCTGAAAAAATTGCGAACGTTGTTTACGCCTCGAGAATGGGTAATGGTGATACTGCTTCTGGCGACGGCTATAGGTTTCGCGGCCGCGGACTTATCCAACTTACCGGAAAAAGCAACTATACTGGGTTCGCAACTGATTCCGGAGTAAGCGTGGATGAAGCCGTTGCCTACCTCGCTACGCCGCAGGGCGCGATCGAGTCGGCAGCTTGGTTCTGGAAAAAGAACGGCCTCAACGCTCTTGCCGACAAAGATGACGTGGTCGCCGTCACGAAGCGCATCAACGGTGGCACCATCGGCCTTGAGGATCGCAAGAAGCACACCGAAGAGTTCAAAGAGATCTTGGGAGTCTAAGACTTGACAGCCGCACACAGACAGGATGATCTGAGGGTGTGCGGAGCCACAACCATAGTGACCGGTCAAAGCTCCGTCTTCGTCAATGGAAAGCTTTGGGCGGTCGACGGTGATCAGAACAGTCACGTCGGCGGGGCTTTGAATCCCGTCGGCATGACAGTAAAAATAAACAATAAGAAAGTAGTCGTGGTAGGGGATCCCGCGTCAGCCGACCTTTTGCACCCTCCGCCTCCCACCGACGCCAGCACCGGAAGCGGGAACGTCAACTGCTACGGCTGATTATAAATACCTGAAAGAGGAAATTTATAATGGCCACTCCAACGACCAGAGACCAATTCAAAGAGTACTGCCTGCGTAAGCTCGGCAAGCCGGTCATCGAGATCAACGTCGACGACGATCAGGTCGACGATCGCATCGACGAGGCGCTCAAATACTACTACGACTATCACTTCGACGGCACCGAGAAGCAGTTCTACCGCCACGTCTTTCAAGCCGGCGACTTCCCAGACGTAGTCAAGGAGGTTATGGTCTACGACGGAGGCACGGGCTACTCAAACACGGACACTGTCACGATCACCGCGGCGACCGGCGACACGACAGGCACGGGGGCAACTGCGACGCTCACGACCTACGCGAACGGCACGATTCAATCGATCAACGTCACCGCGAGGGGATCGAACTATAGGCTCGATCCAAACGTATCCATCACGACCAGCGGCGGATCGGGCGCGAGCGTACAAGCTTTCAAGGGTGGATACATCACCATCCCACAGAACATCATAGGTGTCGTCAACATCTTCGACATCGGCGATTACATCGCTACCAACAACATCTTCAACATACGCTACCAGATCGCGTTGAACGACCTGTACACATTAACCTACCAGTCGATGGTTCCCTACTACATGGCTTTTCAACACATCCAGCTCCTTGAGCAGCTTCTCGTCGGTAAGCAGCCGATCCGCTACAACAGGAACACGAATCGCTTGTACATCGACGTCAACTGGAACAAGGTTGAGGCCGGTCAGTACTTGGTCATCGAGGCTTATCAGATCGTCGACCCGACCAAGTTCACGGACGTATGGAACGATCGCTGGCTTCAGAGGTACGCGACGCAACTCATCAAGAAGCAGTGGGGCACCAACTTGACGAAGTTCAACGGTCTTCAGCTTCCGGGAGGGGTCACCTTCAACGGTGAGAAGATATACAACGACGCCGAAGCTGAGATTGAGAAGCTTGAGAACGAGATGGCGGTGTCCTACTCGTTGCCCGCATACGATATGATCGGATGATTGATGGCAACCTCCGTCTTCTTCAACAACTTCAACTCCACCGCTGAGCAGAACCTCATCGAGGACTTGATCATTGAGTCGATCAGGATCTACGGCATCGACGTATACTACATCCCTAGGACCACGAGCAACCGCGACGACGTCTTCAGGGAGGGTTCATACTCATACAACTCATCCTACTTGATCGAGGCTTACATAAGGAACGTCGACGGCTT
>Ga0315909_10005293_pt1 | contig 14892 bp, 24 predicted proteins | sample LakEriMetagenome_11_FD_203527 | JGI IMG/M metagenome (GOLD analysis project Ga0315909, IMG submission 203527) | Freshwater fungal communities from buoy surface, Lake Erie, Ohio, United States - Buoy 2 MA125 | ecosystem: Environmental > Aquatic > Freshwater > Lake | place: USA: Lake Erie, Ohio...
ATTTCTTCTCTGAAAGTAACATCTGTTTTATGTTCTCGTTCTCAATCTCGTTTAAGTAATCAGTATTACAAATGATTTCACTTCTTCCGTTTAAATTAAACGTGCTGTATTGGTGATCCGTTGTATTATAAATCCCAAAGTTAGAAGTCAACCCTCTGTAATCTTCGCCATCAACCTCATCTGTTATTTTGTTTACCAACGTAAGGAAAAATGATTGTGGAAATCCGAACTTATTTATAAAAACGCAGTTGATAACTGGGTATTTGCATCCCTCTAAAACATCGTAAGTAATTGTACGTGTTTCATCTTCATAAACAAACTCACAAGTTATAACATCGCCACTATCGTAATCTTTTAAATTAATGCTTTGAATGTACTCTGTATTTAAATCTAAATTTGCAGTAACCACAACTGCATCCCCATTAACATCTAAAGAAGTTAATCCATCCGTAATAAAATACAACCTATTATGTTCATCTCTAAAATGTCTTTGATTGTTATTAGATATTAAAACCTTACTTGATAATTGAGGATTGAAACCTTCGTTAAAATAGCCATAACCATACATCGCTAACAATGTTCCTTCAACTTGAAAAACTTGGTCATTATAATCAAAGCATAACGCATCATATTTAACCCAACAAGTAGCATCGGGTTGAGTAGGTTGTAATCCTGCCAAAAGATAATTATCAATAGTTGGATTTGTATTCTCTTTAATTAAATGGTTAATGTCAAATGATATTGTGCTTTGCCCTAACTGAACAACCTGTTTTGATAGTTGATAGTTTGGTAGTGTTGGCATTGTATTTACATCTCCACCATAAGCGAAAAATTCCATTGTTACCGTATCAAATAACACGTTTGGAGTTATGCGTAAAGAATACGTGCTTCTTACTAAAGCATAAGTCAAAGCTAACTTTACATTTGTGTTAATTATTTCGTATGTAATACCGGCAGTTGAACTATAACTTATATTGATATTCCCTTCACTTGAATTATCAGGCTCTACATCACAATGAACAGTATTACCAGTTCTACTAAAAGTAATGTAAGCAGGAACTGTAAAAGTTTGTAAATAGGTTAAGAGATTTGTTGCTGAAGCATTAGCATCAACTCCAATTAATATATCGTCTGTATTTACCGGTGTGGTTTTAAATACCCCACTAAAATAATTTGTTTGATATTCGCTAACCACATTAATAGAGAATAAAAAACTTACTCCATTGGTTGGGTTACTATCTAATATTACATTAAGCCTTTTTCCCATTATCTTCTAAACTAAATTTTAAAAACGATTCGACATCTAATCCATATGCCTCTAATACTGCATTATCTAATCCTTTAAATCCAACTGCAAAGGCATCCGTAAAAAACAAACTTGGCCTTATCCCTGTGTTAAATATTGACCTGCGTATATTGAATAACATTTGGGATCTACTTGCAAACTTTCCGTTTGCTCTTGGTGCTATTCCTTTTCTAATTACCCAAGCATTGATAGCAGTTTTAAACATTCCTTTCGGAGCTGTTCCTGTTCCAAATTTATAAGGACTATTTGGAGCTTTATTACTTGACCTTGCACCCTTTACTCCCAAGTCTTGAAACGTTCCGTAATCTTCCATTGAGAATGAAATCTCAAAACTGTTAGGACTTACTTTGTAATCACCGCTAATTGACTTTGATAAATTGCCACTCGCATTCTTACCCTTACGTGCTAAATTTGTACGTGCCTTTGAAACAACCTCATTGATAAATTGCTTCAAAGCTATCTCTGTATTTTTCTTACTAACAGACATTGATTTCGTTGTTAGGAATTATCAACTCTAATTCAGTTCGCCATCCATCCAACAAGTTCATATCTTCAAATATTATCGGAGTTAAAATAGGAGTATTATTTAACTCTATTTTGTCAGCATTATTTTGCAGTCTTAACTTTGTAACCAATCTATTCAAAACCGCATGGCATGTATTAAGATTATCCAACTCGTTATCGTTTTGCAGCCATTTATCGGTTACTATCTTTTTACTTATGTTTCTCAAATCCACTACAGCAACCTCAAACGTAAAAGATATAAATTGATTATCAGCAGTTGAAGATGTAACTTGCAAATGCGCCAAAGGGAATATATTTTTTTTATTTATATCCATACCGGATTTTAACCCATGAACAATAGTATGCACATTGACATCATCCTGTAGTAAATCTTTTAATAGTTCAATCGTTAAATAAAATCCTCTCATTTGTTTTGCTTTTTAATCATTTCAGTAGCGCACTCTGCCTTTTCTTTTTCAAATTCCAATATCCTTAACGTTTTTGAAATTGGATATTCTAATATTTCTTCTTCTTCTTTATGGTTCAACTCTGCTAAAGCTCGGATGCTAACATACCAACCCCACTTTGCGTTAAATAGGCTCTCCCTTGTTTGCTCTTTTTCAAAATACGCATCGAATAGGCCACTGTGTAACTTTCTAATTCGTTCAGTAAAGCGAAAAAAAAAGCACACGCACCCAAATAATATTCACTTGGAGCATCTTTAAATATTTCATTTGTTCCGGTGTAAGGTGCAATATCATAAAATGGCTCTGTCTTTTTAAACCAATTACGTTTATACTTTACAACCGGTCTGTATAATATCGACATCGCTTTATAAAACGTTTCAGGCTTGGCCATATACATTTCCAAATCGATATATTCAGCCGTTGAAAGGTTATCTAACTTTGGGATGAACCCATAGTGAACACCTTTGTAAACAAATCTGCGATAAAAATTAGGGTTGCTATTCAAAGCGGTTGTAACCATTTCAGTTATTTCTTGAAAGTCTTTTAACTGTAATAGATTGGTGTTTTCAATCTCACAAAAGATTGATACTAAATCTTGATTTGTTTGCTCCGAGTTTTGAAACTCTACAAACTGATTCAGCGTTATATCCTGTAGCGATGTTGGTATGTTTATCTTCATACCATTATAACGACAAAAAAGTGTTTTGATTTTATCTAAAGTCGGAAGCTGTCTTTTGAGTTTTTATTCCTATTGTTTCCATTTCGTGATAGCGAACTGCATCCATGGCATGGTTAAACATATCTATTGGCTTGTTTGTTTGACTTCCTGTACGTTTGTCTTTATCCCAACTATATTTCCTAAATTCATTTATAAGATTAGTCGATGACTTTGTAATAAGATAATCCTGCTCCTGCATTATTTGAATACCAAAGTTAATACTATCAGCTCCCTTTTTAACACCGGTTGCGTTTAATCCTAACCGTCTTAATTCTGCTATTGATTTAGGTTCGGCACTATCACAATAGCAAGGTAAACGATTGGTAATATACTTTGATATTTGAGCGTTTGATAATTGTGTTTGATAACATATCTCGTTTAATATCCTTTGGTTATTCCATTTATAAACTTCTATAATTGCAGTTGGATCGTTTGTGTATCCAAAGTCAATTCCTGTACCTAATAACTTTGCATCATTCGGAATAGTATCTATTTGTTTCCAATTATTAAAGATAACACCCTCGAGGCTTCCTATCTGTCCAAGCCCGTAAACGTTCCACCAATTAGCCCAATAAGAAGAAGTTAAGGCTTTATCTTTTGCACGTTCTATTTCGCTCACTATGGCCTTATCTAAAGCCTCATTATCTTTATAGGTAAGTATTACAAAATCTGAATTTTTATCGCTTAAAAGCTCTGTGTGTACCCAAAACTCGTTTGTTGGATTATAGTCTAAATAAATAAACTTTTTAGTTCTTATTGATAGCTGCTGATAGCTTTCAAAGGTTACATTGTTGCACTCGTTTATAAATAAAATATCACGCCTCGCACCTCGAAGTTTGTCAGGCATATCGGCAGAAAAAAACTCAATATAACTTCCGTTACTAAAATTATAAATTAGGTTTGATTTATTCCAATTATCGTCTTTGAAATTACCGACCCAATTCATTATTTTAATAAAGTCTTTAATTGCACCACGCCTTAAATGCGGTATGCTTTCAGCAACTATTGATATCTCGCTGTTTGGAGTTTGAATAGCATATTGAATAAGCAAAGGAATAATGCTAAAGGTCTTTGATGAAGAAGTGCCACCTTGAACAATACGCACCCGCTTTTTAAGATTGCTTATTTTATTCTGCGCTGTCGTTTTGGTCAACATCTAAATCGATTGTTTTAAATATTGGTTTCTCAACTTCTTCAACTGCATTGTGAGTCATAGATAGTTTGCGCAGCTCTTCAGGAGTTGAAATTAATTTCATCAATCCCATTTGCAAAGTTGGATTGTCAGATTGATACCACTTGGATCGCATTGATGTTTTAATTTGAGTTTTGTTAATTGAAATTAACTCTTTTAATGTATCCAATTCATCCGATTTATTAGGAAAAAAATCATAAAAAGTAGAACGACTGCAAGGCAAAAAGTCAGGCACTTCATCCATAAAAAACAATTTATGTTTTACTACCATTTCTTTTGCCTGTTCAAATATTTTAATCTTGTCAAATGCCATTGTAATTTAATTTGAGCGTGATAGTGGAATTGCACCCTTTCTTTTGGCTGGATTGCCAAACGCATTACTGTATATGCTAATCACGCAGTTGTTATATTTGCCTTTCGGCTATTGTTATTTTTTCTCCTTTATACATACCCGCGCCCATTTCGTCTATTTTGCTGAATGGTAAAATAGGAACGGTTATTTTGCATGTTTTATCTATTAAGTAAATGTATTTTAATTGTTTACCTACTAATGGCTTACCTTTTAAAACCTCAACCATATATTTTTTAGCATTACCATAACCACTTTCTAACATTTTTTTTCTTAATGCTCCGTGCTGTCCGCCTTGCAATCCCATTAAATGTAAAGTTTCTCCGTTTGGTAATTCATAAAGTTGTTTACTATCATTTATGTTTGTCAAAACAAATCCACTTGCTCTATAAATCGTACCATCTCCGCATTGCGTAGCATCTGCAAAACTCATTACCCATTTTACTTGTGGTGCATTTTTTTTAATTAACAATAAACAAATACTTATAAATCTGCTTTCAGTATTTTTAGGAGTGTCATCAATACATACTAATCTATTCAATTCTAAAAAATCATTCCATTTTGTATTTTCAATTAAATGTAAATGTAAATATTTATTTATAGGTCTTCCCCATTGTGCAACCCCAATTATTTTATTATCTAAAAAAGCACCAAAACAAATTAAACCTGTTGCGGCAACCTTACCGCTATAATGATGTTTCTTTACGAACTCGTTTGCTATTTTACTAGGTATTACTTTTACTATTATTTCCTTTGCTCTGCCCATTGCATAATAATTAAATAAAGTGCGTTACCGTTACTATTTTCATTTCCTAAAGTTTCGCAGTATTTATACTCTTCTGTTTGTTTTATATCTGCTATTGCATTTTTTATTTGCTCTGCTTGTTCATCTGCTAAAGTAAACGTCATTTGTTGAAACGGTGCTTTATCTCCCTCGGGCAAACTAAAATCTTCGGTTAATTCATCAGCATTTAAATCAAAACCTATTAAATCCAATCCCCATGCTTCTAATTGGTCGGTATCCCATTCGTTTGCTAATACTTCCCAATCCCACTCGCCACCGCTTGTATTGTCTTTGATTAAAAACTCTCTTTGCTGATCTTCGGTAAGATCAGTTATAATAATAGGTATTTCTTTTAATCCGGCTTCTTTACAGGCCTTGTATCTCATATTTCCACCAAGTATAATCATATCCTTATTAACTACAATAGGCCGGATGTTTAGCATTTCGGGAAAGTCTTTAATTGACTGAACTAACTTTTTAAACTTATCGTCTTTAATTAAACGAGGATTGTTTGGATTAAGTTTAACATTCTGTATTTTTTCTAATATCATAAAAGCTTCTTTAATTTATTAATAAATGACTTCCAAACTCCCGAACAATTAGTGCAAGGATCAAATGGCTTTACTCGGTAACATCTAAAATAAATGCTTGAGATTTTATGTTGCATTTCTTTATTTAGTTCCTTTGGATTGGATGCAAACAATGTGCTTAAATATTCTCTCTCGTCATCTTCTAAATCTAATGCTCCAATGGGGAATAGTCTGTTTAGCTTTTCTTTTCTTTTAGTGCAGTCATCACATTCTTCGATTCCGATTGCCTCGGTTATGGTTGCTATTATATCTCCCGCTCCTGTAATTTTTTTACGTCTTCCCATATTTGCTCTTTTGTTTTTTTTACCGTTTTCTGAATTACCAAAAGATTTATACCGGTTTGTCGAGATAATTCTCGTTGGCTCATCTCTTGGGTTGTTACTTTTAAAAGTTCACGTTCAAAAAAAGGTAATTGTTTGACTTTTTTTAGTGTTATTTCTTTAATTTCGTCTAATTCAAAATCGTAAGTATCAGCAAAGGTATTACAATTATCAATTAGTTCAACTGTTTTTGTTTTTTTGTCCTTTAATTTGTCGAGCCAAATGGACTTAATGGCAAAGTAAATATAAAAATCATTGACCTTTTTATCGTAATTAGCAAATTTAAGATACATATCTTGGACAATATCGTCAGCGGTATCGTGGCTTTTACAAATGTGAAATGCCATTTTGCGCCAATCTTTATCTCGCTTTGCTAATTCTTCAAGCATTCATTAAATTTTTAATGACAATATTTTTTTTAATCTCATCATATAATTCAGTATTAAACTCTAAAATATATTCGAGGCCATTTAGCATGATGCCCATTTGTTCACTATCCAAAACATAAACGCCATTAACATCTGCGATGACAAAATCGAAGTTCCTAAATTCAGGAGCTTCATCGTATTGGCTTATTAAAACTTTCGGCTGCTTCATAAAAACAAAGATATATAAAAAATAATTAGAAAAATGTTTGGTAGTTTATTATAAATAACTATATTTGCATATAATTAATCACTAAAAAATCAAAAATTATGAAAAATTTAAGAACAGCAACAGCAAACGATTTTAAAGTAGGAACTACATTAATAACTTCAGAAGGATTTGAATTTAAATTAATAAACAAATATGATAATGGAGTTTGGGAATGTAAAAAAAGAGTTCATATGGAATCAGAAGCTAAATTTTATAAAGTAGCTTTGTAATGATTACAATAACACACACACCACAAAACTTATCATATAATCGCTATACAATAGAGTGTAGCGATATTGATTTACTTATTGATGACTGTATTAAAAGAATAAGACCACAAAGTAAATTGTATTATAAAAAAGAATTAAGAATTGATTTAATAAAAAATAAAACTTCTATGATTGACGTACACGCTGGAATGGGAGTTTCTTATATTGTAAATTTAAAATAAAAAACAAATGAAAACATTTTTATCAAAACAGAAGTACCAAGTTTACGCAATTGGATTTATTGCAGTATATTTTTTAACCCGATTTTTATATTAATCATTATGAGCATAAGAGCAAAACAAAAGTTTTATAACAAGGCCAAAAGTTTAGGAATAGACATGGCAAATGTGAACTACGATTTAGTAGATTTATCACAACCACAGAAACACAAGAGCAGTTTTAAGAAACGTGCTTCAGAAATAAAAGAACTTTACAACTATCGATTTCCTGTTTATGTAGAGCCTCGCAGTTTTGATTTCGGATTGTTTAACATTGAATTTAAAAGAAAATGACAGCCAAAGACAAAGCCTTTGAATTATACAAAATGTATAATAATATAATAATAGACGAAGTAATTGAGATGAAAATTACATATTTACTTATGACTAATAAAATGGCTAAAAAAGCAGCCTTAATAGCAGTTGATGAGATGCAACAATTAATTAAAGATTTAAGCAGTTGTAAAAATAGGTTTATTTATATTATAGATGAAATGAATTACTGGAATGAAGTTAAACAAGAAATAGAGAAACTATGACACCAAAAGAAAAAAAAGAATTGGACTTCGTATTAAAGACCGGATTCAAATGCGCTGTTGTAATAGCAGTATTATTTTTTGGATTACTAATTTTAACATCTATACTATGAAAAAGCTAATATTAGAATCGATAAAGGATTTTTGTAATGAGAACTATAATTGGTTCGATTACTATATTAACTCCAAATGCTTTGAAATATACGACAATGATTTTAATTGCATTGCAGTAGTTGATTTTGAGGTTGAGGTTGAGGTTTATCGTAAGCCATGTACCGGCAATTATTTCAATCCTCCGGAGACAGGTGAATGTGATTTTATACTTTACGAAATAACTGTACACGAAGTTTATAACTCAAAAGGACAATTATTGCCAAATTATAAATTGAAACTACAAGAGGAATTGGATAACGTAAAAGGTAAAATAATATGACACCAAAAGAAAAAGCAAAAGAGTTATTTGATAAATTTTATCAAGAAGCACCTTTAGATGAAATAAAGTTTTACAGTAATGATGTAATGGCTAAAAGCTGTGCATTAATAGCAGTTGATGAATTGATTTATGAAACACAATTTGAACTTCCAAATATTAGACAAAAATATTGGATAAATGTTAAACAAGAAATAGAGAACCTATGAAAAAAGAAAAAAATCTCGGAGGCAGACCTAAAGCATTTATTGACGATGTGGCTGTTGTTTTGCCTATTTCAGTTCCAAGTAAAGAGCGTGAAAGATTGCGGATAAAATGGAACAAAGATTTGGATGAATTTAGAATTAAAAAATAAATTTGTTTATTAATTATAAATTACTATATTTGCATACGAGTTGGTCAGAACTCGATAAACCGAAACATAACTATTCCCTCTGACACTACATACTGACCTATGTTTTGAAAGAGGGATTTTTATTTAAACTATTATGAAAACACTATTTGAAAATTTAAAAGAAGAACACAAATTGCAGTTGGAAGTGATGAAGGAAATTTATCCAAATTCCCATGCAAGATTGGTAAAAGCATTAGAAGAAAATTATTTGTATACACTGATGACAATATCGGATGCATATACATTGGTTTTAAACACGAGTAACAAAAGCTTTTCAATAACTAACCTATCAGACCTATTTTATGAGTAAAGATTTATTTCAATTGATGAGAGAGCAAGAAGTACAAACACAGAACTTCTTGCCAAACAAAAAAGAGATCCAATTCTCTGCGACCAAATTTATAACTGATGTTATAGATGGAGGCGAGGTTGACAAGTACGAACTATTAGCACAAGCTAAAAGAATGCAGGAAGCACTTGATGTTATAACTGCTAAAATTTTAGAAGTAGTGCCACAGGAGAGTTTTGAGGCTTTTGGCCTTAAAGGAACATTCAGAAATGGTGGTGAAACCATAAACTATAAAGATGATTTTAAATGGTCAGAAATCAAAGAAAAATTATCAGAGAGGGAAATGCTCCTGAAGGTAGCTTTAAAGTCTAATTCAACCATTTACGATGATGATGGGGTTGAAGTAACAAGAGTAAGCACATCACCAAGAAAAGATACTTTAGCTATCTCTTGGTAATTAATAAAAAAAATATTATATTAGCATATCATAATTAACAGATGCAAGGTTCGGGCATCTTAATTCCGGACCATAAATAAATAATTATATTATGAGTACTTCAAACCGCAAACAAGCGTTTGCACAACCATCAACAAACCCAGCCACTAAATTTATCGAGTGGAAATCTAACGACAAATGTTTTTCTTATTTTGACAAATCAATCGCTGAATCTTTAAAAGGTTCTGATATTGATGTTATAAAAGAAAAGGCAAATGTATCAATTCCATTACCGTTTAAGTTTTTAGTATTAGATGAATTATCTTTTGTAAAAGGATGGAGTGATTCTTTAAGTGGTAACATTATTTCAAATGAAGTTAAATTTATTTCAAAAGAAATACTAACTGCTAAATGTTATCATAAAAACCTAAAAGGCGAAAATGCTACTACTGAAATTGCTAAAGGTTTATATAAAGACATTAAGGATCAAGTTGTATCTGCCGGAGCAAAATATCACAAATCTATTTATGTGATGTTAGAAGATGGCTCACTTGCAAATATTAAGTTTAAAGGAGCTTGTGTAGGTAAATGGGCAGACTTTACGCAAAAGACTCGCTCCAGGTTAGCAGATGAATGGATTGTTATAGCCAAAGCTGAAGATGGCAAAAAAGGAGCGGTTAAGTTTTCAACTCCTGGCTTTTCTTTTGGTAAGTCTTTAAGCGAATCAGAAGCCAAACAAGCGGATGAGTGTTTTGATACATTGGAGGCATATCTTAAAACCTATTTAGTTAAACAAGATGTAAACGATATTGAGGTGGTTTTAAATGGAGACATAGCCAATGACTTTAATGAATCGCAAGAAGCTGATGATGATTTAGATTTTTAGCAAACATTTTAGTAAACAGCAAACATTAACATTTGAAATGTTTGCTGTTTAATTTGTTCATTATTAAGAGAAATAAATTAAAAAGTAAACATAGCAAACATTTATTTTTATTTTTACCCCCCCCCTAAAAAAAATAAAATGTGTTTTAAAAGGGGGTATAGGGGAAACACCTAAAATGTTTACTATATTTACAAAGTAGAACTTCCACCTACGTTAAAGATTATAGGTTTGTATAACCTTAAACCCTTGACCAATCGGAGTGGAAGCCGAAAGGTTAAGGGTTATTTTTTAAAATCAATATTATGGAATACAAATTTTCAGTATTTAAAGAACTATTAAAAACAAAGGACACTCCTTACGAGGCCGATTTAATAAAAATACACGACAGATTAGTAAAGGGTAAGTCAAAACATATTGTTGACTTAATAAGAAGTGCTGAAACAAAAGAGGAGGCCGAAAGATTTAAAAAGACTTTGCCTTGCATTTTATTTAGTGGGATATTTTCGCAGAGAAATAGTAATTCTTGTGTTAAGCATTCCGGACTTATGGTTTTAGATTTTGACAAATATGAAAGCGATGAGATTATGCTTCAACAAAGAAGTTTACTTGAGCAAAATCCTCACGTTATTTTATTATTTACATCCCCTTCAGGAAATGGATTAAAAGTAGTGGTTAAAATACCCCAGGCGACAAAAGAAACGCATCCAAAATATTATAAAAAGTTTTATGATGATTTTAACTTTGACAATTTTGATGCTGGATGCTCCAACATAGATAGGGTTTGTTACGAAAGTTATGATCCAAAGCCTTATTTAAATTTGGATGCAACAATTTATAATCCAAAATTAATTGATGAAGGCTATAAAGTTTCTGAAAAATCCCCTTTGATTCCAATTACAGATGAAGAAAAGATTATTGAAAAAATAATGGCCTTTGATTGGAAAAAAGACTTTAGAGAAGGTGAGCGAAATGCTTTTATATTTGATTTGGCTGGAATGTTTTGTGAGTATGGAATTAATCAAAATACTGCGGAAGGATATATTTTAAACAATGTAGTTATTGGAGACTTTTCAGAAACGGAAGCAAAAACAACAATTAAAAGCGCATATAAAAAGAGAAATTTTGATAGTAAGTTTTTCGAGGATTACCAAAGGATTGACAAAGTAAAAAGTGATTTAAAAAAAGGTAAAGATGCTGTTATAAAAAAGCATGGTATTTCGGAGGATACTTTTGAAGAAATAAAGGAAGTATTAGAACACGAAGATTTTTGGTTCATTACTTACGAAAAAAATGGTAAAGAAAAAATTACTATTGATTCTCTAAAATATAAGTTTTTTTTGGAGCGTAATGGTTTTAAAAAGCATTACCCTAATGATACACAAAAGCCAACGTGGGTTTATATTCATTCCAACAAAGTTAAAATAACAAGTGTTGAGATTATAAAAGACTTTGTTTTAAATTATCTATTAGAAAAAAAGGAGTTTGAAGTTTGGAATTACTGCGCCAAATATCAAAATTTATTTACCGAAGGTTTTTTATTGATGTTAGAAAGCGTTGAACTTACAATGTTGACTGATACAAAATATAAATCTTATATTGCTTATCAAAATGGAGTGCTTGAAGTTTGTAAAAACGAAGTTAAATTAATTGATTTTATTGATATTGACTTTTACATATGGGAGGATCACATTCTGCAAAGAGATTTTATTGAATTAGATGATTACGATAATGATTACCAACAATTCATTAATAACATATCAAATAGTGAATCAATGCCTATGGAGTGTGTTTTAGGTTATTTAATGTCAACTTATAAGAATAGAAGCAATAACAAAGCGATTATATTAAATGATGAGGTTATAAGCGAAAATCCTGAAGGTGGAACAGGAAAAGGAGTCTTTGTTCAAGGTATAAGCCAAATCAGAAAAACGAGTATAATCGATGGAAAGTTATTTGATGGTAAAAAGTCATTTCCTTATCAGACTGTTTCTTTAGATACAAAGATTTTAGTCTTTGACGATGTAATTAAAAATTTCAACTTTGAGGAGAAGTTTAGTTTAGTAACTGAAGGATTGACTTTAGAACGCAAAAATAAAGACGCTGTTAAACTAAATGTACACGAAAGTCCCAAACTTATAATATCAACAAATTATGCGATTAGAGGGGAAGGAAATAGCCATGATAGACGAAGGTTTGAATTAGAGATTGCTCAATATTACGGAAAAGATTTAACTCCGGAAGATGAGTTTAAAAGACAATTATTTGATGATTGGGATTTGATTGACTTTCAAAAATTTGATAATTACATGGTCAAATGTTTGCAGTTATTTTTAAACAATGGATTGATAAGACAGAACGCTAAAAATATTAAAATGCGTAAGTTCATCGCTGAAACCTGCATGGAGTTTTACGAATTTATTAAAGACAAAGACAATGTTCCAAGAAACGAAAGGCTTGATAAAAAAATGTATTTTGATAAATTTATTGAAGAGTACCAAGACTTTAAAAAATGGCTCACACGAAAGAAATTTAATATTTGGGTGCAGAAGTATTGCAGCTTTATGAAGTATGAATACATATCAGATAACAGCAACGGCCTCCAATGGTTTATTATTAAAACAAGTGAAGAAGAAATTGAAGATGATAATGATATAATGTTTTAACTATGGAATTAAGAAACTATCAAACAAGAATAGCTAAAGAAGCTGCTGAAATACTTCAACGTAAAAAGATTGTTTACCTGGCGATGGAAGTAAGAACCGGTAAAACATTAACCGCTTTGCAGACTGCTGAAAACTTCGGCGCTAAAAATGTATTATTCCTAACCAAGTTAAAAGCATTTAGTTCAGTTCAGTCTGACTATGATAAAATGAACTTTACTTTTAAGTTATTAATCGCTAATGATGAAAGTTTACATAAAATTTCATGCAATTTTGATTTAGTCATTCACGATGAACATCACCGATTTGGTGCATTTCCAAAGCCAAACGCAACTGCAAAACTATTTAAAAAAATGTACGGACATTTGCCGATGATTTTTTTATCCGGTACTCCAACTGCTGAAAGTTACAGTCAATGGTATCATCAGTTTTGGGTAAGCGATTACAGTCCGTTTACGCAACCAACTTTTTATAAATGGGCAAATGATTATGTGAATGTAAAAGTGAAGCATTTAGGCTATGCAAAAGTAAATGATTACAGCGATGCAAGAAAAAAAGACTTTTGGCATTTAATAAGATATTACATTCTAACTTTTACACAGGTTGAGGCGGGATTTAGTACGCAGGTAAATGAGAATGTTTTGTATTGCGATATGGATGCAATTACTTATAAGATAATTGAAAGGCTAAAAAAAGATTTAGTAGTACAAAATAAAGAAGGCCAACTAATATTAGCTGATACTTCGGTAAAGTTACAGCAAAAGCTTCATCAACTCTATTCCGGCACTTGCAAATTTGAGGATGGCAGTAGTAAAGTAATTGATTTGAGTAAGGCTTTTTATATCCAAAAACATTTTCAAGGCAGTAAGATAGCCATATTTTATAAATTTGTTGAGGAGTTTAATGCACTTAAAACAATCTTTGGCAATAGATTGACTAACGATTTAGAGGAGTTTAACACAACCGATAAAAATATCGCCTTGCAAATAGTAAGTGGCCGGGAGGGGATTAGTTTATCAAAGGCTAAATATTTGGTTTACTATAATATTGATTTTAGTGCGGTAAGTTATTGGCAATCTCGTGATCGTTTAACCACAATGGACAGAAAAGTAAATGATGTTTATTGGATATTTAGCAAAGATGGAATTGAAAGCAAGATTTACGCATCAGTAATTAAGAAAAAAGATTATAACAATGAAACATTTAAACGAGATTTCGGAATCAAAAAGGCAGAGCAAAATAATCAACCGACTAACAAAAGAAGGCTGGTTATGCGTTAAATTGATTAAGACAAATAAAAATGGCATCCCGGATTTGATGTGCCTAAAAGATGGCGTAACAATGTTCATTGAAGTTAAAAGGCCAAATGGAAAGTTGAGCGAATTGCAAAAGATAAGAATCAAACAATTAAGAGATTTAGGATTTGATTGTAAAATTTGGGTTGATTATGATGTAAATTATAATTAATTGTTTATATTTGCCGATGTAGAGTCGTAGCTACAATAAAAAATTTATATAATTCCCGCATTGATAAAGACTACGACCTTTTGATTTGCGGGTTTTTAATTTAAAAAATATGAATACATTATCAGTACAGGGATTTAAGATTGACATTAACCACTTTGATAAGCAAATATCAAAAAGTGGCAGACCATTTAGATTGAGTGGTGTTCAAATAGTAAGAACTAAACCGGCACAATGGGTGAATAAAATATTACTGCATGGAACGATTTACAGCTTTCGATACTTGGATGAGCAAGATGGTTTTTTTGCTTTTGAGTTTGATCCGTTTAACAACTTTATTTCAAAAATATGATTTACACAATTAACAACATCGCTGATTTCTGTAACGTTGATTACGGATTTGTTAGACGAATTATCGAATCTAATGAGTTGAGACCTAAACTA
>Ga0315909_10005297_pt1 | contig 14887 bp, 35 predicted proteins | sample LakEriMetagenome_11_FD_203527 | JGI IMG/M metagenome (GOLD analysis project Ga0315909, IMG submission 203527) | Freshwater fungal communities from buoy surface, Lake Erie, Ohio, United States - Buoy 2 MA125 | ecosystem: Environmental > Aquatic > Freshwater > Lake | place: USA: Lake Erie, Ohio...
CACCTTCAATATGTTTTTCAAAATAATCTAAGTTAAGTCCGGACACACCTTTCTCACTCATTGCGAATTTTCTGAATTCTTTTCCGTAATTCATATTATGATTTTTTGGTTTTCTTTCTTTTTTTAGTTTTTAGGGTTGCCACAGCATCGCTTAAGATATCAATTGAACCTTCTTCCGCCCCATATACGTCAACATTAACTATAACTTTAATGTTTTCTTTTTTAAGTTGTTTTACAATTTTGCGTTTTAGTTTTGATTTTACTTTACTTAAATTCAAATCAACCAATACGTCAAACCCGGTGTTATTTACATTCTCACTCATATTATGCTTTTTGTTTAGATGGAACAATGGTTAATGCTTTTGCAACGGCAGATTCTTTGGATTTTAATCCTTTTTCAACAAGTTTTCCGTTTTTGTAGATTCGGTAATCAAACGTCATTGAATACCCGTGTTTTTTTGTTGTATCCGGTTTTTTTGTTGCCAATACATAAATGTCGTTAAGACCTGCTTTAACAACATACTTCCCTTTTGAACTTGGTTTTCCCATTTTTAAATGTTTTAGATTATTAATATTGGACAAAGATATACAAAAAATATTATTGCAACAACTTTTTATTAAAAAAAAATTGTTTATATTTGATTTTATGAAAAGAGAAATGTTTGATAAAATAATAAACAAACTATATCCGGGATTGATTATTACTGAATATACGGTATTACCCCGTTTCAAATTAAACGAAATAAATGAATGGATTTCGGATAGTTCGGCAATATTTGTGACAGTAAGTAATGATTCAAATAATCTAAATGTGGCTTTGTGGGAAATAAGTGAACAATTAACGGGATTAACCGGATTTGAGGTTAATATAGAAAGAAATTAATGAATAAGAAACCTGATTTAGTAGTTTGGAGTGAAAAGGATGGTTACGATGCAAAATTAAAGTCGTATCCAACAAGTGCCGGGGGTCAAGGTTTTGATTTACCGAATGTCCCTTTATTTAGAGAACAGTCATCAAAAAAGATGATGGATGTCTTTAATAGAGAACAACAAGAGATTAGAGAACGAATAGAAAAACTATATGACGAGTATAATACTTCCATTATGATATGGGAATCTAAAATTTCTTTTGAGCCGATAGTTGGAAAGTCATATTTTTTATATAACTTTGCCGGACAATTAACATTATCGTTAATCGCACCCAATGAATGGAGACGAGGAGACGATTTTGTTGGTGAATATTTATTAAATTCTGATAACAAATGGATAAAACAATAAAAAATGTGTAGAAAAACTTGTAAAGAATGTCCCTGGATAGTTAGGAATCATTTTAATGATATGATTATTGGACATTCAAAGAAACACGACAAACCCCACAATTGTCATATGATACCTCCGGAGAAAAGAGGTGGTCTGTGGGAAACAAAAGAAGAAACTAAATGTATTGGTAGAAAACAATTTGAAAAACAACAAGAATATGAAAGCAACATTATCGTATAACTTAAACGACCCTGATGACAGAATGGCTCACTTGAGAGCTGTTAAATCTTTGGATATGGCATCCGCATTATTTGACATAACAAGAAACTTAAAAAATAAAATTGAAAACCGATATGAGGATATTGATAACACAAATAATGATGTGTTTGACGGGATTGATGCTGTTTTTGATGAAATTTACAACATTTTAGAAGATAATAATATAGATATTGATGAATTAATAAATTAAGAATATGGAAAAAGCAGAAATAGAATTTGTACACTTTATGAGAGGTACATCCGGGTCGTTCAAATCGAATTTATTTCAAACTATTTTTAGTGCTGATTTGGATAATATGAGAAAACTATCATTAGGATTTCCTAATGAAGTTGAAGTGGTCCATAGATATCAAAATGAAGAAGGTTATTGGCAAAAATTAGAAAAAAAAATAGGATAAGATGAAAAAAAATATACGAATAGCGGTAATTGCTCACGACGGGAAAAAAGCGGATATGGTTGCCTTTATTATGAAGAGATTAGATTTTTTTAAAAAGGTTGATGTTATGGCAACAGGTACAACTGGAAAACATATTGAACACGCAGGACTTGATGTGAATTGTCTTAAATCAGGTCCTTTAGGTGGTGACGCTCAAATTGCTTCGTTAATATCTGACGGTGAAATAGACGCTGTTGTATTTTTTATTGACCCACTAGGTCTTCATCCCCATCAGGTAGATGTGAATATGTTATTACGAATTTGTAATGTTTATAATATACCATTGGCGACAAATTATTCCACAGCATCTTTAGTTATAAGTGGACTTGAAAAAAAATTAAAACTGTAACATTAAATTATGAAAAAATTAATTTTATTATTGTGTTTTGTATTAACATCGTGTTATGTTCAGGAACCACCTGAAGGACCAATAAGTAATACTGACCCGATTATTGTTATCCCACCCGGTAATGGTGGTGTTATTACAACACAGACTTTGGTTGGACAAACTTGGAGAATATTTTATTACCGAGTTGGTCCTATGGGAACGGTGATGAGTGCGAACGATACGTTAATCTTTTTAACATCATCAACATACACTTACAACGGATATCAATCAACATATTACTTAACCTCAACCGGTTCAGGATATAATTTGAGTTTATATGAAACGCCTTGGGGTAATTTGAGTGGTTCAATATTATCAAACAATATAACTCAGGGACAAATATTGGGAACCAAGTTTGTGGACATATCAGTTGGTTCTTCAAATACTACGGAATATTACTTATGGATGAATAAATTATAAAACTATGAAAAAAATACTATTAATGTTCCTAATCGGAACGATGACAATGTTTTCACAAACAATAAAAGTGAGGGGGGTGGTTTTAAGTTATGATAAGGTAAAGAAAGTTATGACTTTAAAAACCACACCAAAGATTATGACTACCAATGACGCTGATATGGATGTGAAGATTGTGGTTAATAAAGAGTTTGCTCTTAAAATGACAATTGGTGGGGTTAATTATTCTATTACTGAGCCGTTTTTTGAGCATTCGGGTCACGTAAGAGAAATGGGGTGGTCTTTTAGTTCCTACAAACCAAGAGGATGTAAAGAGATTAAAAACAATTATGTTTTTCAGTTCACAAATGTTGAACCCGGAGAATATATTCTTACCGTTAGTGATGTGTGTGATAACAAATATGTTACTAACGAACAAACAATGTCAATTCAAATAAATTAAGATGGATAGATTAGAGAAACTTTGTATTAAGTGGTTAAACGAAAATTATAAACCTATGGAACCATTCATTATAAAAGAATACCCTGATTATATTTTCCATATGAAAAATGGACAATGTATCTTACAATACAATAAAAAAAATGGGTATGTTTATGTGAGTTATAGAGAAATTTGGTCGTTTTTTGAACGTGTATTTAGTATGTCCTATCGACAAATTAAGGATGTGACAAAGATATGGGTGGAGGAACACTACAAAATGGGGGTGACTTCAACGGTCACCGACAAGAACGTGGCGATTATCAGGGTGGAGGAACACTACAAAATGGGGGTGACTTCAACTAACTATTATACTAAAATTTTGGATTCTTTGGTGGAGGAACACTACGAAATGGGTGTTACAAAAACAACAACGATAGATAAAACCCAACAAGAATATTCGGTGGAGGAACACTACGAAAATAAGATTCAAACCACAAATGACCAAAATAAATTTTACTTTGAGAGGGATGTTGAAGAATTATATAACCAACACACCAATGGATAAAAAAGTAATTAGAGTTTATAAAAATAAAATATAAAAATGGCGAAATACGAGAATAAAAACAGAAAACCCCACTTAGGATTACTAAATTTTGAGGGTGATATATTCAGAGCATACAAACTTGGTGTCTCTGATTACGTAATTGTGGATGATAGCCACGAGATAATTGAATTTACCAACACAAAAGGTATAATTTACATTATGAATGGTGGAAAACCTCTAACAACAAGTTATGGAAGAACATACACCATTCCAAATGAACACGAGAATGCTAGACCATCTGATGAACAATTAAGAAGTTTCTTGGGGTTGGCATCTTTGGAACAAGAAGAAGATGATTTAGAACTTTGGGAATCTGTTAGATATAGAATGGACGAAGAAGGATTTGATTATTGTTTTGAAAGTTATAGTCATTGGGATGAAATTAAAGATGAGGAATTCCACCGATTGAGATTGGAGTTTTTAAGAACGATGGAGGAACTTAGAAACTATATTGAAAAAAAAGTTGAAGATGGGAGACAAAAAGAGTGGGATGGAGAATAATCCACAAGTAATTGACGATGAATTGTGGGACCATTACAGCGGGTTACCAAATCCAATGTGGTATCAACATATAACAGAAATAAAAAATGAAGAAGAAGATACAAGTGATAGTGATGATACTAAAGTTACTACTGAATAAAATAAAACGAAAAAGAAAAAGTATATGGGATTTATAAATAATATTGATAGGCAATACCAAGCACTATTACAAGACATTCTTGATAACGGCACCTCTAAAAGTGACCGTACTGGAACAGGAACAATCTCAGTATTTGGAAGACAAATCAGGCATAAAATGTCAGAAGGGTTTCCATTACTGACTACGAAGAAAATGCCATTCAAAACAATCGTAACAGAACTTCTTTGGTTCTTACGTGGTGATACAAACATCAAATTCCTTGTTGATAATAATTGTCATATTTGGGATGGAGATGCGTATCAAGCGTATCTTAAAAAAAGAACAACGGCTAATAAAGATAATGTGAGAGAACCACATACCTTAGCGAATGGAATGACAGGTCAAATATCAAGAGCGTTTACAAAAGAAGAATTCATCAACAAAATAAAAACAGATGATGAGTTTGCTAACAAGTGGGGAAATCTTGGAAAAATATACGGGGCACAATGGAGAAGTTGGGGTGAAAGAAAACACGACTCAATTAGTAACGAATACTTCATTGGAATAGACCAAATCCAAAATCTAATCAACGACCTTAAAACCAACCCAGACTCAAGACGATTAATGGTTAATGCTTGGAATGTTGGAGAATTAGACCAAATGGTTCTTCCACCTTGTCATTATGGATTTCAAGTTTATACGAGAGAGTTGACTTATGAAGAAAGAATAAAATTATTTGAAGAAAAAACAAATCGTAGTATGACATATACTCTTTCTGTTAGAGAAACGTTAGATAGTTCAAAAATACCAACCAGAGCAATCTCTTTAATGTGGAATCAACGAAGTGTCGATACATTTTTAGGTTTACCATTTAATATTGCATCTTATGGATTGCTATTGGAAATCATTGCAAAAGAAGTTAATATGGTTCCTGATGAGTTGATTGGAAATCTTGGTGATGTTCATTTATATTCAAATCATATTGAACAGGCGAAAGAACAGATTGGTAGAAAATACACTCACGAAGAAAGAAGAGAATTGTTAAAACTAGCGATGGGTGAAGAAAGATATAATAAAGCGGTTGATGAATTGATGCCGTTTGGTGGGGGATTAAGTGAATATTATGATTCATATAAAATTCCTTATATAACAAGAGAACCTTATGAGTTACCGAGATTGAAATTTTCACCTTGTCCAATAACAGGAATTGATATGGAGTATCAATCAATATCACAATTCCAAATTGAGAACTATGAATCACACCCGACAATTAAAGCACCTTTAAGCAATTAAAAATGTTAATACATATTCAGACACAGGAATTGGAAAAAGAGTTTATAAATCCGGTTAAAAATGGGTTTGTGTCTCAACCGGCAATTGATTACCAAACAAATGCCATCCACGCACAATACGAAGAAAAAGATGTTATCATCTTTCACTTCAAAAAGTATGGATGGTTAACAGATAACAGATTTAACACCTACAACCTATCGTTAGGTCCGGCAGGTATAACACTTGAAATATTATTATGAAAAGTCCATTAACCGGAAGAGAAATGAAATTAGTGTCGGAACCATCCACAATGGATTATAAAGGTAAGACATATAATGTGATTCACCACCATTATCTGTGTGAATTATCAAACGAACAATTTACAACAACAGAATTGGATGAGAAGAATTTAAGTGAATTAAATAAACAAGTTAAACTTGATTTTTTAGGGCAATTTGGGCTAACAGAAGGAAAAATTAACATAGCAACCTTATATGAAGGTAAAGATAAAGAAAATATAAATTCGTAATATTTATATCAAAAATATAAATATGGATTCGTTAACATTACAAAAAATTGAAACTGCTCATCCAAAACTAAGAGATGAGTTAAAACAAATTTATGAAGAAATTTGTTCTGTACTTTCCGGGAGAGTTAAATGTAGATTTCCTTTTGTTTTTAGAACAATTAAAGAACAAGATGATTTATATGCTCAAGGTCGTACAAAATTATTTGATTCTAAAGGAAATAGACTTGGTGTTGTAACCCAAGTAAAAGGTGGTGGTTCATTCCATAATTATGGTTTAGCAGTAGACATAGTTATGTTAATCGATACTGACGGTAATGGTACTTATGAATCAGCATCTTGGGATACAAAAAAAGATTCGGACAAAGATGGAATGTCTGATTGGATGGAGTGTGTTGCCATATTTAAAAAATATGGTTGGGAATGGGGTGGAGATTGGAAAAAATTTAAAGACGCTCCACATTTTCAAAAAACATTCGGGTACACAACATCACAACTAAAAAAATTACCAATTGTAAACGGATATCCTCAAATCTAAAAAAAAACCGACGTAATGTCGGTTTTGTTGTTTTATGCTAAACCTAAATCAGAACTTTTCATAACCGAAGCTACTTTATCTTGATTATATAATACAGTACTTTTTCTATCGGAAATTGCTTGGTTAATTAATTCACTATCTGATTTACCGGATTTAACACCATCCTCTAAACTTTTTGCGAATTTCTTAAAATATCCGGGACCGTTCCAACTAGCGTATGAGAAGTGCATTAATAATCTATCATTATCCTCAACACGTTTTCTAAGTTCGGGTGAAAAATAATTTTTTGAATTGTTATCGTATTGATGTTTCATTATTTTTGCTGCTAAAGTTTTTAATTCGTCTTCTAAATGACCACCTCTGTAAAGCCATTTCCAAGTCTTACAAAACTGTTCCATACCTAACTTTGTTTTTTCATTATCAATAATTCTAAAGAATTCCTTACCCTCAGGTGTACTTTCAATATTACCATTATATCTATCAAGACCGAACATAGTTTCTGTTGATTTACCCATTCCTTTAGTTTGATGTCCACATTTAGGATTCCAGTAACCACCTTCAAATTCATCAATTACTTTTTTGGTTATGTTTTCCCATTTAGAATCCACAGACCCTGAACTTGTATTGTTTAAATATGAATCTCCCGATGAATTTCCTGTTGAATTTCCTGTTGAACCACTATCCGGAAACATAAATTTTTCAAATGCTTTCATAAGGAAACTACCGTCACCGGATGTTGTATCTTGTTCCTTAATATTATATAACGATTTAATATCGTTTTTTTCTTCTTCAGTTATAATAAATCTTTTACTCATCTTAAATTTTATTTATATATAAATAGTAACAAATATTGTTATATTTATAAATATGAAAGTTACAATTAAACATATTGATTCAGATGTTCCGAAAGAGAATTATTCTTTTTTTGATGATTTTATTAAATACTTACAAAAAAAATACCCATTAAAAAAAGATTTAACGGTAATTTTTGTTGGGAATAGAAAAGGTAATATGACATCAGGTCAGCGTAACAATAAAGGAGAATTGTTAGTTTTATCAAAAGATAGAATGAATCGTGACATTTTAAGAACACTTGCTCACGAATGGTATCACGAATATGATAGAACTGTTTTAAAGAATCCAAAAGGTCCGGATATAGGTGGACATAGTGAAGATGACGCAAATGCTGAGGCAGGTAAAGTCCTTAAACAATATGAAAAATGTAACCCTAAAAATGAAAAAAAGATGTATGAATAATCATACACCTTTAATATACACCCAATTTTTCCGATAGTTTTTATTGTTAACACAGAACGACGCATATCCATTGACGATTGGTCTCCCGGTGTTATAGTAACCACAAACTAATTTCCAATTACCATACCTATTATGTAATTGATGAAGTAATTTCATACTAGTTTGAATATTAAGTTCAATATTATTCTTCAGGTTTTTTTTAGATATTCTTTGATTATGAACATCATTTGCCGTTGCCGGCATAATTTGCATTGGTCCTACTGCTCCGGCATAAGATGTTTGACCCGGTTTGTATTTCCAATCAAATGGTCCTTTGTATCTTGTTTCTAAATAAGCTACGTTGAAAGCAATGTGTTTTGGTATTTCGTAAATATTTGAATAATGGTCAATTAACTCATACATCTTTAACGGAGTTGGGGAACTCAAATCTGAGTCCCCCAATTTAGAAAGTTCGATACTTGGATTTTTCTCTACTTTATTGTTCATAATTTTGAACGACATCGTGATGATAATCGTTGATAAAATTAATGTCGTAAATAAGATAATTCCTCGTATTTTCATAGTTTTTATTTTATAGTTGATGTCGTAACAGTATTGTTTTGACCCCATACGTTTTTGGCGTATAGCTTAAAAATAGTTTTTCCAATTGAATCTTGGTATATACTATAATTACCTGTTTTTTTCTCAATAACTATCAAATGGTTATTTTCGTCAATTGCCAAATTAACTTCTGACTTAACAATTGTTCTAACTTGAACCTTCGATGCTTTGTCTTTGTTGGTCATTTGGTTGTAGAAAACACCCACAAAGAATGATGCGATGACAGAACATAAAATAATTCCGTAAATTGTTACACTCTTAAAAATTGGTGCAACTTTGTCTTTTAATCTTTTAAATTTTTCGTTCATAATTTTAATTTTTATATTATAATAAAGATACGATTAAAAAATCAAACAACCAACTTTATTAACAAAAAAAAGTTAATATCTCATTACGAGATACTAACAACTTCTAAATCAAAGATTAATTTTTTACCAGCAAGAGGGTGATTTGCGTCAAGAACAACAGTTTCTTCTTTAACCTCAACAACTTTTACATTTACAGGACCCATTGGACCCATACCTTGTAACATTTCACCCTCTTTAACTCCTTCAGGAACTTGAGTTTTTGGAATTTCATTAATCATTTCCGGATTGTGTTCACCATAAGCGTCGGCAGACTCAATCTCAATTGTTTTTTTCTCACCTTCAGACATATCTATTAATCCGGCTTCAAAACCTTTAATTAATTGACCTTGTCCTAGTGTAGTTTCTAATGGTTCACGACCTTCAGTTAATGAAGTATCAAAAATTGACCCATCTTCTAATTTACCTGTGTAGTGAACTTTTACGTTATCACCGCTTTGAATTTTTCTCATAAGTTTTTTTAATTTTGATAATAATAATAATAAAATAATAAATAATCAAACATATTTGATTAAAAAGATAAAATAATGTATACTTATCAATATATAAACCCCTAACACCTTATAATTTTTATGTCAAACGAAGAACACGTTGAAGAAATGTACTATTTCGCTCATCTTTCAGGAGTATTCAAAGAATTTTCAAATGAAGTAACAAAATTAAAAAGTGACAACCCGAAAAAACACTTTTCGGAAGTTGTTCAAGATGTGTTTGAAGAGTTTGTTAATAAAGGTTTAATTCAAACTGAATTACACTTATTTATTTAAGGTCAATAGAATGGGTTAGTGCTATTTTTTCGTTACAACCCATCCATTTCCAACTCTCACTCACTAAACACTCCAAACCCACAGGATATGTTTCAAAACATTCTTGTGGGTCTGTTGCTAATAATTTACAATCAATGGTTAATCCTTTTGCATTAGTTGAATATTTTATATAATTTACCTCAATAATACTTCCTTCACCAAAAAGTGAATTAATTTCTTTTCTATATAAATGATTTAGACAATATTCAAAAGTTAATCTCATACCTAATAAATATAGTCCAATATTTGACCTTTATCAATAAAGTTCATATAATTAAAGAAAAAACTATGTATCTAAATGTAATTTTAACGATTTTTATTATAGTACAAATTGCCGTTTGTGGTTGTATTATATATTGGTGGAAGAAATATGGGAAAAAACTCTTCAAAACCTTTACAGAACTCAAAAATACCCCAATTGGAGGTATGAAACCGGGTCAATTACCTGATATGAATAAAATGATGGGAGATTTAATGAATTTGACCAAAAATATGGGTAAATTAAAGTAATATGGATATTTTTCAGATTGGAGAAGAGTTTAATTGGGTTAATAAAGTGCTATTTTCATCTCAAACAGATAAACATATTCAAGGTTCTATTAATGTATTCGATAATTTTATGAATAAATGGCGTTTTGAGATGACTCAGGACTTAAAAATCACATTATCTAATGATTTTCATATAAATTTAGAAAAACAAAGTGAAAAAATTGAAAAAAATGGTGTTATAATGTGATTTATCACTATTTTTTTCAATTTTACCTATATTTATAAGTTCTATCACTCACATCAGAGTGCCTATATATCTTTCCCCCCAAAAAAGGAGTTAGTTTTTTACTAATTCCTTTTTTTATTTGAAATAATATATTATCTTTGTAAAAAATATTAGAAATGGAACCGGAAAAAGACATATTCGAACAGTGGGCGGAAAAAAGAGACAAAGAATCGTGGATTATTAGAAAATTACGATTTATTCCATTATGGTGGAATCACGAAGGTAGATATTACCACAAATACGTTAAGCAAGGGGTAAAAAACCTTATTTATTGGTTTCCAATCATATGGAAAGACCGAAATTGGGATAGTGGTTACATTTTTGACATAATAAAACACAAATTAACCTCTCAAGCTGACTATATTAGTCGTAGAGATTTTCACACTCGAGCACAACAAGATGCAAAACGAATGAGATTGTGTGTGAAATTGATGGGATTGGTTCAAGATGAGTTTTATTCAACTGAATACTCCGATTATCATAATACAAAACACTGGTTTCAGGATTTACCGGATAAACCAGGTTATTCTTCTTGGGAATCACGATTATTAGAAGAAAATTTTGACGATTATTTCAAAAAATATCCACTTATCTACAAAAGGGTGTTAAATGATGAAGGTCGTGAAGATGATAAACAAATAATCGCAATGAATATTGGTCGCATAAATCACGACAGAGCAAGAAAATTGTTATTCAAGATAATGGAAGAAAACGTCGAAAGATGGTGGGATTAAATTTAAAAAAATAAGATATGTGGAAAGTTTATGGAATAATGTTTTTAGTTCTTGTTGTAATTGTGTTTTTTTGGGTTAGAGGTATTGATAATATGATGAAAAATCATCCTGACTATAAGGGTGAGGATTGGTTAAATTGGGGGGACGATAAAAAAGAGGACAAAGAATTATGAAAAATTATGTTGTAGGAATATTAGATTTGTCGGCTTACGATTTGGGGTTAGAATTATTTAAGGTTGAAGCCGAAAACGAATATGACGCTCTAAAAAAAGGAATGTTAGAATTTACTCCGGATGAGTATAAAGAACACGAACTTGAATTCCAAAATGGTGCAATATGTCCCCCAAATTTTGAATCATTAACAGGATATTATAATGTTGGAGATATATTAACAAAAGTTATAGAAATATAATATTTTTTATTATTTTTGTAAAAAAATAGAAATTATGAGAGTTACATTTATAAGTGATACACACAACAAACACAAACAAATAACTGCCGACTTACCGGGAGGTGATTTATTGGTTCATAGTGGGGATATATCATCTATGGGATACGAACACGAAATCAGAGAGTTCTGTAAGTGGTTCAACAACATAGAAGGTTACACTCACAAGGTATTCATCGCCGGAAACCACGATTGGGGATTCCAAGACAACGTTGAGAAGGTTAAAGAAATATTAGAGTTTTACTCAGGTATAACGTATCTTCAAGATAGTGAATTGGTAATCAAAGTTGGTGATGAGAGAGAAGTTAAAATCTACGGTAGTCCTTGGCAGCCTTGGTTCCACGATTGGGCATTTAACCTTCAAAAAAATGGTATAGGTTTAGCGGGTAAATGGGAAGGAATTCCTGATGATACTGACATCTTACTTACTCACTGTCCGGCATTTGGAATATTAGACACCGTTGATGGTAGAAGACACGATAATTTGGGTTGTGAGTTATTAGTTGAAAGATTAGAGAGATTAAACGTTAAACTTCACAATGTTGGTCATATCCACACCGGATATGGTTACGTTAGAAAAGGGGATACACATCACTTTAACTCTGCGGTTTTAGATGAGAGATACACCTACACTCAAAAACCTTTAACTGTTGATTGGAATCCGGATACAAACGAAGTAGAGTTTGTGTAATAAAAAACCCCCTTAATTGGGGGTTATTTTTTAATCATTCATAATCTGTTGCAACTGAGCCATTATTCTTCCTTGTTGTTCTTGAAGTTTTTGGATTTTGTTAAGTTGTTCTTGATTTAAATCAATACTCTCACCTTTTATTGAGGCAATTTCATTAGCAATTCTATCGAAACCATACGTTAGATTACTGTACTGTTGGGCTTTTTGTTCATTGTTCATACAATAATTTAAATCAATAAAATAAAAAGTAAATTATATTGACATTTTATCTGAGTATAGTATATTTATTACCAATGATGAGATACAAACTATATACGCCGAACAATTATATTACTTAACAAGTAAGTCCCTATTTTATTTAGGGACTTTTTTTTGCCCATACGTGAACAATAAATAAACATAAATAAAACAAAAATGAAAAACACAAAAACTTACCACGAGTTGGTACAAAAAATGAGAACGTTCTTTGTAAATAAGAACTTTATTGAGGTCCCATCTCAATCACGATTATCTATTTTAGCAGCTTGCGAAAATCCACATTCAGTAAAAACATTTGAATACAGTGGTGAAATTTGGCCATTACCACAGACAGGACAAATGTGGTTGGAATACGAATTATTACAAAATCCTGAATGGGACGGGGTATTCTGTATTTCTACTTCTTATAGAGAAGAGAAAAATCCAATCCCGGGTCGTCACGAATTAATCTTCCCTATGTTTGAATTTGAATCAAAAGGAACAATGGAAGATTTGGTTGCGTTAGAACTTGAATTGTTACAATATTTGGGGTTTGATTCACCTGTTGAGGTTAATTATGAAGATGTATGTAAAGAATATGGTGGGGTATCTATTTTGGAAAACGAACACGAATCAAGAATGTGGGAAGAAAAAAGTGAAGTTATTTCATTACAAAATTTCCCAATCAGAACAAATCCATTTTGGAATATGTTAGGTCAAGGTAACGGATTATTTAACAAAGTTGATGTTATCTTATTTGGTCAAGAAACTATTGGTTCTGCGGAGAGAAGTTGTGATGTTGAAACAATGAGAGAGATGTTCTACACAATTGAAGGTGGAGGTTATTCTGCTAAGTTATTTGAATTATTTGGAAAAGAAAGAGTTGAGAAAGAATTGGAAGAATTCTTATCTTTGGACTTCTTCCCAAGATTTGGTGCAGGAATTGGTTTAACAAGATTGGCAAGAGCTTATGAATTAAATCAAAAAGTTTTGGAAGTTGTAGAATAATTTATTACCTTTGTCCTATGAGTAAAGTAATAAAAGAATTAGGAAAAAAATGGGAACAAATTTATGATGACCCGGATGAGACAATTATTTGGAGATACGACACTTCAAAGAATAAATTTGGTCCTTACGAGGTAGAAATAAAATATAAAAAACCGGTTCCAAAAACCAAAAAGGTAACAAGGAAAGTCACTGTATTGTGACTTTTTTTGGTTTATAAAATATTTATGAATTATGGAACAAACAAGAATGGAGGAAATTAATCAATTATTTGAGGAGATTAAAAGTCAAACTAAATTAAAAGAAATTAAACCTTTACTGGTTGAATTGGAGGAAATCATCATCCAAAAAGAAGAATTAAATCAAAATAAAGTTATCCAACTACAACAGGAAATCAATCGGCTTAGTCATCTGTAACATCCGGTAATAATTCTACACCAAAAACTAATAACCCCACAACACCAAAAACTAATAACTCCACAAGTAATTAGGTTGGTTATAATCATAATTCACAATTTTAAGTGGATAATAATCAAATTTCACGATTTACCAAAATAACTTAAAAAAAAATAAAATAAATACTTAATATGATTATTTGTTGATATTTATTATAAGAGTAAATAAATTTAATATAAATAAAAAAATGGCAGCACCAAAAAAAACTACTGCAGTTGATTCTGCAGTAAACGCTATTAAATCACCAATCAGTTTTAAAGAATTTTCAAAAGACCCGGTAAAAGGGTTGTTATTCATTGTCCTTTTAGCTATTGGTTATTTATATGTTGATATCAAATTATCTAACAAAGAAATTCAAACAAGTCAAAACCAAAAAATTGAAACGTTAGAAGTTAAAGTTGACCAATTAACCCTACAGTTAAGAAAATCGGACAGTGCTTTATCCGCAGCATCATCAAAAATAAAAGTTCTACAAGAATTAGGTAAAATAAAATAATAATGAAAAACCTATCAAAAGAAGAACTATTAAGTCGTCTTGAGGCAATTAATAGAAGTAACGCTATTATTTATTTCGATTTATCGGGAATTATTTTGGGTGTTAATGATATTTTTTTAGAGGCGATGGGGTATGGAATTGGTAATCACGAAGAACTTATTGGTAAACACCATCGCACTTTTGTATGTGAAGATTATTCAAAATCGGATGAATATGAAAAATTTTGGGACATATTAAGAAGTGGTAAGTATTATCA
>Ga0315909_10005302_pt1 | contig 14878 bp, 15 predicted proteins | sample LakEriMetagenome_11_FD_203527 | JGI IMG/M metagenome (GOLD analysis project Ga0315909, IMG submission 203527) | Freshwater fungal communities from buoy surface, Lake Erie, Ohio, United States - Buoy 2 MA125 | ecosystem: Environmental > Aquatic > Freshwater > Lake | place: USA: Lake Erie, Ohio...
GGTTGATTAAAGAATCTAGTTGGTTTTATGTTGCTTATGGATTGGCTGAAGATAAGTTTAAACAATATTATCATAGTTACACCCAATCTTTTACAGATAAAGCAGAACAACTTCGTCTTGAAAATGCGGAAAAGTTTAGTCTTACTGCAATGGATACTAAACTATGGGGAATTTTGGATAAATATGTTCCTGAATTTGCAGTCGAAAAGAAGATTGTTTTACCTAAACTAAAGAAAATTGAATTGCCAAAATTGAACACATAATTATGGACCACTATTATAGTAATATTACTGGCGCATTCACTTTTCCTAATTTATATTATTCTGCAGTTTGTCATTTTAATAATGCAAAATTTGTTGAAATTGGATGTGATAAAGGACAAAGTTTTTCATTTTTAGGAGTGGAAATTATCAATCAAAATAAAAATATTGAATTATACGCTGTTGATACTTGGGGCGATAATATCGTCAGTTGGAATTCTTCCGATGAGATATACAATACATTTTTAAAAAATATTAGTCCAATTCAAGAAGTATTGAATGATAAGATAAAAATTATCAGATCGTATTCAGTAGAAGCGTCAACAAAATTTGAAGATAAAAGTTTAGACTTTATTTTTATTGATGCATGTCATGAATATGAATGTGTAATTGTAGATTTAAATGCTTGGTTTCCAAAATTAAAACCAGGAGGATGGATTGCTGGACACGATTACTATGCTGGACATTATGGTGTAGAAAAAGCAGTAAATGAATTTTTCTACGGAAATATGGATAAATTATATAGTCAAGAATATTGTTGGGTTTATTATAACAGATAATATGTCAAAACCATTTATATCATATTTAGTTACTTGTAAAAACACAGGATTTGAACTTCAAATTCTTTTGGAAAGACTGTATAAATACGGTCAAAACAATGAATGTATTATTCTTGATGATCACAGTGATAATCCAGATACGTTACAAATATTAAATAACGCATCCGATAATAGTTTCTTTAAAGTTTATAAACATAAACTGGATAGAAATTACAGTGAACACAAAAACTATGGTAAAAATCAATGTCAAGGAGAATATATTTTTCAAATTGATGATGATGAATTGCCATCTGAAATATTGTTAGAATCTTTAAAAGAATTAATTGAATTAAACAATGACGTTGATTTGTTTTGGATTCCTCGTATAAATGACTTTAAAGGTGTAAATCACGATAATGCAAAACAATGGGGATGGCGATTAACAACCTATGAAGATAGATTAATCGTTAATTGGCCAGATCCGCAAGGTAGATTGTTTAAAAATTTACCTTATATTGAATGGAAACGTAGGTTACATGAAAAAGTAGAAGGTGCAAAGACATATGTCCATTTACCATCTGTCTATGAATTAGCATTACATCATAATAAAACAATTGAAAAACAAATAGAAACAAACGTAAAGTACAATAAATTGTTTACTGAAGATGAAAATAAAGGATTTAAGGTATGATCAATAAATTAATTATTAATTAAATATGAATGTTATAGATAAAATTTTTGTCGCTGGCCATAAAGGTTTAGTAGGATCGTCACTAGTTAGAGAATTATATAAAAGAGGATATACAAATATACTAACAGTAGATAAAAATGTAGTAGATCTCAAAGATCAAAAATTAGTAAACAAATGGTTTAGTGACAATTCTCCGGATTATGTATTTCTTGCTGCAGCAAAAGTAGGTGGAATACAAGCAAATAATGTTTATCCTGCGGAATTTATTCATGACAATTTATGTATCCAAAATAATGTGATAAATGCATCGCATGATTTTAAAGTTAAAAAATTAATATTCTTAGGAAGTGTATGTATTTATCCAAAATATGCTCCTGTACCAGTTAGTGAAGAATATTTATTGACAGGAGAATTAGAGCCAACTAACAAACCTTATGCAGTAGCAAAAATTTCAGGTATTATTCAATGCCAATCGTATAATAGACAATATAATGATAACTTTATTAGTGTAATGCCATGTAATTTATATGGCATTAATGATAATTTTCATCCAACAAATTCTCATGTAATTCCTGCATTGATTAGAAGATTTCATGAAGCTAAAATTCAAAATTCTCCTACAGTTACATGTTGGGGAACTGGTTCTCCTCGTAGAGAATTTTTATATGTCGATGACATGGCAGATGCGTGTATATTTTTAATGGAGAATTATAATTCTAATGAAATCATCAATATTGGTTTTGGCGAAGACTTTACAATTAAAGAAATATCTGAAACTATAAGAGATATAGTCGGTTATAAAGGAAAAATTATTTGGGATACGTCTAAACCAGACGGAACTCCAAATCGTTTATTAAGTTGTAATAAATTATTTAATATGGGATGGAAACCTAAAACAACTCTTAAAGATGGTTTAGAAAGATCGTATAATTGGTTCACATCACAAAATCCATAAAGTTAGTTATAAAAATATGAAAAATACAAATGAGAATGATATTAAATTACATCTAGGATGCGGTAATAAACATATAGATGGATATATTAATATCGATATTAGATATTTGCCAGGCGTAGATGAAGTCGATAATATTGCTAGATTGAGAAAGTATAAAAATAATACAATATCTGTAATATACGCATCTCATGTTTTAGAACACATTGGTAGATATGAATACATGAGTGTATTAAGCAGATGGTTTGAAATATTAAAACCAAATGGAGTTTTGAGACTTGGTGTGCCAGATTTTGAAGCTATTGTTAATTATTATACACAAACAAAAAATTTAAGAGTTTTGTCTGGTATGTTATATGGTGGACAGGATTATGAAGAAAACTATCATTACTGGTGTTGGGATTTTGATACGTTATCATCTGAATTGAAATCTATAGGTTTTAAAAATGTAGAAAGATATGATTGGAAAAAAACTGAACACAACAATGTTGATGATTATACACAAATATATTTGCCACATATGGACAAAGAAAATGGAACTTTACTAAGTCTAAACATAGAAGCAACAAAATGAATTTTTTTATATCACATCAAGAAGAATCGCATGTTCGTAATATTTTTGAACAACATATAAATTCGAATGTATCATTATTCATGGATAGAAAACCAAATAATGAAGAATTGTCCGTCAATCCAATTAACGTAATTGTTGTTAACGAACCAAACGAATATTTTGGTTTACACGATTGGGTAATTCAAAATAAAAATTCATTTCAATATATTTTGACATGGAATTATAGAATATTAAATAATTGTTCAAATTCACATTACATTGCATTTGGAGATTCTTGGTTTTTACCCGAACAATATAATATTGATAGAGACAAAATATTCAAAGTAACACATTTATCTGGAAAATTAAAACTTTCATATGGTCATCATATGAGACATGAACTCCTTGCAAGACAAAATGAAATAAAAATACCAAAAGATTTTTATTACACTATAGGAGATAGACATGACATACCAAACGCACGTCTTGGTAAAGAACAAGTATTTGGTGAATCGTCATTTGGTATATGCATTGAAAATTTTTCACATAAATCATTTTTTACAGAAAAAATTATAGATTGTTTTCTAATGAAAACCATTCCTGTTTATTGGGGATGTTCAGATATTAATGATTTTTTTGACCCAAATGGTATAATAAAATTTGAAAATGTAGATGATTGCGTCGTTAAATTAAACCAATTGAATCCTGAATATTATGTAGATAGATTGGAAATTATAGAAAAAAACTATGAATTAGCCAAAAACTATTTGGGATTTACGCAAAGAATTTATAATAAAATGGTTAAATTAAACATTTTTAATAATTAGATTGACATGAAACAACTTATAGTATAATATTATTTAATATGACTAATATTCTAAAAAACGTCGAAGAATTCATTAAAGAAAAATACGCATCTAAAAAATGGGAAGCAGGTAAAGATTGGGTGCAATATGCAGGCCCATTTTTTGATGATAAAGAATACGTGGCAGCAATTCAATCATTGTTGAATGAATGGTTGGTATTGGGACAAGATGCTATAACTTTTGAAACTTTATTTCCAAAACAATTTGACAAAGAATATGGTATACTTACAAATAGTGGTAGTAGTTCTAATTTATTAATGATGTTAGCAATGACATCTAAAAGGTTATATAACCTACCAAAAGGAACCAAAGTAATTACTCCTATTGCAGGATTTCCTACTACACTAAATCCTATTTTTCAAGTAGGATTTGAGCCGGCATTTGTTGATATTGATTTAGATACATTGAACCTAAACTTGGATCAAGTTGAAGAAGCAACAAAGAAAGGTGCAAAAATAATTACATTTGCGCATGTATTGGGCAATCCACCAAATATGAACCGTTTGATGGAAATAGTTAAACAATACAATTTAATTCTATTAGAAGACTGTTGTGATGCACTTGGTTCAACTTATAATGGTAAACCACTTGGCAGTTTTGGAGAACTATCAAGTTGCAGTTTCTATCCTGCACATCATATGACTATGGGTGAAGGAGGATTTGTTGCATGTAATACTAAAATGCAAGAAATTGTAACTCGTAGTTTTCGTGAATGGGGTCGTGGATGTTATTGCGTTGGTAAAAAAGCAGGTCTACTAAAAAATGGTAGTTGTGGCAATAGATTTAGTAATTGGTTACCAGAACTGCCTGATGAAATATTTGATCATAAGTATGTATATGATGAAATTGGTTACAATTTAAAACCAATCGAACTACAAGCATCTATTGGACTTGAACAAATGAAGAAATTGCCAGAAATTCATCGTAGAAGAAAAGAAAATCACGCAAGACTAGTAAACATCTTCAAACCCTACGAAGAATTTTTTATTCTACCAAAGGCAACAGAATTGTCTGATCCAAGTTGGTTTGCGTTTGCAGTAACTATTAAAGACAATAATAAGTTTAAAAGAAAAGATATTGTAAATCATTTAGAATCAAACAAAATTCAAACTAGACCATATTTTGCGGGTAATATTATGTTACAACCAGCATATGATGGATTGATTGATAAAAACGAAGTAATTACAAAATATCCAAATGCAAGAAAGATTACCACTGACACTTTCTTTCTCGGGACTAGTCCAGTAATTACATCAAATCAATTAGATTATGTTGAAACAATAGTTAAAAACTTTTTTAATAAATAATTTTTTGTAATTTAATACATTATAAATACACTTAAAAAGTATATGTACATATGTATATATGTATAAATAAAAATTGTTATGTCAAATCAAAAAATTGTATATATTACTGGATGTTTAGGTTTCATCGGATCTTATGTTACTAGAGCTTGTTTAAATCAAGGATGGTATGTAAAAGGAATTGATAAAATCACATATGCGGCTCGTAAAGAACTTTTAGAAGAATTTAATAAGAATCCAAAATTTGATTTTGAAAAATTAGATATATGCAACATTGAAAGATTGGTTGATTGTGATTATTTCATCAACACGGCGGCTGAAACTCACGTTGATAATTCTATTCGTAAAAGCAATGATTTTATACACTCCAATATTAATGGTGTTTATAACATTCTAGAACTATTAAAAGCATACAAAAAAGAAGGATATGTTACACCTACATTTATTCATTTTAGTACAGATGAAGTATATGGTGATGTAATTGAAGGAGAACATATAGAAACGGATATTTTAAAGCCAAGTAATCCATATTCTGCAACAAAAGCCGCAGCAGATCAATTGATTATTGCATGGAGCAGAACATATGGACTACCTTATGTTATTGTCAGACCAACCAACAACTATGGCATTGGACAATATGTTGAAAAATTAATTCCAAAATCATGTAAATTCATGCAATTAGAAAGAAAGATTCCTCTTCACAATGATGGTACACCAGTAAGAAATTGGTTACATGCAAAAGATACTGCTGAAGGAATTATTACTATCATTAATAGCGGTGTCAAAAATGAAATTTACAATATTGCAGGTGGATTTGAACAATCAAATATTGATACTGTAAGGAAAATTATTTCAGAATATTTCGGTGAATTGTCGTTAGATTATAAAGAAAAATATTTAGATTTTTCTATACAACGAGTCGGACAAGATGTAAGATATGCATTGAATGATAATAAATTGCGTTCATTGGGTTGGTCACCACAATGTCAATTTGATGAAGAATTAAAACCAATAGTTAAATTTTATAAAAATAACTTTATATGGTAATGTTAGTGTACTTAAAAGTAATTAAAATTAAAAAATTAAATATTTTATGATTAAAGTTGCTGATTATGTGATTAAATTTTTAGAATCAAAAAATGTTACACATATATTTACTGTATCGGGCGGCGGATCTATTCATTTAATAGAAGGATTGCGAAAATCTGTTAAAATTAAAACGGTATGCGTTCACCATGAACAATCCGCAACGATGGCAGCGGAAGGATATACTCGTCTAAAAAAAACAATAGGTGTATCAATTGTTACAACTGGACCTGGAGGAATTAATGCATTAAACGGCGTATTTGGTTGTTGGACAGATTCTATCCCATCACTTATTTTTTCTGGACAAGTAAGTTTAAATCAAACTATAAGAGATACAAAAGTAAGACAATATGGCGATCAAGAGTATTCAATTGTTGATTCTGCGAAAACAATGACCAAATATGCGGTAATGATAACAGATAAAAATCAAATACGATATCATTTAGAAAAAGCATATTATGAAGCTACTAATGGTAGACCTGGACCAGTTTGGATTGATATTCCATTAGATGTACAAGGCGCAACAATTGATGAAAACACATTAGATGGATATATTCATGAAAGTAAGGATGATGATATTGATGATCAATTACTAATTAAAATAATAAATTTATTAGAACAATCTAAAAAACCATTGATCGTAGTAGGAAACGGTATTAAAGTATCAAATTCAGAAGACAAATTATTTGATTTTCTTAAAAAAACAAAAATACCTATTATGTCCAATTGTCATTCTGCAATTGACATAGTAAATGAAAGTTATGAATATTATTGTGGTAGACATGGTATTTTAGGTCAACGATCTTCCAATAAAATAATACAAGAATGTGATTTGTTATTGGTATTAGGGTCGAGATTAACACTTAAAACTACAGGATATGATGTAAATAAGTTTGCCAAAAATGCAAAAAAAATAATTGTAGATATAGATTTGAATGAAATAAATAAACACAAATTTAAAATAGATTGTATCTTAAACAACGATTTAAATATATTCTTTGATAAAATAAATTCAAAAGATATAAATTTGAACATTTCTGAATGGCAATCTTATTGTGTCGATATGAGAAAGTCAGATTCATTTGTATTTAAAAAACATTATGAATTAAAAGATATTACAAGTATTTATGTTTTTATAGAAAAATTATCAAATTTATTACCAGAAAATTGTCCAATAGTAACAAGTAATGGTGCAGCTCACGTAATAACTCAACAATCAATTAGATTAAAAGGAAATCAAAAGTTATTTACAAATGTAGGATGTGCGTCTATGGGATATGGATTGCCAGCATCAATGGGTGCGTGTCTTGCAAATAATTCTTCTGTTATATGCATTGAAGGAGACGGTAGTATAATGATGAACATTCAAGAATTACAAACAATAAAACATTATAATTTACCAATAAAAATATTCATCATAAATAATGATGGATATATATCAATAAAACAAACTCAAAATACTTTTTTTGATAGACAATATCACGCATCTAACAAAGATTCTGGTGTATCATTTCCATCATTTAAAAAAGTAGCATACGCTTTTGATATACCTTATGTATCAATAAAAAATAACGATGAAATAAATAATAGCATTTTAAATGTATTAAATGTTGACGGACCTGTAATATGTGAGATAATTTCTCATACAGAAGAATATTTTGAACCAAAAGTAGTTCCAAAAGGTATAGACCAAAATGGAAAAATTATACCCGGAGAATTAACTGATATGTTCATTTCAGAAACATTTTAATTTTTATGAAAAACACGAACAATAAAATTTTTGAAGACCTATTTGTATTAGAAATGACAAATAATCATTTAGGTTCATTAGAACGAGGGATAAAAATAATAGATCAATTTTCAAAAGTAATTAAATTTAATAATGTAAAAGCAGCAATTAAATTACAATTTAGAAACGTTGATGAATTTATTCACAAAGATTATATAAACAGAAATGATATTCGATATATAAGAAGAACAAAAGAAACTTATTTATCAAATGAGAATTACAAAATATTGGTTAATCACATTAAAAAATGTGGTTTGATTCCAATGGCTACACCATTTGATGAATCATCTGTAGATTTTTGTGAAAGCTTAAATCTTCCAATAATAAAAGTAGCAAGTGCAGACAATAATGATTGGATTTTATTAAATAAAATAGCATCATTTCAAAAACCAGTAATCGTATCTTTAGGAGGAATATCTTTAAAAGATATTGATGACTTAGTAACCTTTTTCGATAAAAGAAATATTCCTATCGCAATGAATCATTGTATTGCGACATATCCTAACAAAGATCATGAACTACAGTTAAATCAAATAGAATTCCTTAAAAATAGATATCCAAATCATGTAATTGGACTTTCTACACATGAACAAGGGGATTCAGTTGATTCTATGTTAATTTCATATGCAAAAGGAGCAAGAACCTTTGAAAAACATATTGATATTAAAGATGATGTAAATGAAATTTCAAAGTATTCATCTACACCTGATGAAATTGATAATTGGTTTAAATCATGGCATAAAGCTAAAACAATGTGTGGATATTCTTCAAATGAAAGAATTATATCAATCAAAGAAGAAAAAGATTTTCTGGATAATTACATTAGAGGAGTGTATTTTAAACGTGATATAAAATCAGGAAATAAGATATCCATTGATGACATCTACTTAGCAATACCAATTCATAAAGGACAAATATCAGTAAGAGAGTTGATGTTAGGAGAATATGGATTTACTCTTAAAAAAGATTGTAAAAAAGATGAAAAATTAATGATTGATGATATTGAATCGGAATATTCCAAAAATCAAAAAATGAGAAAATTTATCATGGAAAGAGGAATGTAATGAATGTGTTATTAACAGGATCATCAAGGGGTATAGGCAATTCAATTAAAATCGAATTGGAATCAAAAGGATATACTGTTATATCACCATCAAGAAATCAATTGGATCTGTCTAATTATGAATCTGTAAGTAAATATGAACTTCCTTGTGATATTGATATATTGATAAATAATGCAGGAATAAACTATCTATCGGATATAACATCTATTACAATTGATAAGGTTTCCGAAATGATGCAAGTGAATGTTATATCTCCAATGTTTCTAATAAATAAAGTAAGCAAATCAATGATTAATAAAAAATATGGTAAAATATTGAATATCAGTAGTATATTTGGATCAAGATCAAAAGAAAAAAGAGTTATGTATTCTACAACAAAATCAGCAATAGAAGGAATGACAAGAGGAGTTGCAATGGATTTATCAAAATACAATATCATGGTAAATTCTGTGTCACCTGGTTATGTAAACACCAATTTGACTAAACAGAATAATAATGAACAAGAATTAGAAATTATAAAATCAAAAATTCCAATAAAAATATTAGCAGAACCTAAAGATATTGCAAATGTTGTTCTGTTTATGATTTCAAAAGAAAATACCTATATAACAGGTCAAAACATTTTTGTTGATGGAGGATTGTCTATATGTTAATGATAAAATCATATTCTAAAGAATATTCTCTTCATTTTGTAGATGATATAAATAATATAAAATATGAGATGATAGATAAAATAGTGATCTGTGATTCAACTATATATAAATTATATCCACATTTATTTCAAGAAGTTCCTATTTTGATTGACGCAATTGAAGAAAACAAAACAATTGAACAATGTTTAAAAGTATGTGAACAATTGATACTTAAAAAAATAAACAAATATTCTAAAGTAATAGTATTTGGCGGCGGTATTATCCAAGATATTTGTGGATTTACATGCAATATTTTATTTAGAGGAATTGATTGGACATTTGTTCCTACAACTCTATTATCACAAACAGATTCGTGTATCGGAAGCAAAACATCTATAAATTTTTTAAATTATAAGAATATAATAGGAACATTCTATCCACCAAGTAAGATAATAATCGGTTTTGATTTTTTAAAAACATTATCAAGACATGATTATATTAGTGGTTTAGGAGAAATAGTAAAACTATGTATTATTGGTGGTGAAGAGTCTTTAAATTTATTTGAAAAAAATATTGAAGAAGTTGTAAATAAAGACTATAAAACTTTAGAAATATTAATTAAAACGTGTTTGTCCATCAAAAAAGAATATCTAGAAATAGACGAATTTGATAAAAACCAAAGACAAATTTTAAACTACGGTCATACATTTGGACATGCACTAGAATCAGCAACATCATATAAAATTCCACATGGAATAGCTGTGATTTACGGTATAAAAATTGTAAATTATATATCTACACAACTTAATATACTAAATGCAGAAAATGATAAAAAAATATCTAAAATATTAGACATCTTGATAGAGTCATCTAATATAGATAAATCAATCTATAATAATATAAATATTAAAGATTTGTTGAATTATACAAAATTAGATAAAAAGAACAAAAACACAGAAGAACTTACTTTAATATTGTTGAAAGACGATTATTCAATGACTAAAACACAAGTTCCATTAAACAAATTGTTTATATGAATATATTGGTTACAGGTGCAAACGGCTTCATAGGTTCTAATATCATAAAATTGTTATCTAACGATACCAACTTTAAATTCTTCAATGGTAACAGAAACTTCATTGATTTGTATTCAATTGATAGTATTGAAAGATATTTAGATAAAAATCAAATAGACACTGTAATACACTGTGCAATTGAAGGTGGTAGTAGATTAAAACAAGATACAAGTGATATGTTATATAAAAATATATTAATGTATGAAAATTTAATTAAATTTAGCCACAAATATAAAATGTTTATTAATTTTGGTTCCGGTGCAGAATTTGACAGAAAACAAAATATATCAAATGTTAATGAATGTGAAATATTTAATATTATTCCTACGGATTTTTATGGTTTATCTAAAAATGTAATTTCAAAATTGTCCAGTCATAATCCAATAATATTAAATCTTAGAATATTTGGTTGTTTCTACTACAATGAATTGTCTACACGATTTATACATAATAATATAAACAATTACATTAATAAAAAACCAATTGTTATACATCAAGACCGATATATGGACTTCTTATATATAGAAGATTTAGTCAATATCATAACATATTTTCTAAAAAATACAGTGACAAATTATACGGATATTAACATGTCATATTTAAAAAAATATAAATTAAGTGATATAGCAAATATAATTAATGAATTATCATCATATAAAGTAGATATAAATGTAGAAAATGAAAATTTTGGATTTAATTATACAGGAAACGGAGAGTTATTAAATTCATTAAATTTAAAACTAAAAGGTCTTGAAATTGGGATTGAAGAATGTTATAGTAATATAAAATGAATACTAAAATAGTAATACATTTAATGCCGTGGGAACTCGACCATGCTTTAATATTGGCAGATCGTTTAAAACAAAATTATTATCATCTTGATAAAAATGATAATATATTCATCGATTTAACATTAAATTTGTCATCGTATGTAATTGATTGGAATTCATCTGTTTTACCAAAAGAATTTTTTATAGAAAAATACAAAACATTTGAAAAAATATTAAGCAATGTATTTTCATGTAATTCTTTTATATATTACGGAGATGAATTATATGGTCATTTAAATGCACAAAGAAAGTGTGTGGAAAAACATATAGATTTTTATATGGGTATATGTCCTGACATGGATATATCTAACCAATTACTATTTTATTTAATTGAATCAGCAAAAAGAGTAAAGAATGAATACTTTATTATTACGCCACAGATATTCAAATGTTGGGATAATACATGGGATTTACTTGTAAATGATATATTTTCAAAATACAATTATATACAAAATTCAGAAATTGACATTCATCAAATAAAACATGAAATTTTTCAAGAATTGTCATCAACACCAGTAGAAATTTTACCTTTAGAAAATTTCAAATATGCAGGTTGGTGTGATATTTACAATAAAAATTTTTATGAAAAATTAGTTCCAGTATTACCAGACTGGAATGGATATGGTCCGTGGGATTTTTATGGAATGAATATTTGCAATATTGCAAAATCAAATAACGTAGATGTTAAACAATTTATATTAAAAAATGAAATAATTTGGTTTTACGATAATGGAATATTAAGAGATGACGATTCAAAAGAAACCGGAGACGGAATGTTGAAATCGACATATAAAAAATTTTTAACACTAAAAGTAAAAAAAACACAACAAACCAATTTTATTTATTCTAATATGAATTGTCTAATGAATAATTGGATGCAATATGCAATAAATTCAAATATAATCAAGAAATAATTATGAATTTTATAATATACAGTCATCAATTTTATATGGGTGTAGGTGGTGTAAAAGTATTGCATAAATTGTGTCATACTTTAAATTCAAAAGGACATAATGCCGTTCTGTTTCCAGTTTCAAATGGAACACCATATTATATTGTCTATGAGGAATATAATACTCCAATTATTACACAAGAACAATTAAATAATATAAATGACTATGTTGTCATATATCCAGAAAATCTAAGAGGAAGTGAAATAAATGCATTGAATACAAAAAAATTTGTAAGATGGCTGCTAAATGATCCATTTGAATATTTGTCAACGTGGAATAATACCGATGAAATTATATATTTTGTAGATTTATATAAATTACATAAAGATCCAATTACAAAAAATTTAATTAGTAATCCAGATTCAAATTTTGATGAAAATTTGTGTATATTAGAATTCCACAAAAACATTTTCTACAATAAAAACTTACCTAGAAAAGGAAGTTGTTTTGCATATAGAAAATGTCCACCCGAACATCGTAAACCAATCCATCCGTCAGATTCCATTGAAATTGAATGGAATGATGTTGGAGATTTAGTTCGAATGTCTAATTTATTTAATACAACTGAAAGATTTTATTGTTATGATGATGCAACATTTTTATCTGTACAAGCAGCCATGTGTGGATGTGAAGTAATTGTAGTTCCATTTAGATTTACTAAAGATGAATGGTTAAATAATAATGTATCAGTTAGTAAATACGGAATTGCATATGGAGACTCCGAAAGTGAATTGTACCATGCAAAATCAACATTGAATAAACTAAATAAAGAAATAGAAATTTTTGAAAAACGATCTGACGATCAAGTTGAATCTTTTGTCAAAAATTGTGAAAAAATATTTAATTAAATATGAAAATATACTACAGAATAAGTAATAATTCTTACAAAAAAAATAGGTTGTCTTTCGCAACCAAAGAATTTTGTTTAAATAATTTTTTAAGTCAATTTAACATTAATGAAAACAATATTACTATTATAGCCGATAACGTTACTGAAAAAGATTTATTGTCTTTTATAGATTCAAAAAAATCTAATAATATAACGATAGAATATACTAAATTAAATAATGCGCAGTCATTTAAGTATATAATATCAAAATCATGTGATGAATGTAATGATGAAGATTATATCTATTATGCAGAAGATGATTATTTACATTGGCATAATTCGGATACTCTAATTAAAGAAGGTTTACAAATATCTAATTATGTTACACTATATGACCATCCAGATAAATATATTGATAAATCGGATGGTGGAAATCCATTTATTGATGGTGGAGGTGAAATTACACGTTTAGTAAAAACCAATAACATTCATTGGAAATTAACTAATTCTACTACGTTAACATTCGGTACAACAGGACGTACAATTAAAAAAGATAAAGATATTTGGTATAAATATCTCCAAAATTCATATCCTAGAGATTTTGATGCATTTTGTGATCTTATACAAAATAACGGACGATCATTGATTTCTTGTGTTCCTGGAAATTCTACGCATACCGAAATACCTTGGATTTGTCCATTTAAAGATTGGAATAATATATGATATCGATTGTTATACCTACATATACAGCTACTAAATGTTTAGATATTTGTATAGATTCAATATTAAAAGGTCAAAAATATAATAATGAAATAATAGTAATTGTTGATGGTACACATGAAATAAACAAACCTATTTTAGAAAAATACAAATCTAAAATAAAAAGTATTATTTTTGAAGAAAATTATGGGTTGTGTAAAGCAACAAATTATGGTGTTTATAATTGTTCAAATGATAAAATATTAGTCGTAAATGATGATAATGTCTTTCCTAAAGGGTGGGATGAAATATTATTAAAAGACTTTACCAATGATTGCATTTTAACACCAAATCAAATCGAACCAAAATCAAGTATGTTCAAACAATTTGTAATTCATGATTTTGGTGACATAAATACAACATTTTCGGTAGACAATTTCCAAAAAGAAGAACCAAAATTTAGAAAAGATATAGTATCTGATGAAGGGTCTACTCTGCCATTCTTAATGACTAAATTAAATTATCTAAAAATAGGAGGATGGGACGAATCATACCCAAGCGGAAATGTTGTTGATTGGGAATTTTTCTTAAAAGCAAATCTATCCAATTTAAAATTAAAAAGGACTTATAAGTGTAATTTTTATCACTTTGTAAGTGTAACATATAAATCCCCAGAAAAAATAAAAGAATCAAAAATCAAAGAAGCAGAAGCATTTGAATATTTTAAATATAAATGGGGAAATTATCCTATTCAT
>Ga0315909_10005303_pt1 | contig 14877 bp, 11 predicted proteins | sample LakEriMetagenome_11_FD_203527 | JGI IMG/M metagenome (GOLD analysis project Ga0315909, IMG submission 203527) | Freshwater fungal communities from buoy surface, Lake Erie, Ohio, United States - Buoy 2 MA125 | ecosystem: Environmental > Aquatic > Freshwater > Lake | place: USA: Lake Erie, Ohio...
TCCTCTACTTTCACGTAGAAGAATGGTTGGAAATCGTCTATAAAAATACTGGCGGTTTCGCCGAGTTCATTGATTCCATACATTTGAACCATGAACAGTTTGTCATCGGTGCGTTTTGGTTTAGCGCATTTTTCATCATCGGATGATGAAGCGTTGTCGCCGTTGTCTAAAGGCGCCGAATTGAAAATGTCAAAATGGAATAAACGGAAAGAATAGTTAGTTGATCTTTTCATTGTGTTAGTATATTTTTGCTTTTCTGTTTAACTTTTTTTTTGGAATCAATTTTTTCATTTACTGAAAGTAAAACTATGCTTTAGCATTTTCCATTTACTGAAAGTAAAACTTATGTCAAAAATTCCTTAATTCCCTTTATCACATTGGATCCCAATTTGCGTTTATTAACTGTTAAGCCATTCAAGTATGTAGGTTCAGCACGAATCTTATCTATGAATTCCGCAAAACTTGCAAACGGTTTCATCAATTCTACGGCCGTAGTTGAACTAATCCCAGGGATTTGACACAGGATGATCTCACCTATGTTTTCTTTAGTGATATTCGCCTTTTTGGACGTTTTCACCACCGAGCAATACGGTTCCACCGTGGTTCCTTCACCTTTATTCAAATTCTCAACGGTCGTCCCCTTCTTAAGTTCCCGAATGATCTTGTCCGCCATATAAATAATATGCTGCGCGGTTTCCGTCATGGATATGGTGCGAAGTACCGAAAACCCCTTGAAATAATTTAACGACGCAATGCATGCAATGATCTTATGTTTGTCCGCGTCGTTTTTCACGGTTGAAAACATGCCCTCTAGCAAATAGACCACATTGTGCGGATTCGGGAAACAGTTTCTAAGCCGATGCGATTGCTCTGCGTATCGGCCATCCTTAATGCTTGATAGCAAATCCGCGAACGATTTGCGCTCAATGATGAGATGCACAATAGATTCGTCGTCGGACAAAAATAAGATATCGCCTAATTCAAGAACGCGTTTCTCTATCGGCATGTTCAAAGTTTGGTTCATTGAAATGCACAATTCATACAGCATGGCTTCGCGCTCATCAATTATGATTTTCATGTTATATTTATAATATGAAAATGGTTTCTATGTGGTTTATAAAGATTCTAATACTTACACTAACGTGTGTATTTTTGTGTCTTTTACACAAAAATTTTAAAATCCAGGATTGTCCGTGAATACGGGTGCCTGCGCGGTCAATACTTGTTTCTCCGTAATAGCATCAAAAAATCCCGCAATGGGTTTATTCATGGTTAAGACCGCAAACGCGGCGACGGCAACAGATAATCCGGAAATGATTGCGTCGCGCACAATTTCTTTGAGCGGTTTCATTTCCTTCTGGACAAATTTCATGTCTATCATCTTGACTAAAATGAACAAAAATGTGCTAAATACAATTATTGAAATGATCGTCTCCATTTATATTTTGAAAGGGCTTTTAAATGAAGATAATATAACGCAAATATTATTAAGAATTAATAATACACCGTTTACAAAATATTATTAATGATTTGACAAAAGAACAAAACAAAAATTGATTTGCGAAATGCCCGACAAATCCATCAACAAAATAATATAACAATGAAATTCTTATGCTTCTCTATCTGCGGTTCAGAAATGCCCAAAGAAAATGACAATTACTTTGACGATATTCAACCCTTTGTTCCGCCCATCAATGAAGGGCATGTCATAAAAGTATATGACGGTGACACAATCACTATAGTATCAAAATTGCCTTATTCGGGTTCGCCAAAATACAAATTCAGCGTCAGACTGGCAGGCATAGATAGTGCTGAAATGTCTAGCAAAAATGCGAATGAAAAAGCGAAGGCCATAGAGGCGAGAGACGCGCTTAGCTCAAAAATCATGGGCAAACAGGTTACGCTGACGAATGTCAAAACAGAAAAGTATGGCCGGATTTTGGCCGATGTTCATTTAGATGGGATACATTTAAATGAATGGATGATAAAAAATGGATTCGCGGTGCCGTATGATGGCGGGAAAAAAAACAGACCCGATGACTGGAATTAAGACGGTTAAGTTCACAATAAATAAAGTTAAGTTTATAATAAAAATAAAGGAATGATCCAAAAATTAAAAAAAAACATAAAGGAGGGATCATAAGGGAACCTTGGTTCCCTTAAAAGGTATCAAAATCCAGCTGAATAATATCTTCAGCCGTTTTTTTTGCGTTATCAAAAGGCGCGTCAAAACTCATTATACCTAGATCTACATTCACATCATCGCCCAGTATAGTAAGTTTTTCTTCATCGTCTGATGCCTCCTCCTCTAATTTTCGCTGTAAATTGCGCGACACACTAATTTCCTCTAATCGGTCTAATGATTTCGGCGCCTCTATTTTCTCCTCTTTGCCGCTCTCGTCCAACACATGATCTATATCATCAAATGTAAGGCGAGTTATCACTGGTTCATCACTAACATTGGAAATGGCAGGCACCATATCAAAAGTTGGAGGTGGCGGTTTTTCTTCTTTTTTATCATTTTCTTTAGAACCTTCTCCTTTCTCTATCGCAGGAACTTCCAAAACGGGTTCTTCCGGCGCGTTTTCAATGATCTCCTCCTCCTCTTGTTCCACTGATTCGTCCAAATACGCCCGCACAATGGATTCCGTCGGAATACTCTCGCGAATCGTCTTTAAAATGCACTCCTCCGTAATAATCTCAAACTCACGGTTATGTTTCTGCTGCTGCAACGGCGCCGCATGTTTATCAAAAATATAGGCATTTCTATAGACTTTGCTTGCTACATTGATGTAGACCTTGTGTATGAAATCCGACAACTTCGGAATAGAAATGTCTATTTTCTTCTGGCGCGCACCGACACGCACACACGTCAGCACTTTCAGCTGTATTACATGAACACATGTAATAAGGTCCTCCAAATAATTGCACCCCGACTTCTCAATAATGCGCTTGCGTTCGTCCTCAATGATATTTGCATTCCATTTGGGAATACGACACAACAAGTTCTGAAACGTCATCAAATACTTCTCAACCTCGTTGTTTTCAACGCTGATTTTCCACGACTCGTTGAAAATGGATCGGATACCCTCCATGACCAGAGGGCATAAGACCCCCACCAAACGGCTACACCATTCGTTACGCGATTCGTTCAAATTAGCCAGCACAAAATCGTCCATTCAAATTGTACTTTATATAAATGATATGTTTTTCAAACTCTTATTTGAACGCAAAAAGGCGTAGTCAAACAAATAGAACATCGCCATCTTCTCGCAGCGGTACTCATTCTTAATTTTATTGAAACAGAATTTCAGCGAAATGACTAATTGCGAATTGTTGGATTCATTCCCTAAATCCTCCTCCAAATATTTTATAATGTCCAAGCACGAGATGCCTTCCTCATACAACCGGTTGGCATAATTCATAAACCATTTATGGTCATAATTCGTTTGAGGAAAGGCCTTAATAATTTCCTTGAAATCGGGGTCCAATATGCGCCTCCTGCGCGCCGACCGCAAGTCTTCCGTCTCATATGTGGTAATAATACCTGTCTGATGTAGGCTGACGTACTTCGTCAGATTCTCCCGGATCTGCGTCTTGTCGGGAATATATATCTCACAAAATCGCGACAAAATCGGGTTCAAAAGCTTGTATTTGTTCTCTACAATGATGAAGAAGCGCGTGTTGTGACTGAAAAGCTCAATGCACCGGCGCAAGGCACTTTGGGCGTCAATGGTCAATTCGTCGGCATTCATAAGCACGATGCTTTTGAACATATTGTTGTCGTTGCATTGCATATTGGCTTTTGCGAAGTACTTGAGCTCATCACGTATAAAACGGATGCCCTTGCCGTGAGCACAATTGACAAACATGACGTTGGATTTAATGCGATTGCGATCGCCGCCGTAGATTTGGTTGATGAAATTGCCAACGATGGTGCGTTTACCCGTGCCGGAAGACCCGTGGAAAATCAGATTGGGAATCTTGCGAATGGATATAAAATAATTCAATTGTTTGATTACATTTGCGTCTTCTGAGTTCATATGCGCCGAATAATAGAGAAAGATCCGATTTTCTATATTATTATTATTGGAATTGAGAATTTAAGGAGATTGTTTGATTTTATTTTCAATTATTTTTTTTTTATTTTCAATTATTTTTTTTTATTTTCGTCCATAATAATTTTGGAAGAATTATATTCATCATCTTCATCATCTTCATCATCGTCATCACCGTCATCACTACTTTGAGATATTATATCATCCTCAACATCGTCTTCATTGACACTTTCACTTTTTAAAAGATCCTCAAAATTTTTAACAGATTTGCCCAATTCAACAACTAAATCTGAATCATCTGAATATCCATTCTCCAAAATAAATTCGGCATATTCATTCAACAATTTAACCAATAGATTATTCAAAATTGAAAATCCGTCATTTCTATTTTCATTTTCTTGCGTCAATTCAAATTTATCAAAAAAATCTGCAATTATTTCTATGTCTCCAGAATCCTTTTCAAAGTCAATGTTGTTCAATAATACCATCATTGGCGTAGTCCCGTCAACATTCGTAAAATTTATCTTGGATTTAATAGTATTGTCTCCAAACAACTTAATTTTTTCACTTGTTTTTAAATAACTTGCGGCAATTGATATGCAAATTTCTTTTTTATTTTTATTTTTATTTTCATTTAACAATTTCAAAATTTGTTGAACAAGCGCAATTTTTGGATTTTCAAATGACAATGCATAAATAAAAACATCCAAATCAATGTCTTTTTCATATTTGTCAATATTGCACAAATTATCTTCAGTCTCGTGACACGCCTCAATGTATTCATAAATATCCAATTGTTTTTGCAATGCGTCATTCAAAGCGCATTTTAGATTGAGTTCAATAAGCTCTGCTTTTAATTGTTCTATTTCTTTTGTGTTATCTTTAATGGTCTCAATAGTTTTCAATGAGTCATTCAAAGCACATTTCAGATTAAGTTCAAGAAGCTCCGCTTTCAATTGTTCTATTTCTTTTTCTTTTTCTTTTGTGTCATCATGCAATGAGTCATTCAAAGCACATTTTAAACTAAGTTCAAGAAGCTCTGCTTTCAATTGTTCTATTTCTATTTCTTTTGTGTTATCTTGTTCAATGGGTTCAATAGTTTGTAATGAATTATTTAAAACATGTTTTAGATTAAGCTCTAGAAGTTCGGATTTTAAATCATCTATTTCAGTATGAAGCGCCTCAATGTTAGCATGTGACAATTCTAAATTGATAGAATATAACAAATTATTTTTTAGAATTTTCTCATCGCAAGTTTCTTCTTGGACTTGTTCTGGTATTACTTTTTCTTCAACTTTATTGACTATTACTTTTTGTAATGGTTTTATTACTTCTAGATCTTCTTTTATGACTTCTGGCACTTGATCTTTTATTACTTCTGGCACTTGATCTTTTATTACTTCTGGTTCTTCTTTTTTTACTGGCACTTGTTTCTTTATTTGTGTTATTGTGTATGGCTGTATTTCTATTAATTCAAATATTTTGTCAGAATCATCAATGTCACATAATGTTTTTAATTGTTGCGAAATTAAATGATTTTTGTCAACGCATATATATTTCTTTGTTATTTCTTTTAAACCACCAAATAAAATATTAACATTTTTGGTTTTAGCTTTGGTTTCATTATTAGTTTCATTATTAGTTTCATTATTGGTTTTATTATCGTATATTGGTTCAAAAAAATAAAGCAAATCATATTTTATTGGTTTGAAACTTTTTAACAACACATCAACTTCCTTTATAACTTCATCTTTCAATTTTATTTTTGAGACCAGATATTCATTGTGGGTTTTTAATATGTTATATATTCTATTTTTATTATCAAATGTTTTACTCGAAATGTTTTTTACTAAATTTGCAATTTGTGATAAATATTCAGTGCGCTCATTTGTGGATTCAATATTTAATATTTTCATTGCATCAAAAAATATTACCAACATTTTTTCTTTATTTTTATCATTTTGTATTCCATTAATTTTTTGTAAAATTCCAAAAACGGATTCACTATTGCTATACATAATGTGTTTAATGATTGACAAGTAATCATAATAAATAAGTGCAGCCATTTTTTCGGCATTTTTTTTATCTGGCGGGGAATTTTTTTCTACCGCATTTAAAATTTCATTAAAACTTTTTAAAAAAATATTAGAATCATCTTTTTCTTTATTATCGGGAAATATTATATCTTTTAATGTATCTTTTAATGTATTTTCATACAACGTGATAATTATGTTAATATAAACATGATTTTCTTTTTTTTCCAAAATTTTTTTTAGATCATTTGTGTATTTAATATTTTCTTCAAAATATTTTTTTGCTTTATCAATATCTTTTTCTTCTCTTTCTTTTTTTAACTTTTCTGCTTCTTGCGTAGCTAGTTCATGTTTTTTTGCTTTTAATTTGTTATGTTGTTCTGCTTGTATTGCGTCTTCCGCTTCTTTTTCTTTCAATGCTTTTGCTTTTCTTTCTTTATCTTGTAATGCTTTTTCTTTTTTTTCAACTTCTTTCTTTTTTAATGCTTTTGCTTTTATTTCAAGTGCTTCTTTTGCTTTTATTTCTTTATCTTTTAATGCTTTTTGTTTTTTTAATGCTTCTTGTTTTTTTAATTCTTCTGCTTTTTCTGCCTTTGCGTTTGATGGATTCATCCTATTTATATTATTAAATCATTTAAAAACACTAATCCAAACACATTTTCTAAGTCTAATATATATGAATAAAAGTCATATATTAAAAAATAAAACGCGATACAAATATCAAAAAATTCCAAAATATGTAAAATCTCTATCATTTCCCAAATTTACTCGCAAAAGTAAAAGCAAATCCCTAAAACTATTTCCTAGGATTTCGCCTCCCCAATTTGTTCTCGTTCCACCTCCCGAAAACACATATCTTGAACATAATGCCAGGCGCATTGATCCCATTAAAAACGCCGGCAAATCCGAAATCATCGTATTGCTCGTTTTGCACGGTCAAGATCTTCCAACCAATCTGTCCGAATCTCTAAAAGAAAACACGCTAATGTTTAACATGGATGAACCCGGAAAAGAATGTCTAACTTTGTCGGAGATGGTCAATTTGAATTTGTTAATGAATTATACAGAGCATATTTTGTATCTGCCCACAGAACAATCACACAATGCGAATTGTGGGATTGGTTAATAAATTTTGAACCCAACCCGGATTGCGGATTCATGTTCACTAGTGGCGTGCCCGAATTGAATTGTATCAAACAGACTCTATTCCTAGACCCAGTGAATAACGGTCATTTGGGGGCAAAATATGTCATATATTGCCAAAAACGGATATGAGGCATTCCGTAATAAAATTGCATTTGAATTGCAAGTGTAATTTTCACATCTTTACAACATTCAACTGTTTTGTGAAAACATATCTCTCGTGGTACATAGTCCGTCGTCGCAAATTACATAGCAAACACGCGATTTCCACGTTGCCTCTATTGTGCCCCTTGGAATTGTCCATGCGATCCAGCGTCCATTGTTTGTCTTCTCTCACGGCATTGTATAACAACATCACGCTTTCTTTGCAATAAAAGCATTTCATGTTTTTCTCGCGCAATAGAGAAACCACGTAATCATAATTTACAAATAAGCTTTCGTCGTATTTGTTTTTTTTCAGGTCCTGGCTCCGATAACTGTGGATCTTGTAATTGATCTGGCGACGAATCTCTATCTGAGTCAAATTCAGATCGGCATTTTCATTCTCATCAATCTGACACAAATTCAAATATTGATTCTCATGCGATAGAGACGCCTCGTCAAATGTCCAATTTTCAGTTATTTTGCGATTCTTTATTTCATCCGGTTCTTCTTCTTCTAAATATTCCTTTCTTTTATCCACTTTCATTTTTATTATCTTTACATCATTATTGTCAGACATCGTTACGTGTTAGAATAACATATATAAACAATATAAACCTTAATTCATAACTATATAAAAGCGACGCAATAATATAATGTTTCAACCAGAATCAATCAACAACATTTTCGTAGAAGAATCTCCTCCGGTTGAAGCACCTACTGCTAAAACCGCCGATACCAAAATCATGAACAAGTACAAGAATTTCATTGCCGCCTCGGGCACGCAGAAAAACACCACGTTGGATCCGAATCCCACCACCGATAAGATTGACGAGCTTCTAGAAAAGGAGAAGCAAAATATGAGCACCGAACCATGGAACAAGCTGGACAAGCGCCTTAAAATACAGAAGCTCCATGCTTATGCCGAAAAATACGGCAAGGAAAACTCGCTTCCGCTTAAAGAAGTCAAAGCCTTGAAAACGTTTTTCAGTGAATGCCTCACTAAAGATAAGTTGGCAAAGGTAAAGGATGTGGATTATGCGCGCGACACTGGCACCATCACCAATATTGGCGGGCTTTGTTTGAATCCGGCTACCCGAACATTTACCATTCGCAATTTGGAAAAAAAGGTCTCTACATTGAAGTCGCTGACGCCAAAAAAAACTTCATTGGAAGTAACAGATGAATAAACATTGCAAAAGAATACAAAAAAATGCCATATATTAATATAACTATTAATATAGAGCTTTTACAATGAATACTGAAGATTTGGAAGAAATAGAACAAGAGACCCATGATTTTTTCCAATCTTATTTAGAAAAAAATATTATTGAATTGTCGCATCCTGATTTTTTTGAAAAAATGGTGGATTCCGCCGCCCAAACTATTTTTGAAGACTGCGTGTGTTCTGGGTACATTGAGGAAGACACATTTGACCAATTTTGCGAACAAATCCGCATATTTGCGACCAGTTATTTGAAATTGATCGGAATGCGTCGTCGGTCTTATAAGAATCCAAAGTCGCATCATTATGTGAATTTGCCGATAGAGACAATTGATGAGCGAATGCGCATTGTCAATGCCGCATACCAACCTGCCCAACGCACTCCCGAGTGGTACACATTCCGACATGGGCTCATTACCGCCAGTAATATTTGGAAGGCACTGGGCAGTGACGCAAATGTGAATAGTTTGATTTATGAGAAATGTAAACCGTGTCAAGGGCGTGATAGAGGCAATAGTGTGGAAGGCGATGAAGATGTGCATTTGCAAATGCAAAGTAAGCATGTTCATATGGAACATACATCAGTTAATACCCAGTCTACATTGCATTGGGGCGTCAAATATGAACCTCTATCGGCCATGATATATGAAATGCGCAATGAGATCCGGCTTGGTGAATTTGGATGTATCCAGCATCGCGAGCATCCCTTCATCGGCGCTTCACCCGATGGCATTGTTTTATCGCGCAGCTCGCCTCTCTATGGCCGCATGTTAGAAATCAAGAATGTGGTAAATCGCGAGGTCAATGGAATTCCGTCCATGCCTTATTGGATCCAGATGCAGGTCCAGATGGAGGTATGCGATTTAGAAGAATGCGATTTTGTAGAAACCGTATTCAAGGAATGTGAAGAAGACGACTTCTACCAAAACAGTTACAAATATCAATACAATGGCGTCATTCTCTATTTCATCAAGCGCAATTTCGTGGACAATTCGCCGAAATACGTCTACATGCCTCTAGATGTTCCGATAAAGAGATCGGCAATCAACGAATGGATTGAACAACAGAAACTGGCCAATAGAGAAGAATATGTTTTATTTAAGCGCATTTATTGGTATTGTGAGACATTTTCGTGCGTGTTAGTGCATAGAAATCGGGAATGGTTTGCCGCGGCCTTGCCAAAGATTCGCGAAATATGGTCAATTGTTGAATTGGAACGCGTCACTGGATGCGATCATAGGCGACCTAAGAAGAAGGAAGTTGCTGATGTTTTAATAGTTCAAAAAAGCAAATGTTTGATAGATCTGCAAAATCTATAGTAAAAACTATTTAGATATTTGATAGATCTGCAAAATCTATAGTAAAAACTATTTAGATATTTGGTCAAATATTATTATATTGTAAGATGCAACATAATAATCAAACACGCAACGATGGAGAAATGCGCGTTTTAAAACGCGACGGCGTAATTGAAATCGTATCTTTTGACAAGATTTTGCGGCGCATTAAAACCATTGGTCAAGAAGTCGGAATCAAGATTAATTATACTCAACTTGCTATGAAAGTCATTGACCAGCTCTATGACAAGATCTCTACCACCAAAATAGACGAGCTCACCGCCGATCAGTGCGCTTCCATGTCCTCTATTCATCATGATTACGGGACCTTGGCCGCCCGAATCGTGGTATCTAATCACCACAAAAATAGTGAATCTGATTTCTTATTCGTGTGCAAATCTTTATACAATTATATTGACAAGCACGAGAAGAATTCATCATTGATCTCAGAAGATCTCTACAAGGTTGTAGAGGCCAATTCAGCCTTAATCAACGCCCATCTAGATTTCAACCGAGATTATTTGTTTGACTATTTCGGATTCAAGACATTGGAGCGATCCTATTTGATGCGCATTAACGGCAAGGTGGTGGAGAGGCCGCAACATATGTGGATGCGCGTTTCGCTGGGAATTCACGGCACCGACTTGGAATCCGCTTTTAAGACCTATGATCTTATGTCGCAAAAATACTTTACCCATGCCACGCCGACGCTTTTCAATTCGGGTACTCCGAGACCACAGATGAGTTCGTGTTTCCTAATTGCCATGGAGGAGGATAGTATTGCGGGAATATACAATACGTTGAAAGATTGCGCGCTCATTAGCAAGTGGGCGGGTGGAATAGGACTGCATATCCACAATGTAAGGGCGAGCAATAGTCATATTCGGGGGACTAATGGATCCAGCAATGGAATTGTGCCCATGCTGCGTGTTTTTAACAATACGGCCAAGTACGTTGACCAATGTGTTGTTCCGGAAACCATAATATACACGACTCAAGGGCCAACAGAAATACAAAACTGTTCATATGGAGAAACACAAGTATTCAATTTAACTGGCAGAGTAGAAACCATTGAAAATGTATTGGAACATCCTTATGAAGGTCAAATATACAACATAGAAACCATGCATTCTATTGACAATTTGAAAATCACGCCTGAACATCCGGTATATGCTTTGAAAAGTCAAGCAAAGGGTTTGAATTATGATGTAATTACAAACAGATTGAATAAGAAGATTGCAGCATTTGAATGGGTAGATGCAAAAGATTTGGATAATGATGACATGCTGATTTATAAAATTCCAACCTACAATGTTGATAATGACTTAATATCCGAAGATGATTGTTACATGTATGGCGCAATATTGGGAGATGGATGTATGAGCAATGCCGATCAGAATGGTTATTTGTCTCTACATTCTGTGAATAAAAAACACATTCTTGATTTTTCAATTAAATATTTTGAAAACAAATGCGTTGAATATAGAATAGACACGAATGAAAATGTAACCAGAATCCGATGGAACAAAAACATAAATATGCCTTTTAGATACAGCGATTGCTATGATGAAAACAAGATTAAGCGTGTTCACCACAAATGGTTAAATCTGCCAATTCAAAAATCAAAATACATTTTGAAAGGATTGTTGGACACTGATGGATGCAATAACAAAGAATTGGTATTTGACAGCACATCCAGAAATTTAATTGAAAGTGTTAGATTTATTTGTTTGAAAATGGGAATTCTCACAAGTGGATATGTGAGAGATAGAGTCGGTGAGAGTCACGTGTCTTCCACAGGAAGTTTGATAATAAATAAAAAAATAAGTTATTGTTTGAAAATACCCAAAACAAAAACGATTTGCGATTTGATGAACATGGATTATGATGATAATCAGTTTTTCAAATTTTTCAAGTATAATGACTTCTTATTAACTCGCATCAAAAGCATTAAAACTGAAGAATATTCAGGAACTTTGTATGATCTACAAATGAAAGTCCAGCATGATTATTTGCTGCATAACTGCATTGCACATAATGGAGGCGGAAAAAGAAATGGCTCCTTCGCAATTTATATGGAGCCATGGCACGCCGACATAGAACTTTTCTTGGACATGCGCAAGAACCACGGCGACGAAGAATTGAAGGCGCGCGACCTGTTTTATGCTTTGTGGGTACCGGATCTTTTCATGGAACGAGTGAAGACCGACGGCACATGGACTCTAATGTGCCCGGACGAATGTCCGGGCTTGGCCGATGTATGCGGCGACGAATTCGCCACGCTTTACACCAAGTATGAACAATCAGGCAAGGGCCGCAAAACAATTAAAGCGCGCGACATCTGGTTCAAGGTATTGGATGCGCAAATGGAGACGGGCACGCCTTATCTATGTTACAAGGACGCGGCCAATAAGAAATCCAATCAGCAGAATTTAGGTGTCATCAAGAGTTCCAATTTATGTAGTGAGATCATTGAATACTCCGACGAGAACGAAACCGCCGTTTGCAATTTGGCGAGCATCGGACTCCCTACATTTGTTGATGCGGAAACTAAGACATTTGATTACATGAAACTCCACGAAGTCGCGCAAGTGATTACAAAGAATCTGAATAAGGTGATTGACGTGAATTATTACCCGACGGAGAAAACCCGCGTTTCAAATATGCGTCACCGACCGATCGGCATTGGGGTCCAAGGATTAGCCGACGTGTTTATGTTGATGAACGTGCCATTTTACAGCGACGCAGCAAAAGAAATCAATCAGACTATTTTTGAGACGATTTATCATGGAGCCTTAACCGCTTCCGCCGATTTAGCCGAGAAGGACGGGCCTTATGAGACTTACGCGGGATGCCCCGTGTCCAAGGGATTGCTACAATATGACATGTGGAATACTCAACCCAAATATAGTAACGAAATGTTTGACTGGACCGCACTTAAACTGCGCATTAAATCACATGGCCTGCGCAATTCGCTTCTTATGGCGCCGATGCCGACTGCGTCAACCTCGCAGATCCTGGGATTCAATGAGTGTTTTGAGCCGTTTACAAGTAATATTTACAGTCGCCGCACATTGGCAGGCGAATTCGTGTTGACAAATAAGTATTTGATGCGAGATTTGCTAGAGGCGGGATTATGGAATGCTGAGATGAAAAATAATATTATCGCGAACCAGGGGAGTGTTAAACATATTGAAGGCTTGCCTCAACATATTAAAGATAAATACAAGACGGTTTGGGAAATACCGATGCGCCATGTGATAGACATGGCGGCCGATAGAGGCGCCTACATTTGCCAGAGTCAAAGTCTTAATTTATGGATGGAAGATCCCAATTACAATGCGCTGACATCTATGCATTTCTATGCGTGGTCTAAGGGATTGAAGACAGGGATGTATTATTTGCGAAGAAGAGCCAAACACAGGGCGCAACAGTTCACGATAGAGCCGGAGAAAGCGAATTCTATAGGAAATGGAAACAATGGAGAAGTTAGTTGCGATGTTTGTAGCGCCTAGACTTGCGTTTTTTGGTTTTATTATTGCGTTTTTTTGTTCTTTGTTTGCGTTTTCCTCCTTTTGGAACAATTGCGGTAATCTTTTTAATTGCGTTAACTAATCTTGTTGTGTATTTAGTTTTTTTTTTGTCGCATTTTTCCGCATTTTTATTATTTATACAATATTCTAAATGAAATCTGTAAATATATCCGATTTGTTCCAACAAACTTAATTGAAATCCAACTTTGCCAATGACACACACGACTTTCGTGCTATTATCTGGACATTCAATTAAGTTTGTTGGATATTTTTGTGGTGTGTCTTCTGCTACCGGTGCTGCTACTTCTTCTGCTACCGGTGCTACTACTTTTCCTGGTGCTGCTACTTCTTCTGCTACCGGTGCTACTACTTTTCCTGGTGCTGCTACTTCTTCTGCTACCGGTACTGCTGCTGTTTTTGCCTGCATTGTGCGCACAACATGATATACAGTTGACGCGCAAGTATAACTTTCCATGCGATAAGTCAATGCGGTTCCAATAAATACTAATAATTCTATCATTTTTAGGGGTTTATCATTTTCGTCAAGTTTCAAATAATCATTTTTTGCGGTTTCAGCAGCAAGAACCGCATCATAATACATTTTTCGTCTTTCTTTTTTTGTTTCTTTCATGAATTTTGCAACTGCTTCTTTTGATTGGTTTAACCATGCATCATCTTTTGTAAATGGAGTCAAATTTTTCGCATCGCTAAAAAAATTATAAATTGTTACAGCATGTGTGGCCGCGTAATGTGCTGCTTTTTTTTCTTTATTATTAATGTCTTTGCTAAGTTCTGTTTGCGTTTCTGTGACTTTTTCATCAAGTTCTGTTTTATCACCCAGAGGATATTTAAGTTCTGTCAAAATTTTGTCAAAAGTTAATTCGCTAAGATCCTCAGTTGTTGGGGTTCCATTTTTTGCCAAATACACATTTCTAACAATGCTATTTCCAGCAATAGGTAGAAACGTTGCCAAATCGTCTTCAGTCAATTTGGATGTATTCAAGTAAAATATATCAGGATGATTTGTGTCTAATTGATCTGAATTTGGTATGGTTAACATATCAGCATATGTTTCAATGTCAAAATCCAAGCTTTCCACCCCAGTAAATATTAAAAATAAATTTTCAATGGTTGAAACAATAAATGCTAAAGCGGTATTTTTTAACTGTCCAGAATACTGTATTCCAATGTCTATGTCCGATGAAGGAGACATACTGCCAAAAATCCCCATTTTGTAATTTTTCAAATCTTCTTTTATATCTATGAAAGCAAGCTGAACTAATTCTTCTGCGGTTGTATTGCCGTCATAAACCGTATTATGTAAGTCTTCATCTAAAAACATTGCGGTGGCAAATGTCAAGATCTGATAAAATAAATATGTTCGCGCTATCCACAGTTTTTGTTTTT
>Ga0315909_10005306_pt1 | contig 14877 bp, 41 predicted proteins | sample LakEriMetagenome_11_FD_203527 | JGI IMG/M metagenome (GOLD analysis project Ga0315909, IMG submission 203527) | Freshwater fungal communities from buoy surface, Lake Erie, Ohio, United States - Buoy 2 MA125 | ecosystem: Environmental > Aquatic > Freshwater > Lake | place: USA: Lake Erie, Ohio...
AAGTCATCCATCAATATATATTCGACAAGATATTTATCATCTAATTCGAAATCTTCAAAATCATTCATAGTCATTTTAATTAAAGGGTTTCGTTTATAAAATAGTTTTCAATATCGTCCGTTGGATTGGGTCCAAAGAACTTGTAGTATACTTCCATTGCTCGTTCAACCTTAGACTCACCGCTTCTGACGAACTCCTCAGATGGTCTAAACAGGCCTAGCTGTTTTGTTTCCTTGTCAATAACGTAGAAATACAACGGCTTTCCAAATAACTCCTGATAAATGTAGCACTGGGAGTCATAGTTGTAGGACTTAGCAGACCATTTAAACTTGTTGATATCTGATGTGGTCTTCAGGTCAATGATGAACTCCTGTGATACGATGTCAGCCTTAGCTTTCCAGTCCAATCCCTTGATGGATCCTATGATTGGTTCCTCATAAAGGTTACCCTCCCTGTAGATGTCCTCATAGAACAAGATGTTGGACTTCATAACACCAGCAAGATCGTGTATCTCGCTGTATTCTTTAGTCAAAAGAGCGAACTCAAGACCACTTTCTTCCAAGAACTTTTTATACTCCTTTGTATTGCGTGTGCTAACATCCACGTGTGGCACGTTTAGAGCCTTCTCAGGCTCAAGAATTAGCTGATGGAATAGTCTACCCTCATGAAAGTGTTTTGAGTCCTCTGAGCGGGCTCTAAATAGCTTAGGATTGGTAAGCAATGAATAGATGTCGGAGTTGGAAAGGTAGTACTTACCTTTTCCGTTGTAATACTCCTCATCATTTCTTAGTTCCTCGATTACTGATTGCATAGTGAGGATAGTTCTTTCTTAAGTTCACTAGAGATAGAGTACTTAGCATTTAGTTTATTGCCAAGCACTGCAATACCTTGTGATTTATTGTCCTTAACGAACTTCACTACCTTATCCCACTCAGGAGAGCCCTTCTTAAGTTCAATCAATACATCGGGTGCTTTAACTGGCTCAGGTGCTTTTGCTGATTCTGAATCAGGCAGATCCTCACCTGCGTAGATGTAGATACCTAGACCAAACATGGCTAAGTTCTTAACTAGGCAACGCATGATTGTCTTGTTGATGTCGAACGTAGTCGCTGCCTCCACCTGCTTGTCTCCGTACTTGGTAGAGTATGTGTACGGCTTCTTCTTCATAGACTTGTTCTTACCATCCATCACTGGCAACCACATCTCTAGGGTCTGACCCTCGATAGTTACCGATGTATGGCACATGAATCCCAGATCCTCATCATAGTCTGTAGGCATGATAGTGTAGGATGCATCTGGACATTCCTTCTTTGTTACTGACCATGCCCATGCCCATGATAGGTAGGTAAGTCCATCCTTCTTTTCAACGTAATCGTTTACGTTAATCTTTGATAATTTTTCGAATACTGTCATTTGATTTTATTGATTATTTGTTTGTAGTCTGAATCGTTTGAAATTTTTTCCTCCATTACCTTGATGCCATGCAGGATTGTTGATATGGTCATCTCTAATCCCTCATCAATCAAGTACCTTTTAATCTGAGTATGAGAAATGTTTCTCCTGTTACACAGGTAGAACAGCATCTGCCTAGCATCTACCACATCAGTACGCTTAATCTTTGAGAAGATATCCTCCTTTGGAATCTTGTACAATCCAACTATTCGTTCTACATAGTCATTGAATATTTCATTTTTCATTTTAAATGTTGCTTATAATTATCATATAAATAAAGAATAGTAGTACCACTATACCTAGACTCATCACATCCATGATGATCTTGTCATTCTTGGATGCATCATCGTAGCTTTTCTTAAATAAGAATCTGTTTATCAGTACATTAACTGATACAACTAGGATGGAGATAAAGAAAATTAGTAGCATGTCGCTCACAACTTATCGATTATTGCCTCGATGAGTGCTGACTCGATGTCCCTAGTCATGTCCCAGTCACGAGACCTTCCGCTCTCGTCCTCGTACCTGACCAATCGAATAGTGCCTAGAATGTTGATAGTTGTTTCGCTATCCCCTGGGTAGTCCCAGTCCGATTCTTCTCCGTGAGTCTCTACCTCGTAGCTACCCACCCAAAAATAGTCTTCAGCCCCAATGCTAAACTCAACTTCCTCATTAATGAAGACTTCGCTGTCATTGAATTGTTTTCCCATATTGAATTAGATTTTAAATAAAATTAATAAACTATTAAAACATTATCAAATTTTCTTGCACATATTTTACTTCTATCTTCAAATTGGTGTGCAATTCTTTCAATTGCTTCCCACTTTGTATGTGCTATCATATACCTTACGAACTTACCATCGTAACTTATAACGAACATATGTCTACTCTCCATGACTAAGCGTAGCTTTAGTTCCATACCTAACTTCTCTTGGGCATGGATAGGTTTCATATAACTTCTCAAGTGCCTTGACAAACTTAGCCTTGTCATTCTCAGCAAGGTACAGGACTCTATCGTTGAGTCCGTGTACCAAGTCAAACATCTTTAATCTTTCCTCTAGTGTCATTGTAGTTTTAGATTTAGGAATTCAATTATAGTATCAATCCAGTCTCCATCCCATACCCTGTTCTCGTAGATGTTGCAGAACTCATGGGTCAAGTCGATACCCAAGTCATAGAGTCCACCAAATCCCTCCTTCTCTAGGATCCGCTCTAGTCTATAGGGCATAGTCTCGTTGTCAATCATTGCATGCATAGTGCATACAATCTCATGGTGAGTTTCTGCCCACTCTCTGAACCCAGTCTTGAAGACCTTAGTCTCTGCCAACTGGTTGAGGATACTGGATACCAGTAGTACCTCTTGCTTACTTACATTGTCAGCGTTGTATAACGCATCCATTACTGCTTGGTAGGTATGATCTAAGTCCATACCCTCTAGGTTTTTTAGTTTCATAGTTGTATAGTTGTTTGGTCACTAAAGTTTGATAATATTATTTTATTTGGATATGCATCCTCCAACGTAACGATGTAGTCCTCGATGAAGTAATTCATCTCCTCATGTTGACGTGCCATAGGCTCTAAAGCCTTTCTGATTTGCTCTTCAGTTAGCGTGGTGTATAACGTACACTGGTCACCATCCCAGTTGCCAATCTTTAATTTGAATACATTCATATTATTTTTCTTCTAGTTTAAGACTTAATCCATGTTCATCAAGAAAAGTTATCACTTCAAGCAATCCCTTTTTACCAAAATTTCTCAATTTAATTAGGTCTTTTTCGGTGTATTGAATCAAGTCCTCTAGTGTTCTTATCTCATAGTTTTTAAAACAATTGTATGTCCTTACAGAGAGTTTTAATTTGTCGATAGGAGTTTTAAGCAAGTCGTTTATTTCAAAAAACTTCTTTCTTTTTTGTTGATTACCATGAAATAGCATTATCTCTATCACCCTATCTGCTATCCTTTCAACTAATGTATCTACATCAATAGATGTGAATACTAAATTTTCAGTTCCGTTCATATTGATATTAGTTTGTTGTTATTTTGATATGCGTACACCCTGTTACTTGGGTATGCATCTAGGAGTGCATCGATTAGGTCATCGTTCGTGTACTGCTCACCGAACTTACGCTCTGCCATTACAATTGGAGTAATGACATCTACAATTTGACCCTCGGTCAAGTCTGTGAATAGGACGAAGTTCTCCTCCTCCCATGCCGTTGTGTTGATTTCAAATGCTTTCATCTTCTATTAAGTTTGAGAATTGTGCTACAATAAATTGTTCGTAGGTGATTAACCTCTCTTCTTTTGGGATACTCTCGTACGCATCCCTCAATTGGTCACCAAACTTGGTAACGAATTCATACATCAGTTTTAGTTCGTTCATTTTAGGTCTTCATTATACAACCAATCGCCTGTCTTTAGGCCATTAGCAATCTCTTCTGCATACATATACTCATAGGTCACGTTTCCGACCTTTACATGGTAGGTTTTGCGACCTTCCACATCACCTGCATTCTGAATCACAACCTTTTTTTGGTTGCATCCACATAGACATAGGAAAATTAGTAGTGCTTTCATTTGCATTTTGCTTTCCAATTGTTTACAATCTTATGTGCCTCATATAGTGCATCGGCACACTCGCCCATGCCCATGTCCTCGTTTGCCATGATCCACTGGTAGATTTCTTCCACCAGTAGTTCCTCATTTGCTTTTGCCTTGCGTAATTGATCACGCAAGTAGTCGATTTCTAATCCTTCAATTGTTCTCATTAGTTCTCTGATAGGTTAAATGTATCCTTGTTTTGAAAGTCCTCCATCATGTTTAGCAACCTATTTGTTGCCAACATTAATAGGATGTTGTAGTCTACACACTTGTGCATCATCTCGCTTATCTTACTTGCCCTATCAAACCCATTGCTTGATACCAATGTCATGATTGTTGCCAGTTGTGATGCGTAATTGTGTTGTTCTACTCCCAATGCATCAGGCAAGGAGTTCGTGTTGTGGTTAAATTTCATTTTCTTTCTAGGTCTTCTGTGAAATAATTGATTGAGTCCCATACCGCCTCCATGACATGGTCATTTGTCAATGACTTGTACAGGATGTCCTGTGCCGTATCATCATCGCAGTTCCAGTCAGTCTTTACATCATCGATGTGCCATAGGTTGGCTACAAAGTAGCCGTTTCTTTCTAGGATTTTCTTAGCATCCTCAATACTTAGATTCTCTTTTGCGTACTCCAATACTTCTTGCTTGGCAGTTTCGCTTGTTGGGTTAAATTTCATATTGTTCTGTGATTTCGTTATATAATTCAATTAGATTCTCTTTGTCTTCGACATAGTCAAACTCATTCAATAAATCCTCCAATGCAATTGGATTCTCATCATCAATCATGAACTCTATTTGATTCCTAACCTCATACAGGAATGAATCGTAATCGAATTCATACAGACCTCTGAGGTAGGTGTAGCACTCATCACTTTCATTGCCATCTTCAATACTGAACAAACCCGCAAAGTCATTACCTCCCTCACTATATCTGTTCTCTACATCAACACCATACTTCTCACTTAGCAGTCTTAGGAAGTCATTGCATGGAGACCATGCAGTTTGGATGTACATATAGATTGCATTATCCTCAACTGATATATCATGCTCGGATATTTCTACATCCCACTTGCACCCCCACCTATCGCAGTTCGTGTTGTACCAGTTCTCGTTGTACTCTTGTTCAGTTTGTCCCTCGGCAAGTTTCCCTACTAAGGATTCAAACATCCTACCACCTTCTTTTAGGATCTCATTGATAGCAGACACTCCCTGTCCGCTAATTTTGATTTGATTGTTGCACCAGTTAGGCATAGTTTTATTGATTTAAATATTCTAATAAGTTTTTCTTTGGAATAAATTCTAGTAATTCATAGATAGCAGTTAAATCTTGCATCGATATATCTTCTTTAATCTGCTCTATCACATCATCAATAATTTTATTTTCCATAGTTTTATTTGATTTGATTTATAAACATTCCAGTCACCTTGTCTTCTAAGGTATATTCATCTTCCAGTTTAATGTCCTCCTCTACTACACAACATTGCTCCAATTCAATCTGATATACATCGATTTCTTTTAACTTGTTGAATGCATCATCCTTGTTTTCAGCATCAACCACAATAAGAGTTTCGTATACTCTTGTCATTTTAAATGTGTACTTTCCCATAGTTTTATATTATTTTATGTCCAATTACTTTTACTCTATTCTGATTTGAGTCCATGAACCTTAGCCAGTTGCTAAGGTGTTGGTCATTTTTAAATTCCTTGACTTGGGTAAAATACGTTCCGTATATACCTTTCATTTGAATGATTGCTTTCATATAGGGTCTATCTGTTTAAGTACATATTTAATTCCTCAATTGAATAAAGAAACATTTCTTGCCCCTCCTCTTCATCATAAATAATGAAGTCGACATCTTGACCAAACGAACTTGCAATGGTTACACCATTTTCAAGTGCGATGTACACATATCCACTATTGGGATTGAATCCCTCCTCTAAGATTTCTTCACCTGCAAAATGATTTGCATATGCCATCCATACTTTTGATTTTCCTTTTGCCTCTAGATAGGCGAATGAGTTTTTAGTTTTCATAGTCTTTCTAGATTTTTAATAAAGTCTAATGGTGATTGATATTTTTGTAGTTTGTCTCCAAACATTCTCATGGCGACATCCTCAACCATGAAATACTTACCTTGCCAATACGATGCTCTATCATCGTTTCCTTTTTGCCTCATGTCGAGATACATTTCGTAGCAAACTTCTGCCTCAGAAATCAAAGTGTTGATTAATTTTTTTTCGAAATCCATAGTTTTTGTTGTTTAAATTAAAGTTTGAGACCATGCGAGAAAACGATTCTCGCCAATGCTCCAAGATGGTCTATTTTAGGATATGTAATCCAATCATGTATCCCAGTATAAATATGGGCGTAAATGCAATGATGATGTAGATGATTTCGAGTACTTTTTTCTTGTTTACCATATTGTCTTTTCCAATTCAGTTCCAAAATAATTTCCAATGACAAACACTATTGCGAATATTAGAATAGTGATTGCCCATGCTTTGATTTCTTGCTTTTTCATGATTTGGTTCGGTTAGAAATAATATCTTGAATTTCTAGTACTTGCTTTTTTACATCCCATTTTTCTATGGTTTCAATGCTAAATTGATTGAAAAACTCAAGTCCCCAATCACCACTGTAATAGTAATTGATTAAATAGGCCTTGGCATCTTTGTTACCTTTTACAGACCTAATTTTAGATAGAAAATAGTTCCTTTTTGCGTATGCGTTCATATTTGTTTAAGTTAAAGTTTTGTTCCCGATTGCAATCGAATGCCACATCCTAGATGTCGGGAATATGTTTTTATCGTAATCCGAGTTTCTTTAGAATTGCTATTCTATGCTTTTCTAAATGCCTAGATATTTCTTCAATTTCTTTATCCGTAGGTTTAGAATCACTCATCACCCATTCTTCATTCACAATAATTTGGTCGAATTTGTCTGCAATTATTAGTTTTGCCATTTGATTTGGAGTTAATTTTTCTCCTTTGTAGTTTTTTAGCATGGTATTATAGATTTTTAAGTTTTAAGATATTTTCAATGTAGATGTCTAGTTTTTTAAGGTCTCTGTAGGTATGTATTGCTCCATGAAGCATTCCGTCCCCTCTTTTTAATGCATTGTAAACTGATTCTCTTTTTTCTTTTGCATCTTCCAATTCTATGTTTAATGCCCTAGTCTTCGCAGACTTACTTTTTTTCTCATTGTAGAATTCTACAAGGTCTTCGAATGTACCCAAATAACGAGTTACATTGTTTTGCTCATTGTAATAAGATTGGTCAAATAGTCCCATAGTTTTTTACCCAGTTAACCCAACACTGGAAGGATAGTCCCCTATAGGCAAGCGAATGCCTTCGGCAAGTCAGCATTTTCATGGACTTCCTAGGGGATAAAATCAGCAGCATGTCAAAGAACAATTCGATTAACATTCAATCGACATTTCAAAGATGTGAGAAAGATATTTCATATCCAAATGGTAGGGCAAAAATATTTCAAATATTTTCTAAAGTTTTATGTAAGTCGCTGATAATCAGTGAGAAAAATTTCATGTTTACCTGGTAGATGTTAGACTGGAAATAAAACGAGGGGATTTAAAGTAAACAGAAAGGATATCTGCATACCTTTTTCTTGTGGGGATTTCTCGGGGATTCCCCAAGTTGAACGCTAGTCAATTCTCTTTATTGACCGAGAGTCAACTATTACTGGAGCAAAGGGACTGCATGGACTGGAGGGGACAAGGGACAAAGGTGGGGGGAGGGGATGCGTGAAACGTTAGCCCCATGCATCTAGATGCAAGGAGGAAAAAGCCTAAAAACTTGACCGAAGCCGAGGGAATGACTACCCCCCATGTCGAAAAAAAAATAGTTTTCTGATCGGGGCTCGCTGCGTAATTTGGTGGTATTACCCAAACACTACTATCATCTAAATTATTATATTTGTGCATGTACGATGGATTGACAATCAAGAATGGTCGTTTGGTGAACGATCGTCCTGACGGTGTTAGTGGTATTCAAGAAGCCATTGACATTCGAAAGAAGTTAAAGGAGGCTAAGAAAATAGCCATGTATTCGGAGGCTGTTTCATTGGGAATGCAGAAGGCTGAACTGATAGAAAAGCTAAAAGGTGAGGGAGACTATTAAGGTCTCTCTCTTTTTTTATGCCCTTATGCCAGATTATCTGACATGGTATGTACGATTTTATGTCGATTTTTTTAATGTAACTAATTGATAATCAATATCTATGTCGATTATGTCGATTTCAAATAGATTTTGTAGTGAGAAAAAAAGTCGCGTTTAGAAATATATATATATATATATAGGAAAATGAAAAAAATGACATATTTGGTTTTTTAGTTTAAAAGCTTTAGATTTGGTAAAAATTAAATCAAATGGAACCTAAGGATTTATTCTTTGCTCATGAGGGTAGACTAAAGCTGATTGCTGGGATCAGCAAGATGGCGAAGTCTGTAAAGAGTACGTTGGGACCTTACGGTAACACGGTACTAATTGAGAGCCCTAATCACACGCATGGTATTACTGTAACTAAGGATGGGGTGACTGTTGCTAAGTCTGTTGACTTGTTGGATGCTGTTGAGAACTTGGCAGTGAGGATGATGAAGGAGGCAGCGGAAAGGACTGCTACATCCGCTGGAGATGGTACGACTACTGCAATTGTGTTGACTGAGGGTTTAGTATTGGGAGGGCTTGAGCACATCAAGGATGGGATGAACAGGAACGAGGTGTTGAAGCACATTTCAGATCTGAGTAATGGTGTGATTGATGGGTTGAAGAAGAGGTCAAAGAAGGTAAGCACATCTATGCTATTGGATGTGGCTACTATTTCTGCAAACAATGACCGTGAGGTTGGCAAGATCATATCTGATGTGTACAGAGAGGTGGGCAAGAGTGGGATAGTTACTGTTGAGAGAAGCCAAACTACTGATACGTATGCTGAGACCACCAAGGGGTTAAAGATTGACAGGGGGTATTTGAGTCCATTGTTCATCAATGACCAGAGTAGAGATGAGTGTGTGTTTGAGGATGTGTACATATTGGTTGCAGACATTGAGATAAGCAACATATTGCAGATTGAGAACGTGTTGAAGCCAATAATTACTGAGGGGAAGAAGCTATTGATCGTGTCTCCGTGTCATGTGAACGTGGTGAACACCTTTGCGGCCAACGTGATGAAGAACAACTTAAAGCTTTGTGCTATACAGCCACCTAGTTTTGGGTACAAGCAGCATGAGCTGATGCAAGATCTGGCTGTGAGTGTAGGTGCAACCTACTTTTCAGAGAAAACTGGGGATGACTTGAGCCAGATTACGGTTGAGGATCTAGGGCATGCGGCAAGAGTTGTGGTTGGCAAGGACAATACCATCATTCTCAAATCAAATTTGAGAATCGATGAGAAGAAAGTAGAGGAGAGAGTTGCTCAACTATGGCAGGCACACAGGGTTGCTAAGAAAAAAGCTGATAAGGACCACCTGTTGGAGCGTATAGCGTCACTAACTGGGGGTATAGGAGTGATTTATGTGGGGGGAAACACTGACTTGGAGCAGAAGGAGCTGTATGATAGGGTTGATGATGCGGTGTGTGCGGTAAGATCAGCCCTTGAGGAGGGGATATTGCCAGGTGCAGGCAAGGCATTGCTTGAAGAGTCGGCAAAATTATGCTATATTGATGGAGCAAGTGATGAGTATAAGGCTGCTGTTGACATATTACGCAACGCATTGATGGCTCCGTTCCAACAAATCCTTGCTAATGCAGGGCTTAAGCCAAGTGATGTGTACAAGGATGCTATTCCTGTAGGGCATGGATACAACTTAAAGACTGGCAAGGTAGGTGACTTGGTGGATATGGGGGTCATTGACCCATTAAAAGTGACTAGAAGCGCACTTCAGAATGCAGTTAGTGTGGCAACAACCATACTTAGCACTAATGCTATTATAACCCTAATGAGAGCTTAATGACTATGGAACCAGTACTAAATCCTTTTAACTATGGAGAGGCTACTAAGATCATTGATGAGAACCGTAAGCCTTCGGATTGGTGGCAAGATTACCTTGCTTTATCAGAGGTGTTTGATGAGAATGAATTCTACATTTTATTTTCTGATGGGCTACTTGTAAAGAAAGGCAGATCCAAAATTACAAGCTCTAACTACCTTAAGGGTGATAAATTCAAATCATTCAAACAGAACTATGAGACGACTTAGGGAATGGGTCATTGTGGTTGGTACCGCAATCCTATTTGCCATAATAATTATTTCGATGTATCATGTTCAGTCAGGAGGTTAGTAGTGTGCTTTCAGAAATTAGGGATATGCTTATCTCTAAGAATGAGAAGTATGGTAACTCAGCACTAGAACCACTAGGAGTATTCAGTCAGTTGTCCGCAAAAGAAGGGCTACTGATTCGCATAGACGATAAGCTCAAGCGAATAAAGAACGGTAGCCTAGACAGAGATGATGAGGACGTGATAAATGATTTAATTGGCTATCTTGTTTTACTAAAGATTCATGAAAGATATGAACATACTACAAGTTGATTTTCCCTCTAGCCAGTACATAGCAGAGGAACATCCAAAGAAGCAGATTTATTTACACCACACAGCAGGAAGTCCTAATGGTGCTGGAACATTTGCATGGTGGGCATCCAATACTGATAGAGTGGCAACATGTGTGTCAATATCAGGTATTGGTAAAGGATGTGTAGACGGACAGATTATCCAAGGATTTAGCTCTAAGTATTGGGCATATCATTTAGGTCTACAGAAGACCACATTTAGTAGTCGCAAGATTCCTTATCAGCAGCTAGACAAGATTAGCATTGGCATTGAGATATGCAACTGGGGACATCTTCGTGAGAGCAATGGGAAGTTTTACAACTACGTTGGCAAGGAGATGACTGAAGGTATCATCAAACTCGACAAGCCTTTCAAGGGGAATATTTATTTCCATGATTACACAGATGCTCAGATAGAATCTGTAAGGCAGTTGCTATTGCTTTGGAAAAAAAGATATGATATCCCTCTAGATTATTGCGAAGACATCTGGGACATCACACCTAGAGCATTAAGAGGAGAGGCAGGAGTGTTCACACATAACTCTGTGCGCAAAGATAAGATTGACATCTATCCTCACCCAAGAATGATTGAGATGTTGAAGAGTTTATAGCACTTATTCGGAATTATTCCGAATTAGAACAACTTTTTTGACACTCCTATCTGATGTACCTTCTGCAATGGTTGGTACTGATATTGGAAGATATACTTGTCGTCTACATAGGATGCGCTTGCGCCTGGTTGTAACATAGAGTTGATTGTTGCGCCTAGATATATCCCTTTGCTCTTCTTTATAATAGTTTTAGTTTCTGTGTTAGTGATGGTGTTTGTCACTACAGGGATTGCAAACTTATTTTTTATGTCTACGTTTAATACGTCTCCCAATACTTCGCCAGACACAGTTGTCTCTCCGTGCTCAAAAGACTTTGATGCTTCAAACTTTTTTATAGAAGGTTTATAATCAACAAGGACTGTGTCCCTAATAACTTTTGTTTTAATTTCTTTTTTAGGGATGTACACAGTATCTAGTATTTTAACAAAGGCTGTGTCTATTTCCGTCTTGGTTGTAAACTTGTATACAGTTTCTTCTTCAGGCTTAGGGTAAATAATAAATGTCAATACCACACCTATACAGAATGATACTATAGCAATCCTTATTCTTTCGTCATCAAGTAACTTTTTCATCATCATTCAATTTGAATATTGTCTTGTGCAAGTATATCTCTTAATTCTTTTCTACAAGTATCGTAAGCTTCATATATTTTTTTGTCTAACTCACCGTACTTCATCTCTGAACGAAGCCACTGATCGTAGTCCCATATAGCACTTTTGTATTTGCTACCATTAATTGCGGCTTTGAAATCTTCATTTTCCTCAGGTAGATTGAATTCTAGTATTGCTTTCATATTGGAAACTTTATAGAATCTATAGAAGTAAAATAACTGTTTGTATTATTTGCTTGAGTTCTTTTTGTATTAAATATTAATATTCTACCGCCAGTAACTTTTGGAGGAGCCCCACGTTCAATATGCCACCCCTGTGATCCGTCACCATATTCTTCTTTGTAAGTACCAGCTATGCAATGGTGAATCTCCCTTTGCTCTAATTCATATTCGTGTTTACCACGATTATACTTTAGCACATCTCTGACATCATTCCTACACCAGTTCTCATGTATGTGACCTAGAACAAATACGTCCATGTTCTCATACATTTCAAGGGCTCTAGTAAGATTAATTGCACCCTTTGTAACTATACCTCCTCCACCAGACCCATGAAAGTATTTCAAGTATTTCACCATATCTGCTCCCTGACAAGAAATTTTTATCACAAGCCATCCACCATATCCACCTGTATAAACGTTTGACTTGTTTTTATAATTTAGTAAGTCAACAAATCTCTGTAGGACATCTGTCTCCTGGTACTTAATTATGGCAGTTTCGTGATTACCATAGCCAATTACTGTGAGCAGATGTGCATATGGACTAAACCATTCTACAGCAGTTTCAATTACAGAGTCTATGTACTTTGCGTTGTTATGTTCTGGCCTAATGTCTGACTTATTTGAACGTCTATCTCCCCTTCCTTGCATTAAGCAAAATAAGTCTCCATTAATTAAAATAGGGATTTCATTTTTTTTACAATACTCTAGATGGGATTTGAGTTTTTCTCTATCACATTTTGGGTTATCCCAATGCAAGTCCGATATAATTGCTAAGTTATTTCCTTTCAGTTCAAGTATGTGAACATTTTTACTAACCTTTTTTAAATCCATCAGAAGATTATTTGTTCTGCATAAATTTACAAGTTTTTTTTCTTTTTCAAATAAATTTATTATTATTGAAGAAATAATAATACGATGTCTATCAACGAAAGAGATTTAAAAAACTTCATTGACGGCCTCCTGATAGGATTAATTTTTGGTGCTATTGTTTCAGCTGTGATGGTTCTAATATTCACATGACAATACTGGACCAAATATTGATGGACTATCCAGAAGAAATTTTTTACATAGCTTTTGGATTTGATGATGCAATAATTGGCTTTGATGAATCAGGGAGAAGGCTTGTATATGACATGGACGAGGTTATAAATATCCTAGTTGATGATGGTATGACACACGATGAGGCTGTAGAATATTACGATTTTAAGATAGCAAATTCGTTTGTTGGAGAAGGAACTCCTATATTTATAAAAATTTACATATGAAAGCCATTGGCAAAAACATTGTCATCAAAAACATTGATGAAGAAATTAAGACATCTTCTGGATTAGTTTTATCAGGAGAAGACACAAATCAATTAAGATACAAGCGTGGTAAGGTAGTAACTCCTGGGACTGAGGTTAAGTCAATACAGGAAGGGGATGACATTTACTACGACAAAGCGCAGAGCTACACGATGATAATTAATGATGATCAATACATCATCATTCAGGAACGAGATGTGGTTCTTGTCCTGTGAGTCTATGCTCCCTTATTTCTTTGTTCATAAGCTTAATCATATCCTTGTAAGGCTTTTCTGATGGCTTTATATTCTTTTTGAATAGAGGATTATTGCATAGAGTCTCTGGGATTTCTTCTCCCTCTATCTTTTTGTACATAGAGTTTATCATTCTCTTTGCCTTATAGGATAGGCAGTATAATGCTTTTGACCTCATAGCAGGTCTTCCTTTCTGTTTGCTTGCAAATATCTCTATCCATCCATTTTTTCTTAGCTTATCGAATCTTTGGATGTCCCAAGTAAAAAGCTTTTCATATTCTTTGTATGAGGTTGAATTAAAGTATCTTTCTGAATACAAAAATAGCAGCATATCTAGGTCTGCTTGAGAAAGATTATGCCTTACCTTGAAGTATGTGCGTATTACTTTCCAGTATTTTAAGTAATCCCTTTTATTTGATTTCATTTTATTTGTTACATTTGTAAACAAAGATATAAAAGTTATGAAACCTTGTACTCAAAAAGTTAAAGCCGCTACATCTTACAAACCAAAACCAAAGAAAAAATGAAAGGAGATCAAATGATGGCAATGGGTATGCCCAAGGCCGCAGTTCTAAAAGCACCTAAGCAAGCTGTAAAAAAAGTTGTTAAGGCTGTTGCTAAAAAAGCTATTGCTAAAAAGCTAGGCAAGAAGAAGTAATATGGCTGAAAAGTCTAAGATGAAATGTAACCGTGTCGTGGCTTCGGATAGGCCTGGCAAGAAGAGAATGGTTAAAGCTTGTGCCAATGGTAAAGAAAAGCTAATCCATTTTGGAGCAGAGGGTTATGGACATAACTATTCATCTGCGGCACGGTCTTCATTCAGAGCTAGACACAAGTGTAGTAGTGCGACAGATAAATTGTCGGCTAGATACTGGGCATGTAAGAACCTATGGGCTGGTCCTGGAGGATCTACTCAATCATCTCCTAAAAGCAGACGAGGAAAGTACTGATGAATAATTCTTGGAAGAGTAGAGGTCATTATTTGAAAGATGGAGTTGAGTGGACTGGACATCAGCATGCTCATAATGGAAAAATTATGACTGGTAAAAGTCACACTAAATCTAGCAAGGACCTTTATCACTTCATGGATTTAAGTGCTGAGGCTAAAAGAAAGGTATTGTCTAAGAAGAAATGAAGGATGCTTGCTACAAAAAGGTTAAGGCATCGTATGATGTGTTCCCTTCAGCAAGGGCATCACAGGCTATTGCCAAGTGCAGGAAAGCATCTGGTAATGTAAGAAAGTCTGAAGAGGGTACCAGCTTAAAGCGTTGGCAAA
>Ga0315909_10005307_pt1 | contig 14872 bp, 19 predicted proteins | sample LakEriMetagenome_11_FD_203527 | JGI IMG/M metagenome (GOLD analysis project Ga0315909, IMG submission 203527) | Freshwater fungal communities from buoy surface, Lake Erie, Ohio, United States - Buoy 2 MA125 | ecosystem: Environmental > Aquatic > Freshwater > Lake | place: USA: Lake Erie, Ohio...
ATCTCTCACCGGCTCCGTCCCAGCCGGCCTCACCCTCACCGCACAGGTGTCCCCATGACGGCGCTGACAATCAAGCAAGGCCACACCCAAACCGTAACGCTCCAAATCAACGCCAGCGGCGGCGGAGCGTTCAACCTGACCGGATACACGGTGACGATGGTTGTGAGGGCGCAGGGCCAATTGGCGAAGTCTGGGACGGTCGTCTCCCCGGCGACGGGCGAGGCCACGTTCACGTTCGCGGCGGCGGACTACGCTGGCGCATTGCAACCCGGCCGATGGGTCTATGAGGTGTGGGTGTCCGACGTCGACGAGAATCTGCCCGTGCTGTCGGGCACCTTGACGATTGTCGACGTCCCCCAGCGCGTATGATATCGCCGCGCAAACCCCCTCACATGAGGCGCACATGCCAGCTCTGCTCATCTATCCCGGCACCCGTGGCACACCTGTCCCCCTGCAAGACGTCCTACGCGAGGCGCACGACGCCTATCGCGAGGCCCGCAAGGCGCAGATAGAGGGACGCCGTAAGCGCCGTGTGCCCCTCGACGACAGCACGGATTGGAAGCAGGTCACGGAATCAGTCGCTGGCGTCTCTCTGGCCCTCACAGACCGCGACAGCGCCAAACTCGCCCGCGAGGCGCGGTTGCTGGCGGAGTTGACGGAGGGCAACGCGCTGGAAGAGGTCGGCCCCTACGAACCAGACCCGGCGCTGGAGGGTATTCTCGTCACGATGCAGGTAGTCGCTGACGCAGATAGACGTCTCTGGAACGCTGAGACGCAGGCGCAATGGGCGAGGGTGCGGGAGTGTCGCGTCTCTGGCGACCTCGTCGGCGCACAGAGCGCCCTGAACGCGCTGGACGCCATCGCGGCCCGTGTCGTGTCTGCCATCGTCGTCGAGGTGACTGGCATCGAAGGCATGAAGCCGACGATTGCTGAGTCGATGCCGGGCTTGACCCTCGCCGGCCTGCTGGCTCCGCTGTACCAGGCTGCCCGTCACTTCCTCGAGCTCCCCGTGGGAAAAGCCGTGCGCTGTGGGCTGCCACCGCTGTCGACCTGACACGGTACGACTGCGACGATTGCCCCACGGCGCGACGATCACAGCAGGGATGCACTTCCGACGGGCCGGTGGTTTTCTTTGCCGGCACTGAGTACGCCACACGCCGATGCCCTCGCCGACACCTACGCGACCACCCCGACGTCGGCGGGGCGCTTGCGCTGTGGCGCTCGTGCGAAGGCAAGCCCGGTGTCGAGGCGCTCCGTGCGCTGTCCACACACGCCGTGGATGCCTTCGCGGTCGTGGATTCTGGCAGAGCTGCTAAGATGCAGTCGGATGCCGAGCAGGCGCGTACCGAGGCACGGGCGCAAGAGGCCGCTAGGCCACGAGGTAGGCGATGACGCAGACAATCGAGTACGTCGTCAAGGTTGACGCCAACCAAGCGAAGACGACCATCGCCGATGTCGAGAAGCGCATGGAGGCCGCAGCCAAGCCGGCCTCCGTCTTTGGTTTGAGCATCGCCAACATCGGCCAGCAGACCAAAGACATGGCGGGCAAGTTGGGGCCTGCGGCGGCGGCAATCAGTAGCGTCAGTGCCTCACTTGGCGCGGCAGGCGGAGAAGCCGGCAAGCTGGTAGCGGCCGGTGGCCAAATCGTCGCGGCGTTCGGCGCTGGCGGTCCTGTCGGTGCGGCTATTGTCGCAACGACAACCGTCGTCGATGTGTTTTCCAAGCATCTGCTTGACGTCGAGAAGGCGCGTGAAGCGGCGTTTGAAAAGAACTTCGACAAGCAAAACGCCAACCTGCTTGCCATCTACAAGCGCACCCAGAACCTCAACGACGAACTGCGAAGCCTTGAGAAGCAACTGAAGAACGTCGGCAAGACCTCTGACGAGGTGGCAGAAATCGAACTGAAGAACGATGCACAAGCGAAGCGCATTGAAGCGCGTCGCCTGCAGAACGTCGCAATCTCTCCGATGGAGGTCAGCGGGCAGGAGAGAATCAAGGCACGGAAAACAGCCGAGGCGCTTGAGAATGAGGCAGAGAAACTTGAGAAGGCCCTCATTGAACGGGTCAAACTGCGCCAACTCATCGAGGTGGACGCCAACGAGAAATCCGCCGCAGCCGATGCAAAGGCCCGCGCTGAGCGCGAGGCGGCTGAACTCAAGTCGTTTCGCGACCGCATCGCGGCAGCCATCAGGTTTCAGGAAGAGTATTCAATCCACGTCGGCGACCCGGCGACGGCTGAACTGCAAGGCGCGTTCTCTCAAGCCGGTCTGAGAAACCGAATGCGTGCAGCACAAGCCGAGGCAGCGGCCATGCAGAGGCAGGCTGCCGTCGACGCACTTGGAGATGAAGACATCCTGACAGGTGGCGGCATATCGCCAATGCGCTTCGATGTCATTGAAGCCACAAAAGACCAACAGAAGATCCTCGGTGATTTGTATGTGTCACAGCAGGATGCTTTGGGTGCTGCCTATCAGTCTGGGGCGGAGCGACAAATAGAAGTCGAGGGAAATAAACTCGACATCATCGCACAACTGAACGACGAATACAGGCAGCAAGAAATCGCCGCGCAGTCACAGTTTGTCATGCAATGGACTGGCATCGGCGTTGACGCATTGCAGACCTACCTCGACGCCAAGATCAAAGGCGAAGAGAATGCCGAGGCCCTGATGGCTGCATCGCTCATGCGGACGGCTGGTCAAGCCCTGATCGGCCACGGAATCAATCTCGCAGGCGCTGCCGTCGTGTCGGCGTCCACGGGTCTGCTTCCTGTCGCTGCCGCTCAAGCTGGCGCGGCCGCCGGCCTCATCGCTGGCGGTGTTGCTCTCGGTGCAACCGCGACCGGCATCGAGCACGTTTCTGCAGGCGGCACCCTCGGCAAGCCCATCGACGACAAAGCGACCAAAGACCCAGGCGCTTCCCCCCGTAGCAGCGGCGGTGGCGGCGGCGGTGGCCCCCTCATCGTGAACGTGGCATACGGTGCAGGCGGACCGCTGCCAGAGGATATCGCCCGCGAGATCCACAGGGTGACGTCCAGCGGCAACCGCCGACGAGGTGCAGCGTGAGTTATCCGGTCCTCTCTGGCGCTGTCGTCGTCACCGCAGCCAACCGGCGCTTGCGCTTTCGCGAGGCCGCTGGCGCGGTCGGGAACGTCGACCTTGCGCTGGGCACCTACTTTCTGCGAGGTCGGTACGCGACCAATCTCATGCTTCGCAGCGAGGAACTCGACAACGCATCGTGGACGAAGGTCAACGCGACCGTCATCCCAAACGCCATCATTGCGCCAGACGGCATTACCACCGTCGAGAAGATCGTCGAAACCACCGCGACCGGTGCTCATGCTGTGACGCAAGCCCCGACGACGTGGACGTCGGGTGTCACCTACACGCTGAGTGTGTATGCGAAGGCCATCGATGCACGGCTGCTGGTGCTTCAGTATCCCTCCGTGAACTTCGGCGGCGGCAACGCAGCGGCGTGGTTCAACTTGCAGACGGGTTCGCTTGGCACCGTGCAGGTCAACGTCACTGCGACAATCGATCCCGTCGGTAACGGCTGGTATCGGTGCAGCATCACAGGTGCCTGCACGTCGACGGGGGCGAATGCGCTGGCGGTCTACGCGACGAACGCAAACAACGTGACGTCGTACACCGGCGACGGAGTGAGCGGCCTCTACGTTTGGGGCACGCAAGTCGAGGTGGGCACGACATACGGCCCCTACGTCCGCACGACCACCGCCTCGGCAACAGGTCCTAGCAATGAGCTCGCCCTCGCGATCAAGACCGGCCTCGACGCCTTCGGTGCTGGCGGCAACACCTACGACGTGAGCCTCGCAGCCGACATCGATCCTGCGAAGCAGGCCAGCACGCTGACGATCACCCGCACGGCAGGAACCGATACCTTCGGCCTCGTGAAGGATGGCAGCCAGACGTTCGACTATGACCTACTCGGATTCAGCGCCTCGACGGAGAACGACAGTGCCCCTAAGAGCGGCGCGAGAAGCGCCGCCGCAGTCTGGGTTGGTAACGACGTGCTCCGCGAACGTGAGCCGTTTGGCGAGCGCACAGTAGCCGTCCCACGCAAGGCCAACGGCGGAGTGGTCGGCGTGTCTCGCTCGGCGCACATGGTTTCATGGTCGCTGGGCTTTGCCTTCGTCCATGAGGCGCGGATGCTGTTGCGGGCGAGCGTCGATCCCGGTGGCTCACTGGAGTCGTTCCTCCGGCGCTTCGGTGCAGGCGCTGCATTCCAGGCGCGGGAAGTCGATGTCGCGTCGGGCACCGTGCTGGCCCCGATCATCGAGCACCCCTTCGGTACGATGCACTGGTCAGAGGACACGCTGAGCGCGTTTCGTCCGCGCCGCATCGGTCCCGGCGTGCCGCTGTATGACCTCGACACCATTGCACATGAGCAGGTGACCTGATGGCGTTCTACGGGCGCAGCGCAAACGAGCACGTCGACCTTCACCTCTCGGTGGTCGTCGAGGGCATCCCGTTCGTGTTCGTCGAGCGCACCCTGCCGACGTCGCCTGCGGTCTGGTCTGGGCGCACGCCTATCGTGTGCCTCACTCGCGTCGAGGAAGGCGAGTCGACGCTCTCCTACGAAGACCGGCGTGAGATGGCCGCCACGCTTGACCTTGAGATGCTGGACGATGCCGGCGTGCTTGCCGACCTCTTCGCCACGGCGTCGCGCTCTGTGACATGGGCGTCGGCGACCTCCACAGTGTCGGCGACGACAATCACGCTGGCATCCACGGCGGCGCTCGTCGGCGGCCAGCACATCTACGTCGGGGCCGAGACGATCACGGTAGGCACCGTCGCCTCGGGCACGTCCCTCACCGGTTGCACCCGTGGCGCGTTTGGGTCGACGGCAGCCGCGCTCTACGGCACCGCCAGCGACGGCGATAGCGTCTACGTCGTGCCTCCGTTCTGGCGTGGTCGTCGTGTGTCGCTCTATGGCCATGCACCCGATGGAGCGGGGCTCTACACGTCGACGTTGCTGGGCACCTATCTGATCGACGAGGCACCCGTTCAAGCCGGCGACCTCCGGTGGACGCTTCGCTGTGCAGGCATCGTCCAGGAATATTGGGAGCGTTCAATCGGGCTGGGCTTGCGCGAGCAGGCGGCGCTTGAGGTGACCGTCATATCCACCGCGATTGGCGTGCGTGTCGAAGACGCCACAGCGTTTCGTCTGGGCTCGTCGTTCCCGACGTATGCGGCGATTGACGCCACGTCGATCAGGTCTGGACGTGAGGTATTCGCGATCTATGAAGTGACGTCGGTCGACACGACAAACGACATCGTCAGCCTTGCCTTGTCGCCGTCGTTTGGGACGCCGCACATCCTGACCGGCGTCGGCCAACTCGACGCCAAGATCAGGCCCATCGCTACCTTCGGCGGGTCGGCGCTGCTCTATCTGCTGTTGTCTCGCGAGGGGCAAGGCGCGACGTCATACGACCGCCTGCCGGGCCGTCTGCCGGCATCGACGTACGAAGGCGGCTGGCGCATGGGCGCAGCGTTCACGACGTCTGAGGTTGACATCGCCGCATTCGAAGCGGTGCCGTTCGTCAACTCGCTCTTCGTCGTCGAGCGAGAGGAGAAATTGACCGACGTCCTCCGCGAGTGGACGTTGCTGACCAACACCGCCATCGTCTCCACCGTCGACGGCAAGATCAAGCCGATCACGCTTGCACCGCCGCGAATCATCAACACGACGACAATCGGTGCAGACGACGTCATCCCAGATGGACCGCTCACCGTCACCTGCGACGAAGCCAACGTCTATCCGCTTCTCACCGTGCGCGGCGGATACGATATCCGCTCCGGCGATTTCACGGTCGAGGCCCCGCTCATCAACGTCGACCTTGCGAAGAAATACCAGCGCAACACGAACAAACTTGAGGTGGAGATCAAGTCGATTGGCATCGACGGCGGCTTCCCCATCGGGTTCGACGCGCCGGCTTGGCGCAACCCGGTGTCCATGCGCGTTGAAGACCTCATCGTCTACGTCGACGCCGTGATGAAGGGCTCCACGCTGGGCCGGCGCTTTCTCTCGCTGTCGCTGTCGCACGAACACCTTGGACTCCGTATCGGCGACGTCGTCACTCTGGGCACAGACCTTCCCGACGCCTACGATCTGCCCGACTTCCGTGGCGGGTCGATCCTTGGCCTGTCGGCTCGCGTGGTGGCGCGTCGCCCGCGCTACGACCAGGCGCGTGTCGACGTGCGTCTGGAGCTGATTGACCGGCTGCTGCATGTCTGCCCTGCGGCGACGATCACGGCATACGATGGGCTCAAGACCTACACGCTCTCGACGACGACGCCAGAGGTTTCCGGCGCGTCGCCGGCTGAGGACTTTTGGATCGGTGCGGCGGTGCTGTTTGTCGACAGGTCGTCACTGGCCACGACGCCAGCCACGCACCTCACGACTATCACCGCGATTCCGTCGACGACGCAGATCACAGTAGACGTCGTGCCGTCATTCTCTGTGCAGACCGGCGTTGACTATGTCGTGCTTGACCCCGAGACGAGCGGCGACGGCGTGAGCGACTCAAAATACAGCCTGATCGAGATGGCCAAGCTGGCCGACGCAGACGGCAACGCCGGCAGCAACGCCAACACAGACAACGAACCGAGGTGGCGCTGATGGCCCGTCTACGTTCCACAACACCGGTGGGCGTCCCACCTCGTGACACGTCGCCAGATGCCAGCATTTTCCGTCGCTGGCTCGCCACCTCAGCGGGCGACGTGGCACTCGCCAGCGACCTCGCGACCGGGGCCAACTCGACGACGCCGATTGATCACAGCGGCGCACCGCTTGGGTGCCAATTGCGGATGCCGCTTGCCGCGCAGCATATCGGGCGGATCATCGGCAACGTTAGCGGCTCCGACGGCAACTATTACATTCTCGCCGTGCCGGTCTTTGTGCGGGCTGGCGAGACTGGCTACTATCGCCTTGTCGTCGACGTGACTCCGTTTGGCGACGACCCCGTGACGCTTGAGGTCCGCAACACGTCGTGGACAGTTACGGTTAATCCGACACCCGGAGAGCGTGAGGCCGCACCTCCGCCCGTCGCTGATGGATTGCGTTCTGCGACTCCGAGCAATGTATCTGTCTCGTGGACATTCCTGCTGGCTACGACGGGCATTCACTACATCCTTGTCAAGCGCTTCATGCGCGACATCGACACCGGCGCAACCCTGTTTCGATGGGCGCTTGACCACCAACGTGGAAGCGCCGGCAACAGCAACGGAATCCTCGTCGACGGCACAGCCGTGCAAGGCTCGCCCTACGGTGCTCTGGCATCCTACGCACCCGCCAACGTGCTTGAGTTTTACGACGAGGAAGTCGCCGTCGATGGTCCGCTGTCGGCGTGGGTGACGTCGAGGCTCAACCGCAAGGTCAACGCGCTTTGGGAGTACGTCACCGGAGGATCGCTGCCGGGCAACGTCGCACGGCAAATCAGCAACACATGGGACAACAACCGTGCGACGTGGACGTCGGAGGCTCTGCTTGAGTTTCCGATCACCTGTGTCGCGCTTGGCGCTTCGACTGATATTGCCAATCCAAAGACGCCAGACTTGAGCCAGCTATCGGGATGGATTCGCTATCCCAACAAGCACGCGACCGCGTTTTCGTCATTCTGCGGCGTCATTGTGCAGATGCCAAACTTCAGGATCTCGACGTCAGACCTTCGTGTCCAGGTGCTGATGGACACTTCATCGGATACAACCGCACTAGATGGCACTCCAGGCTATCGGTTTGACGTGCTTGTCGACGGTGTAACAGCGTCTGCCGAGGTGGAGCCCGTCCGGCTCGCGGCTGCGCCTGCACGATGGTGGCGTGCCACGATTACCGGCATCCCCTTTACCGCTGGCGTGACGAATCAGTTTGACGTTCGCATTCGTCACACCACCGGCGGCGCTTTGGGTAAGCCGGTCCAAATCACCGGCGTCTGCGTCTACTTCGACCCCTGAGAGGCCACCATGTCCCTGTCGCGTATATCGTCGTCAGAACCGCTCGCCGACCGTGAGGTGCGCTCCCTCGCTCCCGCCGTCTCTCGTCGACTGGCGACCTCTCTGGCTGGACGTGGGCGCTATCTGCTGGAGCTGTTGCGCGGCGACACGGCAGGATTCGTCGACGACGGCGCGACCCCTCTCAATCCGCAGGGCCAGCGTGGGATCGACCGTAGTGGCCCTCCGTGGGGGGATGCGCACATGCACCCAATATGGATCACGGAGTACACATCCGGCACCGACGTGGAAGGCGAGGTGCCGACGGCGACGCTGACGACGGTGGGCCAGATCGCGTCAATCACGGCGCGGTTCTTCGTGCGCCCGTTCTACGTCAGCCCGTTGGCCCCCTACAGCCGAGCGTACTTCCGGGGCTTCGGAACTCGTCTCACGTCGGGCACTGCCGGCGCTACCGTGCGCGTCTACGGTCCCGATGGCCTCGCCGGTAGCTTCACCTCGGCGACGCTGTCGACGACGGGAACGGCGCAGTTTGGCACCGGGGCCTATGCCGCAGAACTTAGACCAGGGTGGAACGAGCGGCTCATTCAGATCGAACTGACGTCGCTGTCTGGCGGCGCAACCGGCATGGACATCGGCCCGCTGTCGCTCAATCAGGTCGTCCGCCGCACCCACTAGCGTTCTGTCAACTGCAAAAGAATGCAGGTGCCGGTTGCACGTCTGCACTAGAGTGCAGTAGACTGCCGGCATGACCACCTCCGGCGATGCCGCGCAAACCCCTCCCACAGAGCCTGTAGCGGGCTCTGCTGCCCCTTCACCTGACGCCGTGGACCTCGACGCGCTGCGAGCCGCTGCCGCTGAACTGGCGAGCCTGAAGGCCGAGCAGGCTTCAGCCAAGGCAGCCGCCCGCGAGGAGCGCAAGCGCCTCCAAGCCGAGGCGGAGGCAGCGGGCGAGATGGCCAAGGCCTACGAGGCAGCCAAGGCCCGTCTGGCGGAGTTGGAAGGGCTTGAGCCACTGGCGCAGAAGTGGCGCAGCTATGAGGCCGAGGAAGCCAAGCGCCTCGACGCTGAAGCGGCCGCATTGCCGGAAGCGGTGCGCGACCTCTACGCGACTGCCTCCGACATCGAGGCCCGCCGCAAGGTGCTCGCTGCTTTCCGCGCCACGTCGAGTGCGGCACCCGTCAAGGGCCAGCCCCCGCCGATGGGTGCGCCGGCTCCGGTGTCCGCCGTCGATATCGAGGCCGCGCTTGCGGACAAGAGCGGCGCGAAACTGGCCGAGATCAAGAAGCGCGACCCCGGCGCGGTGTCGGCGTTTTTCAATCGAGTTTTGGCGAACCGCAACGGTGGTTCGCCCTCCCTTGGCGTCGGGCGATTCTCGTCGGCGACCAAGGCGCAAAACGCTTGAGCGGCTGACGCCGCAATAGGTGAAACATGCCCGTCTCTAGCAGCACGACCGTCGCAAATTGGATCCTCACCGAGGTCATGTCGCAGCTTGCGCTTGACCCGCTTCGCGGCAAGTACGTCCTCTTGCCCTTCCTGAACATGGCCGACATCAGCGGCCGCGCCACGAAGGTGCGCAAGATCCGGAAGAAGTCCGCGATTGCCGCCGCTGTCGACGACAGCGAGGGCATTGCGTTTTCGAACCCGGCCTCGCTCGGTGTGCAGGCGAACATCTCGATCACCCCGACGACCAAGGTTCAGGGCATCCAGCTCACCGCTGACGCCGTCGAGCTCGCGCTCCCCGGTGTGCCGCGCAGCCAGGTGATTGCTGCCATCGAGGGGAACAACCCCGGTGCCCTGCCGCTCGTGCGTGACGCCATCACCGAGATCCTTGAGGCCCACTACCTCCGTGCCGAGACTGACGCTCTCGCGCTCTTCTCGGGCCTGTCGGAGAGCGCCGGCACCAGCAACCAGCCGCTGTCGTTTGCGACCCTCCTCGACGCGCTGTTGAAGGTGATGGACAACAATCCGTCGTCGGAAGACCTCGTGTTCATGCTTGAAGAGCAGGGCCTCGCCGACCTTCGCACTCTCGCTGCGTCGGGCTCTGGCGCGTCGCTGTCCGCTATCTTTGGCGGCGGCGGAAGCGGCGATGTCAGCTTCTTCAACCACCGCCCGGACGCGAGCCGCAACGGCTTCCGTGGTTCGTTCGCTGGTATCCCGATCTACTCGGCGAACAAGAACGTCATGCAGACCGCGAACGCTGGCGTCGACCGTGTCGCCGCGCTTATCGTCGCTGGCCGTGGCGAGACGGGCACCCCCGGCTCCGTGCGCGGCTTCGCCGAGATGGTCGAGCGTTACGAGCCGTCGCTGGGCTTCCAGTACGACCTCGCCGACGACACGCTCCTCGCCGTGGGTCGTTGGTGCTGGTCGGTCGCCGAGCACACCGACGAGCACGGTTGCAAGATCATCTACGACCTCGACTGAGGTCTGCCTGCCGGGGGCTCGTTGTGAGCCCCCGGCTTTTCTCATCCCTCACTAGAGGCGCGTCGCGTGAAGAGAACGATCAAACTCCGCTGTATCAAAGACCCCCACATCGTCGAGTTTGCCGACGGTGGCGTCACCAAAGAGGGCGAGCCGACATCCCAGCGGCAGGCGCTTGCTCGCGTCATGTCGAAGCGCGTCCCCGTCGTCGTCGACGGCAAAGAGACGCAGCTTCCCGTGTTCCTCGTCGAACACGTCGGCGAGTGGACGCTCCGTCCTGGTGAGTCCGTGCCCTCCTCCGACGACGCCCTCGCCTTCGAGGCCGACGTGATTCAGCGTGAGCACCCCGAGCACATGCTGGCGAAGTGGGCCAAGGCCCGCGATGGCTTCATTGCCAAGTCCATCGAGGCCCGCCGACAGGCTGAAGTCCAGATGGAACAGCAGATGGGCGGCGAAGTGGCCAAGTCGATTCAGGCGATGGTCAAGTCCGTCGCGTCGTCGACGTCGTCGACGAAGGCGGTGGCGCGTGTCTGACATCAAGACCTCCACCGTCGACAAGGTCGCGGAAAAGATCAAGCAGTCCAGCCCTTCCCTCACCTCGGAACAGGCACGCAAAATTGCGCGTGAAGGTGCCGAGCGCATCAACCGTCAGAGCCGCGAGCGCGGCAAGTAGGAGCACACATGTCCCTCGCAGCACTGAATACCGGTGGCACTCCCCTCGCCCTCGTGGCGCAGATCAAGAACGGCACTGGTGAGACAATCACCGTTGCCGCCGCTGCTACGCCGCAGGCCATCCTCTCGTCGACGCTCTACACCGTCGCCAAGAACAACGCTGGCGGCGCTCTTTCGTTCGTCGGTTCGACTGGCGTCGTCACTGTCGCCCAGCCCGCCGGCATCGGCGACTATGAGGTCTTCGCCATCGTCGGCGACGGCATCGCGACCAACAGTGCCGTTGTCGACGTCGAGATCTGGGCCAGCGTCGGTGGCGCGGCCAAGGCGCAGATCGGCGTGGGCTCGCGCAAGACCGAGCTGTCCACGGCGTCGCGCATGGGTATGCCGGCCGCCTACGCCGTGTTCTCGCCGACCGCTGTCGGCGACACCGTCGAGGCTCGTGTGCGCGTCGGCACCAACGGTCACGCCCTGACCATCCGTGACTTCAGCCTGATTGTCCGCAAGATCGGCTGAACGTCGACGACAACGTGACACGCAACAGGCCCCCTTGTGGGGCCTGTTGTCTAGGAGGCTCATGAAGATCCGCACACCCGTTATCGGTGACGCCGTCGTCGTCGTCATCTCCGACACCTACGCTTGCCCCGGATTCGTGCGTCGCCATCTCGGCGGTGGTCGCATCTCTGCGGACTACCTCGGAGGCATGAGCATCGCGACGCGCACAATGAACCACCGCTCTGTCGGCGAGTATCCCCACTGGCACTACCCCGACGTCGAGCCGACGCACACCACGGAAGTGGAGCGGTGACCCGGCGCAAGGGGAAACTGCGGGCCGACGTCGAGCACGTCATGGTATGCAGCGACGTCCATGTCCCCTTTCATGACCCGTTTGCGTGGGCGGCGTTCATCAAGCGTCTCGAGGACTGCAAGCCTGACCGGCTTGTCATCAATGGCGATTTCGCAGACTTCGCGGCGGTGTCGTTGCACGACGACGGAGAGCCACGGCAAGCGTTCCTCGCCGAGCTTGAGCAGGTGCGTGACGAGTTGTCGCGACTGCGCAAGATCATGGGCAAGAAGCCGATCCACTACGTCGAGGGCAACCATGAGGACCGCTACAGGCGCTTCGTCGCGAAGACAGCGCCGGCACTCGCAGGAATGGAGACGTGGGCCTCCGCGCTTCGTCTCGTCGACCACGCCATCACGTCGACGCCATACGGTGAGGTTCACAAGATCGGGCACCTCGGCTTCACCCATGGCGTGTTCGCTGGCGATGCCTACTGCAAGTCGCACCTGCTGAGATACGGCACGAACCTGGTGATCGGGCACTGTCACCGCGCACAGCTCTACACGATGCCCGTCGCTGGGCCTGAGGGCTCGCAGCATGTGCGTGGTGCCTTTGGCTTGCCGTGCCTCGCTCCCGTCGACAAATGCTCGTACATCAAGGGGCCGACAGGATGGACGCAAGGACATGGCGAGTTTTGGATCGAGCGCAAGTCTGGCCGATTCACCGCCGACATCGTCGTCTACACCGAACAACGCTTCTGGCGGGATGGCTCATGCTACGACGGGAGGGCGTGACCATGGACATGTTGGAGTTGATCATCCTTCTCGTCGAGTGTGTCGTCGTCGGCTTCGGCATGGCTGTAGGTGATTGGATCGTGAAGGTCATTGCCGTCCGTTTGCTCAATAGCGAGCAGGCGTCGCTACATGACGTCGACGATTCTGAAACCGACGAGGAGGAGGACGACAAGCGCAAGAAACGCCGCACCAGAAAGCCACCGGGCAAACCGAGTGGCGGCGTTGGTGGGGGTTCCGGTTCCCCCGTCGCGGTGATACCGTGACCGACATGTCACGTCGTCCAGTGTACGCCAGTATCAGCGGAGGTGGCCCCGCTATCACCTACCTCGCCGGTGCTGCTGCTGCCGTCGACGCACACGCAAAAGTCCTCGGCTGGAGCGGCGCATCGGCGGGCTCCATCGTCGCGACGTGCAAGGCATTTGGTCTGCCCGACGAGGTCATTGTCGCAATGCTCGTCGACGTGCTGGAGAGTGGGCAGACTCTCGCGCTGTCGCCGGCCAGCGTCCCTCGTGGGGGCTTGTTTTCACTCGACGTGATCGGCGACCTCATTGACATGCACATCGGCAAGGGCGCACGACTTGGAGACGCAACCAGCGGGCTTGTGGTGTGCGTGACTGACCTCGACAGAGCGAGGCCCGTATACCTGTCGAAGCACAGCACACCGCGCATTGTGGTGCGCGAGGCGGTCATCGCTTCATCGTCTTTCATGTGCGGCGTGGTCCCTGCGGCGGTCATCCCTTCAATCGGGACGGAGTTGTCTCCCGATGTGCGCCTGTATGGCGACGGCGGGCTTTGCGACAACACCGTGGACAACGTGTGGGACCACAAGCCAGAGCCTCGTGTGTCCGTGCGTCTCGGCGAGGCACCGATGGACCCGGCCAACCGCATCCGTCCAGGTGACGTCCCTGCGATTCTCTCTGCGATCCCCCGTGCTCTGCTGTGGGCTCCCTCGCAACGCAAGTCGAGACGCACTGACGGGCTGGACGTCGACGTGGACGCCGTTAACGATTGGGCATTCAAGAAAAACAAGCAGCGCGTCGAGCGCGAGTGGTCGACCGGCTACGACACCGTCCGTCTCTGCGGCGCGTGGTTTCGAGGTGTGGCGTGATTGAGCAGATTGCCATTGGTGCTCTCTCGGCGGCGACAGGTGGCGCAGCGGCGTGGGCGGCGCTACAGGCTCGCGTGAGACGGCTCGAGGAAATCACGGCCGACCTGAAAAGCGACAAGGCCAGCAAGGAGGCGCTGGCGATGGTGGCGTCCTCCGTCGAGAAGATGCAGGCCGAGATGGACCGCCGATTCGACCGACTTGAGGCGCTGCTTTTGAACGGAGGACACAGTGGAACTCGCTAACTACGTCGCCGCAGAGTGGCAGGCCATGCTTGCAGGTGGCGGCGTCTATGCCGTGCTCCGTGAGGTCGCCGGCTTCGCGCTTCGCTTGTACGCCGCTCGCCTTCGCAGCGACGACGACCCCAAGAATGACGCCGTGGCAGACATCGTCGACGACGCCGCAAAGCGAATCGAGGAACGCCAGTGAGGCGCTACGTTGCCCACTACGTCGACGGCCGCACCCGCTACCTGTGGGCCATGTCCCCTGAGCAGGCCGCGCAGCAGGCTCGATTCTACGGCGAGCCCGACGTCGTCATGGCGGTGAGCGGATAATGCACGGCTGGCCCCTCCCGTCTCGCGTGATGTGGCAAGGCGACCGCCGCTGGGGCGCGTCTCCCTACGGTCACGGCGGCAAGACCGTCGCGCAGTGGGGATGCACGGCGACCAGTCTGGCTGAAGCACAGCGGGCATCGGGTGCCCGCGCTGGCGCAACGCCTCAGACGGTCTGTGAACGCGCCGTGATGGCGGTCCCGCCCGTATGGGCACCCGGCTCGTCGCTGGCCGTCCTGCCACGTTTGGCGCGGTCTGCGGGGTTCTCTTGCCCCGATCCTGAGTCAGCCTGGACGGTGGCGAAAGGGGCCATGTCGGCGCGGCAGATCTCGGTGGCCATCTGCGACGCAATCGACCGTCACGGAATCCAACCACGGAACGGGTTCGCGTGGTTGCATGTGGACTACACCGGCGATGACGTAGGCGAGCATTGGATCATGGCGCTCGCCTACGATGACGACGTCATCTATGCGACCGACAGCGCACCAGCGAAGGTCATCCAAATCGACCGGCGCACCCTACAGGCTGAGGTCATGTGGGGCGCGTCACCGAGGCGCTATCGCGTGGTCAGAGGGTATCCTCTCGTC
>Ga0315909_10005309_pt1 | contig 14871 bp, 16 predicted proteins | sample LakEriMetagenome_11_FD_203527 | JGI IMG/M metagenome (GOLD analysis project Ga0315909, IMG submission 203527) | Freshwater fungal communities from buoy surface, Lake Erie, Ohio, United States - Buoy 2 MA125 | ecosystem: Environmental > Aquatic > Freshwater > Lake | place: USA: Lake Erie, Ohio...
TCAACCATCTCAGCGACATCGTCAAAATTATGTGTGCCTCCACTGTATTCTAAAGCAGCCTCCACATGGTGGCGCAGTCTTTCCAGTTGTTCTTGGTCACTCATCGCTTACCAGCTGGCACAGCATCTAGTCTCATTGTGCCAATGCGCCAGTCAGCCAATGTATTGCCAGTCACCCTCATATTGACTTGCCGGCCAGAAAACCTCACTGAAGTTGGGTTTGCTGCCGTGTATGGGCCAAATGTGGACTCAGTGCTTGTTGGGTAAAGACGGGTTTTAAAAGAAACCACTGCCTCACCAAGTGTCTGCTCATCTGGCACAACTTGACGCACAGACATGATGTTGTCGCCATTGCCAATCTGTATCGGGCCAGACTCGGCAAACAGTGTTGCACCATCGTAGTCAAAACCGACCTCATGCTCGTTGACTTCGCCAGCCGCATCGACCATCAGTGGCAGCGTGAAAACTCCAGCGTCAGTGCCTGATAACCGCGCCAATGTCCCAATGTTCCAGTGATTTTCGCGGTAGTTAAAGGTCACATACGAATCATTCTCAATGCCTGCACTGCTGGGGTAAAACCACCAAATCTCACCAAACTTGGAGTTGTGGACCGCATGGACTTTTGATCTCTGGTCCAAATTTATATTGCTAAAAACAAAGTCTGAGACATCGCAGGGTAAAGGCTTGGCATAGCCGTCATAAATCCAAAAGCCTGACTTGCTCATCCAAATGGCTGCCGTATCAATGGCAGCCACCGCTTGGGCAGAAATCAAACCGCAGCCAGAGCCAGCCTTCTCAAAGCCATAGACAAATGGAGCGCCAACATACTGGGCCGTGTGGACATCCACATCTGTAAACAGTAAGTTGACACCCTTGACCCGCTTGCCAGCCATCAGACTGCCAGCGGTTGTCAGCTCATAATCGCCTGCTTGGTTGTCGCCTGCTGGTGTCCAAAGGGTATTGTTCTCTTGATCGCACCACTGGACTTTCCGGGGGTTTCCACCAGCGCCAAGGGCAAACAGGAATCGCTCGGCAGTCACCAAGATGGCCTTGTTGCTGGTCGGTGCGTTGGTAATGGCAGCCGCCAAAGTGGGTGTGGTAAAGCCTAATTGCCACTCGTAAATCTTGCCATCGTAGTCTGAACACCCGACCAAGTATTCGCCCCAAGTGTCCAGGCTCCAAGTGGTGGCTATGTTTGCCGATCCCGTGTCTGGCCGTGGCACACCATAGGCAAAACTTCCATAAAGGTTTTTGCCATATCCAGTGGTGCTTGTTGCATCAACAAAACCAGGTGTAAATCCAGTGGGTGTGATGTCTTTTAAAACACCCAGCACATCCATTGCAAAGAGCTTGGAGTGAGTGCCGAGGCCAATGTAAGAATTGGAGCTGTTATCGCGCCAGGTAATGATCGCCCTGCAAGCACCCGTCACAGTTGATGCAGACTTTGCCCTCCAGCCATTGACAGGCCGGAGTGTGTTTTCGTACCAGCGCACAAGGTTGGCATCGTTCCACCGGCCAGCAGACTGATACTCAGTGCCATTTCGGTAAACACCTGGAGGTAATTTGATGGGTATGTACATGGCTAAATTGTAGGTAGATTTGAGACAAAAGACACAGTGGCAATGGCTGATGGCACTGCTGGCCGTGTCGGAGTAGAACTAGCAGCAAAATGCTCTAGGGTCACACCTACATCGCCAACCTTATAAACAATTTCAACATAGTCGCCTGCATCCAATTCAATAAAAAAGTTCAAGGCCGCAATCATGTGGCTCGGATCACCCGTGCTTTTTCTTGCAGGGGGGTGATACCGGCTGTTTGAGTTGTCTACGTTTGTGCCATTCTTGCGAAACCAGATGTCCACATCATGGCTGTCGTTGGTGGTGTTTTTCAGTTGAATCGAAAACTGGATGTTAAAGACACCAGAGTCTGCGACATTGAGTCTTGAGCTGCTTGACAGCGTGACCCCGTTGGAGATGTCTGTCGTGTTAAATGTGACAACAGTGGCAGCAGTGGTGCTTGCCGCCGCCTGGTCAGTCGAATCGTGAAAAGCCCCATGGGGGATGTTCAAAAACTTGCCGCCCCTTGGACCAAACAAAGCTCCCAAAACGCTAATCAGTTTTCTAAAGTACCCGTTCAGCGCACCATTGTTTTCAGCAAAGTAGCGCTTCTCATAAGCCTCTGGCGCAAAGCCAAGGCTTGGGATTGATGGGACTTCGAGTTGTTGCTTGACATTGGCCATGGCTAATTATGTCAGGACAGACAGTGCATGGTTGATGTGTTTGATCCGATCATCTAGGCCAATAAAGCCGCCATTGATCTTTTTGGTTAAAGTCCGGTAGTCTTGGCTATCCGCATACTGGTTGAGCTTGTGGGTGTCCCAAAACCATCCGGCAGTGAGAGCTGCATACTGGGGCGTGGCCACCAGGTCAGGGTTTGCCCAGAAGTCAACACCCAAGGCCTTGCCAGCGTGGAAATACGAGCTAGAGCCTGTCAATTGGATGCAACCCCTGCCGCGGAAACGATACCCATCCCCAGAGGCCTCATCTCGGTTGCCCATCCGATTTGCGTAAACAGTATTGGCAATGAGCTTTGGATTTCGCTGGCAGGCTTGGGCCTTTTCAGCATCAAAGCGCTTGGGCCATGTCTTCATTAGTCCGGCAGCAGAATATGACAGACCCTCTTGAAGCATTTTGAAGTTGCCGCACTCATGGCCACACTGGCCAATAAAGGCAGCCTGGCGCAGGGGCGTGGAAATGTCAAAGCGCTGGAAAGTCTCATTAAGCGCATCGACCCACTCTGGGCCAATGTGCAGTTGCTGGAGCTGCTGACTATTGACCATTGACGATTCTCCTTACTTCTTCGTAGGCGCTGACGCAGGCGTTGAGCTTGGTAATGGCTTTGTCTCCTTCGGCTGCGAGGTCGATAAGAGTTGCAATAGTCTGTCGCTCAAGTTCGCTTTCATCGGGCTGGCTGGGTTGTGGATTTCCAGTGGCAATGGTGGCACTTGGACTGACTTGTGGACAACTTGGGGCTGGGAGGCGCAGCCGGCCAGTCCTAGCAAGCTCATGCATAGCAGACTGCTTTTTCTTGACATCATCTTGGGCCTTTCTGAGTTTCGTTTCCTGGTCAATCAATTTAGTGCCAAGCTCTGCCTCTTTGGCTCTGGCTTCATCATTCTTTTGGGCAATGGCAATCTTCATGTCATTGTCCCTGTCTTCCCAGCCAAAGTGATAACCACCTCGGTAAGAGCCGAACAAGGCAATGCCGATTGCCAGGGCGATATAGGGTAATGGGATGCCAAACATTATTCTGACTCCTGTCTTGCCTGTGCCAATTGCTCGCGCTCATGGTCATCCTCAAGATGGTCCGGTGGCGTGTCTGGTGGTGGCCCAGGGGTCCAAGACTCATCAAGCTCTGGGTTGGTCCAAGTTGGCATTGCCCCAAATGGCTGTGATGGGATGCCATTGGTCTTTGCGTTAAAGCCGTGATTGTTGCTGTATCCATATTGGCCTTGCATGGGCTGGCACATAGGTTGGCCCATGGGTGGTGGCTGCTGCCTAGAAGTCATTGCCCGTTTACCAATAACACCGCCAATGCCGCCAACAATCAATAGAACAATGTCGTTCAGGATCTTTGTGTAAGCCTGGTCAATGGGGGCCATTGATTTGATTGGCTGGGTGACAAAGGTCACTGAGTACAAAAGAGCAATGACGATAAAGAAAAGAATCAGGGTGACAGCAAGCACCACAATGCTCCAGACCCTGACCTCGATCTCTTCAGTTGTTAGGTTTAACTTCGTCAACTTTTTTCTCCAAGATGGGTGCTACCAAGTATTCTGGGCAAGTCTGAGTAAACATACAGCGAGGCTTCTGACACTCAGTCGCATGAAAATTGTCAGGGTTCTGGCACTTATAGCGATATTTCTCTTCGCAGCCAGTCAGCAGTAACAGAAGCAATAGATATCTCATTTGCCTAATCCTATTCTACCCAGCAGTAAATTAACGATTCGGTCCGACAAGTCATCCGGCAAAAATTTGAGCAGCCCAAGAAACCATAAAGCCACACACCCGTAAACGAATATCTTGAGGCATAGGTCAAAGGTCTTTTGATACTCATTCACCGACCACACCTTCTTGTTGTCTCGCAGAATGTCATCAATTCATTCACGCCAATAAACACCAAGAACAAAACAAATGCGCAGCCGCCAATGATCATGGCCAGCTCGTTCATCTCTTGTTCTTTTTCTTTGGCTTTCTTATCTGCGGCTTTCAATGCGCTCAATTCTTTGGCATCTGCCAAGTCCATCTCTGCTTGACGAGCCTTAATCTTGTTCCAAACGTCAATCTTTCCTGTCTGCATAAACAGCATCTTGAGTTCTTCTTCAAACGCTCTAGCTTGTTCTAAGGCCATCTCAATCTGCAAAGCCGTACCCATGTTCGAGCCTTTGCCAGACTGTTTAGCCTGAAGCATAGCTTTGGTAGCTACAGACTTGGCATCGAAAAGTTTGCCAATCATTGGCGCGAGTGAGCCTAAGTCTTGGGCAACACCTGCTGCCTTCTTGACCATGCTGATGGCGCTTTGTATCCCCGCCAAGGCTGTGATTGGATCGATCATTTCTTTTCTACCTTTTTCCACTCAAGGCAAACAACCCTCCTATTGTAAACATCACCGGTCCATGACCACCTGATGCATCTATATTCGGCAACGGCTGCTAGTAAGACCAGAGCATAAATCATGGCCAAAACAAAATGATGACAAAAAACGACCAAACAATGGTCAGGACAAGCAAGGCCGCAGCAATGATTGCTACGGCCCAGTCTTTCATAGCCCGAAAATCTTCTTGACGAATTCGGCAGCCACACCTGGGCCAAATAACACGGCCACGATCACAGCATAGAGAAGATATTCAATCTTTGTCATGCGCTTGTCGCCATCGCGCAGTGACTTGTCGATGTTGTTGTATCTCTCTAAGCAGATCGCTTCATGCACGGCAAGCCTTTTGTCAGTGTCTGCATCCATGATTCATCTTATGGCGCGTCAGGCCATGTGATGGTCCAAGGAAACCCAGACTGGGCAGTCACATCTCTGAGTGCTTGACGATAAGTCGCCCAGGCTGCATCCAGTGTTGTTGCAGTCTCAGCAGCTTTAATGACTCGCCAATCAGATTCAGCCAATTTGCTGTCACGCGTGGAGCGCACAGACTTGGCTTGGTCTGTATCTTTGGCGGCCTTATATTCCGCTTCATTCTCGGCAGCAGTCTTGGCTGGCTCTGTTTCGGTGGCGGGTGTATCTGTAAAGACAGGGCCGAGGATATATTTGGTGTACCACTTACCATCTACTTGCTCGACACCAGAGGCTTGAGAGTATTGGTAAACAGTACCACCAGTAGCTTGTGCGCCTTCAAAGACTACATCAGCACCCAAAGCCGTTAAGACTTCAGTTGTTGTTATGTCCCATGATGGGCCACCATTGGCTTGTTGATATGCACGAAATTCACTTTCGTACATGACTTGTCCAGTTGATTGAATTCGTACTTGCATTTTAATTACCTCAAGCAATTGCTAAAAAGATGAATGTGCCACCACTTGCATTGATGGCAGATGGCGCAGTTGAACTAATCTCAAACCCTGCGCTATAGGTGTCAATGTAGTCGGTAGATGTTACTTCAGCGGCTGTGCTGTTCAAGAGTAAGTAAGGGTCATTACCAGACACAATGCCTCGTGCTGAGTCCCATACATACCAATCACCAGTTGAGTCTGTACGTTTGATAAGAACAAACCTTGCCCCTGCTGTAAATCCACAATCAACTTGTTTTGTAGTTGCTGTGCCTGTATAAGTTCCAACTTTTGAAACACCTGCACAAGTGGCAAATAAGAAGGCTACAAAAGTTCTTCCAGATGTAGAGCCTAATGGAGTAATGGTTGTAGCTGTTGATTGTCCACCCCAATTTGCACCGTATGAATAAGTTGTAGCAGCAGCATCAGAATTTAAACGAGCCAAGTCTGAACCTGTCGATGTTTCATTAAAAAACACTCGCATTTCTTGTGCGCCACTTCTCCATTTAAGAATTATTAGCTGAGGAACAACATTTAAATTATGGTTTACAGCAAAAGTTGAACCTGTTGATGTCCAACAAACCTCATCAAAGAAGTTAGGCGCACGACTAAATGTCCAGTTTGCGTATGTGTAACCAGAACGATTGATGCGGTCTGTACCACTATCTGCGCCAAGAACATAAGCAGTATTGTTCATGGCAGTAACAGAATCAGAGCTTGTGGATTCTGAAGCCGTTCCAGTTGTTTCTAAATAAGCAGCAAATCCTCTTAACCTATCCCAAACACCAGAAGATAATCCTGCTGTGTTTCTTACCATTGAAATAAGAAGGTCTGTTTTAATGCTATTACTTACTGTTGAAGTTGCACCAGTACCACTTCTAGCAATAGGACTAAACACACTAGTCCCACTCGTAGGCACTTTCATTGGGCCTCTACGAATGGCTATGTAGATGTAAACTGCGCCATTATCATTTAAGTTTCCTGATGCACTGCCGATTGTGAATCCTGTCGCTGTTGGAGCAACACGTTGGGAAGAAACTTCTGCGTCAGATATATTTGGAAACAAAACATTGTCATTGCTACCAACGGGCATACCACGCATGTTGTCAATGATGTTCCAATTGAGAGTGCCAGATGCGCCACCATCAGAATTTTTAATTAAGACCCATTGTGGTTCGTACCCAAGAGTAACTGTTTGTGTTCCACCATTACCTGTATAAGACCCACACGAAACCACATTGTCTGTACCAGTTAGGCCAAAGCCTCCTGCGTTGTGGGCGAATAGGTAGGCAACATATGTGCCACCAGAAGCGTTAACAGTTGCATCAGTTCCAAGACTAAAAACTGTGCTTGTAGGGGTTGTGCTGTTCCATCTTGTTGCACCAGTAGCTTTAGCGGCTGTAGTATTTAAAACAAGATATTCTGTGTTTGCTAATGAACGATGGTAAACCTGCCAATCACCAGTTGAGTCTGTGCGCTTGACCATAATGCAAGCTGGCACTGAACCAAGATTATGGGCAATGGTTGTGTTTGAACCTGTGCCTGTATAAGTCACAACATCAAAGAACTTTGGTTGCTTGCGGAATGTCCATGAGGCAATTGATTTACCACTACCATTTGTTGGGCCATTTGCGCCAGCACGAAATCCATTAGTATAAAAAGCGGTAACTCCTGAGTCTACATTTTCAGCACCAGTTGTATTTGTATACAACTCTTTTCCTCGACCACCGCTTAAACCTCGAACAGTATCAGTAACAACATTGTCACCAACAGAACTTCGAGCCTTTTGCCAAACCATCCCACCTTTAGTAGATAAGTCAATGCCGTTAATAATGTCTTGAGTTGATGGGTCATTACCTGTGTAAAGCCATGTGCTAAACACTTCCTCAATGTAGTTAGGCACAACAGGAACACCACCACCAAAGGCATCGTAACTAGCCGCACCAGAAGTTGCTTGTAATGGCATGGTTTAAGCCTTAAATTGTGTGTTGCTTGCCAAGACTGTGAAAGTCGCACTACCTGTCTTGATAATCAAATAACGATAGCTATCAATACCACTAGCATTACCCGCAGTAGGCGCACCACCTAGCCACCTAGTAGTGACTCCAGATGTAGTGCCATCCACTTGAACCACGTTGTTGTAGTAAGCGGTAGAGCCTTGAGTAACCAAGAAAGCCACAGTCATTGATTGACCTGTACTCATCAAAGTATCTAGTGAAGTACCACTAGAGCCTCTGAAGTTAACAGTCCAGTTAGCACTTGCGTTACTTGTGTAATACAGAACAGACTGAGTCGTAATGTCGTAAGCAATCGTGCCTGTAGCCGCAGTTGCCGATACTGTTGCTACCTCTGCTGCATCGTTTAGAACAATGGCTTGAGCAGATGTCGAACCTGAGAATGTCTGAGTAGCTGTGAAAGTTGTTGCTGTGCCGGGGGCTACGTAGTCAGTACCCGCAGTCGCATTAGCCAGTGCACCACCCGAGTTGGCTTTAAGAATTGCCGTGCCAGAGGGTGGTGCTAAGTAGTCTGTCCCCGCAGTCGCAGCTGAAATGGCTGTGCCATTTCCTTTAAGAACACCAGTAACTGATGTTGATAAAGTAATAGCTGGCGTGGAAGTCGCAGTCGCTACAGTCCCTGCAAAACCATTGGCAGAAACAACGCTTGTGCTTGTAACTGAGCCAGACCCTGGGCCTGTGAATGCAATTTCAATAGACCCAGCGCCTGGCGTTATGGTCACACCAGACCCAGCAGTCAAAGATGCCTTGGTCAAAGTGTTGCCGGTGCTGTTACCAATCAGCAGCTGTCCATCGGTGTAGCTTGTCTGGCCAGTGCCGCCATTGGCCACTGCCAGTGTCCCAGTAACTCCAGTGGCTAAAGGCACTCCTGTGGCCGATCCTGTGCCGCCATTTGCTATTGGCAACAAGCCAGTCACACCAGTGGTCAAAGGCAAACCCGTTGCATTGGTCAACACGACCGCAGATGGTGTTCCCAGTGCTGGTGTCACCAAAGTGGGTGAATTGGTAAATACCAAATTGCCAGTTCCTGTTTCATCAGTAACAGCAGAAGCCAAATTAGCAGATGATGGAGTCGCCAAGAAAGTGGCTATACCAGCTCCTAATCCACTGACACCAGTGGATATTGGCAGCCCTGTCGCATTGGTCAATGTTGCTGATGTTGGAGTGCCAAGAGCTGGTGTGACAAGTGTTGGCGAATTTGACAACACGTTGTTGCCTGTGCCTGTGCTTGTACCAACACCCGTGCCGCCCTTTGTCACTTTTAACAGTGGGCCAGCATCAAACAATGCATCAATTAAATCGAGGTCAGCATTGACCTTAGTACCCCAAGTGTTTGAGCTTGCGCCAACTTCTGGCTTGGTCAGCAATAGATTTGTGGTGGTGGTATCTGCCATTTTTAGTCCTTAACCAAATGTTTTTGCGCGGGTCAACAAATTGCCGCCAGAAGTTGAGCCTCGATCATCGGCCACTTGCAAGTCGTTTAATGCGCGCTCATAAAGAGTCGCCCACACTTGAATTCTCGCATCATCTTGCAGGTATGGCGCGGCCTGTAATAGCGCTCCATAAAGATATATATCAGGGCTTGATGTCAAAATAAAATTGGTTGCAACACTTGCAGACAGTTTATTTAAATTTGCAAAGTAGACAATTTCAGCCGTATAACTTGCATCAGGCGTTGGCACAAAACGAAATTGAGTGCCAACCACACCAAAAAACTTTGGCCTGCCGCTGGCCGTAAATTTTGTTGATTCCTCATCCAAGGCATCCATTGTCATAAAAGACAAAGGGGTGATTGGGTTTGTGCTGGTCAATTTAAATGCTTTGACTTCTAAAAAGTCAGCAGGCGTTGACTCAAACTCTCCATCCACTGTCAAATTTGACCTGGTCAGCATCTGCCTGGTGCGCAGTGTTCTTTCAATTTGTGCCTCGGCCAGAGAGATAAAGTCAGGGATGGCCGTGGTCAGGTCCGACCGATTAAGCCAGTCACCAATGGATGTCTTCAGCTCTGTATAGGTTGTCAGTGCCATTATTGGGCCTCTTTTTCCATCTCTTCTTTCACAATCCAAGTGTGTTCATGGCGAAATTCAAACGTGCCAATGTGACCAATTTCCTTTGAAACGTCATGGTCGATGTAGACTTTGTAGCCCAGCTCTTGAGCTTTCTTACAAAAGAACACATCTTCACCCATGTAGCCTCTGGTGGCCTGCCACGGCATATCAAACCATGGCTCGCTCATGCCTTCAAACACCTCGCGCTTGATCAGCATTATGCCAGTGCCAATGCTTCCCACCTCTTCCAATCCAGTGGATTCTGGCATGGTGTAGACCGCTTGGCGCTTGCCTTCAGCGTCATAGTTCTGGGCAGTTGGGCCAGTGGGCATTCTTCTGCGTGCGCAGTTGGCGGCCACGATCTCTTTGTCGTGCTTTAAGAGCCGCTGGACCATGTCCTGTGGGAATGTCATGTCTGAGTCAATGAAAAGAATATGGGTGCAGCCCTCTCTCATGGCATCCAAGCAAAGGTCAGCCCTTTGGTTTTGGATGATCGTGCCTTGCATCAATTTCAGACTGATTGCATCTGTGGTGTTGAGTGTGTGATAAGCCACCATATTGACCATGCAATATGTGTAATTTGTGTGGACCTGATCACGGGCAGGGGTGCATACAGCAATGTAGTTCATACTTTCCCAGGTCTTGTTCTAAAAAATTGATTGTCGGAGTCGTTGAGCCAGCGCTTCATGTATTCCTGGTCATCAATCTTGCCCTCGGCCTTCATCTTGTAATAAAGGGATTCGGGGATGGATGCCACCAAGTGCCACTCACCAGTCCAGTTGGCTTTCTCATCCACAGCGTTGTAGATGGCCTTATTTGCCTCAATGACATCGGTCACATCTTGCTGGGTCTGGATGGTGACTTCATCGGTGTCGGTGTTGTAGTGCCAGGTGCGTGTGATGCCTTGCTGGGCGTTTACATCAAATAATTTTTTTTCAATCATTTTAAAAAAGGGCCAAGTTTCCCTGGCCCTTTCCATTTACCTTCCGATTAGGAAGTAATCAGGTCTGCTGCCAAACCATGAGCCAACTCAGAAGTGATCTTGTGACCCCATTCGCAAATCAAAAGTCTCTTTTCGGCATCGCCCGTCTTCGCCAATTCGACTTGCTGGTAAGGGCGCAGCACTGTCATCTTGGCGTAGTCAGGATCGATCACCCATGCATCACGCTCACGCTGGAAGCGGTTTGCAATCACTTGCACATTGCCGAAATCACTGCATCAATGTTAAATGAGACTCGCTACCTTCTCATCCCTCTTTCGAGGCTACCAGTTACCTGGTAGATCAGACTATCTCTTCACCCTCATTATGAGGGGCTGGGCACTTCGGACCGCTTGGTCCTACGAGGCTCCCGCCTCTAGTCGTTACACCTTCTGATTTCTCAGCTTGGCTCGGTATTGTCCTTTGTCCGGCTTGACAGTTAGGAGGTTCACCGAATTCACCCAGTTACAAATAAGCATTACTGCTTATCGACGCCATTAGTTAACGTAGATATCGACAGCGCCCACGAGGGTTGCTGGCTTTGCGCCTCCATCAATGTTGAAACGGCTGGAAGCGATACCAGAGAAACCTGACACGCGCTGTTTGTTAACAGGACCGCACATCAAAATCTTAGGTGTACCACCTTGTGACCACACTTTTTGAATCACATTTTTCAAAATGGTTTCAGTAAATGTGCGCACGTTGCCATCTGTACGGGCGCTGTTTGGCAGCGTTGTGTAAGATGGATCGACACCATTGGTCTGCTTGTCAGTGTTCGTTTTGATAAACGCACCCAAAGAAGCAGTCGCACGGGCAGTAGTAGAGTCACCAGCAACAGCGATAGCGCCATTGAGCATGGAGAACTCTTGATCGCGCTTTAATTCAGCGCCACGCTTTGCGATTTGGTAGGCCAATTCGCTGCGACGACCAGCCTTGTTTACCACTTCTTCAGTAGCTGACAAGATGATTGTCTTGCGTGAAATCTGTGCGTAGTTTTGCAAACGCACAGTAGCAGTTACCGCATCAAAAGATGTGATGTCGTCACCCTCAAGCTGTGCATTAGCGGCAGCAGCGGCAAGAGTATCAGTTTGGAACTCAAACAAGCTGTTTGACACGTTTTCACGGCCAATGTTGCTCATGTAAGGCGTTTCTTCGGGCGAAATGTTTGTGATCACATTGCTCAAATCTTCCCGAATACCCTTTGCAGAGTAAGTCAGGAATGTGTTACTTACGATAGCCATAATTTCCTCATTTCAATAAAAGTTCAATTGCAGAAGCCGCATCATCGATGCGACCGGATTTTGCAAGACGCTGCTTTGCTCGCACACTCTCAGTTGTTGTCGAAACCCGACCAGCTGCACCAGGCTTGGCTGTTCGTGGGCCATTGTTCACCACAGGCTTAATGCCTTGGCGCTTACTTACCATCTGGTCAAACAGTGCTGCTTTGCGCAACAGTAAAACCAGTCGGTGGTCGTAAACGCTCTTCAAGTCTTCATCGGTAAAGCCTGCCGCCTTTGCAGACTCAATCACCAGCGCCTTCTCGGCCTTTGCCTTCTTGGGGTCTTTCCAATCGGGCAAGGCTGCCAATAGAGCTTCTTGCTGGCTGGCAAGTTGGGCTTCCATGGCGCGCTGCTGTTCATACTGGGACACTTGAGCAAGTCGCTGCTGTTCGGACTGAATAGCACCAAGTTTCTCTTGTCTCTCCCGCATGACTTCCTTTTGCCTCACCCACTCGATTGGGTCTTCGTGATAAAGACGTTCCAAATCGACTTGAGGCTCTGAAGACTGAAGTTGGGCTTGCAATGCTCCCAACAATTGAGCGTATTGCTCACGCTCGGCTCGGACTGCATGGGTCTCTTGCTCGACTTGCTTTCGCACTTCGGCAATTTGCTGCGTTTTCCGAGTGTAGTCCTGAGTCCTGGAGTAGCCCTTCTGGAGTTCGTCTAGCGTGACAGAAACTTCCTTGCCGTCAACTTTGACAGTGAAAGTCTGTGGCTGTTCGCCCTCTTCGGTCTCTTCCTCTTCCCCTGACTGTTCCTCTGAGGTCTCTTCGTCTGGCGCGTCTTCCACACCAGAGTCATCCTCCTCAGAAGCCGCTGCCTCGGTGTCCTCTTCGGACTCTTCGGCTGGCTGCGTCTCGTCAACTTCTGCTTGTCCCTGTTCGGGGGCTAACATTGCCGAGATAGCACTGGCCGCATCGGCCATATTCATTGCTGTTGTTTCTGCCATAGTAATTTCTTAAATTAGGTTTTTCTGTGATTTGCTGATAGCGTTCTGTGCAATTTTCCCGTTGTCCATGATCTTGATCAACTCTTGCCGCAGGCCGTCAATGGCCTGCAACATACACCACGCTGTCTCGCGCTTCACAGACTCTTCGGGTTTCGATGATCGAAATGCCCAAAGTTGGTCGTTTTCCAATTTTGCAATCGCAGTGTTGAGGGTTTCATCCTCTAGCAGCTGCTTGGCCTTTCGGCCCTTATTTACCTGGTCTTCGTTTGTCACTTACTGTGCCATTCCTTGAAAGGTTGATGGGGGCATCATCTCAGGCGCTGGTGGCTGCGGCTGGGACACAAACTGTGCCGCCTGCTGCTGGGCCAACAATGCCTGCTGACGCATTGCTTCACGATCAATATTCTGGGCCGCATCAATTTCGGCTGTACTGATCTGTGATTTGTACTTTAACTCAATTTCATACTTTTTGAGATACAAATCTTGGGCCATCTTGTCGCGGGTCAGATCGTCATCCATCATCATCTGCTGGCGCTTTAGCTCCAGCTCTGCCGCTTTCTTCTGGATGTCTGCCTTGATACTTTCAGCCTGCACTTGGGCCAGCACCTCTTCGGGGCTTGGCTTTTGCTGTGGTGGTGGTGGCACATAGTCGGCAGGGATATCTTGGAAAAAGCTGGTCGAGTCTTTAAACCCAGATAACTCTACGATTTTGCGCAGGGTATTGCTGAACTGCTGGGGCGTGACCAAGGGATTGGTCGGGCCAAGTTGTTGCAAGATTTGCTCTTGCTTGGCCATGATCATCATCAGCGCTTGCAGTTTCTCATTGGTGTCGCCATTGCCAAGGGCAATGTTGATGTTCGCATCCATGCTGGTGTCCCAGAACCTTGGATCGATCTGCACCCACTCGTTGCGCATCCGCACCATTCGGGCTTTGTCCTGGTGCGTTGTGGCCAAGAACAAAATGCCTTTGAATAGCTTTTTCATGCCTTCAGCCAAAATTCGGGCTGTCAGCTCAATGCGGCCTTGGCTGGCATTGATCGTTGCGTTGACCGCGGCCTTTGTGCTTGACTGCAATGCATCAGCATTTAGACCCATAGCCGCCTTGCTCATGCCAGTGCGATCTTCCTTGATCTGGTCCATGTATTCCATCATCGGAAATGCAGCCTGACCCACAAATGGCGTGGTCAATGGCTGGACCATGCCAGGCGCGCGCATTCTGATAATTGCACCCGTTTCGTTGTTTAAGACATCGTCAATGTTGACTTGGCCTTCGACCACCGCAGTGCGCGGGTGGATCGACTGGGCCAGACTGTCCAATGTGTTGCGCAGGATTTCCGACTTGATCTCTTGCAAGTCGCGGGTAATGTCAAAAATCGACATAGCCTCAAGTGGGCTTGTGTGTGGCTCTGGATCGCAGGGAAAATCAGCAAATGGAATGTAGCTGGCAGGCAGATTACGCACCACCTTATAGCCGCCACCCATGCAGCAGACCTTGCGCAGCTCTGCAATGCCGTCACCATCAAAGTCAACGCGGGAATAAGCCTCGATGTACAGCACTCTGCGCATCATCGGGTTGGCAGCGTCATTTGTGCCAAATGTCGTGGACAGTGGCTGGCGCGCCAAATACTCGTCATTACTGTCCAAGTCGGTCGTTGACAAATTCTCTTCAATCTCATCCTGGTCATAACCCATGGCCAACAAATCAGCCATGGTGGCCATCTGTCTGTGGGCAATGATGGTCGCATCGTCAAACGATCTAGCGCGTCTGTCTAGTAGCAATTCTTCGGGTGGCACGGCCATGATCCTGATCCGGCCATCCTTTGTGATGCGCTTGATCTGCACATCATGGATCATGGGTGCAGGCATAACCATTGGCTGGCCAGTTGTTGGATCGACAGTCGTGAGCTGCGCTTCGTCAATTGCTGGGTCTGGGTAAGACGTAATGATCTTGACCTCACCACCAGGCTCTTGCATCAGCATTTCTAGCGTCTGGTCATCGAGGCCCGTATATTCCTCAATTCGGACCTTCTCTTCATCTTCCCACCA
>Ga0315909_10005316_pt1 | contig 14855 bp, 15 predicted proteins | sample LakEriMetagenome_11_FD_203527 | JGI IMG/M metagenome (GOLD analysis project Ga0315909, IMG submission 203527) | Freshwater fungal communities from buoy surface, Lake Erie, Ohio, United States - Buoy 2 MA125 | ecosystem: Environmental > Aquatic > Freshwater > Lake | place: USA: Lake Erie, Ohio...
CTTTTCTTTAAACTCATCACCTTCTTTTTTCTTTACAGGTGCTGCTGCAGGTTTTTCTACAACTTTTTCTCTTTCGATAATTTTAGTTGTACCACCACCAGCTGCTTGAGATTGTTGGTTAGAGTTTGTAATGTTGATTACAGGTGCAGGTGCTTGTTGTACGGGAGCAGGTTCATCGCCTCCTGTAATTTGGGTTACACCCCAAGTTCCTAAACCCATAACTGCTGTTGTAGCAACACCGATAATGGTCTTTTTTAATCCCGACCAAGTACCATCATTTGATTGTTCTAATTCTTCTGACATATTATTTAAATTTATAGTTTGTTAAAATCCGTAATACCTAATAACTTTCCTGCTGAATCAAATAATCCGATTCTATATGCGGAAGATGGTAAAGCGGTAGTATAAACTTTAAGTAAATTATCACCTGCATTAACCTCAGCAGTTTCTTTAGATATAACTCTATTTGCAATATCAAATATCTTTATAGTAACAATTCCTTTATTTTCTATTTTTACATTCATAGCCACTTCAGTCGTTACGAATGCAGATTGTAATTTTATACCAGATACACCATTTATTTGCAATTCACTTGTAGGAACTACTGGCATTGGAGCAATATCATCTTTAAAGCAACCTGTCATTCCCAAAGAAATAATCAATAAAAGTGCTAATTTTTTCATTTTAATTTAAAGTTAAGTTTGTTTTGTTGAGTTCTTTTTTATCAACATTTTCTAAAACCAAATATAAATATTTACTTTGTAGTGATTTAGTATAAATCCTTATTTTATTCTCCCCTAATTTACCTTTTATTTTTTCTTTACTAATTACTTGATTTGTTTGTTTATCTACTAATTTTAAGATGTATTCAGCTTCGGTATCCAATTTAAACATAATCTCATCACCATCTGAAACTGATGATTCGGATTGAGTAAAGATATCCACCAATGGTTTAGGTTGGGGTATTGGGTTTATTTCTTCTTTATAACAAGAAATCATAAAAACCATACAACAAAATAATATAATTTTACTCCATTTCATATCTTAAAATTGAAAGTTTGTTCCTATCATAAACATCAATGGGTTACTCTTTTTATATCCAACCGATTCACTCAATTTATCCCATGTTGTGTTATATCTGATATTAGTGTTTAATATAAATCTTTTAGTTATTTTCCAATCCAAAGATGTTCCATAATATAAGTCCAAATTAAAATCATCAAAATATCCTAAATCAGATTCAGTACCATCTTTAAATACTTTATAGATATCACTCATTCCAAATAATTGCGGTGATATATCTACTCTTTTTGTTTTTATTGTATAAGTGTACATCACCATACCTTTATAAGATAATTCAGATGATGCCGGCATTTGTGGATATATTAAATCTAAAAAGTTACCATTTGCATCAACTGTATATTTTCCTTCCCATTCACCTTGATATGAATCCCAAAAAGATTTTGATGCAATTAAACTATATCCAAACGTTCCCCATTTTTTAGTTCTGAATACATCTATAAATGATATGTTAATATCTTTTTGGAAATCAAAATCGGTAGAATAAAATGTTTGTAATGTGGTTGTTCTCTTTTCGGTATTTTTAGATAATCCATAACCCACACCATAGTATTTCCATATTGGGTTTATTGATGCTGCAAATGAATGTCCCCATTTACCATTTAATGAAGATTTATTATATCCTAAATTTAATGTTGTTGATACTTGTTTTCCAATTATACCGACAGATAAATTTGAAGATGAAAGTATATCTTTTGAAAAATCAATATATGATTCTAATATACCCAAACTATTCCAATCATCACTTTCGCCAAACAATTCTTTTGGTGATAATTGTAATGTATCCGGTGTGGATATTTGCGCAGTTGAAGCCAAACTGATACAAAGTAGAGATAATATGATTATTAGTTTTTTCATTATATCACTTTTACAATTATTTTATTAAGTGATGTATTAAGAGTTTCCACACTCTTTACAGAAATCAATCCTAATAGGTTTGTAACGGTTGTTTTTGGTTTAAATGTAACTTTATATCCTATATTCGAGATCGTTCCGCCAGAGGTACTTAAACTACCTATACTGATGAATGTACCATTATTCTTACCAAAGTTTGTAGAATTAGAATTACTGAATTGTACTGATGTAAAATCTAATACTGAATTATCAAAAAATACATCGAATTGAGTAGCCCCTATTTGATTTCCATTTGGATTTAGATTAATTGTTGCTACTACACTATCTCCAACTTTCTCCAACATTATATCCGCCTCTGCCTCTCCTACTGAATTAGATGAAACTGCCATTGATTTAATTTCAGATACTGCGCTATTTGCCGATGCTACAAATCCATTTGGTTGAGATGAGTGGGATAAATTCACATCTCCTTTCCAAGTTACGTCTAAACTATAAGAATTAAGTGTACCATTTGTAAAAGTAAATGGATATCTATATCGAGTAATTCCTGTATATGTGTTCCAATTTTGCTTTGTGATATTATCATAAGCAGATGAATTTACAATCTTCATAATATCACCCAATGCCGGTGGATTAGGCCATAAAGAGGTTGTACCCTGCAAATGTGTTAATAGTGCATAACAATCCCTCTCATCAAATATCCCATCATCATTTACATCAGCATTATGAAATTGAATACCCGATGTAAAATACTTACTCTCATCCCCCAATATTCCTTTATCTGCAAATTCTTTAAATGCTAAATAAACATCACCAACAGTAACTGCACTTCCCAATAAGGTAAGTAAATCACTTTGTTGAATATCCATAGAAATCTTATGGTATTTGTTCATTGTATTTTGCCCAAATGTTGGATTTGATGTAAATGCATAATCGGTATTCCAACCATTTACATTTCGGATATTTGCATTAAATGTCGAAGTCCCATCGGTTATTTTTGTGAGAGGTGAAGGAACTCTATATTGTGCCCACGCTGCATCACTACTTAAAAATGTTACAGGCCCCTCATACGCATCAAATATTTTTACATTTGTTACTGATGATGGTGTTGTGTTACCAAAAGTTCTCATATCAATTAGTAAACGGCTATCACCATTTAACCAACTTGCATTTGGATTAACATACGAATATTCAACTTGACCTGGATTTATAGTTGCTTTAAATCCCGTTCCATTAATTTGTGCGGTATCTATTTGATTAGTTAAATCAACTCTACCGATACCATTAAGAGCCACTAACGCGTTATTTGTATTATATGTAACATCATCGGTGGATGTTATCACTTTTGATCTAAATTTGGTTTCATCTACATTACTTCCGAAGTTTAATGTAAATTGTGCTCTTAATGTATTTCCATTTGAATGTATAACACTATTAGAGTAAAATTCAGTAAATGTTTGGTCATCAGGATTTGCCCAAGTTCCAAATTCAATTACATAAGCACAACTAAAATGGTTTGGTAAATCATTCCATTGAGAACCTCCACCCCATTTAGTTACAGCGTAATCTTCGTTACCACTATTGTTTGGCTCACCGGGTGCCCAGTTGTTATATTGCCCTTGTATGTTTCCTGCAGTTTGTCCGTTTGAAGTTTTGATAAGAGTTCCTGCTTCAGGCCCTGCATCTATTCTCCATTGAGCTTCTGTGAGTTCATCAGTTAAAGCAAACCATATATTTTGTTGTGGTACATTTTGCTGAATAAAGTTATCCTCATCCGATGATGTTAGTGTTACCAAATATCCTGTTTGACCTTTGAAAGTTTGTTGAGATGAAAGTAGTTTGGCATTCGAATATGTTGCACCCGTTGAAATTGGTCTATAAAAGTGACCATTAGAGGGATTATAATAATATCCAGAAGGGTTCACAGTTGCTGATACCGATATTTGAATATTACCCGCAGTTCCCGTTGTGTTTATTCGCAATGTGGCCAATGCTATGTTTATATTATCCATTGTACCAGTAAACACTAAACGGGTTTTATTACCACTAAAATTGAATCCCGATGCAGGTGTTAATCCATCAAATCGAGTCATATAAAATGTTGTCCCTGATGGTGATTGAGGTAAACCAATAGCACAAAGAAGTGTGGCAGTTGAATTAAAGCCGCTTAATACAAATCCACTAGCATCTTGCCCAGCAGTATTTAAAGTAAATGATTTAGGTTCGGGAGCCGTTACCGACTGACCGAACCCAACCATTGTTAATAAAGAAAATAATAATACAAATATAAATTTCATTAATCTATTGTTAATTCTACTTTATTACCAGCACCAGTCACAGCATCTGCTAATACAAAGTAGAATAAACCTGCGGTATTTGCCAATTGTTGCGTTGGAGTGAAAATTAATCTGTAAGGAGTTCCAACTTTAATTCTTGCAGTTTTTAATTGGTCAATAGAACCGAATGTTAATCTACCATTATTATCAGTAGAAAAGTTTGTTATAGTACTACCGGTATCAAATATAATATTATCTAATTTTAATTTTGTGTTATCATAATTCAGAATTAATTCCAAGCCAGCTAAACCTTCTTTTGTTAAAGTAGTTGTAAGAATTACCTTACCACCTTCTAATTTCGATACCACGCTTAAACTTGCTTTTTCATTTACAACTTGTTGATAAGCTAACGAACCTACGCTCATACTTCTTATACCACTTTCAGTTGTGCCATTTTTAGAGTTAGTAAATACATTATTTGTAATACTATTAGCAATTGCAGTTGTTGAGGAAGAATGAGACCAATCCAAATCACCCCCCCAAGCAAATACTGCGTTTACAGTTTGGTTTGGCGATGTTACATATACTTTATTTTTAATAGTCCCATCTAACCAACTTTGATTTAATAAACCACTATACCATCTCCAAGATGTTGATGTTGATTTAGGTACAATCGCTTTATCATCTACATTAATACCCATTACATGCGCAAATAGGTAATATGCATCACTTTCATTAAATACATTATCCGTTAATGTAATATTACCAACTTTCTTTTCTAATACAGGATAAGTAAAGTAGTTAGCAGTTCCTGCTATATCAGTTTGAGAGTGTCCCAAAAATGCTTTGTAAGCATCGGTTACAGTAATTATGTTATCCATCCACGCCTTTTGTGAAGCAGGTGAAACGAATACACCTAAACTGTCTCCAACCTTAACTTGTGTTGTAAAGATTGCTTCCCCACTTGCATCAATTGGTAATTGTGCAATTGGTTGTTGTGACCAATCAATATCACCACTACCATCGGTTTTCAATCTCATCAATTGAACGTTGTGGTCGGTAATTGTATATCCTTGTGGGAATAATACTTTTACTTTAAATTGAGATGTGTTACCTGTTACATTTGCTAATGAAAATTTACCAGGTGAAGTCGTAATTGGCGATATATTTGCAGATGAATCATTAATTGCATAAGCAATACTCAATTTATGTATATCAGTATAAGCGTTCTTATCTTTAATTACATATTTCTGAGTCGCTAATACTCCATCAATAAATGCATCGGTTCTTTGGACTGTCAGTTGTCCAACATTAAAATCACTATTAGCGGCATATCCCCAAGGTGTTGCCTGATATTGAGCATATAATTGTGTATCCGCTGCGTTTGCCGATGGGGTAAATTTATAGTTATCCCAATGTGTATAGAACGTCTGAGTTGAATTACCCTGCCCAAATGTAGTTGAATTTGGCACCATTACTAATGCCTTATTATCATAGTTGTATCTTAACCAAACATATCTCGGCTTGGTAGTACCTCTAACTACATTATAGTTTACAGTAAGCGTGTCTCCAACTTTGTATGGGCCCGCCGGTGATACCGATTGGTTTATAGTAAGTTGAGCAAATGAAGAAAGGGATACAAAGAGCATCCCCAAAAAAATACATAAAGTTTTTCTCATTTTATTTTTTAGGAATAAGTTTTAACACAACCTTTTCACAACCCTTCTTTAAAGCGTTACTAAGAGATGTTTGGTTAAACTTACCACCCTCATCTACTATTAAAGTAGACATTGAAATTTCAGATGAACTTTCTTCAACTACTACTTCTTTTACTTTCTTACCTTGCTTATAAAGAATTCCTTGCAACCTAACCACAACTTCTTCTTCTCCTTTATGGAAAACTGAAATGTTTGTTTTTGTTGTCAGAACATCTAAATAAACTATATTAACTTTTAATTTTGTTTCTGCCTCTGGTGTTAAATCATATCCTGCTTCTTGAAGATATTCTTCTAATACATTCTTAACACCAAATTCTAAATTTCGGTTTCCCGCTAATTTTCCTATTTTTACCTGATTAGTTACACCTTCTACCCAAATATCAGTTTCACCCTCATAAAATATATTTTGTGGGTTATTTGAATATCTACCATCAAAAGTCCAAGTAAACCAATTTACAATTTTTTGAGTGGTTTCTACTTTACCACTAAATTGTAAATAAACCATAAAAATCTGAAAACTAAGGGCTAAGCATACCCAAACTAACCCTAAGTGAAGTAGAGCTACTAAGGCTCTATCTGCTAAATAATTCGTTAAACTATAAACTCTTTGTCTCATAAATTATAATTTTGAAAAAAACCTTAATTATAACATATTTGACAAAACTAAAATTTTATTCTTATATAAATATTGAGTAAAAAATTTAAGGTAAAAAAAAGGAGGGTTTTTCACCCTCCTTTTGTTATTTTTTACAATTTGCTTATCTACCAAAAGTGTAACGAACACCTAACTGAGCTGTCCACACATCAAATACTGATGAATTGTATTGATATGTATCCTTAATCAAATAAGTGCCACTAGCATCTCTTTGTGTAGCCAATCTATAAGTTGGAACACCACTTGCATCTCTACTTACAAAGTTTAACAATTGAGAGTTAGTTGCTCTTTGAGAAACACCCCACTCATTGTTAAGTAAGTTACCAAAGTTAAGAATATCTGCTCTGATTTGGAATGAATTTCTCTTTCCCTTAATTTTTACAAATACATCCTGTGTAACTGAAAGGTCAAATCTATGTAAGAAAGGAAGTGCCAAAGCATTTCTCTCTGCATATTGACCTCTACGAGTTGAAAGGTATGGATCTTGATTAATAAATGCATCAAAAGCTTCTCTCTGCTGAGCTTCTGTATAAGTTGTAGTACCTACTGTCAAAGGTGCAAAACGAATATCGGATGCACTTTTTGGTACAAATACTAAATCATTGTTAGATACTCTATCACCATTTAAGTCACCTGCTACGATGTAAGAGAATGGATTGTTTTGAGAACCTACATAACCTAATGTAAATGTAGTTGCTCCACCCTTCTTATCACCATAATCTAAACGGTATCCCAATAAACCTACGATACGATTTCTGACTAAAAATGATGAAGTTGTTAAATCTAATGTGTTATTACCATTAACTGATAATGCTGATTGCCAACTACCACTAGCGATTGAACCTGCATCCATAAAATCTTTAGCATCTGCAGTCGTATAAGCTACATATCCCCAAAGACCTTTTGAGATTGGTTTTTCTAATTTGAATGTTGCTGATTTGTTGTAAGCTCCATCTGCATTAGTTAATACTGCACCCATAGATACATTATCATTAATTCTTACCCCAGCATCAGTTCCTGCATATAAATATCTATTATCAGATCCACCTAAATTACCAACTGGTTTATCTAAGTTAGCATTGTAATAATGTACTGCGTTGATAGTTTTGTTGTAAAGTAATTCCACACTTGCAACCAATCCTAAGAATGGTAATTTTTGGTCAATAGCGAAGTTATTTTTCCAAACTTGTGGGAATCTGTAATTAGGATCTGTAAATGCTAAATCAAATGTAGAAGGAAGTGTTGGAGTTGATGGGATAAAATATTGATTAGGATTAGCAGTGAAACCATACTGTGCCGCTGCTGCACCACTCACATCAATAAATCCTGTCAACACACCATTATTACCGACTTGGTTAGATAAGAATACATAAGGAGGTCTACCGGTAAATACACCGCTACCACCTCTTATTTGAGTTTTCTTCTCACCTTTTACATCATAATTAAATCCGAAACGTGGTTCGAATAACAATTGTGTTTTAGGAAGAACACCTGTATTAAATTTTTCACCATTTCCAAAAGTCATTGCGGTTACTGCAGAATTTTCCAATGCAGTATTTTCTATACCGATGATGTTAGCTCTTAAACCAAAAGTTAATTTTAAGTTTTTAGTAGCTTCATATTCATCCTGCAAATACAAATCCAAACGATTTGTTTTTAATACCTGCATTGGTTCAACTCCACCAGGTAAAGCCGAATAACGAAGTTGGAAACGAGCAGGAACAAATGTAGATGGTTTACCACCATTTGCTAAAGATTGATTAGCTGCTGTGTAAAAATCTGCCAAGCTATTAAAGATGTAAACACCATTAGAAGCTGGGTAGAATAAGTTATTTGATTGATATTTTTGGAAGTTAAATCCACCAACCAAAGTATGTTTTTCAAAATACTTTGTTAAGTTATTGGTAACATTAAATGTCCAATAATTCAATTTGTTTGATGGAGTGAATGGGTCAAATCCTACTGAAGTGTAAGTTGTTGAACCATTTCTAATATCAATAGTTGGAAACAAATCACTCATATAAGCTCTATCTTCAATTTGCTTATCGTAAGAAACGATTAAGTTATTGAATAAGGTGCTTGATAAGTTAGAGTTTAATTCCAATACTGCTGAACGAGTGTTATCCTGAATAATGTAACCACTATTTTGGAAACTCATTGCATTGAATTGTGTAGTTCTATTACCTGCACCCGCTGATTGAGAGTTTGAAATATTAATCTCCGCAGATGAATTGTGGTGAACATAACGAGCAGTTAATTTGTTCTTATCATTAATGTTCCAATCAGTTCTAATCAAAAACTTCTTAGAAGAGTTTGTGTTAGAATAACCTTCCCAAGGCCCAGTAACATAATTAAATTTCTCTTTCATAAAGTTAGAAAGAGTTTGCATATCACTATACTTTACCCTACTGATTTGAGTACCTGTTAAAGGAGAACCTTCTGAAATCCATGTTGTCCCTGGCTCAGTTCTTTCGATACCTTCATAGTTACCAAAAATAAATAATTTGTTTTTGATAATTGGAGCTCCTAAACGGAAACCTTGTACTTTCTCATCAAACTTAGCTGCTGTCACTGTTGTCCCCCTAGCATTATCACCAACATAAGTTGATGAATTGTTTCTCTGAGTTTGATAAACTGAACCTTCGATTTCATTTGTACCACTTCTTGTTACCGCATTGATACCCGCTCCTGTGAAACCACTCTGACGAATATCAAATGGAGCAATATTAACCTGCAATTGGTCTATCGCATCTAAAGAAATCGCAGATGCACCAGTTCTACCACCCGCTGCTGCAGATGAACCTAAACCGAAATTGTTGTTAAACTGAGAACCATCAATTGTGAAGTTGTTCAAACGAGAATCTTGTGCTCCGAAAGAAGAACCATTACCGAATGGATTGTATTTTGTAATACCATCGATAGTTCTTGCTCCTGTAATTGGAACTGATGTCAATTCTCTTCTACCAAATTGTTGAGCAGCTCCTGTCTTTTCTTTGGAGAAAATACCATACTTTCCTGCTGTCACTACAACTTCTTTTAACTCAGTTGCTTCTTCTACTAATACAAATTCCACATTCTCTGTCAAACCTAATGATGTATTTACTTCACTAAGTTCACCTTTTTTGTATCCAACGAATGAAGCGTGGATTGTAAATGGGCCACCAACTCTTACGGCAGGAATAACGAAAGCACCATTCTTATTGGTAACTGAATAATAATTCGTACCAGTTGGTTCGTGCTTAGCGTGAATCGTTGTGCCTGGAATTGGTAATCCCTTCTGGTCTTTAACAACACCAGAAATCGTTGAAGTTGTAATTTGAGAAAATCCCATTAAGGAACTCATCAAAAACAACATCATCATAAACACTGTTTTTTTCATACTTTTTTGTTTTTGTTTAAAATTAATAACCATCTATATAAAAAAATAGGCGAGGGGACAATCTCGCCTAATATTTTTCACTATTGTAATAATACGTTGATTCATACCTATTTTTCTCCACAAAATTCATAATCTTGCAAATATAGAAATTTTTTTTGATATATACAAATAAGTTTTTCAACACTTTTTCCACATTAATAAGCATCTGTGAATAAAGTTAAAATTAAATAAAATGTAATGATTGGAAATGGAGTGATAATCAATGCAATAAATAGCACCCTCCACAATAAAGGATCTGTTAGAGTGAGAAGCCCTAACCCCTCACAAATTCCGAAAATCTTTCTTCCTTGTTTAAGTCTGATAAATCTCTTCATCTAAGGATAAGTATTACCAAAGTTCTCTTTTATCAAAAGGTTCTTTAGTTTTTTCATCGAACCAATATAATGAACGATGTGGAGGATCATCTGATTTGTGTTCAACATCCGATATATAATAAAATAATCTAATTCCATCTCTTGTTATGTGCTCCGGACAATTTAAAGGATTCGGATGTCCATGAAATGCGTACTTTGAATACTCCCATAAAACCAAATTCCCATTTAAAGGAAAATATTTTTTTACACATTCACTTCTATCTTTATTCCAAAGTTGAATATCACCATTCCAACTTTCTTCCCACTCCGGATTTAAATAAATTACTAATGTTAATTTTCTATGCAATTTTAATTTTTCGTTCCAATTAAAATCAGAATGCACCTGCAATGAATCCCCTCTATAACATCTCATATAAGATGCCCCAACTAACCACGGATCTGGAATTAACCCATCAATACCAGTTACCTTTTCCAACCAATCTACAAAATATTTTGAATGTAAATCCCCAATAAGTTGATGAGCAATTGGGCAAATATCACCCGCTTCACATAATTCAACCATGTGAGAACCATTTCTAGTAAAATTTTTAAGAAGGTGATTATGTTTACGATATGAATCGGTAATTTCGTTTTTCATAGAAACTACTAAATCATCACTTAAAAAATTTTTGATTTCTAAGTTAGGATATGGCAAAGAATCTTTCCAAATAGTGTTAAGTTCTTTGTAATTTTGATATTGATTTAAAAAATCAGTTATTATCATTTTCCAAGATTTCGGTTTTCCTCTTATTTAAATATTCAAAAAGATGAATATCCCCTTCATTTAGAAAATCAGCAAATGTTTTTTTATATGGTCTAAGTTTATCCAAATCATCTATATATTCAAATGAAAGTCTTGTTTGAATATCGGTTCTATGAATTTGCTCAAATGTATCAAGCATATTTTCTAAAAAATTAATCGCAACAATTCTTTTTCCACCTTTATATTTAGAATTAATTGATTGAATTTTCTGATTAACTATATTCGCTATAAGTTCTTTTGGATAAAATTCCGGCGTTAAAATATCCTTATATTCATCCGAAAAACATTTAAAAAAACTAAGATTTACATTTTCAAATCTATGTACATATTCTAGTATATTTTCCACATCCAATAGTGTGAGAATTGTCATTACGGAATGTACATAAAATTCCCATTCAGGTTTTTTAATTTTAATAATTTGTTGAATATTAGAATTCCATTTTTCAAAATTCTGTCCATATCTGAGATATTCTGCAGTATCACCAATTCCATCTTGTGAAAAGTAAAAATGAACTCTATCAAAATGTTTAATTATATCCAAAAAATTAAACTCTCTAAATGTAGTATTTGTAAAATTTGTATTGTATCTGAGAAATACATCGGTTTTACCTAACTCAACTAATCGGTTTAAAACTTTATAGTGATTTATATTGAATAAAGGTTCTCCTCCTGCCCAATAAATTTCCTTTACATCGGTATTCTCAATTAAGAACAGCATTTCTCTTAATTGATTTTCGGAAAGTTTACGGGATTCTTCGCCTGAAAGTAGTTCTGATTCTTTTTGGTAATTACCGAATTTAGTAAATTCTGCTCTGATTGAGGATGATGCTGAACTACCACATATCCTACATTTTAAGTTACATAAATCGTTTCGGTAATCAAAAGTAATAGGATGTCCATAATATGTTCCATCCTCTGAGGTGTTGTTTAGAATTTCATCTAAAACATATTTGTAATTTCCATTAAAATGAAACTTATATGTATTTTCATAGGGTTGATTATTACATAAATTACAGGATTCAATTTTTTTACCCGCAATCATATCCCTTCTCAACCCCTTTATTTCATCACAATTCCAAGATTCGGATAGAGTAGAACCCTTTCCCAATTCTAATGATGAAATACAACATACCCTCCTCTCTCCCAATGTTCCATTATATGTATGAATCCACGGAGCAAGGCAGAAAGCCTCATTTACTAACCCCACCTTATTAATTTAAGATTATTATTTTTGAGCAGGTTTTCTTCCTCTACGAGCACCAGTTCCACCTTTTGCAGCTTTTACCACATCAGATGATTGTTTTGCTACTTCTTTAACTGCAGCAGTTACATCTTTTACTTCGGATGCTACTTTCTTTGCTCTAGTTTTAACTTCTTTAACAACTTCCTTTACCTCTTCTACTTTCTCTTCAATTGCATCAGGAATTAAATCTCCATCTTTATCTGCAATTTTGCCAGACTTTTGGAGATAGATTACGGTACCTACACCGATTGCTGCTAAAACTAAAATTAAAATAAACGTTGTCATAATTGTGTTTTTAAGTTATAATTGTAAATATAAATATATTATTTTTTTTGATAAACTTGCCCAAAGAACTCATAATTTTTATGGACGGATACCTCATCTCCTAAAGAAATTGCCTCCCTCTCATCAGAATAAATGGCATCAACAGGACACTCTGGTACACAAGCTCCACAATTTATACATTCTGCAGGATTGATATATAGTTGTTTTCCCTTCTTATCTTCATCACTCATTTGGGATACCTCCCATCCCATCCTATCTGTATAAATTGGCCCATGAATACAATCTATCGGGCACACACTTACACAACTGGTATCTAAACAATCTATACATTTATTTCCTATTATGAAACTCATCTGATTCTTTTATAAGTTTGGATGAAGATTGAATTTTATCCCCCAATCCATCCGCCAATTCTATACCCAATTCTTCACACAATTGAGCTTCACCAACAGTGTTTCGGTTTTGATCACCCCCATTAGCAAATATATAACGATTGAATTCTTTTCCAATACTCATCATAATCCATTTGATACTACGATTGACCGTTTTTTCATCATCTATTGCAACCATAGCCTTATCAACGAATTTAAGAGATTCAACAATTAACTTTCTTTCTTCCGCTTCCATAAAAGGTCTACTACCTTTCATTTCTCTCTGATAATCGTTATTAACAATTACATAGAGGAAATCACCTAATTCTTTACTTCTTTTTAGATATTCTATATGCCCTTTATGAAGGGGATTAAAATATCCACTACAAATCACTAATGTCTTAGTCTTCTCCATATAAAGAATACTTCGTAATTGGTTTTTCTACTTCTTCCTGCTTAACTATTTCTACTGTTCCCTTTCGTGCTTCGATGTAAAAATTAGTATCACCATTTTGCTGATACCATGCTTCTAACGCATCGGTTAGGGAAGGGTAAATTACCTTACCAACCGCAGATGAAGCGGCGAATTTCCATCTATCACCAGGTGGAACTCGAACTAAAATTAGTTCTTTTTGTTCTTTAATTTCAGTTTCCATTAATCAATTACTTGAATAATTTTAGATTCTCTTGCTCCGGTAACTTCATAATCTAATTGTACACCAGATTCTTCAAATTGTTTTACTACTCTAGCTTCTGCTTCGGTAACCGTCATAGCATCTACTAAATAGCTTTCCTTTACTTTTTTGATTTTTACACCACCTTTACCACCATCTACTTCGTGATTAACTGATACTGATACTTCAAAATACTTTGCCATAATTTTATTTTTTAATTGTTTTATCAAATATACGAATTTATTTCCAAACTTCCAAATTAATTTACATAAGTCAAATGAGAAAGGTGTATATATTTTACCTCTCTTACCTCTTTCCAATCTCCCTCCTTTAACAAATATTTCATTATAATTCCCCAAAGTAAGGTATCTGTCCAAGCATATTTGTGAATAAATTGATTGTTTTCGATTTCCTTAAAAAAATTCAATATCCTCTTATCTTTTCGTATTTTATTTAAATTAAATCCACAAAAATTGGTATATGGTACACCAACTCTCTTTTCATCAATTACAGGTTTATCAAAATACATTTTCATAAAATCTTCTAAACCATGTCTTAAATCTTCCTGGCCTAAATGCGGGAAGGTTAGATAAGTTTTTTCTAAATTTTCTATCACATTATTGATATCAGTTAGAGCAATACAATCATCATCTAATCTAATCACATAATCATACTCTTTGAGATATTCCATAAAAAAATATGCCCAAAATCTACACATAGAAGAATAGCCTGTTCTCACATTACCCATATCCAATATATCAGGTTTTAATACCGATAATTCTCCTTCAGATAATCTAAAATTGGGAACTTCAATAAATTTTACATTAAAATTCAATAAACGGGAGTATTTAATTTTGGCCATATATTCCTCATGCAAATCACCTTCATGAAAAAATATCAAATCACACTCTCCGTTAAAATTTTGTCTAATTGATTGGTTTCTAATAATAACCAATGTTTCCTTCCATTGTGTAAAATTTATACCAATTCCTTTTAATAATGTAGCAATTGCTATTTTAGCCATTATTATCGATTATGATAAATAAACGGGTCTCTCTTTCTCAATTCTTCCAACTTTTTTTGGAATTCAGCTTCCAACTCAGCTCTTTTCTTTTCCCTCATTATTTCTTCTTTGGTTTTAAT
>Ga0315909_10005317_pt1 | contig 14854 bp, 14 predicted proteins | sample LakEriMetagenome_11_FD_203527 | JGI IMG/M metagenome (GOLD analysis project Ga0315909, IMG submission 203527) | Freshwater fungal communities from buoy surface, Lake Erie, Ohio, United States - Buoy 2 MA125 | ecosystem: Environmental > Aquatic > Freshwater > Lake | place: USA: Lake Erie, Ohio...
TCGGGGCTTGGCTTCCGCACTTCGTGGAGCATCACGTGCCGCTCCTGTGGCGGCTGCACCTCGTGCATCACTCCGATCAGTCCGTGGATACCACCACGGCCAACCGGCATCATCCGGGCGAGAGCGTCGTGCGCTTCGTGTTCACGTCGCTCGCCGTGGTCGTCGCGGGGGCGCCGATGTGGCTCGTGTTCCTCTATCAGTCGCTGAGCGTGGTGTTGAGCCAGTTCAATCACGCCAACATTGCGCTGCCGCAGTGGCTCGACCGCGCCATCGGCTGGGTGTTCGTGTCGCCCGACATGCACAAGGTGCACCACCACTACGTGCTACCCTACACCGACACGAACTTCGGCAATGTGTTCTCGGTGTGGGATCGCCTCTTCCGCACCTATCGAGAGATGGACCGTACGGCAATCGTGTACGGGGTGGACACGCACATGGCGCCGGCCGAACATCGGACCATCGGGGCGCTGCTCACGATGCCGTTGCGCAAGGGTACGAAGGCATCGTGAGTGCGGTGGCCGTGTCGCGCCGTGACTTCGCGCGGTGGCTCTCTCTCGCATCAGCTGGTGTCGCGCTTCCCGGGTTGGCTGGAGCGAGCGAGCCTGACGTGTTCGCCGACGAACGGCTCCGCCGCGAGCGTGCGTCGCTGCGCGTGCATGGTGCGCGAACGCTCACGCTGCTGTACACCAACGATTTTCACAGCGCGTTCGAGCCCGTACCGGCGTTCTGGCTTCCCGGTACTCCGCGCGTTGGCGGCGCTGCACACCTCGCGGCCCTCGTGGCCCGTGAACGTGCGGCGGCGCCAGGGGCGTTCCTGCTCGACTCCGGCGACATGTTCACGGGCACGCTGTCTCGTCTCACTGAAGGCGAGGCGTTGCTCGAGATGATGCTCGTGATGGGCTACGATGTCATGGGAGTGGGCAATCACGAGTTCGATTATGGCTGGCAGCCGTTCGAACGTGGGATCGCGCGCGTGCCCTTCCCCGTGGTGTGTGCCAACGTACGCTATCGCGGCAACGGCGTGCGCTTCACCCGCCCCCATACCATCGTCGAACGCGACGGCGTGCGCCTGGGCGTGATCGGTGTGATGGGGATGAAGGCCGCCACGCGGACGATCATGCCCTCGAAGGTGGCGGAGCTCGAGTTCACCGATCCCGCCGAAGCGGTGCGCGCGAGTGTCCGCGACCTGCGCGATGCGGTGGACCTCATTGTCGTGCTCGGGCATCAGGGCTTGCCGGGCCCCATGCAGTCCGACGCCGAGGCCGACCCCACGGTGCAGCGGCTGCTCGACGAGGATCTCGCGTTGTGCGCGGCGGTGCCCGGCATCGATGTATATATCGCCGCGCATTCGCATCACGGGCTCGAGCAGCCGATCGTCCATCCCGACACGGGGTCATTGATCGTGCAGACCTATGGCTACGGCACGCGACTCGGGCGGCTGCAGCTCGCCATCGATACGGCCCGTCCGGCGGGGAAGCGCATCGTTGGGCACACGGGGGAGCTGCTGCTGGTGGACAGTGACCGCCTCCCCGCACATCCCGGGGTGGCCGCGCGCGTGGCACACTATCGCGGCCGCGTTGCCGATCAGATCGGCGCTCCGCTCGGAAGCAACGCCGTGCGCATGACGCGTCGCTACCATCACGATTCGTTGCTTGGCGCCTACGTGGCCGACCTGTTGCGCGACGACGGGGCCGCTGCGACCTCGGCGCGTGATCCGCACGTGGGGATCACCAATGCGGGCGGTCTGCGCGCGGATCTCCCCGAGGGCGCGATCGATCGCGGCCATGTGCTCGACGCGCTGCCGTTCCTCAACGATGCGGTCACCGTGGCGATGAGTGGCGGGGCCCTGCGCGCCGTGCTGGAGCAGGGGTGCTCACTCGAGGCGGGGATGGTACAGGCCAGCGGCGTGCGTGTGCTGTACGATCCGGCTCGGCCGATCGGTACGCGCATTCGCGAGGTCACCGTACAGGGCGCACCCCTCGATGTGTCGAAACGCTATCTCGTCTCCACCAACAGTTTCCTCGCCGAGGGTGGCGACGGCTACGTGTCGTTCCGCGAGGGAGAAGTGGTGCGGCGAGGCCCCGTGTTGAGCGAACTCGTGCTCACCGATCTTCGTCGTCGTGGAACGATTGCACCGCCGTCGCTTGGACGGATGGTGCCGGTGTAGCTGATCACTGCGCGCTCGCAGCTCTCGACGGCGGCGACCGGGCCCGCTATCTCCCGGCCGGGGCCGAGACAGGCGCGCGGCGCACGGTCTGCGCCACGGCCAGTGCTTCCGCGGAACCAAACACCGTTGCACGCACGAGTGGTTCACCGTAGACGATGGTCACGTTCGCAGCGCCCCAATCTCGTGGGGCGCCCGCGGGGCAGATCGTGGAATTCGCGATTGGGAACCTGCGGTTGGTACGGTCGACTTCGACGTACGCATTGGGACAGTGCGGCGGATTGGAGCTACCGACACTCTGGAACACGCAGACGTCCTGCGCCCCGACCCGACGGACGAGTTGACGCGACTGTTGGCAGCTCGTGTAGCCAGCTTGCATTCGCTTGACCGCGACGTCTTCGACCGGAACGGCGAAGATCACACGGTGCGCCGTGTCGGGTGCGGCCCACGCGACGCTGATGACATCGGACGGGCGTCGGGCGGTCACCCGGTCGTGGCGCGCATGGCGCGACCATGACGCCGGCGCGCAGAAGGTGAAGCCCTCCGCCTGAATCTGGCGCCAGGCGCGCACATCGACGCCCTCCACCTCGGCGCCGCACTGCTCCACCGTGATCGACGCCGCCAGCCGCACGACCGGAGGTCGTGATGCGCATCCACTACAGAACAACATCGCCGGCAGGAACATGCGGCCGGTCCAGAGAGCAGAGCGGATCATCCCACCCTCGAGGTCGTTGTGAATGTCGTCGCGTCCGGTCGCCATCGAGCAGGCGCACGTTGAGGATTCGTTCCCTGCACCCTTGGAGAATCTACTGCGATCCAGCCGGACGGTGAGCCGTAGCCGCCACACGGCTGCGCCGGAGCGCCCGCGTGGCGCCGGCCTGACGATGCGTGCTGCAGACGGGCGTTCTCGGAAGCGCGCTGCGCGTGCGAATCATTCGAGCGCCCGCTGCAGAAGCCAGCGTCATACAGCCGTATCGTGGGATGATGTTAAGGCGGCGTCGGGTCGGAGCATTGGTGTTTGTCCGACGCGATTCGCGCGTCCGGTGCGCAGTGGTCTGGAGCGTCCGCAAGAAGATTCGTGCAGCCGCGCGCTTGCTGGAATGTACAGTGTATGTACATTCCGAGCATGACCGCGCTCGACTTCACGTGGGATCCCAAGAAGGACGCCGCGAACCAGCGCAAGCATGGGGTCGCCTTTGAGGAGGCGCGCACCGTCTTCGAGGACGACGAGGCGTTGCTCATCCCGGACCCCGAGCACTCAACGGGCGAAGAGCGCTTTGTGCTCCTCGGGCTGAGCGCGGCCTTGCGGGTTCTGGTGGTCGTCCACTGCGAACCGGTCGCCGACCAGATTCGGATCATCTCGGCCCGCAAAGCCGATCCCAGCGAACGTCGGACCTATGCCCGGAGGCGCGCCAGATGAAAGCCCGTTATGACTTCACCGCCGCGACGAAGAACCCGTACGCGAAGCGGCTCAAGCAGTCCGTCACGATTCGCCTCGATGTGTCGACGGTCGCCTACTTCAAGGCGTTGGCCGAGGAGACGGAGCTGCCGTACCAGAGTCTGATCAATCTGTATCTGCGGGACTGCGCCGCGTCGGGCCGTCGGCCGGCGCTCACGTGGCGTCCCACGCGGGCTCGCGCGAGCTAAGGCGCACCTCCGTTCACGGCTTCCTCTTCTGAGCGGCCGCTGCACAACGTAAGCGTTAGGCGGATCCGTCATGCTGTTGTGTGACTCTCACGTTGTTCTCCTCGTTCGGCTCAACGACTCCTGTGTCCCTCGCGATTGATTGCAGCGGACTGCCTGCCAGCGTTGCCCGTGTCGCGCAGTCGCTGGCCGCGTCGGCGGGGGCGCAGGCCGTGGTCCTGGCTGGTTCTCGGGCGTCGACTGATGTCGATGCGGGCAGCGATTGGGACCTGACCGTCTACTATCGGGGCGCCCTCGACCTTACACCGATCGCCGCCTTCGGCGACGTTCACGCCCCGGGCTCATGGGGACGCTTGATGAACGGCGGTGCGTGGCTCACCGTCGACGGATTGGCCGTCGACGTCATGCTCCGCGACCTCGCCGTCGTCGAGCACTGGACCGCCGAGGCGCGCCTGGGCTCGTACGAACTCGACGCGCTGCTCGGCTATCTCGCGGGTCTCCCCACGTACGTGCTCATGGCGGAACTCGCCTCTGGTCGCGTGCTCGCGGGTGAGCTCCCCGCGGTCGGCGACATGCCGCCGGCACTCGTCGACGGTGCGCCGCCGCGGTGGCGGTTCGCGCGCGACTTTAGCCTCGAGTATGCACGGATGCATGCTGCTCGCGGGAACGCGGTCGGTGCCACGGGGCACGCGGCGAAGGCCGTCTTGGAGGAAGCCCATGCCCGTCTGTGCGAACGCGGTCAGTGGGTGTTGAACGAGAAACGCATGGTAAACGCGGCGGGACTTGAAGCGACTCAGCCACTGTTCATCGCACCGCCCCGGACCGCGACCGACTTGGCCTGTTGGATCGACGCGCTAGCTGAATGCCTGTCGGGGTAGCGCGCTATGTGCGCATGCCCGCTGCAGAAGCCAGCGGTACGCATTGCAAATCGGAGCATCTATGCCGTCAGCTGAGTTATCAAGCGGCTCAGTTCATTACTCGGAGTTCGGGCAAGGCGTGCCGCTTGTTTTGCTTCATGCCAATCCGGGCGACAGCCAGGACTTCGAGGCAGTTATTCCCGCACTCTCCAAGAACTATCGAGTGCTCGCCCTCGATTGGCCGGGTTACGGGCAGTCCGCCATGCCGCAACAGCCCGAGTCCGCAACCGTGCTGCATTTCTACAAAACCTTGCGCGAGTTCTTGGCGGTATTGGGGGTGCCGCCGGCATTCTTTATCGGCAACTCCATTGGGGGCAATGCCGCTGCGCGTCTCGCCATCGAGTCACCTGAGCTGGTGCGTGGCTTGGTATTGGTCGCACCCGGCGGCTTCACTCCGCACAACTTTGTTAGTCGCACGTTCTGCAAAGTTCAGGGAAGCCGTTTTTCCATTTCGCCGCATCGTTTTGCCCGCATGTATCTCAAGCAGCGCACCTCCACGACAGAAGCCATGTTGCTTCGTGCTTCCACCGTGCAGGCCACCACTGAGCGTGTCGTCCTCAATCGGGCCATGTGGCGTAGTTTTGCCCGTCCCGAAAGCGACTTACGGCAAACCGCGCAACGCATCAAGGCGCCTACACTGTTGTTGTTCGGCCAGCGCGACCCGGCTATACCAGCCAACACAGACGGCAAGGTTGCCGCTCGATGCATGCTCTCTGCACAGTTCGTCGCCTTACCCTGTGGTCACGCGGCATTCGCCGAGGTTCCAGAGTTGTTTCTCGCGGAGGTCGAGCCGTTTCTGGCGAGGTGCAGTAATGCCTGACACGGCACGCCAGCCGACCCCCGATGAAGGGTGACCATGCCATCGGTCCGCCGTGTCACGTCGAAGACGCGGCGGTACACGTCATGTCCACACGCCTGGTTCAGTACGTGGCACATCCACTGGTCTCCTCTGAGTGTTCTGCAACCCGTGAGACAAGGCGGACGGCCCAACGGCCACGACGAGCGCCGCCCTGCCCGTTCACGGAGTAGCTTTCAGCCATGTACGCCGTGATCGGAGCCGGCCCCATGGGGCTGGCGTGCGCCCGCAACCTGCAGAAGCTGGGAATCCCCTATCGCGGCTACGACCGCCACACGGGGCCCGGCGGGTTGTGGGATATCGACAACCCCCACAGTACGCTGTACCAGTCGGCGCACCTCATCAGTTCGCGGCACATGACCGAGTTCGCCGAGTTCCCCATGCCCCGGGGACCGGCCTATCCGCACCACACCGAGCTGCGGCAGTACTTCCGCGACTACGCCGCGCACTTCGATCTCACGCCGAACTACGCGTGGGGCACGCGGGTGGAACAGGTGGCCCCGCTCCCCGACGGCCGGTGGGCGGTGACCACCGTGCCCGAACCCGGGCGTGACGCATTCGTGTCCGGCGATGGGCCCCGCCACGACACGCCACGCCACGACACGCCACGCCACGACACGCCCCGCCACGACACGCCACGCACCACCACCGTGCACGACGGCGTGCTGATCGCGTCGGGGGTCCTGCACCACCCGCACATGCCGCGCCTCCCGGGCACCTTCACCGGACGCGTGATGCATTCGGCGGAATACCGCACGCCCGACGTGTTCGAAGGGCAGCGCGTGCTGGTGGTCGGGTGCGGCAACAGCGGCGCCGACATCGCGGTGGACGCGGTGCACCGTGCCACGCGCGTGGATCTGTCGGTGCGGCGTGGCTACTACTTCCTCCCCAAGTTCATCATGGGGCGCCCCACCGACACGCTGGGAGGCGCCATCCGTCTGCCGCGCGCGCTCAAACAGCGGCTAGACGCGCTGCTGGTGCGCGTCGTCATGGGGAAGCCATCGGACTACGGGCTCCCCGACCCCGACTATCGCATGTACGAGGCGCACCCGGTGATCAATTCCCTGGTGCTGCATCATCTGGGGCAGGGCGACATCACGCCGCGCGGCGCGCTGCGCGCGATCGAGGGGCAGACGGTGACCTTTGCCGACGGAGCCAGCGCCGAATACGATGTGCTGCTCCTGGCCACCGGGTACCAGCCGACGTTTCCGTTCATCGACGCACGGTGGCTCAACTGGTCAGCGGGCCCGGCGCCGCGGCTGTTTCTCAACACCATGCATCCGGAGCACGACACGCTGTTCCTCATGGGTATGCTGGAAGCGGCCGGGCTGGGATGGGAGGGGCGCAACCGACAGGCGGAGCTGGTGGCGCTGTATATCCGGCAGTTGGCGGCCGGTACGGCCAGCGCCCGTGCGCTGCAGGCGCGCAAACGGCACGTGGACAGCCCCGGGGTACGGGGCGGCTACCGCTACCTGCCGCTCGACCGGATGGCGTACTACGTGCACAAGGAGAGCTATCTGCGCACGGTACAGCGGGAGATCGACCGACTGCGCGCCGACCTGGCGCCCGGCCCGGGGGCGCGATGAACGACGCGCTGCCGCTGGAACTGGCCCCCGGGGGGCTGGCGGCGCTGAACGTGATCCTGGCCTGCCTGATGTTCGGGGTGTCGCTCACGCTCACCCCCGAGGCCTTCCGCGCCGCGTGGCGCGCACCGCGCGCGGCCGCTGTGGGGCTGGCCGCGCAGTACGTGGCCGTGCCGGCGCTCACCTGCCTCTTGGCGTGGGCGCTGCGGCTGGAGGCGCCGCTGGCGCTGGGGATGATACTGGTGGCCGCGTGTCCGGGCGGGTCGTTCTCCAACGTGCTCACCTGGATGGCGCGCGGGAACGTGCCGCTGGCGGTGGGGCTCACGGCGGTATCCAGCGTGGCGGCCCCGGTGGTGATGCCGCTCAACTTCGCGCTGTACGGGTGGCTCAACCCCGTCACGCGCCCCGTGCTGCGCGCCATCGACATCCCCGCGGGAGGGATCCTCTCGCTGGTGCTGTTCGTGCTGGTGGTGCCGCTGCTGCTGGGGATGGCCACCGGGCGTCGCTTCCCGCGTGTGGTGGAGCGGGTGGAGCGGCCGCTGCGCGCGGTCGCCACGCTGGTGTTCTTGGCGTTCGTGGCGCTGGCGTTCGCCAAGAACACCGACCTGTTCATGGCGCGCTTCGGGCAGTTCTTCTGGCTGGTGGTGGGGCAGAATCTGTTGGCCATGGCCACCGGCTATCTCGCGGCCACGGCGGCGCGGCTGCCCGAGGCCGACCGGCGCGCGCTCACCATCGAGGTCTCCATCCACAACACGGGGCTGGGGCTGGCCGTGCTGTTCACCTTTTTCCCGCAGGCGGGAGGGATGATGCTGGTAACCGCCTTCTGGGGCGTGTGGCATCTGGTGTCGGGATTGGCGGTGGCGCAGTGGTGGGCGCGACGGCCGCTGGCGGCCGTGTCACCCGCGGGCGCATAGCGATGGATGCCCCGGCATCGGCGGCGCCATCCGCCCCCCTGCGTGTCTGCATTACCGGCGCGGCTGGCTATGTGGGCGCACTACTCGGGGCGGAGCTGGCCGCGCGGCCGGGGGTGACGGTTATGGGAGTGGACCTGCGCCCGCGACCGGGTGGCGCCGTGCCCCTGCGCACCATGGACATCCGCGACCCGGCCCTCGCGGTGCTGCTGCGCGACGAGCGCATCGACGCGGTGGTGCATCTGGCGGCGGTGCTGGAGCCCACGCGCGATCGCGCGCGCGACTTCGACATCGATGTGAACGGCACCCGCAACGTCATTGCGGCATGCGTGGCGGCGGGGGTGCGCCACCTCACGGTGACCAGCAGCGGCGCGGCCTACGGCTACCACGCCGACAACCCGGTACCCCTCACCGAGGAGCACCCGCTGCGCGGCGACGCGGCCTTTTCGTACGCCGATCACAAGCGGCAGGTGGAAGCGCTGCTGGCGGAAGCGCGCGCGCAGCATCCGGCACTGGAGCAGCTCGTGCTGCGCGTCGGGCCCGTGGTGGGCGCGGCCACCCGCAACCAGATCTCCGCGCTGTTTCACCGGCGCGTGCTGCTGGCGGTGCGCGGCTACGACGCGCCGTTTGCCTTCGTGTGGGACGAGGACCTCGTGGCCGTGCTGGCGCACGGCGTGACGCATGGTGTGGCGGGGGTATTCAACGTGGCAGGGAGCGGCGCGCTCACGATGCGCGACATCGGTTCGCTGTTGGGAAAGCCGGTGTTGGCGATCCCCGCGGGTGTGCTGCGCGCGATGCTGTGGGCGGGGCGGCGGCTGGGGGTGGCGCGCTACGGCCCCGAGCAGGTGCGCTTCCTGCAGCACCGTCCGGTGCTGTCCAACGCGAAGCTGCTGCGCGACTTCGGTATGCCGCTGCGCAAGACCGCCCGCGAGGCGTTCGTGCACTTCCTGCACGCGCAGGGGCTGGGGGCCGGGCGGTGAGCGCCCATACGGCCCCGGGCGCCCCCGGGCGCGTGGCGTGCGTGACCGGCGCGGCAGGCGGGCTGGGGTGGGCGCTGGTGCGGGCACTGCACGCGCGTGGCCTCTCGGTGGTGCTGGCCGATCGTGACGAGACCGGACTTTCGGCCCGCCTGGCGGCCTTGGCCGACCCGACGCGCTCGCTGGCGGTGGTGGGAGACCTCATCGACGCCGACGCGCGGGCCGCGCTGGTCGCGGCCATCACCGAGCGGTTCGGCCGGCTGGACGTGCTGGTGCACAACGCGGGCATCACGCACCGCTCTCCCGCCAAGCGCACCGACCCTGCGGTGATCCGGCGGGTCATGGAGGTGAACTACCACGCCCCCGTGGCGCTCACGGCGCTGGCGCTGCCGCTCCTGCGCGCGTCTCGGGGGAGTCTGGTGGGCGTTGGCTCGATGGCGGGGTGGATGCCGGTGCCGGGGCGCGCCGGCTATGGCGCCTCCAAGGCGGCGCTCGCGCAGTACCTCGAGGTGCTGCGGCAGGAGCTGGTCGCCGACGGCGTGCACGTGCTCATGGCCTACCCCAGCTTTCTGGACACCCCCATCGAGCGGAATGCGCTGGGGGCCGATGGCGGCGCGGCGCCGCACGCCCGCAGTACCGTGGGGCGCATCCGCAGCGCCGAATGGCAGGCGGAACGGATTGCGGCGGCGCTGGTGGCGCGGAAGGCGGAGGTGCCCCGTGAGTGGCTGCCGGCCTTCGGTGCGTGGCTCTGGGCCACCTGCCCCGCGCTGCACCGGCGGCTGATGGCGCGGCGCTTTGCGGGGGAGTTGTCGTAATGCCTCGTGACGCCGTCGCCGCGGTCGCTACGCACGCTGCTGGTGATGCGGCGGGATGACCGCACGGTCAACCCGAGGAGGCCAACGCGTGACGCCCCTCCCGGGCGGTAGGACCCGCATGCAGCTTGTGGGGATGACTCCCCCCTCCGCAGGTCTCCTGACCGTGAACGGCACCGTGCTCTGGGTCGAGGACTCGGGGGGTGACGGTCCGCCGCTCCTCTTCTCGCACGGCCTGCTCATGAGCAGCCGCATGTTCGACGCGCAGGTGGCGGCGCTGCAGGGGCAGTACCGCTGCATCCGCTGGGACCACCGCGGGCAGGGGCGCAGCGCCGACGTGAGCGGGCGGGCCATCACCATCGAACAGGTCACCGAGGATGCGGTGGCGCTGATCCGTGCCCTGGCGCTGCCGCCGGTGCACTTCGTCGGGCTCTCGATGGGGGGATTCGTGGGTATGCGCCTCGCCGCACGCCACCCGGCGCTGCTGCGTTCGTTGGCGCTGTTGGACACAAGCGCCGACGCGGAGCCCGCGGAGAACGTGCCGCGCTACCGGCTCCTGAATGCGATTGTGCGCTGGCTGGGGATCCGGTGGGTGGTGGGACGCGTCATGCCCATCATGTTCGGGCGCACGTTCCTGTCCGCCCCCGCCAAGGCGGCCGATCGCGCCCATTGGCGCGCGCAGCTGGCGGGGAACCGGCCGTCGATCTATCGGGCAGTGAACGGCGTTGTGGAGCGCGACGGCGTGGCCCACGAACTGGGCAACATTCAGTGCCCCACCCTGGTGCTGGTGGGGGAGGAAGATGTGGCCACGGTACCCGCCAAGTCGGAACGGATCCGCGACCTCATCGCGGGCGTCGAGCTGGTCCGCATTCCGGGCGCCGGGCACTCGTCGTCGGTGGAGCAGCCGGAGGCGGTGACCGCGGCGCTGGCCAAATTCCTCGACCGGGTGGACGCTTCACCGCAGCCTCCCGGTGGCGCTGGTCTTCTTCGTGCCTGAGCTGCCCGGACTTCTCGAGCCGCTGTAGACGGCCGTTCTTCCTGGACCTCCATGACGTCGTGCGTGGTCAACCGCGCGACGTCAACCATGCCCTATCCTCAGCGCGTCACGGGTGACACGGCAACCGGCGTGCCGCTGAACCCCGCCACGCCGCACAGGGCATCCACCCGCGCGTCGTCCGTGAGATCGTTGATACTCACACCGGGCACGGTGGTCGCCGTCCGCAACTGCACCCCCGGGCGCCCGTGGCCCCACCCGTGCGGGAGGCTCACCACCCCGGGCATCATGGTGTCGGTGGTCGTTACGGGCACCTCCACGCTCCCCACGCGCGACGTCACGCACACCATCATGCCGTCCGCGACACCGCACGCGGCGGCGTCCTGCGGGTGCATGAGCAGCGTGCAGACCGGCTTCCCGCGCACCAATCGCGCGCTGTTGTGCATCCAGCTGTTGTTGCTGCGCATGGTTCGGCGTCCAACCAGCAGCAATGTCCCCGTCGCCCCTCGGACTGCCTCCAACGCCACTTCCAGCCCCAGCGCCACGCGCGGCAAGTCGCCCACGATCGCCGCCGGCGCGGCGTGGATCTTCCCGCTCAACGTCTTCAACCGATGCGGCAGCATCGGCACCAACGGGCCGAGGTCGACCCCATGGGGGTGAGCCTCCAGCGTGGCCATCGTCAGCGGGGCCCCACCCTCCGGGGTGCCGCGCGAGTAGGGGCCTTTCGCGAGGGCATGGGACAGCATCCCACGCACCTTCAATCGCCGCCGTGCGCGCGTGGTCCAGCGCTGCTGGATGGTGCGCCAACTCCATCCGGTCTGCAGTCGTTCCGTGAGCGCACTGAGGATCTCCCAGTCGGACATGGTGCCATCAGGGGGCGCGAAAAGCGGCGGTGCCCACTTGGCGGTGTTGCGGACGGCGAGGGCATGAAACACCACGTCGTAGTGCTCCCGCTCCAAGGGCCCAACGGGCGGCAGGATCACATGGGCGTGCTGCGTGGTTTCGTTCACGTAGAAGTCCACGCTCACCATGTACTCCAGCTGCGCCAACGCCCGATCGAGCCGTCCGCCATTGGGCGTGGAGAGCACCGGATTGCCGGCGTGCGTCAGCAGCGCCCGCACCTGCTCCGGTCCCGGCGTCTCGATCTCTTCGGCCAGGGTGGCCACGGGCAGTTCGCCCATGAACTCCGGCAGCCCCCGCACCCGACTGTGCCACCGTCCGATCCGGTCCGGTGTGTACCCACCCTTGTCGCCCACCGGATCGACGGCGGGATTGGTGAACATCACACCGCCCGGTTCGTCCAGCCGCCCGGTGATCAGGTTGAGAACGGTGATGAGCCACGTACTCACCGCCCCGAACTCCTGCATGCTCACGCCGACACGGCCGTACAGCGCGGCCGACGGCGCCTTCGCGAAATCGCGCGCCACGGTGGCGATGACCTCCGCCGACATGCCGGTGGCCGGCGCCACGCGCTCGGGGGGCCACGCCGCCGCGATCTCGTGCAGGGCGTCCACCTCGAGCGCCAACTCCCGCGCGCGACTGGGGCGGTCGAGCCGTTCGGCCAGGACCACGTGCAGCATGGCCAACAGCAAAAACACATCGGTGCCGGGGCGAATGAAGTGGTGCGCGTCGGCCACCTGTGCCGTTTCCGTACGCCGCGGGTCCACCACTACCACCCGGCCGCCGCGCGCGCGGATGGCCTTGAGGCGCCGCGCCACATCGGGAGCGGTCATGAGCGATCCATTGGAGGCCAGCGGATTGGCGCCGATGATGACCAGGTGTTGCGTGCGGTCCAGATCCGGGATGGGGATCAGCAGCGGGTGCCCGAACATGGTCGCCGCCGCCACGTGGTGCGGCAGTTGGTCCACGCTGGTCGCGCTGTAGCGATTACGGGTGCCCAACGCTTTCACCAACGGTGGCAGGAAGAGCGTAGCGCCCACCGAGTGCACCGTGGGGTTGCCGGCGTAGGTGGCCACGGCATCGGGTCCGTATCGCCGCTGCACGGCGCGCAGGCCGTCGGCCGCCGCCTCGAGCGCGACTGGCCACGTCACGGGTTCGAAGCGGCCACGCACCTTGAGCAGCGGCCGACGGAGCCGATCGGGATCGTCATGCAGATCCTGCAGCGCCACGGCTTTGGGACAGAGGTGCCCACGGCTGAACGGATCATTCACGTCACCGCGGATGCTGGTGACGCGCGGGCCATCCGTTTCCACGAGCAGGCCGCACATCGCCTCGCACAGCGAACAGGTGATGGGGCGCGTCATGGACGTGTCACGAGCGAGTCTTGGCGGCACGCGGCGCGGTGAGCATGTGATCGGAGGCGGTGCATCGATTGCTGCTGCGGCCGTCGCGTTGTCGCACGGCCAGACGAACCTGCGTCACGAAGGCAGAACAAGAACAAGGACCTCGTGTGCATGAAGTCTCCGGGGGACTGACCGACGAAACGAGCGATCGCCGCAGCTGGTGCACGGGCCACGGTCGTGAACCCCGACCGGATCGTCCGCTCGGCCAGGAGACCATCCGCCTACATCACCGGTGCCAGCGCAACTTCCGTGAAGCTGTCGCGGTAGCGCCAGATGACGGTGCCCGACACGATCGCGATCCCCAGTGCGAGCCATCCCACGATGGCATACGACGGGACCAGCACGGCAAGCGCCACGCCGAGCATCGCGATCGTCAGCAGTCGCGCCCCTTCCATGGGACGCACCCACTGGGCTCGCTCGAAGACGCCGGCTACGCCCACCAAAGATACCACGATGAGGAAAGCGGCAGCCGAGGCTTGTCCGACAGGGAGTGCCTTGGCCTTTCCGAGCAGCATCACCGCCGCACCAGTCGCCAGCACCATCTGTGCGAAGCCGTAGATGGCCAGCGGGGTGGGCACGGGAGGATCATAGGTGAGCGACGGCGTGGCGGTGACTCGGGGCGGCTCGGCCGGCGGCTGTGACGCGGCAGGGCGCCATCCCGGGTGTCCGAAGACGATGTGCCAGCGTTCGTGCCAGCTCGTGGCGCGGCGCACATCGTGCCAGATCTGGCTGAAGACCTGCAGGTTGGCGGTCACTGGATTCCAGCTCGTGAGCGGTTTGGTCACGCCGTACACCACCGGTTCCACTTCCTTCTCGAAGGTGCCGAACCAGCGGTCGAAGATGATGAAGACGCCGGCGTAGTTCCGATCCTGATATTGCGGGTTCACCCCGTGGTGCACGCGATGATGGCTCGGCGTATTCATGATCCTTTCCACCACCGGGCCGAGTGTGCCGATCGTCCGCGTATGCAGCACGAACTGGTAGACGAGATTCACCCCATAGGTGGCAACGAAAAGCCGCCAGGGGATGCCGATGAAGGCGAGGGGAACGTAGAAGATCCAGGTCAGCAGCTTACCGAGCGTGGCCTGCCGGAGTGCCACGGCGAGGTTGTACTCCTCGCTCTGGTGATGCACCACATGCCCGGCCCAGAGGACATGCACTTCGTGGGACAGACGGTGCGACCAGTAGTAGCAGAAGTCGACCAGAAAAAAGGTTATGGCCCAACTGGCGAGCGCCGCGACGTCCAGTGAAACCCCCAAGGGTCCGGAGCCGGCGGGAAAGGGGGTCCGGTCCGGCCAGTGGGGGATGGCCGGCAGCCAGCGCTGGATCGAAGCGTGCGCACCGATCCAGATGAAGACCCCGAGGGTCAGCGCCTTGTCGAAGATCCCGGCCATCTGGCTCATCACGCCGCAACTGATGTCGGCGATCGAATCGTTGAGTCGCGCCACGCGCTGTCCGCGTCGCCAGCTCCAGAGGAGTTCTGCGACGATGAGCAGGAAGAAGAGCGGAATGCTGGCCTGGATGATGTTCATGGAGGTCCCGGTCGATACACGATGGCCGGTCGGCCGTGGCTTATGTGGTCCGCCGTCCGCACACCACGGGCACGCCGGGAATCGGCCGCAGCGTCACCGCCGGCTGGGCGCGGATCGCGTCAGCCGCCACCGTGAGGCGGAAGCGCCACCGACGGGCCAGC
>Ga0315909_10005318_pt1 | contig 14852 bp, 26 predicted proteins | sample LakEriMetagenome_11_FD_203527 | JGI IMG/M metagenome (GOLD analysis project Ga0315909, IMG submission 203527) | Freshwater fungal communities from buoy surface, Lake Erie, Ohio, United States - Buoy 2 MA125 | ecosystem: Environmental > Aquatic > Freshwater > Lake | place: USA: Lake Erie, Ohio...
TGAAAAAACACCACAACGTACATATGCATGGAGAACATCATTTAAAAATTATACACCTGGTTCAAATATAACTGGATTACTAGTATCATCTTCTGATGGAAAATTCAATGGGCAAGAAGTTGCAAAACTATTTCAAATGATGGCAAATCCAAATAAACCAGAAAATGCAAATCTATTTATAAAAAATACATTAACCCCACTTGGGTTTCAAGGATAATTTATAAAATTTTTATTAAAAAAATAAATGGGGCAAATGCCCCATTTTTCATGTTTAATCATTCGAACTATGACAAACTGTAGTTTTATTATCAATTGGACTAAAATAGTATAACACAAATTTGTGTTCATTAATTCTAGGTTTTTTATTATATACTCCATATCTAATAAAATCCTTACCAGATATTTCACCATGATCTTGAAAAGAAAACAATATTTGAGATTTAGTTTCTGAAAATGATAATAATTTAGCTTGCGAAGTATATACTCCGTTTACATATAACTTTACCAGCTTCTCAGATGGATCGACTACATATTTATTTTCAGCACCCATTCCTAATTCTTGTATGTTACCATATCTTGCTAGATAAAGTGAATCATAATTCATAGTATATGCATATGACGTCATAACTTCATTCATAAAGAATTCATATTTCTGTCCATTAACAAAACCAGACAATGCAACTGCGATAACTACCAACAACTTTTTCATGACTCGTAAATTTAAATGAATACTCTCTTTTTATACTATAAATATAAGAAAAATAATTCACATAACCAAATCGTTACGCAACATATTTATTAATATGAAGCAGAAAAGTTTAGATACAATCATCCTGGAAGAAGCTATCCGTGCTAAATTGGCAGAACAACCCGGTGCAACTATATCACAAAAACCAGGATCCCAATTCACAAAAAATCTCACTGTACCACTAGGACGAGGTAATTGGGCAGCGACAGTAGCAGATTTAATTTACAATGCAAAAGGCTATTTTGTTGACGATGAGGAAAAAGCAAAAGAGGTTATTGAACGAAATATCAAAAATATCCAACAATATAAAGATGTAACTAAAGAACTTCAGAAATTATCCGGCGGTCGTGGCCTGGGTGCATACCTACGTAGTTTTATGGATTTATCTGACCGGTTAGAAGTAGTTAGTTATTTAATGGATAGACTTCCTGCAAATCAATGGAATTGGACTGTAAAAGCTATTGTACCGTGGGATGATTTTAAACATTTTTCAACCGGCGGATCCGCATACCAGCGTTCTGGTCTGAGTGGTAATTATCCAAAATCTGGCCCTGCTCACCGGGGTTGGACTAAATTAATGACACTGTATGCTGACAAAATGAAAACACGTGGCGAGGAACTTTGGGGTGAAACGTTGCATGATGTAAAATTTGTATCATCGATAGCAACTGCAGTCGTTCCCGTCATAGGCCCGGTAATAAGTGCAGCAATATCGTTATCGGATGCTAAACAGTATTATGATGAAGGCGATAAATATAGTGCAGGATTAATCACAGTTTTATCTTTAATACCCGGCGGTAAGGCAGTAGCTAAAGCATTAACACGTAAAATTATAACTAAAAATGCTGCTTTAACTGCCGCAGAAAAAGCTGTATTAACAAAACTTGCTACTAATAAAACATTAGTTAAAGAACAACTAGGTAAATTACTGCAAAAAGCTGTCGAATCTGGAAAAATAACTGATGCTATGTTAAAATCTATACCAAGCATAGTAAAGCCTATAGGTAAAGGTGTGTATGCAGTTGCCGGTACCGGAATACGAATTATTACACCGTTAGTGGTATACAATCAAGCTTGGGCTGCAGCTAATCCAAATGTTACTGAAGCTGAAATGAAAGCTGTGATTGCTGAAGAAGATAAAAGATTAAAACGAGAAATAGATTTAATATTCCGATCAGCATTAAAACAACCACGTGGTGTAGTTAAGGGAATACGTATAGGAGAAACTGCTGGTAGCATTAATGAATTCGAATTCGAACCATCAGATAGTACTTCTCAAGAACCGAGCCAGACAGCACAAAATGTTGCATTCGGCATAGGAGCTGGTATCGGTCTTGCTGCATTAGCTGGAAAATTCATCGCCGGAGGATCTATAATAGGTATCGGCGCCGGTTTAAAAAAGTTTTTTGGTATTAATATATTAAAGCCAAGAGAAAGCTTTAGATTAATACGAGATACTAGACGTATAAATCGACTGTTAAAATCTTATACACGTTACGGTAAATCTATAGGTGGATTTACTGTGAAAGAATATCGCGCGGTTGTTAGACAAGTTAATAATGCCGCATTACAGGATCTGCGGGATATAGTTTATAAAGTAGAAACTAAAGAACTTACTCCGGATGCAGCTGCACGAGAATTTGCAGAATATCGAATGCCGGTGGATACGCAACTTTTAAAAAATAAATTAGGTCAAGTTTATAAATCTGATCAAACAGTAGCTCTCGAGAAAGAGTTACAGGCTATACGTAACATAACTCCAGAAGATGAGATCAGATATTTATTAAATCGCAGTTTTAATGATGCCGAACGTGATTACTTTTTCAAGTTAATACGATCGAAAAATACAAGTCGATCATGGTCATTAGCTGATTTAGCACGTGAAGCCGAAAAATACCGTGCACAATATCTACAATGGAGATTATCAAATCCAAATTTACCTATAACAGATTTTAAAATTTAATCTGGATTCACGAACCCGTTAAGAAAATTTCGTTGTTTTTCTATAGCAGCATCTAAAGCAGAAGATCCTTTCCGGCTTCGTTTTGTTGTTGCAAGCACTCCATCAGAGCTAGACTGATCAGCATTCGATCGGCTGTTTGATCGTTTTCCAGCTGCAGATTTTTTTGACTTAGGCTTATCATGAGTCGTTCGGTGGTTTGTATCGTGTATTCGGCTTTCAGTTTGCGACCCGCCGGAGTTTGCAGAAACTGTTGCAATTCGTCTGGAGTCTGGAGCTTGGGTAATTCTGCGAGTAATTTCGTCTGTTCCAAGCTGCTTGGTTTCTGTATATAAGATGCAACCGGTATGATACTCGGTTCGTGATTCTGCAATTTGGATTCCGCATGGGTATCGCATGCGGTTATTCGTTTCCACAGTATACTGAATACCCCAGCTAGTTTCTTTAAAACGTATAACATATCCGTATTTTTTTTGTCCGAGCCATGTGAAATAAACTGCATCGCCAATTTTAAATTGTGGCTTGTTGAATTTAATTCGTGTCGAATCAGAAATATTTTGTTTTTTTGCCATTACAATCAATTAAAACATAAACCAGATGTATGATCAATAATTTTAAACACACGAAGATATCTAGTTACTTTGTCTTTGCGAAACATTTTTTCTACTGCTAAATCGCGCTGTAAAATGTATCCGGATTCTACAAATTTATATGAAACAAACCGAAGTGCTTTGAGGCTATTAGATTCCAACATGATGTTTTGATCATCAATCATCACATCGACCCGATCAGACGAATCAGAATAATCATCTACCTCATATTGAGCAGTTTCAGTGATCATTTGCTCCACAATGTTTTGCTTGATGGATTCAAAAAACTTTTCAATTGAAAATCCAGAAGTTTTATTGTGCTCTGCTTCGTATGAAGAAAACAGATATTGCAATGCATCAGATTTTGATAATGTCAATACATACTGCCATTCTGCATAATTAATCACAATGTGAGAAAATATCGTTTTCATTGCTCTGCTCCAAGTTAGTTATATTAAATAAACTTACAACTGATTCCTTTGGTAAACGTTTCAATTCAGCCAACAATTCAACTGCCGTTTCCTCACAATCACAACAAATTCGGCCGACAATTTCATCAGCCGAATCTGATTTATATGAAAATCCGAATATTGGCATATATTATAAATATAAACCTAATTCATAAGCACGAATAGAAACTATCAATGTTTCTGTCAATGTTTCTGCTAATTTTCTCAGTTCATGACGCTGTAGCGTGAATGTTTGTGATTTAATTTTAACATCATACTTATCCGTTTTAGTACCAGAAATATATGATTCATCCGACACCATTTGTATGGATTTGGAATAATTAATTATATCCTTGTATGTCATTTGCAATTTCTGATTGTAAATATGCAATTCTCCGATTACGGTATTCATTGGATCTGTACGGAAATTTTCTTCTGAAATTTTTTCTTGAAATACAAAATCCATGTTTGCCCAAACGGATCCATATCTCGTTTGATACTTGTCTGAAATTGCCCAGGGTTGATTAATGCTTTTCATTTGTTTTGTTTTAATATTTAAAAATTGATACTGTATATACGTCTTTTGAGTAATTGTGTCGTATGTTAACATACTGATATTTTTCAATGAGCATGTCTAATATTAGTCCAGGATGCACATAAAAGAATCCTTCATGAATTGTTGTGTTGATAGGAGACAATAAATTGAAAGCAACAACCAGATTCGCGGTTTGATACATTTTATCAATGTCCACCAACAACTTACGAAGATCTTCGTCCTCAGTAGCACATTTCCTTTGCGTAAAGAAACCGCCGGCAACTACCCAATCATGGGTAACTAGTTTTGCGGTATCAAAGTTACTATTAATTAGATCTAATCCATGTTTTTCTCGTCCTAAGTCACACATGGTCGGATTCATATCCAACCCAGTGTATGCAAATATATGATCAGGCCATAGTTCTTTTAAGAAACCATATAGGTCACCGCGGCCGCATCCTATGTCTAATATGCTGTATACGGTTGGATCTAATCCTATTATTAGATTTTGAAACAAAAAATGTTGTTCCGCGGTTGTGTTATATCCTACAACCTGTGGACTATGCAACATGTAATCCGGATCTGTTTGTGCAGACAAATTATCTCTGCGAATAAATTCCGGATCATTGCCATGAATTATTTTTTGAATCTTCTCTTGAATCGTTTTAAGTGCGTTCATACAATGTTGGTGCTATGCCTTATAACTAGAATAAAATGTAATTAATAGTTCGTTACATGTGCGTATTTAGCACTTAGGACCTGGTTTGAGGTATTAAATTGTTTTCAAATAACGAATCATAATCCATGGTAGGAACAATCATGCCAGTTTCACAAAGTTTCTCTGTTAGATCTTTATTAATGTAACTCTGTTTGGATTTTGCTGTGTTGATAGCACTGATAGCACTTCTAGATTCCAGCAATACATCATACATAACTGATTTATTTACTAGAAACTTTTCTACAATGATTCCGACTTTGTTAACTCCTTCTTGAGTCACAATAACAGGTTGACCGATTCTATATGACATTATTCTAGGATTTTAATGATTTTACTTGCATTAACTGCTTTCACTTCAAAATCAAAGTTATAACCTTGAAAATCCTTAACGACTTTAGCTTCAGCTTCTGTCACTGACATAGCTTCAACCAAATACATTTCGGTTACTCGTTTTTCTTTTACTCCTTTTGGAGTATCTACTTCTTGGGTAAGTTGCACTTTTGCTGTGTAATAACTCATTGTTTAAAAATTAAATTGTTTCTTACATTAAATATAAGAAAATTGACTGATAAAACCTAATTTTTTAAGTATTTTTGCAAACGCTTCTGCGTTTTATGAAAGTCAAATGATTTGCGTATTTCTTTTGGTGTTAACTTTAGTTTTAACTGCAACACATCCAGCACATCGGCAATCATACGTTCTTTTTCATGCGCCGTTTTTGTCTTTTTATCCATCATTTTGATAACACGCTCCATCTGATGTATATACTCTTTTGGTAAACGTTTCAACACTCTGGTTTTGTCTGCTGGTAAATCTTCAGTTTTCTTGGTTTTGCGCTTTTCTGTAATTAACTGCTTGGTAATTTTTACAGATTCTCGTAAAATATCACCATATTTAACTACCCAAGCTACTTCAGTACCAGGCATTGGTGGCTCTGCTGGAGAAGATGCACCAGCACCACCTCCTCCTGCTTGGCCTTTTTCTATTTTTTCTTTGTCTTCTTTGCCTAAACCTTTAACATCATCTAAACTGAGTTGCAATTCCAATGTATAGTCATTGTTTCTGCCCCAACCAGTATATGGAACAATTTTAATGTATTTATTTTTTAATAGATTTAGCAGAATACCCGGTGTTAAATTTAAATCTTTACCGCTTCGGCCGATGAATTCTCGAATACCGACATCGGATATTGAATAAATGATACCTAAATGAGTGGTTCCGTATGCATCGAATTTTCCTAAAAACTTTTCTTCTGCAGGTGTAAACAGTGAATCTGATGAATCTGCTGGAGCATTGTCAGTTTCTTGTGCCGGAGCCTCCGTTAACATCTGCTTTAACGCACGTTTTACCACATTTTCAAATATCAAGTCCATAATTAAAGATCTTTTGTTTCTGCTAGTTGTGTAGATCGATACTTAGTTGCTAATTTTTTCAATTCATTGATTGATTTCCTAGCAGCTGCTGCTGCTTTTTTTACTTTTTTTGTTTCAAACCGCTCATGATTCTCTTTGAATGTTGACCAATGAGCTTCCATTACTTCATAGATTTCTTTTGATGTCATAATAAACCTTCTTTAATATAAATATCATTACTTTATGAAACGTTCAATTAAATTATGCACATTTTCATTTGGAACTTCTAGTATAGTGTAATCAGCAAGTTCAATGTAAACAGTGGTATCTGTTTGCCAGATACGCTGTATATGATCATAATTTATAAACTGTAGTTGGGTTGTTGTTTTGTCAATAAGCACGTTAACTGGTATAAATTTGAACGTGTTCATTAATCACCTGTCCATTTGCCGCCCATTTTTCCTGATGATGGTTTTCCGCCAGGTTGATCATACGGATTGATTCCAGGTACATTAAATGTATTCGTAGGTGCACCAGATTCCGATGATTTGTGAATTGCAGATAGTAACTGATATGATTGCTTAACTGTGATTTTATTGAAATCAGATCTGCCAACACGCTTTAGAAAAGCATCAATTACTCGTTGAGCGGCAGGATCTTTTCTTTTAAAACTTTCAATAGCACGTAAATTTGTGCGTCCTCCTAGATCAGAACTTGCAAGTTTATAATCAGATAGATCTATACGATCGGTTATATCATCTGGTATATTGTCCCATACCCGTCCAACATATTTATCAGCTAAATCTGGTCCATCATCATCAGATACACTAGAAATAGCATCCCAACGATCGTCTTCGGACATAGATGCCCATATAGAATCTTCATTATATTCTCGTAGAAGTTGCGGTATTTTTGCTAATTCTTCTCGCAGTATTTCAATGTGCCTAGGATTATTAATATCAAACAGTTTCATCGGTTACCTTAGATTTTCTAATTTATAAATAGTGCTGTAAATTAAATCTTTGAATGCATCCAACTGATTCAATATGTTGGTATCCTCTTTTGGAAGTTTTCCATACATTCGCTCTACATATGTTGCTAATGCTTTGAAATACTTCAATGCAGTTCCGGCATCATAGTCATCAAACTTTTCTGGTGGGGTGAATCCTTTTAGTAGTCCGTGTTTTCCCTGATATGTTTCTACCAACGCATCAACTAACCCGGGAACTGCTTCATAATAGGCGCCTAATGCCATGTGTGCGGCAAAAGAACCATCACCAGAAGTTCCCCAATGAAAAATATGAGCTTGGTCTCTTGAAGCCATTAATGTGGATATTAGTTTTTCAAACATGTTTTAACCTTTAAAATTTATTCCAATTTTTTAAAATATATTGTTTTATGGTATATCCTTCAGTCGCTTGTTTATGTCCCGGATTAACTTCTCCATGACCATATATCTGGCCAGGTGAATATCCTAGAGCTTTTACTAGTTTAAAAACAGCAGCTGCTTGTATAGGAAGTATATCTGCATCATCATTTGCAACAACTTCAACTCCTTGTGAATTTCCATTGGTAGGGCCTAGTGCAGAATCCAATATATGAGCTCCTCGGCTACCCCATGGCAATGTTTGATATATTTTTCCTTCTCGATCCACAACCCACTGTACACCTAAACACCCACCGGAACAAACTATCTTACCGGCCTTGTTTTTTAGAACTCTGGTATTTAATGTATTCACAACGCCTTTTGCAGATCCTCTTCCGGCTGTATGATGTATGATGAAATATTTATCTTGGTCTAATGGTTCCCCTTTTCTTCTATATGTAGATGCTGATGAAATATCTTGATATTCAAATGGCAAATCTAGAATTTTTTTCATTTTATCATCTGTATCTAGATTGTAATCAGATTTTTCAGAAGATTTATTTGACTTTGCATCTCCACCATCGTATTTGTATAATCCGTACTGTTCTATTACAGTGATTAATTTTTCAGCATACGTAGCACTAGTTGCATATCCAGCTGCTTTTAATCCTATAGCCCAAGCTCGATAATCAGTAGCTGGTAATTTGAATAATGAATTATACCGACTATTTTTCATCAAAAATTTAGCATGATCTTCAAATGATTCGGCAGCATTTGCATATTTTCGAAAACATTCATTTGGATGATCATCATCGGCATAAATTTTTTCGCCTGACCATGTATGACATTTAATACCAAAATAATTATTTCCTTGTGTAGCCAAATATGAACGACCCCATCCAGATTCTAGTCCTCCTTGAGCCAATGTTATACTTGCAGGAATTCCAAATTTACGTTGATGATCTTTAGCAACCGATGACCACATATCGACAAATGCTTGTACACTTCCGGGATTTTTTGATAATGTAGCTATAGCTGGCATTGCAGCTGCAGTTACATTGACACCCATGCTACTACCTTTATTCGATGATTTACTGTCATCGGCTTCTTTATCTGATTTCTCTGGTTGATCTAATTTAGTTGCAGTTAATTCCAATGAGTTTACAGTGGTAATCCATTCTGCTGCAATTTCTTGCTGAGCCGCGGAATCCAAATAAAACATGTTTTTTTCAAAATCAGATTTATTAAACTTTGAAGCATCTATAACGGCATCTGATATATCTTGATCGTTAATCCAATCAGAAATTTCATCATTTGATGGATATCCAGATTTTCTATAGAATTTAGATTTTGGTGTTATGTACTTTTTTGTTGGATTTGAAATTGTAATTAATTTAGCATTGTTAGATTTTGCTAATTTATAAATGCGGCGCAGTATTTCAATTTGTTTGTTTGGATTTGCTGAGGCATCTATAGATCCACCCATGAATATCGAAACTACATCATATGAATCATTCAGATTAGCTAGTAAAAGTTTGTATACATCTGTCGCCGTTGCTTGTCGTTTTGCTGCAATTTTACCGCTTACTACATTGGATTTTAAAAGTTTTCTGGCATAACTATCATCATCCGCGGTGTGAGAATCACCTACAAACAGTACTCGCAACTTTTTATCTGCCGAGATCTGTTCTAATAGCAATGTCTTTAAACGTATCATTTTCCTTGACTTACGTATGGTTTAACATAATTAGTAGCATTTTTGCTATGACTTGTTTTTGTTTTCGCATGAATGCCAGGCCTTTTAACCTTAGGCTTTTTAATGTGTTCCTTTACCGAGTTTCCTTTAACTTTTTTTACTGCTGCCATCGCTGTTACCTTTAAATGTAATCATTTCATATACTACATAAAACCCAGTAATAACCAAAAAGGTACAACCTATAAAAAAACTAAATAACCTACTCATATTAATAAATATTAAACAATAAAAAAACCTAGGCTATTTCTAACCTAGATTTTAACTAAAACGACTAAGGTAGCAGTCGAATCTTATTTATTTCCTATGTAATTTTTACGAATTCTAGTTTCTAATGGAATTTCCCGCAAGGCCTGAAGTCCACCTTTTGTTATTAAAATAGATTCATTTACATCTTTTGCTGCTTTTTTCATTGGTTCTTCGGTATCACCATCTTTATCCAAGTCAATGTAATCCGGTTTAGCAGTTTCATTAGTTTTCTTTTTACGTCGTTCTAATTCTCGATTAATGTCTTTAATTTCTTCTTCATTACCTTCAAACCTAGCTAGATTTATTTTCATGTCTCTTAAAGCACTATCCGAATACTCTGAAAAATTAGAATCGGTATCATCTGCATCTTTTGCTGCAGATTTCATTGGCTCTTCGGTATCACCATCTTTATCTATGTCAATGTAATCTGGTTTAGCAGCTTCATCAATATCATCTTCCAAATTTGCCATATTCAATTCTGCTTGTTCTCGCATTTTACGTTCATATGCAGCAGCCGTATCAGCTAAGGTTGGTAAAGACCCATCTGCTTTACGTTCCCACGCAAATCCTTCTTTAAGTATGGATTTTAATTTAATCATCATGTTCCTTTAATATAAATATAGAACGGTAAAAAAGCCACAGAAGCTAATAAATCTTTTAACTTTTTCATGCTATCATTTCATTGTTGCTGTGATTTTATTAATTGCATTGAGTAATGTGTCTGAATCTTTATATGTGTTCCTGTTAAAATAAAACGGAGTAGATGCACATGCTTTAAACGTCGATACGCCTGGCTTATCGCTTTTACATATTCGTATATCTATTCCACCATCGGGTAATCGACCGTCACGCCACGCATCATATGAATTCCAGGTATCTGTATAAATAATCACAGATTGGTCCGGTGATGTCATACTAAGTGTTTTAGCATTGTTATCCACGTTATCAGTCCAATATTGTTTCTGTGTATCATTTAACTCCCATGTCGCATATCCAATTGATCGTTTCCATGCATCATATGTCGTGTATCCAGATGTAGTATCATTAACTTCGGTCCATCTAGCTTCAGTTAACAATGTTTTCAATTTTTCAATATCCGCTGCTGCTTCTGCAAAAAATCCGGTAAATTCATTTGCCGCAGAGCCGACAGCATACACAAAATTTAACCGACCTTCTATTCCTGAACTAAGCCGTTCGGGGTATTTAGCAGTTTCGGGATTCGCTTTTGGAACAGGCGGTGCCTCGTCCGTTTGTTCCATTAAATAAGTTTTCCAAAGAAACAAATATGCATGTTCTTTCATATGATCTTTTACTATAAATATAAGAACAGTAAAAAAGCCCCCGGATAGGGGGCTATACAAAAACAGAAATCAATTAATCGAATGCTGGTTGCATTTTCTGAGTAATTGGATTCAATTCTTGCTGCACATACTTAATAACATTTTCTGATTCTGTTAACAAAGTGCCATGTTCTCCATGTGTAACAATGCCACCACCTTTAGCAGTTTTAACTTTAAGGATACCATGTCCTAAATCTGTTACTTGCACTGTTTCGGATTCTAGACGGTGCGTGTTTGTGCTGGGTTCTAAAACAACTACTTGCATATGATATATAGATTAAAAAGTTACTTAATTAAATATAAGAATTATTTTTCAAAAAACCAATCAAAATATTAACTTTGTGCCGTTAATAAACCAAAATATTGATCTTTACTCAAAGACACCAAGTTACCGCGCGGTTCAACATCGCTGGTTAATTCTACTAACAACACATCGCCTTGACGTTTCAATTCCTTGATGAACGGAATTAGATTTTCATGCACAAAAAATGTACGGGCTATAGCTTCCAATGGATCTGATTTATACTGTTCATCGATCCAAAGCCAATGCTCATTCTCGGTGGTTGTGCACCAGCATCTAACTGCATATACTGAACTGTTTAATCCTAATTTACTGCCATCTACTCGATGTGTTTCAAACACAACATCATATTCTGCATATCCTAGGAATTCTCCGGATTTTGAAAACTGCTTGTGTCGTACCGGTTGTCCAGCAACTGCTACACGCTTATGACCTAATTCTTTAATCATGTCCGGGACGCGTATAGTACCAAACACAATTGCACGAAACAAATCATGATTTATACGAAATGCTTCTGCATATGTATACGGCTTAACTAAATCATAATCTTCTCGAAAGTCTGCTAATACTTCGGACAATGACTTAAGCAACGCCGGATTCGCACAGGTTTCAATTAGATGTTCTATAGGCTCAATAAACCCGGCAATGAACCTTGCCTTGTTAGTAAATTTATTCTTAAGATATCGCAGTGCTGCAGATGTCTTTAAAGGCGTTCTAGTAGATGATCTATTCCAATTTATATCAGATGCATAAAAAGTGCGATCATCGGTTTCATAATAAAATCCTGGGGTATCCTGAAAGAAATATACTCGCATAACTCAAAATTAAAGATTACAATAAAATTCATGCTGGGTGGACTCTGCGGAAACTATCAGCTGATATTCCCATAGACCTACCTGATTTCCGTTGTGAAAACTTCCTTTCCAGGCTACTCGACCGTTACGCCAATAACCCGTAAAAGTTCCGGTTTTCGAATTAGGAGTGTTTTGTGCCCGACCAGGCCATCCATAGAGTCTAGCATTTTCTTTTGCCTGCTCTAATTCTCGTTGATACTTCATCTCTCTTTGTTTTTAATTATAATATAAAAATAAGAAAAAAAAGCACACGAGTCAAGCAAAATCTAAAAAAAGTTCAAAAAAGTTTTTAATTATCGTTGTACTAAATTTGCTTTTGCCCATTCCGAAATAACAGGAGTTAGTGCGTTACGTAACGCAGTATCTTGTTCTGGCTTTAATTTAATAATCTTTCTAGCAACGTTTAATTTCTGACCGATAAACACCATTAAGCCGTTTAATATAGCATCAGACATTGCAGTAGCATCGGTGCTATCTTTTGGAATTGATTGTATTTCTTGACGAAGCGTTTCTGCAATTCCTTCGCCTCTACGTATATATGGCCATTGCACCGGCGTTAAATTGTCTTGTATAGCCTTACTTACTGCATCTGTGAATCGACGATTATTACGACGTTGTATGAGTTTTGCCCATACGATAAAACCAGCATAGCTTAAAGCTGCAGTGATACCGTTTATTAAATATGTGAGATTGAGTTTAGTGTTATCGATAGGTTGAGCATTCTCTTGCTCTGATAATAATGATTTTAATCGTATCACGTTGTTCCTTTATTAATATATATCATGTTATTGTTGCAATGTTTTAACCAACATATCGCTTAATTCTTTAGTAATCATGTAACTGCCGTTGTCACCTTGCATGTATATGGTTTGAGGTTCGCCGGCATTCCAAGAAATTTTAACGGGTCTTGTTTTTAAATATTGCCAGAATTTATAATTTTGCGGGTTAGCATTATCTAACACATGCACGCCTAACACATCACTAGGTCGACCTAAAGATTTATCCGTGATACCGGCATCATCCCAATTTTCTCCAACTCGCGCGTTGGCTATTGCAACAGTGCCATTGGATGTAAATACAGTACCCGGATCGATTAGTATGAACATACCCGGACCATCAGCAATAGATGCTTTACCCATGTTTGTCATTCGAATAGCACCTTGTTTGTATTGAGTTTTATAAGTTGCACCGGATTTTAATCGTGGAGCATTGGATGCAGGTTCGCCAAACAATTCGTTGATTATGGATTTTAATCGTATCACGGCGTTCCTTTATTAATATATATTATACGTCCTTAATTCCCGTGCTATCAGCCACACTTTTACGCACTAGATACAGCTTTCCGCTTCGATCTAATACAGTGTATCCAGCAGTAGCTACGCGCGCAGCATTAGCACTTAATAAGCCCCGATATATGTGAGTCTTTTGCAAATCCTTTTTCGTGCTCGACGGATCAGATCCGGTAACATCGATGCTACCAGGTGCATGTGTATCGATAAAATCAAAAATAGCCTCAGCAGCAGTTGCCAGCAAACGCAGATAATTGATGCCTCCGCGCGCCGTGCTGCGGGAATGTGACACCGTGAATCCTTCGCCACTACGATCTTGTGACGTCATGACGAATGCATATTCGCCACCCGGCGTGTCGGTACCGATGCCGACGAAAGTGAATACGATGGGGTGACCATCTGCGGTGAATTTAGCTTCCCACCACATTCGGCCTTCGGGTGTCCACGTGAATTGTGTGACATAAGGTTGCACACCACCTAAGGATATCTCAGTTAATATGTCCCGCAATCTGATCATTAAATGCTTTCGAAACGAGCGTTGATGCCATGCTGTGCAAATTCATCATCCAACAAACGCTCTAATGCATCATATGCATCCGGCGATTCCGGAAACATCCAATAACCTTCACGAGCATTCCATTCCGCATGAAGTCCCAGGCCATCTATCAAATCACCAATTTTATTGTTGTCCATTTGTGTCGACCCGGTTACCATGATGCCGGTATCACGTCGTTCTAAAAGAGTTTTTAATCGTATCATATTAATATATATCAGTCTAGTACGTTGTAAGCAAGTTTTGAATAAGTGCGCCCTTCCAGGCCCGCACTCCTAAATCTTATCTTTAATTCCCGTCCAATCGAAACGAGTAATCGAAGCCCCATCTCGTTGGAGGACTAAAATACTATTATCGTCTTTAATAACCGAGTATCCTTTTAGATTATTTATAATATATTTTTTATACATTTTCATTCTACGAGGATCAGATTTAGATACACCAAATGTAATTTGTTTTGGTTTTATATCATATATGGCTTGACGTACTATTTTTATGACTGTACTCATGACACGATATAAGTTTCCTTTATTAGGTTCAATTTCATAGTCCATACGATCACCTAAACCAACCACAACTCCAAAAGCAATTTCCATTGTTTGCTTAAATGTGTGAAATGTAACTTTATATTGGGTGCCATCTTCGGTAGTAAAATAGGATTCCCCAAGATGCTTGTTGTAAGAGTGTTCATATGGGGTTGCTGTGGCTTCTCCTATTTCTGCGAGTAAGTGTTTAAGACGTATCATATTAATAAATATGTTTCCGCATAAATGCTGGAAACGATGCGCCCCGAAA
>Ga0315909_10005322_pt1 | contig 14845 bp, 13 predicted proteins | sample LakEriMetagenome_11_FD_203527 | JGI IMG/M metagenome (GOLD analysis project Ga0315909, IMG submission 203527) | Freshwater fungal communities from buoy surface, Lake Erie, Ohio, United States - Buoy 2 MA125 | ecosystem: Environmental > Aquatic > Freshwater > Lake | place: USA: Lake Erie, Ohio...
GATCTAGGCACCTCCGCTATCGAGGGTGTTGAATTAGAGGGCCTTGCCAGATTCAAGGATAACTTAGGAGCCACTAGAAGTAGTAAGAAAACGATCGTATGGGTTAATCCAAACATGTAGTGCAAACCGTTTGGCTTCGACTTGGAGGGTACAGAAATTTTAAATCGGCTAAATGATTTTAAAGATGCGATGAGTCAAATACCCTCATCGGTATCTGTTGTCGGTGCATTTGCAAATAACTTTCATCCCGAGATTGTTGCAGCAACCATATCGTCTCTGGTTAGCGTATCCGTAAATCCTGAAAGCGAGGAAGTGCTCTTCGCACTTAAGAATTCGTCATTTCTTGGAAATCACCTTCTTAATTCCTCACTTTGTTCAATTAGTGTATTGAATAATATGCAACATGAAGTTGCCCACTTATTTGGATCTCGCACATCTGCTCTTGAGTCACAAGTGGGGTCAGTGGAAAAGTTTTGGAATCGCTCCGGTGATTTCCCATATATCGACGAGGCATTTGTTGTATTTTCTTGCAAAATTCGTGAAAGCATCAAGAGGGATCACTCGACAATTTATTTTGCTGAGGTTATCCAATTTTTCTCTGATAACAGACATAAACCATTAGTCTACTTTGATCGAAGGTTTAATTCGATTTGCGAACCGCCGTAGTAATTGCGCCGTTATTTTTTGACTAAATTCATTCACTTTAGTGTTCAAATCTTGAATTGCTTCAAGGCTGACTCAATATATGAGACTTCCGCATCTGTCATTTGAGGAAACAAAGGAATCGTGACTATTTGATCAACTACAGTTTTAGAATTGGTTAAATTTGATACTTTAAAATCCTGCTCGTAAGCGACTTGATCGAAATCTAGTATCGGATAGTGAATTTCGGTAGCAATTCCTTTTGTGCTCATATACCCTCGAAAAATATCTCTAGTCATCGCGTTTGGAAACTTTAAAATTGCCAGATGGGCTGCAGATTGAGCAGATGAGTTGGATACAAGATTGATTCCGGATTGAGCAATTGCTTCAGAGTAGCGGAATAGAATGTTGCGCCGCCGTTGATTTCTTTCATCTAAATCCTCAAGGTTAAGTCGCAAAATTGCCGCCTGAATTTCATCCAAGCGACTATTTCTACCATTGGGAATTTGGATGTCGTATTTTTCAACCCAACCATATTGGCGTAATTTTCCTATTATGTCTGCTAAATAAAATTCATTGGTTGATATACCGCCGCCATCACCGCATGCTCCCAAATTTTTAGTTGGATAGAAGCTGAAAGTACCAATATCGCCAATTGAACCGACCCGCCGACCATCGAGAGTCCCACCAGCTGCCTGTGCACAATCCTCGATAACTTTCACACCAAATCGGTCACAGATATCTTTTATTTTTTTAGCGGGAGCAATGTTTCCGTAAAGGTGAGTCACAACCACAACGTCGATGTCAGAAGAAAGCACATCGGACAGAGACTCCACATCCATCACAAGTGTCTCAGGATCTACATCACAGTAAATAACCTCACACCCGATGAGCTTCCCTGCTATCGTCGTATACGCACCAGCATTAGCTACGGTGACAATTTTGGATCCAAGAGTGCAACCTAAAGCTCGCAGCGCTATTTCAATGGCATCGGTACCCGAAGCGACTCCTAGGAAATAGTCAACGCCCAGATAATTGGCAAACTCAACCTCGAAACCTCGCTGCTCGGGACCATTAATCCAGTATCCACTCGCTAAAACTCTTGAAACCACACCTATAGTTTCTGCAGATGCATTCATCGTTCGCGATAGGTCATTTAGGGGGATTATCAAATCTTTAACTCCAAGAAACTAGAACTCAGACCAATGATATTAAACTGGATCATATCTTCGTTCCCCCCACTCTTTGAATTCTCTGAGACTCACCCAACAATCATCAACCCACCCACCTTTCGGAGAGATGTCTGAAATTCCCGGTAATGGCACTGATTGCTTTGACCATATGCCTCCCCTATCTAGTATGGATTCAAAAGGTAAGGCAGTCGCGCTTAGGGTTGTTAAAAACCAGAGCAACACAGCTGCCGCGACGCCACGGCGCCTCGTCCGCTTGACTGAATAATTGTGCTTACCTTGGACACCAAGAATGATTGCCAAAAGTACTATGAAGGCAAACAAAAGCATCTTGAAGGTTATTAGGTGCCAAAAGGCTTGATAAGTGAAATATTCCGATGCGCTGATCACTAAATAGTAGACAACTAAAAATACGGATGAGCCTGCAACGATTCTACTTCGTGTGTCATTTGATTTAAAATTTATGCGACCGAGTGGCAGTAAGGTAACAAATAAATAGACAAATACAAATACTGTAATTGCGCCTAGATTAAATATCGAAACGAATAATTCAACTAAAGAGACAAAGATGGATCTAGAGAGAGAAACATAATTATCGGTTGATTCTGAATCAAGTAAAAGTCTACTTCTTTTCTGAGCACCCTGTGAGTAGAGCGAGAGATATACTCCTACAAGAATACCAAGTTCAATCAAAACAAACCTTATCGGTTTCAAAGTGAGAGTTTTGAGTAAAATCAAAATTGGCACCGCAACAAACACGGTAAGAGCTATTGCGTATCCAGAAGTTCCGATAAAGAAACCTAAAAAAGCATAGCCAATCGTAGGAAGCAATCCGATCTTCTCTAGTTGCATCGCCAAAAGTAACAGTAAGAGAGGGACTATTAGATATTGAACAATAACCGTCGGCCAACCAAATACTGCAGAGAAACTCTCAGAAGCCGATAGAAAAGATTTGTACTTTCCAAAAGTATTTATTGATGCAGGGAGAGCCCAATAAATGCACCAAGTGATAAGAAAAAGTGCGGATAAAATTACAAAAGCCCTTTTGTTTATTTCAACCGGTATTTCTCGAAGCACAAAATGAGAGATTCTTGCCGCTAAAAGCAGTAGAAGCGTAAATGATAAAAGTAAAGTAGACAAACCGACCAAAAAACTAGGCCCAAATGCAATCGGGTTAGCAACAAGAAAATACGAAAAAAATATTTGCGTATAGTCACCACTCAAATTCGTAGTAACAAACCGAAAATGACTTAAAAATCCGGAGGTAGCGAATGACGCAACGCAATAGTCATCGGCGATCGGACGCAAATAAAGGGATAAAGTAGCAAGCGAGAAAAATAAAAGTAGAGAGATGCCTAGAGCAAGATCAGATTTTATTAAATTGCGAATGATGTTACTCATTGAGTATTTTTCTAACATACTCATAATAAGAATTTTCTGGTGATTGATCGACAAATTTTCGGAGTTTGGCTGTGGTTGTCCATTCCTGCCGCAAAGCTATTTCTTCGAGGCACGCTATTTTATAACCCTGCCTATCTTCGATAATTTTCACGTAAGAAGATGCCGCTAAGAGATTTTCAGGATTTCCAGTATCTAGCCAGGCAGTTCCGCGTGTTAGAACTTGCACGAAAAGTTCGTCTCGAGATAGGTACTCGTAATTTATGGAAGTAATCTCTAACTCACCACGTGCACTCGGTCTGACTGCCTCAGCAATATCAAGTACACTATTGTCATAGAAATATAAACCAGGAATCGCAAAATTTGATTTGGGAAATGAAGGTTTTTCTTCCACCGAAATAACTTTTCCGCTCACATCAAATTCCACGACTCCATAATTTTCTGGATCTGAAACTTTGTAGGCAAAGATATGCGCTCCTGATAAGTTAGTTAATGAAGTTAATTGAGTTCCCAATCCTGACCCATGAAATACATTGTCGCCTAATGCCAGTGCAACATTTGAATTTCCCACAAAATTACGTCCAATAATGAATGCTTCCGCTAACCCAAGTGGCGAATTCTGGGTTGCATATGTGAAGTTCATTCCTAAATTTGAGCCATCTCCCAGAAGCGCCTTGAATGAATCAAGATCGCGAGGTGTCGTGATTATGAGCTGTTCCCTAATTCCAGCCAACATTAATGTTGATATTGGATAGTAAATCAAAGGTTTGTCATAGATAGGCAGGAGCTGCTTGGAAATCGCGGAGGTCATAGGGGCTAGTCGACTTCCGCTGCCGCCCGCTAGGATTATGCCCTTCATATGCTTAATCGTACTTGAAATGTGCATGAAGTCTTTTAAGCAACCATTTAAGGCGGAAAGAATTTAATGAAACTTTTGGTGACCGGGGGAGCTGGGTTCATTGGCTCTAATTTCTTAAAAAGGCAAATTAATGCGAACCCAGTCGGTGCTGCGCAAATCACCGTATTAGATAAACTGACCTATGCAGGAAACCTAAACAATTTTACCCAATCTGAACTCAACCAACTAGATTTTGTTCAAGGGGATATCTGTGATTCAACTTTAGTTGAAAAATTGATCCAGAATGCAGATATTGTTGTCAATTTTGCGGCCGAATCGCATGTTGATCGCTCCATAGCAGGAGCATCAGAATTTGTAACTACAAATACGCTCGGAACCCAAGTCCTGCTTGAAAAGAGTTTGAAATTTGAGATTGAAAAATTCGTTCAAATCTCTACAGATGAAGTTTACGGATCAATAGATGAAGGAAGTTGGGATGAAGAATGTCCACTACTTTCCAACTCCCCTTATTCGGCATCAAAAGCAGGCGCGGATTTATTGGTCAGATCCTACAATCGAACATTTGGTTTAAACACGAATATAACTCGATGCAGTAACAATTATGGACCCTTTCAGTATCCAGAGAAAATAATTCCACTGTTCGTAACTAATTTGTTACAAAATAGAGATTTACCCATATATGGGACGGGGTTAAATGTTCGAGATTGGCTGCATGTAAACGACCACTGTCGAGGAATAGAAATGGTTATAAAGTCAGGGCGAGCAGGAGAAATTTACAATATTGGGGGAGGGGAAGAATTAACAAATTTGGAACTTTCGGCAAAAATCTTATCAATATTAGGATTTGACGAATCTAAAATAAAAAATGTTCCCGATAGGCTTGGACATGACACTCGATATTCCGTAAGCATTGAGAAAATCTCAAACGAGTTAGGGTTTCTCCCAGAGACCAGTTTTGCCGTAGGACTTGAAGAAACGATTAATTTCTATAAGGAAAATAGACAATGGTGGATGCCACTGATTAGGTGAGGGTATAAACCCAGGAATAAAGGAGATGTTAGGAAATGACAACACAATATTTGAAAAGACATGAGATAACCAATTTTGCGCGCAAAATTCGAGAATGGATTCAATTTTTCCAAAGAGATTTCTCTGCACCCAGCCCAAATTTTATTAAGATGAAAACGCTAATGTCTTTTGCGACGCCAAGTGGTAACTGGGTGGAAACTGGGACTTATTTAGGCGGCACATGTAAATATTTAGCAAAAAGATTTTTCAGTGTTACCTCTATTGAACCATCAGAGTACTTCCACCAATATTCAAAAATAAGATTAAGGAAATTCAAAAATATCCAACTTTTAAATGGAACAAGCGAAGATCTATTTGAAGACGCTCTGGTTTCCACAGCACCACAGGGTAATTTGTGGCTAGATGGCCATTATTCAGAGGGTGGAACTTTTTTAGGAACTAAAATTAGTCCAATTTCTGAGGAGTTGTTTCTAGTAGCTAAACACAAGCAGAAATTTACAGACTTGGTCATTTTTATCGATGACGTAAGACTCTTTCCACGAAATGAAGAAGAAGAAACTGGATACCCTAAATTTCAATTCCTAATTGATTGGTGTCGAGATAATGCGTTCGAATGGCAAATTCAAAACGATATCCTGATTGCTAAAATGCGTAGTTAGCTAAAATTCTTGACGAAATTGCGGATTAAAACTTTTGGATCTATCGGATAAACTTCTAGCATATTGTTCATTTTATCCACATCCAACTTACTCTGAGACAAATCCCCAGATCGACGGCTTTTCCAGTTTATTGAAATCTGTGCTTCAACTTCGGAAGTTATCAATTCAGAAATTTCACTCAGCATTAAACTTCTACCGGAACCGATATTCACTATTTTTGCATTCTCGCTCAACATAATTAATCGATCCAAAGCGAGAAGAAAGTCTGCTATCCCGATGTAATCTCGACAATCATAAGGCTCCCCCAAGAATGTAATTTCTCTCCGAGATACTCCTTTTGCTAAAAGTTCGAAAATTCCATAGGGGTTATCGCCATCAATAACATTTCCAACGCGTAAACAGGTTGTTCTCTCTTTGAATAAATCAAAAAAGTCTCTTTCTGCAAACATTTTAGATTTGCCATAAGTAGTGGTTGGAATTGGATTTTCAGATTCAATTTGTTTTATAGAGGATTCTCCGTAAACCGCTCCCGAACTGATATACACGACTTTAGTTTCATTCGATAAGTTCAGTTTGGAAACCAACCTTGATGTACTTAACAATTCAAGATTTTCATTTCCATGATTTGGTCTTGTCGCACCGGAAGCTATGAAAATAAAATCCAAATCTTTCGTAAGGGCTAAATTAGTGGAGTTTTTCCAATGAACATCTCTTTCATTCCGTGTCCAACTAAAGACTTCGTGGCCAGCTTCATGGAAGTAATTAGCAATAGGAAGGCCGATATGGCCCAGTCCAACCACCCCTAGACGCATATATTTCCAATCTGCAACCCTATCCTCATCAATGGCCGTTCCTTTTGAAGTTATAGTAGTGCAATGAGTCAAGGAGTTAAGGTTACGGTTTTGATTCCTTGTCATTCGCTAGAGTATTTAGAGCGCGCGATTAAAAGTATAGAGGAACAATCCTTGGGCGCTGATAAATTTGAAATATTGTTGGTTGCTGACAGGATTGAATCACATGCGGCATCTGATATTTTAGATAAATTTAAACTTAATTTCAGGATAATTCAGTCTAAGTCACCAGGTATTGTTGAAGCGCTAAATCTAGGTCTTAGGAATGTTTCCTCTAAGTACGTGGCTCGAATGGATGAGGACGACTTAATGATGCCGGATCGACTTGAAAAGCAACTTGATTATTTGGAATCTAATGAAAATGTGGTTGCAGTTGGTGGTCAAATACATTTCATTGATGAGAATGGGGTGCAAATTGGGAGAGATTTTCACAGAAAGAGAATAAATCTGAAGGATTCGCATCTTCTATATGCATCTCCAATTGCTCATCCCGCAGTTATGTTTAGATCAGAAAGCGTGGCAAAAGTAGGTGGGTACCGAGACTTCTTACCTGAAGATTGGGACTTATGGGTTAGGTTACGAGAGATTGGCCAAATAGAAAATTTACACTTAACCGTACTGAAATATCGCATACATCCCAAACAACTGTCTAGAGAAAAAATGTATTCAAAATGGATGGGAAGTCAGTATGTTGCTGCATCATATTTTGCTAGACAATACAACATAGCTGATCAGCCTAAAATTGATCAGAGTCCTGTTTTTTGGTTAGAAGATACTAAGAGCCAACTTAGAAGAATTTCAAAGAGATATGTGAAATTCGAGAATCAAAGTATACTAAATAAACAAATTGAAGATACCCGTAACTTAGTCCAAGCAAGTGAGCGAATAAAAAAAGAAATACAGATGGGCATTCAACATCCCCTATTGCTATCTAAGTATGTTACTTCAAAACTTTATAAAAAGACTAAAACTTTGTTCTAAAAATTCGGTAAAGTCTACGAATCAACACCCAGCTGATCATCTTCAAGCCAACAAAAAACATGCAGATTGAAGTAAACACTCCGAGGCTTGCCAGAAGTCGAGTTGGTTTGACACCAAAACCAACAAATTTTTTCGCAGTCAGTAAATCAAGAATGTGGAGAAATAATCTCTCCGAAGAGTTTGGAATAGATTTATAGAGTATCACGGTATGCGCAAAGTTAGTTAATGATTGTTCAACCAATAATGGCCAAAGATCGTAGCTGCGAATTAGGTCAGCCTTTTTAGAAAGTTGAATCTTCCGACTCGAGGCTGAAATAGACCCCAAAGACAATTGGTAATCTAAGAGCAAATTATGGGATGACACTATTTTGCCAATCCTAGAAAGCCTTAACCAAAGTGCTAAATCTTCTACCGGAAAATCATCAACTTTGTAACCTCCGCACTCAATAAGCAATCGACGATTTATGAGTGCGACCGGATGGGCTGAACGTTGTCCAGAGACTAATGCAAGAGCACATGCTGTAGGAGAAATAGCAGAATAAACAACGCCCAGAGATCTACCCGAGCTAGATTTAAATTTGTAGTCTGAGAAAATAACACTGACATCTTCTGCCATAAGTTTACGTTGAACTGCAAGTCTTTGATCTGAATACAAGTCATCTACGTCAAATCGAGCTACCCAGCCATTCTGTGATGTTTGAATTCCAAGATTTAAGGCTTTAACTAGCCCGACACCTTCTGTATTGATCAGTTTTATTCTAGAATCAAATAAAGTAAATTCTTCAATAACTCTGCCAGAACCATCCTCCGAACCATCATTTATTATTATTAAATCATCACCGTCTTTTAACATACTCAAAATGACAGGAATAAGTTTATTAAGGTACTTTTCACCATTCTTAACAGGCAAAAGGCAAGAAATAGAATCATTCGAAGACGACATAATCAAATTAGACCATTTCCCTTCTACGCTTTGGTTAGGATACTAGAGTGAACTCTCTCAAACGTCTGTTTATTACTTTGGCAAGCATGAATTATTCTCTAAATGATCGAGAATTAATCAAGGACACCCATGAGACACGACTTCCTCATTATAGCTCGTGCAAAAAAGAAAGAATCTGTAGTGGAAATTGAACAACTAAATCAGAAAAAAAATTGTTTACAGAGTTCAGTTGATGTAGTAATCCCGACGTTTAATAGCAGTAAGTCAATACAAAATGCTGTTGATTCCTGCAAAGGGCAAACTAAATCGATAAGAAAAATTATTATTGTTGACGATGGCAGCGACAAAAGTGAAGTAGATTTCTTAAAATCAAATTACTTAGAAGATAGTCAAATCGAACTTATCCTAAATTACCACACGGGGCTTCCTGGTGTCGGAAGGTCAATTGGGATACAGAAAACCAGCGCTTACTGGATTGCATTCCTCGATTCAGACGACTACTGGAGTCCAGACAAAATTGAGAGGCAGACAGAGTATGCACACCAAAATAGATGCGACGCTGTGTACACAAATGCCATAAGTTTTAATGACACGGGAAATCTTGGCATGTTCCACAAAAGTCTGCCAAGGAGGCTAACTTTTGAAGATTTAATTGAAACCAACTGGGTTATTAATTCTTCTGTAATTATTAAAGGTGACATTTTGCGACAAAACATCGAATATGCGGCTTCCTCTAGGGTAAGAGCTGTTGAAGATTATGCGACTTGGTTGCGTATTGCTCCGTTTTACTCCTTCGAAGGCATAAATCTGCCTTTGACTTATTACTGCCAATCGACGGGAAGCATTAGACTTAGCGATAATCAAGATCCACGGATTTTTGCGCTTTCAGACTTTATTTTGTGGTCGAAAGAGCAAGAAAAGCTAACCGCGAAAAGCTATAAGAAGGAAAGAAAAACCGCAATCAAAATGATACGTAGGCAATATGAGTGATAATTCGATCGGCGTACTAACTGTCGCAACAAATAAGTATATATATTACTGGATTGACCTAGTTAAATCTGCTTCTAAAAACATCTTAGATTCGAATTTGGTGTTTCATGTTTTTACTGATCAAGTTTCAGTAGCAAAACAATTTGAATGCACTTCAAGTAATATTCGGGTTATCATTCACGAGATTCCGGCACATGGTTGGCCAGAGGCTACACTTTTACGATATTCAATATTTGGCGAATTCTCATCCAAAATAGTGGAGCCAATTTTGATGCACTTAGATGCAGATATGTTGATTTGCACTGATTTTACGGTTGAATTACCTCCAAGTTTTATCAATGGGATAGGTTTGGTTAGGCATCCAGGTTTTTTCAGACCCAATTCAATAAATCTTATTTCATACTATGCAAAAAATTTAAGGTTTTTAACTCGTGATGTCCGAATGAAAGTTCGAATAGGTGGCTTGGGTAGTTGGGAAATAAATTCGCTTTCACGTGCTTTTGTGGCGAGAAAAAAAAGAAAGATATATGTCTGCGGAGGTACTTGGTTCGGAGTTCGCGAAAATTTCTTCAAAATGGTTGCCGAACTGGATCAAAGCGTAAATGTGGATTCCCTGAATGGAGTTATGGCAACTTGGCATGACGAAAGTCACCTTAATTGGTGGAAGTCAAATAATGATTGCACTGTTTTATCTTCATCATTTTGCTTCGATCCAACTTATAGCCAACTCAAGAATCTACCCGAGTTTATACGAGCGGTAGATAAGCGATTGGATACAAAGTGACTCGTCGGAATGTTACCGTGGAGGTGGTTGGAGGGTTGGGAAACCAACTTTTTTGTTATGCAGCAGGCTTAAATTTGTCAAAAAGAACCTCTTGCCCATTGGTGCTTGAGATGTCACTGGTAGGAGTTGGTGGTTCTAACCATGGGAAAACCCTGCTTAATTTTAATCTTGGAAATGTCGAGATAAGAAACCGAGTTATGAAGGTAAGCGGCTTCACTTTTTTGAAGCGTTTAGATAATAAGATTGCCCTTTCACTGCCCCTCTATGATCACATTAGAAACAATAAATCTAATGTTTATTCTGCAAGGGAAATTGGATTTGAGCCTGCTTTTGAATTGCTCAAAAAACCGATGTATTTAAAGGGCTATTTCCAGAGTTATAAGTACCTTGAGAACATTAATTCAGAATTACTTGAAATGTTTAAAGTTTCGAATCCAAGTAAATGGTTTGAGTCTAAACTAAGATTGCTGGAAGAAATAAATCCAACAATCATTCATATTCGTCGAGGAGATTACCTTAAACTTCAGGATGACTTCGGTCTTTTACATATGGAATATTATCTCGAGGCAATTAGTAGATTAGATGATGCTGAGAGAAAAAAACCAATTTGGATTTTCAGCGACTCCCCCGAGATGGTGACAGGCGAGATACTGAATTCAGATTTGGGCAACGCGGAAGTTATAATCTCACCACCCGAAGTAACAGCGAATGAAATTCTATATCTTATGTCACGAGGTAAGCGCATAGTAATCAGCAATTCCACATTCTCTTGGTGGGCGGCGTACTTCAGCCGACGCGAAACCAAAATTTTTGCGCCTGAATTCTGGTTTCGCGACAGAAAAGATCCAGTAGATTTGATTCCACCGCACTGGATAAAAATATCTAACGAATGGGCCACTAATCATGATTAAGAATCGAATTCCGATTAAAGAGGTCTTAAGTCTTAGCCAAGTTCTCTCGAGGAGCGATAGGAAGAAACTAATTTCTGTTTCTATTCTTCAGATCCTTCTAAGTTTACTGGATCTAGCCGGCGTCGCTCTTATCGGAGTGATTGGAGCTTTAACGGTGAATGGAGTCCGTTCGCAGAAGTCTGAAGGTAAGGTAGGTCAAGTTTTAGAAGTTTTAAATTTAAATAGTCTTTCATTCCAAACGCAAACCGTTTTTCTTGCCCTCATTGCTGTGAGTTTGTTGATCACTAGAACATTACTTTCTGTAGTTCTTACTAGAAAGACCCTGTTTTTTCTGAGTCGCCGTAGTGCGGAGATTTCTTCTAGATTGGTTTCGCAAGTTATGGCTCAGCCTTTATCTGATATCAATCAATTCACCACACAATATATACATTACACATTAACAACTGGGGTAAATGCACTAACACTTGGTGTTTTCGGCAGTATTGTCAGTGTCCTTTCGGATTTTGCACTCCTACTAGTTCTTGGCATTGGAATATTGATACTTGATCCGATTACTGCTCTATTAACTTTAACTATTTTTGGTTCGATTGTGATTTATATGTATTTACTAACGAACACTAAAACGCAAAGGATTACACTTCGCCATTCGGAGTTAACAATTAAAGATTCAGAGGTTCTACTTGAGCTTGTCTCTGGCTACAGAGAAGCCTTTATCCGAAATCGCCGTGGGTATTTTGTAGACCGAGTCAAGAAAATTAAGCGGGATATTGCCGATTATTCAGCTGAGTTGGCTTGGATGCCGAATATTAGTAAGTATGTGGTAGAAATCGCTTTCACTTTGGGAACAATGGCAGTTGCTGCATTGCAGTTTGTTACAAATGACTCTGCAAAAGCGGTTGGAAGCCTAACCCTATTTCTAGCCGCTGGTTCGAGAATCACTCCGGCTTTGTTAAGGGCTCAACAAAACCTAGTTACCATAAATGGCAGCATTTCTCGGGCAAAACCAACTATTGAGCTATTTAAAAAAACTAATTCAGATTTATCACTTCCTGATTATGACTCAAAAATTGAAATAAAACACGATGGGTTCGAATCGTCCATCGAGCTTACAAATTTGTCTTATCGCTATCCTAGTTCGAATATAGATGTTTTGAGATCAATAAATCTCAACATACTTCCAGGCGAAACGGTTGCAATTGTTGGTCCATCTGGGGCAGGTAAATCAACGCTGGTTGACCTTATTTTAGGTATTCATCTCCCAAGTGAGGGCACAATAAGAATATCCGGATGCACACCTGTTCAGTCAATCACTAAATGGCCAGGTGCTATTGGTTATGTTCCACAAGAAGTTGTACTTATGTCTGGAAGTATTGCAGAGAATATTGGTTCTGGTTTCGACATTTCTGATATTTCTGCGGAACTAATTCAAGAAGCGCTAAAAATCGCAAAACTTGATGAATTTGTTGCGACTTTACCGCTGGGCTTAAACAGCAAAGTTGGAGAGAGAGGTGGAAGCCTAAGTGGTGGACAACGTCAACGAATAGGAATCGCACGCGCCATGTTTACAAAACCACGGCTCTTGGTTTTGGATGAAGCGACAAGTTCACTCGACGGTCAAACTGAATCTGAAATTTCAGAAGCAATACAAGGTTTAAAAGGAAAAGTAACACTAATTCTCATTGCGCATCGACTATCTACCGTGCAGAAAGCAGATCGTGTTATTTATCTTAAAAATGGGGAAATTGTCGCACAGGGCAGTTTTGACGAAGTAAGGAAAGCAGTTCCAGATTTTAACAAACAGGCGCGATTGATGGGACTGTAAGGGTTATCTGGGTCTGCGGCGTCGCTGATCTGAATTAGGCCGTGGCTTACGTGTGCCGCGAGATGGTCCCTTGTTTTCAACAACAGGGGTTACATAAGGAATACCTGAAGGTTCCTGGGCCCCAGTTATTCGCATTAAGTCTTGATCCAAAGGTTTTACACCTACAAATTTAGGCGTAACGCCAGCGCGTGAAGTAAGCCCACCGACAGATTTTTGCTGCTTAGTTGTCGCAAGCGTCACGACAACTCCAGTCTCACCGGCACGTGCCGTTCGGCCTGAACGATGCAAATAATCCTTGTGATCAGTTGGCGCATCAACATGCACCACCAACGAAATACCATCAACGTGGATTCCACGAGCGGCAACATCAGTTGCAACCAAAGCAGCATTAGGAAGTTGCTTGAAGAGCGCAAGAGTGCGAGTACGAACAGCTTGTGACTTGCCACCGTGAAGCGCACCGACTGGTACCCCCGCATGGGCAAGTTTGTCAGCTAAGCGATCTGCACCACGTTGTGTTTTTACAAAGAGAATTGTTTTTCCGTTACGAGCTGCAATTTGGTTCGTGATGTCATCTTTATCGCCCGGGTGCATAACAAGTACGTAGTGCTCCATGGTTGAGACAGATGCACGATCATTCTGCAAGGAGTGTGTTTTTGGATTATTTAAGTACTGGCGAACCAAAGCATCAACACCGCGATCGAGGGTCGCAGAGAAGAGAAGTCTTTGACCATTTGGCTTTGCCTGGTCAAGAATTTCCTTAACGACAGGCAGGAAGCCCATGTCTGCCATTTGATCAGCTTCGTCAAGAACTGTGATCTCAAGATCATCAAGTTGGACTTCGCCCTTATCAAGCAAATCGATTAAACGTCCTGGTGTCGCCACAAGAATTGCTGTCGCTTTACGCATTGCAGTTATCTGCTTGGCGTAAGGCATTCCACCTGCGATAACAACAGAATCATGACCAATTGCGCGAGCAAGCGGTGTTAGAACTTCATCAATTTGCTGAGCAAGTTCACGTGTTGGTGTTAGCACTAAAGCCAATGGCTTATGTGGTTTTGCTGCTTTCCCACTGATATTTGTGAGCAAAGCAAGGCCAAAGGCAAGTGTTTTTCCTGAACCGGTTTGTCCACGGCCAAGAATGTCATGGCCAGCAAGGGCATCAGGAAGTGTTGCGATCTGAATTGGGAATGGGTGTGTGATGCCTTGGGCGTTAAGTGCATTTGCAAGTGCTGGAGCAATACCTAAGTCACGGAAAGTAGTTGTAACTTCATTTAAAGGTGTTGCGTCAATCAAATTAGCATCAGCTAAGTTTGCTGAGATGTAATTGTCATCTGCACCAAAATCTACTGCGGCGTTGTTGTGAGTCTTGAATGCTTTGCGATCATCACGAGCATATGCAGGTGAATCGTTGCGGCGATCGCGAACTGGCTTGGCAGGGCGCTCGGCGCGGTAATTTGATGCTGAAACATCTGGTGCAGATTTATGCTTTGCAAATGTTTGCTTTGAGGGAGCACCTGGCTTGTATTTCTCGCGCTTGCCAGGAATAAAGTTTGGGCGACCATCCTCTGTGCGAGCCACGCGCTCTTTTGCGGCATCGCGACGAGTTGTTGGTCGTGTATCTGATTTCTTAAAATCTGGATGTGCGGTGCGTCCGTTGCGATCTGAAACAAATTTCTTGGCGCGAGACTCTGGCTTAACAATCTCTTCACGAACTTCGCGTGGCTTTGATGCTGTCTTTTCTTGGTAACGCTTTGCACGCATCTTTGAACGCTCTGTTAAACGAGCA
>Ga0315909_10005325_pt1 | contig 14841 bp, 17 predicted proteins | sample LakEriMetagenome_11_FD_203527 | JGI IMG/M metagenome (GOLD analysis project Ga0315909, IMG submission 203527) | Freshwater fungal communities from buoy surface, Lake Erie, Ohio, United States - Buoy 2 MA125 | ecosystem: Environmental > Aquatic > Freshwater > Lake | place: USA: Lake Erie, Ohio...
CCAATAAGAGGTTATTCACAATTATCAATTGGATTAAATAACAAATAATGGAAATAAAATTTGATTATAAAATTTACCAATTAAGTGATTTTTTAAATGATGAAGAAATGTCTTCATTATCTAAAATAATTTTAAACTTTAATGTGGATTTATCAGAAGTCAAAAGTACATTAGGTTTTCTTAGTTGGTCTAATAATGTAATCAATAAAATTAAAGAAGTTGATTTTGATAGGTATAAAAAAATTATTGATTTAAATTACATAACATATGATGACTTTGAATTTCTTTCAAATTTGAATGAAACATATGGTTATAACGATGATGACTATTTCAATTTTTTTCTAACTTATTCGAATGAAACCTATAAAAAAGTTGGTATATATGATTTAATAAAAAAAGTGTATTGTGGAATTGTATTTGATTTATTTGGAAAAAAAATAAAAGAAGAATATCAAAATACCTTACTCGGAAATATAAACATATATCCAAAAAACTCATTTATAAGAAAACACCAAGATAATGATCCGGATGGTAAAAGATTATTTACTCTTTTGTTTTTTTTAAATGCAAATAGAAAAGAAGAACAAGGTTCATTATTAAAATTATATACAAAAAATGATACTGTTAATCTTGTACCTGATTACAAATATTGTATATTATTAGAACACCAAAAACATAACTTAATCCATGAAGTTACGGTAAACAAATCAGATGACGTTAGATATTCAATTTATTCACCATTTACAATAAAGGATTATGAAGAAAAACTATATGATGATTGATGAAAAAAATTTATATCTCTCTCCTTTTAATATTAATAAGTTTTTCTTTAAAATCTCAAACGTATACACAAACTTTTATTGATAAATGTACGGGTGAGAAAAAAATTGCCATAACAACTTATATAAATGGTAATGCACAGGTTTCATTTTACAATCAAGTTAAAACATTCACACCATTAGAAGTTCAAACAGGTCAATTACAGTTATGGTTGCAAACAACATATGCAACTTATAATTCAATGGCGTGTCCAACAAGTCAGGTAGTTCAACAAACAGTTCAAACAACGGTTTCACAAGCAACACAACAAGCTGCTAGTACTGCTGCAAGTAATGCCGCAAGTTCGGCGGCGTCTTCTGCAGCATCATCTGCCGCATCGTCTGCAGCGAGTTCTTCGGCATCATCCGCCGCAAGTAGTTCAGCATCTTCTGCTGCAAGTTCTTCAGCATCCACGGCGGCGAGTAGTTCAGCGTCAACATCAAGTTCAACTGCAACAACTGGTACAAGTTCAACTGCGTCAACATCAAGTAATAGTTCTTCATCTTCATCATCCAATAGTTCATCTAGTGGTTCATCATCGTCTTCATCTTCTTCTTCAGAAAGTAAAACCGAAACAAAGAGTGAAAGTAGTTCTTCATCATCCGAGTCAAAGAGTGAGAGTAAATCGGAAAGTAAAACTGAAGAAAAGAAATCGGAAAGTAAGAGTGAAGAAAAAAAATCAGAAGAGAAAAAAGAAGAAAAGAAAGAAGAATCTAAAGAAGAAAAAAAGGAAGAGAAGAAAGACGAAAAGAAAGAAGATAAAAAAGAAAAAAAGAAAGGTAATTTTTCTAATCCTATGTTAATTGCATCTGATTTAACTGTTGCGCAAAATCCTGATATGAAATTTAATACAATGTTAGGTTTAGGTTGGAGTAAATCATCACTAATGGGTGACGAAAGTTTTTCAGCAAACGCAATTATTTGGAGTAATTTAAAACAATTTGCATTAGGAGGTGGATATACAAAAATGGATTTTAAAAATGGTAAACTAAATGCAATTCATTCTTATGGTGTTACTACAGCTTATTTGGATGGAAATTACATGGCATTACTTGGGTACACGTGGATTAAACCTCACCCGAAGTATGGTACGTACGGTTATAATCTTGGTGTTGTCAATCTTTTTTTAAAAGGTACAAAACAAAAATTTGATTATAGTACTATTACATCCGCGGTTATATTTTGGACAAAACCATATCAATACAGCAAGAAATTATCAATATCACCTCAAGTTTTTATGATGACATCACCATTATCATATAATTCATTTATGGGTACTACCACCGTAAATAGACATGCGGGATTTTTACTTGGTAGTACATTTGATTATAAATTAAGTAAAAGATTTGGATTTAGTTTTAATTATAAAGTGAATGTGTCCACTATGCCGAACTCACCCGTTTTACACAACTTCTTAATTGGTTCGAGAATGATGTTATAAAAAAATCCCCATAGTAGAAACCATGGGGACATGACAAAAAATAAATGTATCTCTCTCCTGATACAATAATAATATAATAAATTATTTCGATTTAGTCAACTCTTTATATAATTTTAATATTTTATCACACATTTCATAATCTTCTATTTCTTCAAAGTAGGGCATAATATCTCTAGTTAAGACAATCGAATCCTCTTTTTTAAAGTTAAATTCCGTATCCCATTCTAAACCTTGTATTTTTGACCATATGTATAATTGTAAAACCTTTTTTCTTGTTGTTTTAAATTCAGAAAATAAATCTATTATGGATTTATAAATTAATTCTTTATTTTTGTCATAAAAATCACCAAATTCAGAATACTTTCCATTAATAATCAACTCTTTATGTGGTTTCGCTTTAACATTTTTCATCAATTTAATTTTAATAGGTTTGTAATTTAGTCGTTAAAATTAAAAAAAAATTATGAAATAAAAAAATTATTTTTTACTCCTATCCCATTTAGCCTTTCTTTCCTCAGGAGGTATCAAATGTGATTCATGTATTGTATGGTCTATTTTAACTCTTATACATGTTTGAGGTAGTCCACAATTCATCAAATAATTATTTATGAATCCCATCATATTTGCCGAACCTATCGGGTTTGCAGAATGAATATAAATTTGTGGTAAGGGTATTTTTTTATTCATACTCTCACTTATTAAAAATCTACAACAATCCATACCGGTTTTTTCTTCGATATTACTATAATCTAATGTGAAGTTGTTTTTAACATTTGTATAATATTCAATCATCGCACCTTCACCTAAATCATGGTCAAGAGAAATAATTTCATACTTATCTAAACCCCATTTATTTATTTCAGTTACAAATTCATCGTAGTTCCTTACAACTACCCAATCCTCAGATATTGGAGTTCTAACATCATCGAGATATAAACGTTTTTTTTCAATTTTCATCTTTCTTAAATGGTTTTGTATGGTTTGGATATAATAATTTCCAAATTATTTTATGTGTCTGTTTCCCATCATACATTGCGAATAACAACGATGAATGAGGATATTGTTTTGCCTTTTCAGCAAAATCTTTTCTGTTTATTGTATTAATTGAATTGAAAATATCATTATAGTTATTATCAATATCTTCGAATTTAATTTTTAAATCACGAGCAGTCTCTTTGACCCAATTATAAAATTCATCAGGAACTTTATCCAGTATATCATCAAAAGGTTTGTTTTCTTTTAGATATTCCCAAATGTCTCTGTTTGATATATTTGTTAATATACGATGAAGACGTTTATATTCATCTCCTTTTATTTTCATCCTAAATCCGTTCTTAAAACGAATAACATAACCTTCTTTATGTTTTGGTATTTCTTCTTGTAATATATCATAACCTTCACCCCAAGTTTTATATAACATAACAACACGAAAACCAATATTTGAAATCATGTTTTTAAAACGAATGTCTTCTTGGTTATTATGAATATTAATTTCATCACCAGATTTTGTATGTATCATCCCTAATAGTACAATATCTTCAAAATCATAATCACACACAATTCTATTCTCTTTGTAAATTATTTCAAATAAGTATGTATAATCAGGATGTAGTCTATTGTAATTATATTTTTCTAAGAGTTCTTTCCCTCTGATTGATTGAGATGATGTGAATGAACCTCTTGTTGCAATTATCCACTCATTATTGTAATAAAAGAGTATACCTAATGATCCGTCCATTTTTTCATACACTTCAAAATATTCATTAGGAATTTCTTCCGGTGTATGTTCATCGTAATTAAAGAATTTTTTAAATGGTCTTGCAACAACATCACCCTTTGAATTAGTAACCAACCCACGACACTGTAAAGTAATATCATCCCATAATCTTTCATATTGAACTTTTGGACTATAATTCCAAATAGTTAAATCATGATTTGGATGTGTTTGTTTGTGTAACAAACCATTTTGATAATATTTTTCTAATGTATTTAACACAATTTTTTATTGGTGTTTTTCGTGGAGGATTTACAGATTGAATAAAAGAAGAAATAAATTCACTCATTAAAGTTTGATTTGAAATCTATCCTTCATTTTTTGAAGTTTATCTTCCGGTACTCCGTGAACATTGTTACTACCGTGTCTGTTTTCTACTATAATGGTATGAAGTCTATAGTTATATCGTTCCGCCATTTTGATATACTCTTCCATTTCCCATTCTTCAGTAAATGTATTTGCAACCACTATTCTTGATTTTTCTTGTCTCATTCTTTCAGAACATCTGAATTGACAATAATTGTGTGCTTCTCTTAATTTTGAGGAATCAAAATTATATTCACCTTCTTCATTTGTAAAAAAATCATCAGCAGAAAGAACTTCTTGTTCTAAATTGGCCGGATGTTGTAATATAATGTGTGCTAATGTTGTTTTACCTGAACCTGGTAGACCTCGTAAGAGAATTAAATCACCTACAAATTCTTTTTCCATTTTTTGTCATTTAAGTATAAAAAATATGAGCCAGTTTACACTGGCTCAAAATTTTTATTTGATAGCGCCTGATGGTTTTTCAGTTTCATCAGTTACCGAACCACCACCACCTTGAGCTGGTGATACAGTTGAATCGACAGGAACAGCCACTGATGCTGTATCCACATTCGCTACCGTAGAGTCATTTGTTTCTGTTGCGGTTGACCCTGAACCACAAGCTGCTAGTGTAAGTGTTACACCAAGAGCCAAAATGAATGTTACTTTTTTCATATATAGTAAATATACAAAAATTTATTCGTAATACCAAATTAAATAAAAAACCCCAACAGGCTGTCGGGGTTTAAGGTCTTTCAGTAGGTTCAACCCCACTTACTTATGAAAAAAACGAAAAGGTTATCGACAAAGAGAACCTACAAGAATATAAATATATATGATTTTTAAAAAAGATAAAGTATTTATAAAAATTTTAATAAATCATTTGATAATTCCAAATGTGCTTCTTCACCATAATGGAAATCATCAATATTACCATTAGTTTCTTCTTTTACCGTTTTATATTTTTTATATGGTATTAATAAATTATAAAAATTATTTTCATAGTAATCCTTAAATAAGGGCTCAACCCATGTCCAATGTAGTATTTGACAATTCGGTTTTGATTCTTTTATGATTCTTATATAATCACAAAGTTCATCAAAGTAAATAGAATTACTAGAACGGTTTAATGTAATGTCAAATAAAGATTTACTCGGAACATCTATTAGGTCTTTCATGTGTTCAACAACAGCAATAATAACATCATAAAAATCATTACGTCTAGATGCAATTCTGAATCTTATTGTTTGAGTCCAACCAAATATTAAAACATCATCATCTTTTATGTTGTTAATTTCTTTTATATATGTGTGAAAAATATCATAATTGGATGATCCCCCATGTGAACGGTCCATCAATTGTAAATTTAAATTTTCACTGATTATATTTGAAAATATTTTTGGACAATACCCTTTATATGGAACATATGGGTGTTCGTCTTTTACTTTTTCAAATGGAACAGAAAAAGAATCACCAAACACCCATAGTTGTTTTTTATACATTATCTACTGTTTTTTTTGTTGTTTTACAAATAACGAGTTCGTCTTGTTTGAACTTAATTGTTATTGGGTTTTCTTCAACAATGTTTCCTTTTAAGATTTCTTCACTTAAAAAATCTTCACATAGATTTTGAATGATTCTCTTTAATGGTCTAGCACCATACTCCTCTTGTTTGTTTAATTCATAAATTCGATTAATAACTGACTTATCAAAAGTAATTTTATAATTTTTTTCATTCAATCTTTTTGTGAGTTTTTCCATTTCAATATTAATGATTTTTTTAAGTGTCTCTTCATTCAAAGAATTAAATAAAATAATATCATCAATACGATTTAAAAATTCAGGATTGAACTGTTGTTTTAATGCCTTTTGAATCATAGTTTTTCTAACTTCAGCTTTTTGATTTTCACTTGAGGAAGTTGAAAACCCGACACCACCACCTAGTTCAGAAACTCTTTTTGCACCGACATTAGATGTCATAATTACAATTGTATTAGTAAAATTCACTTTTCTACCGAACGAATCTGTTAAGTGACCTTCGTCCAATATTTGAAGCAATATGTTAAATACATCTTTATGTGCCTTTTCGATTTCGTCAAACAACACAACAGAGAATGGATTATTTTTAATCTTCTCGGTTAGTTGACCACCTTCATCATACCCAACGTAACCTGGAGGAGAACCAATTAATTTAGACACATTGTGTTTCTCCATGTATTCACTCATATCAACACGAATTATTTTATCTGGGTCACCAAATAAAACTTCAGCAATTGATTTAGCTAAAAAAGTTTTACCCACCCCTGTTGAACCGATAAAAATAAATGAACCAATTGGTTTATTCGCATCTTTAATACCTACACGATTTCTTCTTATTGATTTTGATATTGTTGTGATTGCATCGTCCTGACCAATAACCTTTGATGAGAGAACTTGTTCCAACTTCAAAAGTTTTTGTGTCTCTTTTGAATCTAATTTAGTAATCGGAACACCAGTCATATCTGAAATAATTTCATATACATCATCTATTGTAATTGGTGTTTTATTATTTTTTTGAGTATCAGCCCATTTAAGTTTTTCCTCTTCAAGTTTTGTAACAATTTTTTTCTCTTCATCTCTTAATCTAGCCGCTTGTTCATAGTTTTGTGTTTTTACAACTTGAACTTTCTTATCTCTTACATCTTCAATTTGTTTTTTCAATATTTCAATAATCTCAGGTATTTTCGATGAAACACGTTTTTCCGAACCTAATTCATCTAAAACGTCAATTGCCTTATCGGGGAATTGTCTATCAGTAATATAACGATGACACAATTTTACAATTGTCTCTAACACACCATCTTCATATTCGACTCTATGAAATCCTTGGTAAGAATCTTTTAAATTTTTTAATATTTCAATCGTCTCATCAATTGTTGGTTCTTTTAAAATAACTTTTTGAAAACGTCTTACTAATGCACCATCTTTCTCTATGTGTTTTTTAAATTCATCAAACGTTGTTGCACCAATACATTGCATTTCACCTCTTGCCAATGCGGGTTTTAAAATATTTGCGGCATCCATGGAACCACTAGCATTTCCTGCACCAACCATTGTATGTAATTCATCAATGAAGACAATTACATTTGGTGATTCTTGAAGTTCGTTGATGATTGCCTTAATTCGTTCTTCAAACTGACCACGATATTTTGTGCCAGCAACTAAAGAAGTTAAATCTAAAGCTACTAATCGTTTATCTAAGAGATTAGAAGGGCAATCACCCCTGTAAATCATTAACGCTAATTTTTCAACAAGTGCAGATTTTCCTACACCGGCATCACCAACTATAACAGCATTATTTTTCTTTTTACGTGAAAGAATTTGTGCAATTCTTTTTACCTCCTTATCTCTACCAACAATCGGGTCAATTTTACCCTCCTCTGCCATTTTTATGAGGTCACGAGAAAAATTGTCTAAAATTGGTGTTGATGAACCTTTACGTATTCTTTTTTGCCCTTGGGATGGACCATCTTCGAAAAAATCTACAGACATATTATGTAAGTTTAGTTTATACTACAAACATAACACAAATAATAATAAAAACAAAATAAGTGTCATAATGACATTTTATTAATATTTTCTATGACAATATGTCTAAACATTTTTTGTAAAATTACGTTGGCATATAAATTGAAAAATCAATTATAAAAAATTATAAACTATGATTACATTATTTAAAGACCCATTTTTTCAAGGTTTCGAAAGTATGTTTGAAAGTCCAAGATTTTTAAGGACGCCAGAAACTAACATCAGTAAAACTGAAACAGAGTATAAAGTCCAAGTAAGTGTACCTGGTCTTACAAAAGAAGATTTAAAAATTTCAACCAAAGACGGAGTTTTAAAAATTTCTTTTGACCACGAAGAAACAGATGTAAAACATTCTTTTGTTCATTCATTTGTTAAAAGTTACAACATCCCTGATGATGTAAAAGAAAAGGATATCGAAGGCAAGGTTGAGAACGGTATCTTAACTTTAGTGTTACCAATTGACAAAAAGAAGGCTTTAGAACGTACAATTAGTTTAAATTAATTTACCTCAAAATTTTTTTATCTGACGTTTTTTTGGTATATTATAATATAAATTAATACACCATGTCAGTAAAACAAGAACAAATTGCGGGTAAAATGATTTACACCTCAATCAAATCAACAAGTCTAAAGTCAGCTTCTTACGACACCCTAAGTGAGAATTTGAGAGTAATGTTTAACAACGGGACAACTTATGAATACAAAGGAGTTCCTTCGAAAACGTTCACTAAGTTTCGTTTAGCGAAATCACAAGGTAAGTTTTTCAATGAAAACATTTCAAAGAATTACACTTACAAAAAAGTAAAAAGCATCTAATCGACTTAATAAATAAACCCCTCAAAATGAGGGGTTTATTTTTTTGTATTTATTATCTATAATATATAAACAATATACTATGGGTATAATATCAGAAAAAATTGACGGTAAAATTATCGAAGTCACTATTCAATCATCAAATTTAAAAAACGCAGTTTATAATACCGAAACCGAGGATTTATCAGTTACTTTCAATAACGGAAGTATTTATGTATACAATAAAGTACCTTGGACAAAGTTCACAAAATTCAGGATGGCCGAGTCTCAGGGGAAGTTTTTTAACGAGAATATCGCTAAAGCACATAAGTATCAAAAACAATCATGAGTCTTTTTGAAGATTTAATTGAAGATAAGGAACTTGATAAAAAAATTGTTAAGTCGTTTGAATCTAAAGACAACTTAAGTGAAAACATATTTGAGTTGGTTGACGGTAAATTCAAAATGAGGGAAGAAATCAGAAAAAAATTGTTAGAGGTATCTGATGATTTTATAGAGACCTTCGGTGTTGAGTTTTTTATACATGACATAGTTTTAACCGGTTCATTGGCGAATTACAATTGGTCTAATTATTCAGATGTTGATTTACATGTACTTATCGATTACGATGAATTAAATTACCCAAAAGAACTAATTAAAGAGTTTTTTGATGCAAAGAAAAACGTTTGGAACAACAATCACGATATAAAAATCAAAGGTTTTGATGTGGAAGTATATGTCCAAGACGTGAATGAAGAACATATATCTTCAGGCGTTTACTCGATTTTACACAATGAATGGGTTGTTGAACCTAAGAAAGAAACCCCAAATATTGACGATAGAAAAATATTGGAAAAAGGTGAGGAGTATGCCAAAAAAATAGACGAATTAATTAAAAAAGGTATAAAAAAGGACACATTAAATCAAATTGATATTCTTAGAAAGAAAATAAAAGAGTTTAGACAAAGTGGGCTTGAGTCTGGTGGTGAATACTCTTATGAAAATTTAACATTTAAACTACTACGTAGAAACGGATATATTGAGAAACTTCTTAAATTAAAAACGGACATTGTAGATAAGAAATTGTCCATAACACAATAACTATACATATTTTTTTCTATATATCTATGTATTTATAGGATAAGAATAAGTATATCTTAACAATTTATTAAAATGGGAGATTTAAAACCACTTGGTAGTGAAAAATTAAACGGGGATGACAAATTAAAAAGAATCCTTGAATTAACATACTACAAAAATAACAATAAAAGTTCTTCTTCATCAAAACCTGAGTTGGTTAAAGAATCAACAACAGGTGGTGTATATGGTATCGTTAAAGAAAAAGACGGTTACTATGTAAAGAGAGGATTAAATGAATCATCACTTGATTATATCGGTGGTATGTTCATGAAGAATAAAAATAAGTTTTCTTCATATGCGGAAGCATTTAAAAGACTTGAATTGTTAAGAGGTCAAGAAGAATTACAAGAAGCCACAAAATATGTTTTAAAACAAAACAAACCCCAACAAGAAGCTCCTATGGCGGAACCTTCTATGGATATACCACCAGCACCTGAAGCGGATGCAATGGGTGATGTTCCATCTGCAGAACCAACTGCGGAAGTTCCAGCTGAAGAGCCAGGAATGGAAACTCCACCTGTAGATGGTGAAGAAGGTGGTAAGAGATCATCTTACATGGCGGAAGCTCAAAAATATGCAGGTAAATTAGGTCAAGAATTAAGAGATTTACAAGACCAAATGGAGAGTGATGATATCAAATATATTTTGAATATGATTATCTCTGCGGTTGATTTAGATAAATTGGATGATGAGGATATCGAAGAAATTGGTAAGAAGTTTGAAAGAGAAGAAGAGGTGGGTGGTGAAGAACCGACCGCTGAAGTTCCTGCAGAAGAACCTGCGGCTGAACCTGCACCTGAGGAAGTTGCTGAATATGATTCAATGGCGGCTTTGGATGAGTTTATCAATACTCCTGTAGATACAGATGAAATTGATTTATCAAAATACGCAATCAAAGAAGTGGGTGACGAAGAAGAAGTTAAAGAGTTAGATTTAGATGAAATTAAGAGTGAGATTAACAATAGTATAAATCAAACTTTGCACAAATATTTCAATTAAAATGCATTTAATCTATGTCAATGAAATTGGTTCAGATTACAAAGGTCAAAAACAATATGAATTCATTTTCAGTGAGACCTTTGAAATTGACATGGGGGATTGGTTCCAAATACCAGCATCTGCAACTCAAAGAAGTAAATCACCTGACGTAGAATACGTTAATTTAGTTGGTTTATTAAAAAATACTGATTTAAAATTAGAATTAGTTCAAGACTCCGATTATTTCGGAGTTATTGATGCTGTAGATGGTGTGGTCTCATTAGCATGGGAAAAATTTGATTTTGATAGCCAATTTGAAAGATTAACATTTAAGTTCGGTGAATCATTGGATTCGGTGAACAAAAAATTAAAACAAAGAAATTATAATCTTATAACCGAAGAGGTAAAATTAACAGAAGTATGAAAAGAAATGAAATCGTAGAGAAATTAATTAAGGAAGGTTTCTCAGAAAAAACATTGGTAAAGTTTACCGACAAACAATTGAATGATTTGTCTGAAAGAATATTAAGTGAACAATCCGCTAATGTGGGTAAAGGTTCTGTTGTTATGAGAAAAGCAACAACTAATCCAGCAGAAGTTAAAAAAATGACTGACCAAGGATTGAACGTTGAATTAAGAGAAAAAAAATTAGTGGGTAAACAAAAAAATATTGACGCTAACAAAAATGGTAAGATTGACGCTGAAGATTTCAAACTTTTGTTAAAGAATAAGAAAAAAGAAAAAGACGAAAAGAGATGTGAGGATTGTGATAAACCACATAAAGACTGTACTTGTGACAAAGAATATATGGGTGAAGGTAACGAAATAAAAAATTGGGTAAAAAATTTGGTTGAAAACAAAGAATTTCATAGTTTTACATCAAAGAATGAAATTATGGAATTGATACAGTATAAATTGAATGAGTCTGAAACGATGGTACAACACGGACCAAAGGTAAAAAAAGGACACAACGGTATACCAGAATTTATGAGTTATGATGCAATTGTTACTGCAGCAGAACCAAAAACTGAACCGACAACAAAACCAGCACCAACTAAAGACCCAGGAACAAAAACACCACCAAAAAAAGACCCAAGAAAAACACCGTTTCAACCTGGACCTGGTCCAAACCCTAAACCAAAGGCGTTAAAAGAAACAAAGTAATGAAATTTACAAAAGGGAAACTTATTTCTATCATCAATGAAAATTTAAATGAAATGCCGATGGATTTCGACACCCAAGATAGACCAGACCAAGGTTTGCAAGATAAACTTGCTGCGGGTGAAACACCACTAAAAAAAGTTCCATTACCTAAAACAGGTGATGAACCAAACAAAAATTTCCAAGAGTTATTAGCTTCTGAAAGATATAGAGAGGTTGTTCAAAGAGTTAGACAATATACTGGTGACCAAACACCATTAAGAGGACAACAAGGTGTTATGCCTTTAGTTCAAACAATGATGCAAGCTCACAATAATATAGTTAGAACTGAAAATAATCACAGAGAACAATTAGAAAATTTAGCAATCGAACTTGTTAAAAAAGAAATGGGTTTGTCTGATGATGACTTCATTTTTGATGCTAAGATTGTTGGTATGGGAGAAATAGATACCGATGATTTTAATAGAGAAGAACCGGGTGAACAACAACCACAAATGGATGAGGTTGATGTTGAAATGGATTTATACAATGATTTACAAACATTAGATTTAGAAAAGGCTAAAAGAAGATTAATCAATACTATGGTACAAGGTGCATCTAAAAAAGGTCACTACATGTATCATATGGTTGCCGATAGAGTTAGAGAAATAACTGGTTCAGACGCGTTGATTAATCAATACGGTGTTTTAATGTCTGTAAATGACACATTATATTGGCAGTTAAGTGATGATATGATGCAGGCCATGATGGGTGGCGGTGGAGGAGAACCTCAGGTTGGAGGTAAAGAATCTGTTGATAGACAAACTGACCCACCAACTATTCACGCAAGAGCCGTAAACTTCCCAATCTTAATTCATGAATTGATTAAAGGTGTGATGGAGGTTGTGGCAATTCAAGGAAGACCAAAAGATGAAGAAGGTAATGAATTACCGTTTGAAGATATAGAAGGTTCTGAAGATACGTTAGAAAAAGAAATGTGGGATTTACGTTTAGGACCCGCAATTTGGAATAGAGTTAGAAATCAATTTCCTGAAGATACCCTAATTGAGGAGGATAAATATAGATTACAACTCATTCTTTTCTCACATATCATACAAAAACCAGCAAAAGAGTTTTTGGTGTTGATGAAAGAAGTGTTATCCAATTCAGAACAAGGAAAAAGATTATTGGGACTTTTATATAGAGCAATACAAGAAGAAATTAGAGATTTTGATTACACAGAAACAATGAATCAGTTTGATAAAGAATTGGATGACGTGAGTGATGATACAGATGACGATGATTTAGATGATTTCTTAGGAAGTCTTGGAATATCAAGACCGAAAGACGAATAAATTGTTAAGGGAGTTTTAACTCCCTTTTTTTATATTTATATATATGAATTCTAAAATAGAACAACTTAAGGAATATGCGAGAATTATAAAAGATACTCCATACGCACTTAAAACTTATTTACAAACATTTGATAATACACAAAAAAAATATGTTCCGTTAGAGTTATTTCCAGATCAAATTCAGTTATTAAATGATTACGAAAAGTACAACGAAAACATTACGAGAAAATATAGACAAGCGGGTGTTACAACAGTAACAGCAGCATGGATTTCAAAACGTTTACAATTGGCTAAACCTGATAATCCAGATAGAGTTTTACTTATTGCAAACAAACGTGATACTGCAGTTGAAATGGCTAATAAGGTTAGACATTTCTTAGAACAATGGCCTGATTGGATAAATGTAGGTTTTTCACCTGATAAAAACTCTGAAAGTAGATTTAGATTAAATAATGGATGTGAGGTTAAAGCGGTGGCAACATCGGCAGATGCCTTACGTGGTTATACACCTACGATACTTGTATTTGACGAGGCGGCATATATCGAAGCGGGTGAAGACTTTTGGGCAGCATCTATGGCCTCTCTATCTACGGGAGGTAAAATCATATTAATTTCCACACCAAATGGTTATGACCCAATATATTATGGTGTTTATGACCAAGCTATTCGTGGAGTGAATGATTTTCATATTACAGATTTAAGATGGTTCAAAGACCCTCGTTATACCAAAGATTTATGTTGGGTTAAATGTCAGGACATATGTCATTATATGTTAAACAGAGAACAATATAATGATGACGAGGTTGTGATGTATGATTTTGATATTGAAAAATATAATGAATATTTGGAACAAGGATATAAACCGTTTTCATCATGGTTTGAATCCATGTCTAAAAAATTCAAATACGATAGACGTAAAATTGCACAGGAATTGGAATGTGATTTCTTGGGTTCGGGTGACGGTGTTATACCTGGAGATGTACAAGAAAATATTGCAAAGAATTTAGTTAGACAACCGAAAGAAAAATACATGCAAGGAACTTTTTGGCAATGGAAAGAACCAATTCAAGGACATCGTTATATCATGGGTGTGGATGTAAGTAGAGGAGATAGTGAAGATTTTTCATCGATTAATATCGTTGATTTTGACGATAGAGAACAGGTGGTTGAATATATTGGTAAAATACCACCGGATGATTTGGCGTCAATTGCGTATAAATGGGGAGTTTTATATGACGCATTTATAGTGATTGATATCACTGGTGGTATGGGTATTGCAACTTCAAGAAAGTTACAAGAAATGAACTATAAAAATCTTTATATCGATGGGGTAAACACACAGAATATATGGGAATATAATAAAAAGGCAATGGAAAAAATTCCTGGTATAAATTTTAACAATAAAAGAACTCAAATTGTTGCTGCGTTTGAAGAACAAGTTAGAAAAGGATTTGCAATACGTTCTACAAGATTACTAAATGAACTTAATACGTTTGTTTATATAAATGGAAGACCTGACCACATGAAGG
>Ga0315909_10005330_pt1 | contig 14834 bp, 23 predicted proteins | sample LakEriMetagenome_11_FD_203527 | JGI IMG/M metagenome (GOLD analysis project Ga0315909, IMG submission 203527) | Freshwater fungal communities from buoy surface, Lake Erie, Ohio, United States - Buoy 2 MA125 | ecosystem: Environmental > Aquatic > Freshwater > Lake | place: USA: Lake Erie, Ohio...
CAGGGCACACCGCCTACGTCTCGCAAGGATTGTTTTCCGCCGGACAGCCGGGAGGCTCGGCCCAAGTCAGCGGTCGCCTCCTGAGCATTGGCACAGACGGCGTTCGCCGCACCGCAGCAATCACCACAGTGAACAACGGGGTTGCGGACTACATCTTTGAGTACCCCCTACAGATCCCTGAGAAAACAACCCTTGAAGCCACGGCTCAGGGCAGCTCGAACAACAACGAAGCCTCGTCGCTGTTTATCCTTGTTCTTGTCCGCAACGGAGGGCCGCTCTGATGGCAAAGACACCAGCGTGGACTCGCAAGGCGGGGAAGGATCCAAAAGGCGGCCTAAACGCCAAGGGCCGAGCTTCGGCAAAAGCGCAAGGGATGAACTTGAAGCCCCCGGCTCCGAACCCTAAGACCAAGGAAGACAAGGGCCGTCGCAAGTCCTTCTGCGCTCGCAGCGCCGGGCAAATGAAAATGTGGCCAGCGGCTGCTAAAGATCCTGAGAGTCGTTTGAGAAAAGCGAGGAAAGCATGGAACTGCTAGACGAGCGTTGGGTTGATATCCACGGGTACGAAGGCCGCTACGCCATCAGCGACCGCGGGCGCGTTAAATCTTTGTCGCGGTTCCGCCGCGGTAAGTCTGGCTGTATGGTGCCTGTCCCGGAAAAGATCATGCAACTAACCGCCAAGAAACGTTCCGCAAATGGCAGGACACTACCGTACCTTGAGGTAAAACTGCGAGACGGCTCACCTCGGGATGTTCCGTGCAGGTCTTTCTTGGTGCATCGACTGGTGGCACAGGCGTTTATTGGAGAGCTTTTTGAGGGTGCTCAGGTGGATCACATTGACGGGGACCACTCAAATAACCTCTGGGAAAATCTTCGTATCCTGACGACCAGGGAGCACGGCCTTCTTCATCCCTGCATAGTGGACGGGCCGCGGAACGCGAGGATGCAGGCCGCGGCTCAACAAAAAATCGCAAAACTTCGCGCCGCAGGAAATATTGTTGGGCGATATCGGGTAAATTGACATGAGCAAGATCGAAGAAGAGGTCCACGACATCGACAAGCGGTTGGTTAAGATCGAAGCGATTCTGGATCGCCTCGAGAACAACCATCTTGCCCACGTTGAGGCTGATATGTCCGAGGTCAAGTCGACCATCAAGGACCTGTCTTCGATGATCTTCAAGGGTATCATCGCGTTCTTCTTGCAGCTCGCGGTCGTCTTAATGGGCGTCGTTGCCTTTCTGGCTTCTCTGGTTTGGGGATAAAGACAATGGCTATGATGCGTGGTAATATGTCGAAACAGATCACGGAGGTTCCAATGGCTGGGTGCAAATCCAAAGGCATGAAGATGGGCGGTTCTGTCAAGACCGGCTACAAGAAGGGCGGCATGGTCAAGGGCAAGGACCAGTCCATGTGCAGTCCGCGCAAGCAGATGGCCATGGGGAAGATGAAGTAATGCCCGGGAAGCCAGGACTTTACACCAACATCCACGCCAAGCGTAAGCGCATTGCTGAAGGCTCGGGCGAGAAGATGAGGAAGCCCGGTTCCAAGGGCGCGCCCACCTCTAAGGCGTTTAAGGAATCGGCCAAAACGGCGAAGAAAAAATGACCACATCTGGTTCGAGAGACTTTAACATCGACGTGGCCGAGATGATCGAAGAGGCCTACGAGCGGTGCGGACTTGAGGTTCGCACCGGCTACGATGCCCGTACGGCTCGTCGGTCTCTCAACCTGATGTTTGCTGAGTGGGCCAACCGGGGCCTGAACCTCTGGACCGTGACGCAGGCTTCGATCACCCTGACGCAGGGGACCGCGACCTACACGCTGGAGTCCGACGTTGTGGATATCCTCGAGATGGTTCTGCGCCGCGACGGCACAGACTACGAGATGGACCGCATCAGCCGCTCAGACTACTTCAACTTTCCGAACAAGACTGACCAAGGTCGCCCGTCCCAGTTCTTCTTCAACCGCCAGATCTCGCCGGTCATCAACCTTTGGCAGTCGCCGGAGAACTCCACCGACCAGATCGTCTACTACTACGTCCGTCGGCTCGAGGACGCAGACGCCATGGTCAACACTGGCGGCGTTCCGTTCCGGTTCTATCCGTGCATGGTCGCTGGCTTGGCGTACTACATGGCCATGAAGCGCGCTCCAGACCGCCTGCAGATCTTGAAGGCTGTCTACGACGAAGAGTTCCAACGTGCGTCGGACGAGGACCGTGATCGCGTTCCTCTGAAGCTTCAACCGAGCGTTCAATATCTGAGGACCTGATGACATTTGCAGCGGGCAAAAAGGCGTGGGGACTTTCCGACCGCTCTGGTCGGCGCTACCGGCTTCGGGATATGAAGCTGGAGTGGACTGGTGCCTTGGTGGGACCAGACGAGTACGAGCCCAAGCACCCGCAGCTTTATCCCCCGAAGGTTGGCCCGGATCCGCAGGCGCTGCAGAATCCCCGTCCGGAACAGGACCTCCCGGAGCAGCGGAACATCCAGTGGAGTTGGAACCCAGTCGGGGGTCCGCCCACCAACGGTATCAATCCTCCGAACAATCTCGTGGCTACCGGTTCGGTGGGCACCGTCACAGTGGTGAGCTGACATGGCCTTTACATACGCGCAACTAAAACAAGCCATTCAGGACTACACGCAGAACACGGAAACGACGTTCGTGAACAACCTTCCGTTGTTTATTCGGTTTTCGGAGGAGCGCATCCTAAAGTCGATTCAGCTCAGCCTGTTCCGCAAGAACGCGACCACAACGGCTACGGCGAGCAACCAGTTTTTGGCTTGCCCGTCGGACTTCTTGGCTCCGTTGTCTCTGTCCTTCACGACCTCTGGAGACAAGGTCTTTGTAGATTTTAAGGATGTGACCTTTGCTCAAACCTACAACCCGGACCCGACAGATACGGGCCTGCCGCGTTACTACGCACAGTTTGATGTGGATAACTTCATCCTCGCCCCCACCCCGGCTGCGGCGTATGTAATGGAGTTGCATTACTTCTACCGTCCAGCCAGCATCACCGCCGGGGCGGAGAGCGGGACCACGTGGCTGAGCGAGAACGCCGAGCTGTCTCTGCTTTACGGGGCGCTGGTAGAAGCGTACATTTTCATGAAGGGCGAATCCGATATTATGGCGCTGTACGACAAGCGCTTTATGGAAAGCCTGACAGCGCTCAAGATGCTGGGCGAAGCGAAAGAAACAACTGACGAATACCGTAAAGGTATGGTCATCAGGGCGAAAGAATGATGGTCGGGGCAACGCTGGAACTTTCAAGGGACGTCCCCGTCGTCGGTGTCAAGACCACGAGCGGCCGAGGCTTCACGCCTGAGGAGCTCGCAGAGTTGTGCTCGGACAAAATTGTGTTCGTCGCCGACACCGCGCCGCAGGAGATTCGGGATCAAGCCCGTGCGTTCAAGGTGCAGGTACAGAAGGTTGTCCAACTGTATTTGCAACAAGCGGTTCGCAGTGACCGCACAACCGTGTATAATGCGCTCACTGAGGCTGGGCACCCCCAGCTTGCCGAGCTTATCAGGAGACTCTAACCATGGCTTTCACGGGCAACTACATGGCGACTAGCTTCAAGCAGCAAATTCTTGAAGCCGTTCACGACTTCCGCCTAACTGGCGGCGATACCTTTAAGTTGGCGTTGTACACCAACTCGGCCTCGTTCACGGCGGCCACAACGGCCTACACCACGTCGGACGAGGTTTCGGCTTCGGGTTCGTACTCGGCTGGCGGTGGCACGTTGACCCGGATCGATCCGACCACTTCGGGCACGACCGCGTTCACCGACTTTGCGGACTTGACGTTCACCTCGGCTACGATTACGGCCCGCGGTGCGCTGATCTACAACTCGACGCCCACCCACACCTACACCAATCCGGCGGTGGTTGTTCTTGATTTTGGATCGGACAAGACTTCGACGGCTGGCGATTTTACCATCGTCTTCCCTGTCGCGGACGCAAGCAACGCCCTAATTCGGATTGCCTAAGACATGACCGATGTCGTCGTCCCCTTCACCGGCTGGGGCCGAGCGGGGTTCGGCGAACTCGCTTGGGGCGAAGGCAGCGTTGCTGTCGGCTTTGCCACGGGCGAAGTCGGTAGCGTTACGGTCACGACGACCCAGAACGTCCTTGTCAACGTCACGGGCGTAGCGGGGACCGGGGAGGTCGGGACGGCGACCGTCGAGGCGGATGCTTCCGTTGTCGTTACGGGCGTCTTTGGCACTGGTCAGGTTGGCAGCGTCACGGTCACCGAAGGCTCTGGCATCCTCGTCGACGTCACGGGCGTCGAGGGCGTGGGTCAGGTCGGCACGGCGGGCGTTCAGGAGTCGGTCTCTGTCAACGCCACTGGCGTTGAGGCAACTGGAGCGGTTGGAACGGCCGACGTCTCCGCCAAAGCCCGGGTCATTGTCACGGGCGTCTCGGCTGCTGGGGCAGTAGGAACTGCTGGCGTCAACGGGGCCGCCCGTGTTACCGTGTCTGGAGTTTCGGCGTCTGGTGCGGTTGGACAGGTTAAGGTGTGGGGACGTATTGTTCCAGACCCTGGAAATGGGTATACTCAGATCAATCCTGCGGCAGGGAACAGCTATACGACAATCAACCCGGACTCTGGTACAATCTGGACCGAGATCGCGGCGTAAGGGAACGACATGGCCAGCACGTACACAACGAACAGCGGTATCGAGCTCATCACGACCGGAGAACAGTCCGGTACTTGGGGCACGACGACCAACACCAACCTGTCGATCATCGACCGCTTGGTCAACGGCGTCGGGACGATCACTCTTTCGGGCACGACCCACACCCTGACGACTTCGGACGGGACGCTCTCGGACGGTCAGTACGCGGTGCTGGTGTTCTCGGGTTCACCGAGCGGAACCAACACGGTCACGGTCGCACCCAACGATGCGCAGCACCTGTACATCGTCAAGAACTCCTCGGGACAGAGCGTGGTTCTGACGCAAGGTTCGGGCGGCAACGTCACTGTAGCTAATGGCGACACTAAGGTTGTGTACTGCGACGGCGCTGGCGCGGGGGCCGCGGTTGTAGACCTCACGGCCGACTTCGCCATGTCGAGCGTCAACATCACTGGCGGTTCGATCACGGGCATCACCGATCTGGCTGTGGCCGACGGTGGTACTGGCGCTTCGAACCAAGCTGATGCGCGCACGAACCTTGGTCTCGTAATCGGCACCAACGTCTTGGCCTACGACGCAAACCTGCAGTCGTTCGTCAACACCTTCACCCTGCCCACGACCGACGGCACGAGTGGGCAGGTTCTCAGCACAAACGGTGCTGGGACTATTGCCTTCTCGACGCCGTCTGCTGGCATTTCAACAGGCAAGGCCATCGCCATGGCCATCGTGTTCGGCTAAGGAGATAAGCTATGGCAAACCCGAATATCGTCAACGTCACGTCAATCCTCGGCAAGTCTGCCGTGGTCGATCTGACTTCCACCAGCGCCACGTCAGTGGTGAGCAACGCGGCTTCATCGGGGAAGGTCTTCAAGATCAACTCTTTGATCGTGTCGAACGTGGACGGCACGAACGCCGCCGACATCACGATCAATTACTATAGCGCGGCAGCCCTCGGCGGCACGGCCACACAGATCGTGAGCACGGTCTCGGTCCCCGCAGACTCGTCTCTGGTCGTGATCGACAAGAACACCTCTTTCTACCTCGAAGAGGATAAGTCGATTGGCGCTACGGCAGGCTCCGCCAACGACCTGAAGGTGCTAATCTCCTACGAAGACATATCGTAGTATAAAGGGGGTCTAAATGGCCACGTCAAAAGGCGGCTACGTCAGTGGCGGTTTCGACATTCTGAAAGCCCCCAACGCGCCGACGATCACGTCGGTGACGACTGGTATCGGCAGCGCCTCTGTTGCGTTCACCGCCCCGACCGACGTGGGCGGCGGAGCCATTACGTCTTACACGATCACCGCCGTGGACGAGAGCACCGGAGCCTCGACGGGGGCGACCGGGTCTGCGTCTCCGATCACGATCTCGCCCGGCGGCGGCACATTTAAAATCCGAGCGGCGGCGACCAACATCTACGGGCCGGGCCGGGTGTCGCAGTATGACACGGGGAACGAGATTTACTCCGGGGTGAGCTTGTGGGCTTGGGGGGATGGCGCAAATGGAGCGCTGGGAGACGGAACTGTAATTGATCGCTCAAGCCCCGTCCAAGTGGGTGTTTTGAACACTTGGAGCAGCGTTGGAGCTGGTGATTATTTTTCCGTCGCTACAAAAGCCGACGGTACGCTTTGGTCGTGGGGCTTTAATAGCACAGGTCAACTTGGACAAAACGACATCATTAGTCGTTCTAGTCCAGTTCAAGTCGGAGCCCTCACCACTTGGCAGGTTGTCAGCTCCGGCTTTGATAACACACTCGCGCTAAAGACTGATGGAACACTTTGGGCTTGGGGCACTAACGATAGGGGGCAGGTTGGCGATGGAACAGTGTACAATCGCTCCAGCCCGGTTCAAATCGGGGCTCTGACAAATTGGTATCAAATCTCTGCTGGGCGTCGGTTTAATCTGTCCACAAAAACAGATGGAACATTGTGGGCTTGGGGGTTTGGCGGCAATGGAGAATTGGGGGCCAGCAATGTAATAAGCCGTTCTAGCCCTGTACAGGTCGGCGCTCTGACGAATTGGGCGCAGATTTCAGCAGGAAACGGCATGGCGGGTGCTGTAAAAACAGATGGAACATTGTGGATGTGGGGCAACAATCTTTTTGGCGGACTTGGCACAAACAACAGGATATATCGCTCTAGTCCTGTACAGGTCGGCGCTCTGACAGATTGGTATCGCATTTCTGCAGGAAGCCTGTTTGCGGCCTCTGTTAAAGTTGACGGCACCCTTTGGACGTGGGGACAGAATACTCAAGCTGCACTTGGCCAGAATGACACAATTTCCCGTTCAAGTCCCGTTCAGGTTGGAGCACTAACAAACTGGTCGCAGGTTTCGGCGAACGGCACTTCTTGCGCAGCCCTTAGAACGGACGGAACTCTTTGGGCTTGGGGCTACAACGGACAAGGCAGGCTCGGCGACAACACCACTGTCAGCAAATCAAGCCCCGTTCAGGTTGGTGGATTGACTAGTTGGTATAGGGTGATCAATGGGGTAACTAATGGACACACCCTCGCCCTCTACGGAGTAGTGTAAAATGCCGAATTTCTCCGGGAAATGGGGTTTGACCGAGCAGCTGCAGGCCGTGGCCGCCGGGACGTGGACGGGGTTGCCTGCGTATGAGCTGTATGCGTGGGGTAGTAATTCGAACGGGCAGATTGGAGACGGGACTATTGTTGACAAGTCTAGCCCTGTGCAAATCGGCTCTTTGACCAACTGGGCGCAGGTATCGTCTGGGGGCGGCAGTTGTGGTGCACTTAAAACTGATGGAACCCTCTGGACTTGGGGCGTAAACAATAACGGGAATCTCGGGCTTGGGAATGTTGTTTATCGCTCCAGTCCTGTTCAGGTCGGAGCGCTCACAAACTGGCAACTGATTTCTGTAGGTAGTAGCGCAAACAGCGCAGCTATCAAGACAGACGGAACCCTGTGGACGTGGGGCAGCGGAGCCGGGGGACGACTTGGAGGCGGGAATATTATTGATAAATCTAGCCCTGTTCAGGTTGGATTGCTTACAAATTGGGCACAGGTTTCGGCGGCAACTTCGTGCGCCGCAGTCAAAACTGATGGGACTCTTTGGGCTTGGGGGGCGAATACGCAAGGCCAACTCGGTCAATCCAATGTAATTCCTAGGTCTAGCCCTGTTCAGGTTGGCGCTTTGACTGACTGGTCACAGGTCTCCACGGACGGCAGCTCTTGCGTTGCTGTCAAAACAGACGGAACCACTTGGGCTTGGGGTTCAAACAGCAGCGGGCAACTTGGCCAAGGCAATGTCATCTCCCGCTCATCTTCTGTCCAAGTTGGCGCTTTGACCAACTGGCTGAGCCCTAAAATTGGAGCTAATTCTGTTTTAGCAGTTAAGGCCGACAATTCTTTGTACGCTTGGGGAGCGAATACTGTAGGCCAACTTGGGGACGGAACAGTAGTTAATAGGTCTAGTCCTGTACAAGTTGGTTTGTTAACTGACTGGGCGCAGGTAAGCACCCGTAACGCCTCAGCCGCGATAAAAACCGACGGTACTCTTTGGGCGTGGGGGAACAACTCCTCTGGCGAACTTGGAGACGGCACTGTCGTTTTCCGATCCAGCCCTGTCCAGATTGGCGCGCTGACAAGCTGGTATGCGGTTTCATCAAACAGTGTCACTATCGCCATCTTCCAAGGTTCTAGCAACTAATGCCCAAAACCTTCCACTTCCTCGCTGGTCTCCCCCGTTCTGGCAGCACGGTACTTGCTGCGCTGCTCAACCAACACCCGTCCGTCCACGCCAGCGGCACGAGCGGCATGGGCGAGTTGATGTTCAACACGTTCCAAGCGTGGAAGAACAGCAGCGCCGAGCAGGCAGCACCGCAGCCCGAGCAGATCAAGGCCGTGTTGCGCGGCATCATGGACACGAAGTACAGCAACGTGGACAAGCCTGTCGTGATCGACAAGGCGCGGAACTGGGCCGAGGCATCGACAATCGCGGTGCTCAAAGAGCTGCTGCCGTACAAGCCCAAGATCATCGCCACCGTCCGCAACATCAACGACTGCGCCGCAAGTTTCGTGCGGGTGGCAAAGCCCAATAACGTCGAGGACTTCCTGCGCAACGACGGCCTGATCAGCCACCTGAAAGAGAGCTACACCGTCCTGCACAGCGGCTTTCAGTACGACAAGTCCTGCTTCCTCTTTGTCGAGTACGAAGACATGCTGGCCGATCCTCGCAAACAGATGGCGCGCATTCACGAGTTCCTCGACCTGCCCGACTTTGAATACGACTACGACCATCTGGACGAGACGGCCCCGAAAGAGCGCGACGAGGAAATCTGGCAGGTGCCGGGCCTGCACACGGTAGCACCAAAGCTCGCCAAGCGGCATGACGACAACTCCGAAGACATCCTCCAGCACATGCACCAGAACTTCGTGCAGCCGTGCTTCTGGCGTGAAAAGCCGCTGACGACCGAGATGATCCACCCCTTGGACATGCAGCTTGCTGCGGGGCTGATCGGCGACTTCAAGCGCGGCGAGGAGATTGCCCAAGAGCTGGCGATCAAGGAGCCGAAGAACCACCGCGCCGCCTTCAACCGTGGCTGGTACGAAATGCGAAAGGGCCACCTGCTGGACGGCATGAAGCTGCTGGACAGGGGCCGGATCGAAAAGGTCTTCGGCAACGAGGCACCGAAAGTGCCAACGCCGATCTGGGACGGGGTATCGACGGGCACGATCCTGTTGAACTTGGAGGCTGGCCTCGGCGATCAGCTCCACGGCGCACGGTTCGCCCGCGAGCTGAAGAAGCGCGGCAATCAGGTGATCGTGGCCTGCTCAGGCGCGCTGGCGATGACTATGCGGCAGGTCGATGGCGTGGACATGGTCGTCCAGCATGAGGCCGCCTTTGGCGTGGTGCATGACTTCTGGGTGCCAAGCATGACGGCCAGCATTCCGCTGGGCTGGCAGTACAAGCACATCGACGGGTCGGCCTACATCCCGAAGCCCGATGTAGCTAAGGGCGACAAGCTTCGGATCGGCCTGCGCTGGCAGGGCAACCCGCAGTTTGAGCATGAGCAGCACCGCATCTTCCCGGCGCAGTATCTGTTCAACGCGGTCAAGGGGCTGGACGTAGAGTACGTCAGCCTGCAGCGTGACGATGGCGCGGAGCATCGGCCTGCGTGGGTCAGGGAGCTACCCTTGGCGCACTGGGAGGACACCCGTCAGGCTATCGCTTCGTGCGATCTTGTGATATCCTCTTGCACATCAGTTTCCCATATGTCGGCTGCAATGGGTGTACCGACATGGATTGTCACGCCCGTGCTTCCGTATTATCTTTGGGCAAAGCCGGGAAACACGACGGAGTGGTACGACAGCGTGCGGCTGTTCCGTCAAACTGGACACGGAGACTGGGTCACGGTCTTTGGAGAATTGAAAAAGGAGTTGCTCCATGCCTACGAAAACGGGCTACTGGATTCGCGTCAAGAACGGCCAAGTCAAAGACGTTTGGGACTACAAGCCGTCGGCTGAGAAGCTGGCGTCTGAGCCCGGCTGGCGCGAGGCCGTAGAAGTCATGCCTGATCTTGTGGCCAACCGCGAGATCATGACCACGCACCAGATCGACATCGACGTTGAGCCTGCGCAGATCGTTTGGTCGAAGCGCGAGCTTGAGGTTGACGAGCGCAAGGACGGGCTGCGGGCGCAGGCTAAGGCCGAGTTCAAGGCTGTGGTCGATGCGGAGGTTGCCAAGGAAACCGACCAGTATCCCGAGACGCAGTATGACGCTGCCGTCGTGGATGCGGCGCGCGTTGTCTTTGAGGCCCGCATGGATGACATCGCCGCTGCGACGACCCACGAGGCTGTTGACGCTCTGTAAGGAGTTTCCCGATGAGCGACCGCTTTCCCGGTGGAGTGATCTCTAAAACGCCGCCCACGGTGACACCGCCGGTTGGCGGCGAAGGTGGTAGCGCGTCTGGCGTTTGGACGCTGGAGGAGCAGCTTGGGTTGCAGAAGGCGGGGGTGTGGCCACAGCCAATTTTGCCAAGGTCTCTGTATGCGTGGGGGCGCAACCTTCAAGGACAACTTGGGCAAAACAATCTCACATACCGATCTAGTCCAGTTCAAGTTGGGTCGGATACAGATTGGGATACACTTGCAGGCGGTAGTACACACAGCCTTTCCGTTAAGGTAAACGGAACTTTGTGGTCTTGGGGTAATGGCGGCAGTGGAAGAACTGGTCATGGAGATGAGATAAATAGATCAAGCCCCGTTCAAGTTGGGGCTCTAACCACTTGGTATCAAATTTCTGGCGGGGCTGACAATTCTGTCGCAATAAAAACAGATGGGACGCTTTGGTCTTGGGGGAGCGCGTCTGAGGGCAAGCTTGGAGACAATCAAGCCGTCGTTTCCAAATCAAGTCCAATACAAATTGGGGCGGATACAAATTGGTATTTTCTTTCAATGAAGAACAACCACGCCTTGGCGGTCAGGACAAATGGCACTTTGTGGGCGTGGGGGCGCGGTTCACAGGGTTGCTTGGGAAGATCATCAACAGCTAATGCTTCAAGCCCTGTTCAAATCGGGGCCCTGACAACATGGTCTAAAACATTTACTGCAGATAGTGCAGAGTGCTCGGCAGCAATAAAAACGGATGGCACGCTGTGGATGTGGGGCCTCGGTCTCAGTGGGCAGCTAGGACAAAATGAGCGAGCTTCTCGCTCTAGTCCCGTGCAGGTTGGCCTTCTTACAAACTGGGCATTTGCAGCGTTAACAGGAGACTCCTGCACTGCGGTAAAAACAGATGGCACCCTCTGGGCTTGGGGCGGCGGCTCAGCTGGAAAGCTAGGCGATGGAACTACAATATCTAGATCAAGCCCCGTGCAGATTGGTGCACTCACAAATTGGTACACAGTATTTAGCGGAGACAGTACAATAATTGCGAGAAAGACTGACGGAACTCTTTGGGCCGTAGGCTCAAATGCTGGTGGGGTGCTTGGCACGGGAACCTCACAGTCTGTAGACGTATCAAGCCCTGTTCAGGTCGGGGCCTTAACGTCTTGGGACAATGTTGGAATGGGCGCTTTTTTTGTCCTTGCAACCGTAAAAGGATAACCTTTGCGCTCTTTAAACTTCAGCTACGACCTCGGCGTGTCAGCAGCGCACATCATCCGCGTCAGGGGCCACGAACCGTCCGAGGTCAAAGCAAAGAGAGCCGCCGAGAGCTGCGATCTGGCTGGCATGCCGTGGATGTACTGGGACGCCTACGACGGCATCCAGAACCCCATCCAGCCTCCAGCGACCCACGGCGGCATCCCGGCCATGGTCAAGGTGACCGACCACTACATGACCCGAGGCGAGGTGGCCTGCGCGCTCAGCCACATCAGCCTGTGGGAGAAGTGTGTTCTCGACGACAAGCCGCTGGTCATCCTTGAGCATGACGCGGTCATGGTGCAGCCCTACACGCAGCACGCGCTCTTCAACTCAATCTGCTATCTGGGCAGCAACGAGCAGGCCAACCAAGGCTGGCAGGTTCTGCCCACGCCTCCGCACGCCAGCGAGGGGCCGAACTACCACTTTATCTGCCGGGCGCACGCCTACGCCATTGACCCGGCTGTGGCGAAGAATATGCTCGCCCACGTCCTGCGTTACGGCATCAGCGGGCCTCTGGATATTCTGCTTCGGGCTGACCTCTTCCCGATGCACCAGATGGGCCTCTACGCCTACGACGTGAAGGACGCTGAAACGACGATCCTCGGCAGACCGAAAGAGGGCCGCAGCACCGTCCGCAACGATAGGCTTGAAACGTGAGCTTCTCCGTCGTCTTCCACGACCACATCAAGACCACGCTCTCCCGCATCTTTAACGAAGTCCTCGTCCCGAACACGGTCATTGAGATCGGCTGCTTTGAGGGCGAGACGACATTCAACCTCACGGCCATGCTGCGAGGATCGGGGGCCTACAAGCACTACGCCATCGACCCGTTCCTGCAGTCGGAGAACCTGACCGACGGCACGGTGGCCTCGGCCCGCGATACATTCACCAGCATCCTACCGCAGTTTCCCGAGGTCGAGCATCTCGACATGACGTCGCTCGACGGCCTCATCGCGCTGCGCCAGCGTGGCGTGAAGGCAGACCTGATCTACGTCGACGGCTCGCATTTCGCCAAGGACGTGCTTCTCGACGCGGCTCTCGGCTTCGAACTCTTGAACCCCGGCGGCGTCATGGTCTTCGATGACGCGGTGAGTTGGCGATACGGCGAGAGCATCCACGACAGCCCGAAGCAGGCGGTCGATGCCTTCATCGCCTGCAATTGGAACCGTTTGAAGGTTCTGGAGTCGCCGACCGGGTATCAGGTCGTGGTGCAGCGCACATGCTAGTCTTCACCAACGGCTGCTTTGACATCCTGCACGTTGGCCACATCCGCTACCTGCAGGCGTCACGCGCCCTCGGATCGAAGCTCATCGTCGGCATAAACTCTGACGCCTCCGTGCGCCGCCTCAAGGGCGCGGATCGGCCGATCAACTCACAAGAAGACCGAGCCGAGATCCTGCGGGCGCTGGCCTGCGTGGACGAGGTCGTGATCTTTGACGAGGACACGCCCTACGAGCTGATCCGCAATCTCCAGCCCGACATCATCACCAAGGGCGGCGATTATGCCGAAGAAAATGTTGTCGGAAGAGACTTGGCAAAGGTTGTGATAATCCCCTATACTGTCAACAAGTCTACAACAAGGATTATCGAACATGCGCGTGGAGAAGGGCTGGGGTCACGAGGAAATCTTTGCCTCGACGGAGACCTACTGTGGGAAATTTCTGTGCTTCGAGCAGGACAAGAAGTTCTCGATGCACTTCCATGTAGACAAGGACGAAACGTGGTACGTCCTGCAGGGCGTCTTTGAGCTGACGACCATCGATACGGCGACGGCCACGTACTCCTCGCGTAAGCTCTACCCACAAGACACGTGGCGCAACCGTCCGCTCCTGCCTCACCAGTTGCACTGCATCTCTGGACCGGGCGTGATCATCGAAGTCTCGAGCCGGGACACGGCCTCCGACAACTACCGCGTCTTGTCGGGAGACAGCCAGGCATGAGGCTCTTGGTCATCGGTGACGCTTGCCGAGACGTCTACATATCTGGCGACAGCACCCGTAAGAACCCAGAGGCGGCGGCCCCGCTGCTGAACAATTTGGTCACCGAGGTCCGAGATGGGATGGCCGCGAACGTGGCCAACAACCTGCGTGCGCTGGGGGCGGGTGTCACCACAATCGTGCCCCCCGAACCGTGGACCTCAAAGGAACGCTACATCGACGCGCGCCATGGGACACAATTACTGCGCGTGGACTATGACCGCCCGAGTGACCCCTTGGGTGACCGCCCTAATTTGGCAGGCTTTGACGGCGTGGTGATTTCGGACTACGACAAGGGATTTGTGCCCCACGACATCATGCGGCAGCTTGACGGCAAGACTCCGCTGTTTATTGACACCAAGAAACGTGATCTCGGGTTCCTGAACTATGCGTGGGTCAAGATCAACGAGCTGGAGCACAGCCAGCTCACCGACGCGCCCGCGCGGATGGTTGTTACGCTGGGCAGCAAAGGCTCGAGGTTCAATGGCCACGTAGCGCCCGCCCAACGCATTGACGTTGTGGACCCGTGCGGTGCGGGCGATACCTATCTGGCCGCTTTTGCGTGGACCATGGTCCAAACACAAGACGTTTACGCCGCGATGATCTTTGCCAATAAGGCTGCGGCTGTCACCTGCAAGCACCGAGGAACCTATGCCCCAACACTTGAAGAGATACATCGTTGATATTGACGGCACGATCTGTGAGACGGTAGACGGGGATTACGACAACAGCCGTCCGCTGGAAGATCGCATCGCCAAGATCAATGCGCTCTATGAAGACGGCCACGTGATCATCTACTGGACGGCGCGGGGGACGGTGTCTGGCAAGGATTGGAGCGGTCTGACACGTCAACAGCTACTGTCGTGGGGCTGCAAGTTTCACGAGCTGCGGATGAAGAAGCCTGCTTACGATGTATGGGTGGATGATAAAGCACAATGGCTATTCTAGGCTTCACCGCGTCGGCCTTTGACATGCTGCACGCGGGACACATCTCCATGCTGGAGGAGGCGGCGTCGCTGTGCGACACGCTCATCTGCGGTCTGCATGTTGACCCGAGCACCGAGCGGGTTGAGAAGTCAAAGCCCGTGCAGCCACTGTCCGAGCGGTATATTCAGCTCTC
>Ga0315909_10005331_pt1 | contig 14831 bp, 14 predicted proteins | sample LakEriMetagenome_11_FD_203527 | JGI IMG/M metagenome (GOLD analysis project Ga0315909, IMG submission 203527) | Freshwater fungal communities from buoy surface, Lake Erie, Ohio, United States - Buoy 2 MA125 | ecosystem: Environmental > Aquatic > Freshwater > Lake | place: USA: Lake Erie, Ohio...
AGGCGTACATGCGGCCGTTGAGCGCCGCCAGGGCGGTCACCTCGGCACCGTCGCGCGTCACGCTCACGAAGTCGTTCTCGGGCCAGGTGCCGGGGATGCCAGGCTGCGAGCGGTAGACGACGCCGCCCTCGGCCGCGTAGAGGTAGCCCTGGAGTTCCGCCATCGCGTGGAAGATGGGCGTCGAGCGGAGGAACGGCATCGGACCCTTCGCCGACGCCAGGTCGCCCGCCTCGTGGTAGCGGAACTCCGCGGCCGGGACCGTGACCAGGAGCTGCGGGATCGTGCCCTGGTTGAGCGTGTCCGGCGTCTGGTAGACGCGGACGTACCGGGTGTGGTCCGGCGGCGAACACGCGGACCCGACGGCGACGCCGCGGGTGAGGTCGTTGATCTCGATGCCGAGCCCGGTGTTCTCGTCGAGCGCGATGTTCGCGCGGAGCGGCCCGAAGGTGACGGGCTCCGACGGGGCCGACGGCGCGCTGAGGTTGCCGAGGTAGTCCTCGTACACCAGGTACCAGACGTACGCGCTTCGCAGCGTGCCGCTGTCCGAGTTCTGGAGCCGGTCGCCGGGCGTGCCGAGGGCACCCGGGAAGGAGTACCCGAGCGTGCCCGTCTCGTGCTCGTTGCGCCCTTCCGGTCCGGGGCTCTCGGGTCCGAGGACGTCGGGTGCGTCGGGCTTGACGGTGAAGCCGAGCGGCATCACGTCGCGGTTCTCGGTGATCACCTTCGGCTCAGTCGCTCCGTCGCAGTAGATCACCAGCGACCCGAAAGTCAGGAACTGCGGCGGGTAGCGCCGTGCGACGTCCTTGCTGACGTTGACGGTGAGCGTATCCCACCGCTGCTTCGTCGGGTTGTGGATGCGGAGGCCCGTGGTCGTGACGGCCAACAGCAACTCGCGGCGACCACCACGGAGCGTCGCGTGGTGGACGCCGTGGACCACCCCCGTGATCCCTGCCAGCGCGTTGCCTGCGCCGGTGTCGCGGATGGCGATCGGCTCGTAGAGCGTCGGCCCCGACACGCTGGTCAGCGCACCGTCGGGGTCGATCGCCATGTTCAGGATCTGCTCAGCACCCAGCTCCTCGGACGCGACGAACCGCGAGCCCTGCTGGGCGTACGGGATCAGGAGTGGGATGCTGCGCGAGGCCATCAGCGGACGCCGTACCGGGCCATGATGGCCTGCCGCTGGCGCTCGACACGGCTGGCGGACTTGGCCTTCATCGTCTCGACCTCAGCGGCCGCGCGATCCTTGCGGACCTTGCGCTCGGCCTCCTTGATCGTCCAGGCGGCCTTCCACTCGTCGGCCGTCACGCGGTCCAGGTCGGGGAGGACGCGGGCGTAGTGCGACTTGATCCGCGCGCCCCACAGCTTGAAGTCCTCCTCGTCGGTCGGGTCGGGGAACCGACCGGGATCCGCGACCGGAGACCACCAGGTCCCGAGGTTGAGGACCCACCCCTCGGGGTGCCAGTCGTTGACGGGCCAGTAGTCCTTGGCGGCCGGGACGAGCGTGCCGTCGGGCATGACCGCCTCGCGGAGCTTCCGGGTGCCGTCGTGGGCGATGGCGTAGCGGAACAGCTTGGGCTGGCACACGTCGTCCACGCCGACCGTGTGCGGGCGGACGAACCACGAGCCACGGCCCAACTCCTTGTAGAGGATGGGCTTCGGCTGGAAGGCGAGATGGGAGTCGAAGGTGCTCATGGAACGGTGATCCTCTCGAATGTGACGACCGTGCCGCGACCTGCGGACACGATGGTGGCAGGGTCGATGACCCCTCCGGGCTGTCCGTGCCGGGCACGGAACTCCTCGATGAACATGGCGTAGCGGCCGTAGTAGTCCGCCGCGCCCGCCGTGTCCCCATCGTTGAGCTTCATCTGGTGGCAGGTGAGGTTCACGAGGGCCTGGAGGCCATCGCGGTGCATCGGCGCCACCATGTAGTCGTCGGTCAGGGCGGGCGGAACGCGACGTGCGCGGCCGCGGAGCGAGAGCGGACGATTCGTGATCGGGTAGACCTCGTAGCCGTGGTAGCCGGGCGAGGCGAACAGCGGCCGCTCGAAGTCGGGGATGTCGGCGCCCGTCCAGGTGAAGGAGGCCGTCGACGTCACGGTGTCGGTCGGCTCGATCTCCTTCAGCAGGTAGAACACGTCGGACGCGCCGACGTTGTTGTAGAGGCTGCCCGACGCGGTGATGACCGACTTGATGCGGACGTACCAGCGGATGCGGAGGCCGGAGCGGCCGCGGTAGATGGAGCCCGACAGCGTGCTGTGGTCGAAGCCCAGGCGGACGTCGATGTTCTCCGCGGTCAGAATGATTGAGCCGGTCGAGCCGAGGGTGTTGTGGTCGCGGGCCACGATCGCCGACGGCGGGCTCTCGAACAGCGGCTCCGTGACGCCGCGGCTGCCCTCGCCGAGGACGCGGCCGGTGCGGGAACCCCACACGAAGGTGTAGCAGAACTCGAAGGATCCACGGTTGAAGTCGCCGACCCAGGTGCCAGACGAGCCGAGGTCGGTGGACGGCGTGAACCGCGGCGACTCGATGGTGATCTTCGGCCCCCGCGCGATGTGGCGCGGCTCGCCCTTCACCAGCGGCGACGAGCCGCGGGTGTACCAGTGCTCGTTCGTGCCGGGCGACACCAGCTCGACCTCGTTGTTGAGCGTGTCCATCGTGTAGAGGGCACGCCCCAGCTCGGCGACGTCGGCCGGCATCACGACGTACTTCTGGAAGATCTCCACCCGCGTCTGCACGCTGCCCGCCGCGATCGTGAACGGCAGCGGGTTGACCAGGGAGACGAAGTAGCGTACGTCGGGGGACGCGGGCGGCGGTGCCGTGAAAGACCACCACTCGCGGGTCTGGATCTCGTAGACCTGCTCCGTGCTGTCGGCGAGGATCGTGAACCGGAGCCAGTAGCGGCCGTCCCAGGTCTTGTTCGTCGTGGGCACCCACGGCGTCGTGAGCGTGGCGAGCAGCCCGTCGGCCGCCGTGCGGAACTCCAGCACCCGGTCGTTGATGATCGTCGGAACGGACGGCGACGTCGGGATCTTTACGCCGACGCCGTAGGCGTCCAGGTCGATGTGCGACAACAGGTCGACCGTGACCTCCGACGCCTCGAACGCCTCCACCGCCTGCGAGGCGATGGTCGCGAACGCGAGGTTGATCTCGCGGTTCACGTCGTTGAGCTGAGAGGTGGTCGCGAAGGTCTTGCCCAGGCGGGCGCCGACCATCTCGCGGATCTCTTTGCGCGACGTCGGGGTATGGAAGCTCAACGCGACCTCCAGAGGCAGGACGCCCCCGCGCAGAGTAACCCGCGCGAGGGCGTTTGGCGAGCCCTCCTTTCAGCGGAGGGCGTTGACCGCCTTAGTCCGGGAGCAGCAGGAACGCGGTGCCGGTCGCGTCGGCGGTGATGTTCGCGCCGAGCGAGATGCCCACGAAGGGGATCGTCGCGTCGGCCACGCTCTGGAAGCGGCCCGCGCTGGCGCCGGTGCCGATCCGGATGCCGGTGTTCTTGGTGATCGCGGTGGAGGCATCCGCGGTCACGGTGACCGGGCCGTGGTACTGCACCCACCCGCCGTAGTTGACCGGCAGCGACGCCACGGTGACGCCACGCACACGCGCGCCGGAGACGGAGGCGGGGGCGATGACGACGTTGTTGACGTTGTTCTGGTCGACCACGGGGGTGACGGCGATGGCGGTGGCGATGGTCGACGCGCTCGTGTTCTTCACGAAGCGGTACTTCCGCACCGTGCCGTCGGCGTCCGTGATCGGCCAGATGGTGCCGAGCGGCGGGGCCTTGAGGTTGAAGCTGCTCAGGTCGTAGGTGTCGGTGACAGCGCCGAAGTGGACGACGGCGGCGGAACCGTTGACGTTGCTCATGGTGTGCCTCCTGATCAGGCCGCGAGGTTGTTGGCGATGCCGTGGGCCGGCAGCTCGCTCAGGTGGAAGTTGCCGTACATGGTGATGGGCACGATGACGCCGCGGGTGCCGGTGATGCTGGTGTTCTGCGGCTTGCCGACGTGGAACATCTTCAGCTTGGTCTCCATCGACCCGTCCTTGCCGGGGACGGCCTCGGGGTCGAGGGTGGTGATCCACTTCAGGTAGCGGCTGTTGAGGATGTACATGGTGCCGGTGCCGTTGGCGCCCGCGCTGTTCAGCACCGTGCCGTTCATCATCGTGGTCGAGTGGACCCGGATGTCGTTCAGCTCGGTGACCAGGAGGCCGGGGGCCTTCACCTCGCCGTTGTCGTTGGCCGACGCGGTGCGCACGTTGGCCTTGGCGGCTTCGAGGATGTTGCTGAAGGTCTCGGGGTCGCAGATGCCGACGTCGGGGAACTCGCCGCGGAACTTGCCCTTGTTGAAGGTCGAGCAGTCGGCGATGACCTTGCGGATCGTCGCCATGCCGTTCGTGTCCCAGTCGGTCGCGGCGCGGTACTGGTTGTAGTGGTGGCTGGTCACCGCCTTCGCCAGGTCCATCACCACATCGGTCTGCGAGGCCGGGACCACGAAGTCGAGCAGGCCGCGGATGTTGCCGGTCAGGCCGCCGCCGGCGTAGATGCCGTTCAGCGTGATGACGTCGGCGAGCGTGGTGGCGTTCGACGCCAGGAAGGGGTGCTGGGCGCTGACGTTGGCGGCGACCAGGAACCAGTTGATCAGGTCGTCGGTGAGGCCGTCGACGGCGGCGTCCACCTTCATCTTGATCAGGTTCTGCGCGCTGCCGACGAAGACGTCGCCGGTCTTCTGGACGCTGAGCAGCTCCTTCTCGGTGAACGCGACGTTGGCCGCGATCATGTGCGGCGACACCTTGGTCTTCTTCAGACCGTCGGTGCTGGTCATCGGGATGGACTCACCGCCCGAGTAGATCGGGGTGGCGGTGATGCCGGCCGACGGGAGGTGGGCCTCCTCGAAGGGGGCCGAGCCGCTGTGGAGGGTGATGTTGCCCTTCGACAGCATGTCGCTGATGAGCAGCTTGCCGGTGGCGACCTTGACCTCGGCCGGGCCGAGAGCGTTGATGATCTGCCCGAACTGGGCGTCGGTGAGTCCCACGGGGACCTCCAAGACGAGTAGAGGGAGTTGAGAGGCTTCGACTTGCCTCGCGTCTCCCCGGACTCGCCAGGACCCGCTTTGGGGCTACCCTGTTCGTGCCGGAACGCTGCGCACACCTAACGTAGCACGATCGCGCGCGGACGTCAAGGGCGCGATCGGCCGAAACGTGATAGGCTACCGCCATGCCAGCAGTCGCGCCTACCATCGACAGGAAGTATCTGCCCGCGTTGCCGGTCAACAGCGGGTTGTGGGTGCCCGACGGATCCTCCGTCGAGATCGTTCAGGGCATGTTCGCCAACTCCATCGCGTTCGCCTCGCTCTGCCATATCCAGTCGATGGACAGCGTGCCAGGGCCGATGGGCCCGTTGATCACCCCGATCCAGGCCCGCGTCGCTGAGCTGTACGACCAGAAGCAGCACATCTGGATCAACAAGTACCGCCAGGCGATGATCTCCACCCTGTCGATCATGCTCCTCCTGCGGGACTGCATGTACCTCCCCGGTATGCGCGGTGTGATCGTCACACAGAAGGAGGACCTGCACAAGGACCTGATGAAGCGGATCATCCTTGCCTACGAGGAGCTGCCGCCCGAGTTCCGCGTGCCGATCAAGAACGGCACCCGGCTCACCCCGTCAGGGATCGAGTTCGAGCACGGGGGCTGGATCGTCCCCGTCACCGCCGGGTCCGAGAGCCCGGCCGTCGGCTTCTCGCCCGACCGCGCCATCATCTCGGAGGCGTGCGAGATGGACGACGAGGCGTTCGCGCGCCTCACGCGGAAGTTCATGCCCGCGATCGTCCGCAAGCCCTTCGCGAAGATCGTGATGGAGAGCACGCCCGGCCAGGCCGAGACGAACATGCACCGGCTCTGGTTGAGCACGCTCCGCGGCGCCAGCCGGTTCACGCCGCTGCACCTCCGCTGGTTCCAGGACCGCCGCGCGATGGTGTTCGACGAGCGGATCCATCTCGACGAGAACGACTACACCTACCGCGAGCGGACCGGCCTCGGCAACGCGCTGTCCGACGCCGCACTCCGCTTCCGCAAGATCACGCTCCCCGACTTCGACAACAAGGACGAGGAGTTCGAGAACAAGTACCCGCCCGACGCACGCTCGGGCTGGCTCGCGCAACAGAGCCAGGTGTTCGACCGGGCGCCGCTCAACGCGCTCCGTGGCGAGGCCGTCAAGGATCCGCCAGTCGACCACGATGCCGGCTGCCGCATCATCACTCCGTACGTTCCCGGACGATCGTACCTGATCACGGCGGACCCTGCCAACTTCGGCGCCGTCGGCGACAACAGCGCGCTGACCGTGTGGGACACGCACACCTGGGAGGAGGTCGCCTTCTGGGAGGGCCGCGAGCAGCCCGACAAGTTCTACGAGCGCCTCGTCCAGGTCGCCAAGGCGTACGGGCACGAGCAGATCCTCGACGACGAGAGCGTCAGCATCGTCCAGGTCGCCATCGAGAGCAACGCGGCGGCCGTCCTCGGCGCCGCCGTGTTCGACGGCAAGCTCTCGCTCTACCACGACGACGACGACAAGCCCGGCTGGAACGCCTCCACAAAGACGATCCAGGAAGCCGAGGCCGACACCAACACCATGCTCCGCGACAAGAGCCTGCGTGTGCGGTCCTTGTCGCTGATCGACCAGCTCTCCATGTTCGACGGCCGCAAGCGTGATCGCCGCGTCATCCGCAACGACGGTACGCAGAGCCACTACGACCGCGCGCGGACGGCCATCATGGCCGCCCACATCTTCAAGCGCCGCCGGTTCCGCCCGCCCCTCACGACTGAGGAGGTCGAGGCCGTCGAGGCCAAGCGCCGCGGAGAGGAGGCTCGTCGGGTGTTCGAGGCCAAGATGCGCCGCATCTACGGCAGTCACCGACCGCGCAAGAGCACGGACCCGCTTGAGTCGTGGGTTCCGCCCATCAACATCTTCTGAGGTGAGTTCCTGATGGACAAGAACCAGATCAAGGCCCTGGTCGGTCACCACATCTCGCGGTTCCAGAGTGACGAGCAGCGCCTGTTCCGCCTGTCGGGGGACTACTACAACGGCCGCTTCAACGCGCTGAACACCGCGCCGGACGGCACCTCGCGCACCGTGCGCGCCGAGCGGCAGGCGCCGACCGTGAACCTGGTGTTCGCCACCATCGAGAGCGTCCTCAACGCACTGACGCCCGCGACCCAGGCCGTCTACGCCAAGGGCATCACGCCAGAGGGCGAGGCCGTCCAGGAAGCCGTGGCCCACGTCATCAACGCGGAGCTGCGCCGCAACAAGTTCGTGAACGTCTGCCGGCTCACGCTGCTCGATGCGGCCATCCGTCGGCGGGGCATCTTCAAGACCGTCCTCCAGGCGGACATGGACCGGCCGGGTGAGTTCCGCGGCGTCACCATCGGGAACGTCCACCCCGCCACGCTGCTCTACGACCGCGACGCGCGGCTCGCGCAGGAGGTCTCCTACTGGGGTCAGTGCGTGCAGATGCCGTGGCGGGTGTTCACGCAGCGCATCGAGAACGGCAGCTACGCGCGCCCGGCCAAGGGCGTTCGGATGGAGCGTCGGATCGGGTGGATCGACGGCAGCGGTGTCGCCGGCCAGACGAACGCCACCGCCGAGGTGTTCGGCTACGCGATCGTGTGGGAGATCTACGACATGTTCAGCGGCAAGGTGATCCACTGGCACGAGGCCAGCGACACCGTGCTGCTGGAGAGCGACATCCAGGCGCACCCGTTCGCCATGTTCTCCCCGAACCACAACGGCGAGAACCTCGACGGCATCAGCGAGGTGGAGCTGATCCTCCCGCAGCAGGAACAGATCAACGACATCCGTCAGTTGTTCACCCAGGTGGCGTACCGGATGGTCCCGCGGATCATGTTCGACACGGGCATCGTCGACCAGAAGGAACTGGAGGCCATCCTCCAGGATGCCGCCGGGACCTTCCGCGGCGTCAAGCGCATGACGAACGCGATGGGCAAGACGATCCAGGACGCCTTCTACGCCGTGCCGATGGCGCAGATCCCCGACGGCCTCATCCAGATCGCGCGACTCCTGGAGGCGGACGCGCAGGTCGCCAGCGGGATGCTGATGCAGCAGCGCGGGCAGGCGCAGAACGTCCGCACCGCGCAGGAGATGGCCGTCATGGCGAGCGCCAGCCGCGACCGCCTCAACACCCGAGCGGCGACCTTCAACGACGCGATCTCCGACGTCGCACGGCGGACCTTCAACCTGATGGTCGAGTACGTCCCGGGGCCCTACCACTTCAAGGACCGCGACGACTGGAAGCGCGTCACCAACCTCGACCTCCGCAACTTCGACGGCGACCTGGAGTTGACCCCGTTCAGCCCGATCAGCAGCAACCCGCAGGCCCTTGCCGAGGTCCTCAGCGGGATGGCGAACTGGCTGACGCAGAACCCCGAGATCGACCAGCGCAAGCTGACCGAGATGGTCCTCAGCGGCCTCGGCGTGCCCGTCACCCACGCCCTGATCCCGAAGGAGGAGAGCCTCCGCAAGCAGCAGGCCATGATCGCCCAGGCTGGCGGCGCTCCCGCCGGCGCCGCGATGATGGACCCCGCCGCGATGGAAGCGGCCGTCGCCGAGCAGGACGCGACCGCGCAGGTCGACCCCGCGATGGTGGCCGTTCCGCCCGGATCGTGATAGGCTACCTCGCAACCGGAGCGTGCGCAAGCATGAAGATCGTGGACTTCCAGTGCCAGGTCGCCGACTGCCGACATGTCGTCCTCGACAAGTTCGAGGACGAGTGCCCGAAGGTCTGCCCCTGGTGCGGCGGCGAGAACACCATGCGCCGCCGCCCGAGCACCGGGCGGAGCGCGACCACCAACGTCGACGGCGTGCCCGTCGACCTGGGCGACGGGCGGATCCTCTCCACCAAGGAGGAGAAGAACGCCTACCTGTCGGAGCTGCGGCGGCGCCACAACGACCCCACGCTCCAGTTCGTCCCGCGTGACGCGGCCAGCGAGCGGGTGATGTCGCAGGAGGCCGCGCACAAGGCGTACTCGTCGTACATGGCGAACGGCGACATCGATCGCGCGCGCCGCGTGATGAACCGTCGGAGGCGCTCCTGATGGACGACTACTTCCCCGGGACCAAGATCAGCCGGACGCCGCCGTCCGAGATCGTCCCCGCACGCGACTTCCCCCCGCTCTTTGCCGAGATCAGCCGCATCGCTGCCCTCGACGAGGAGCCCTCCCCCACCACCGGCGATGCCGGCGAGGTCAACATGGACGAGATGGAAGACAAGACCGACCCCGGCATGGCCGAGGGCAAGATGGAGAAGGGCGCCGAGGGCGCCAAGGGCGGCGCGGCCGGCGGCCTCGACGAGCTGGCGAAGATGCTCGGCGTCACCCCCGAGCAGGCGCAGCAGGTCATCGACCAGGTGGGCGTGCCCGCCGACGAGCTGCTCAAGATGCTCAAGGACAACCCCGCCATGCTGGCGCAGGTCCAGGGCGCCCTCGGCAAGAAGCCCAAGGCGAGCATGTACTGAGCCGTCCGAGCAACAACGGCTGCTGAACAACCACGGGAGGCCGGGCGCGATGGCCCCGGCCTTCCGCACAACGGAGGACGTCACATGGAACCCGAAGTCACCACCGAAGCCAACATCGAGGCGGTCGCCGCCCCGGCCCCCGCCGCCGTCACCGAGGCGCCCGCCGCGGCCCCGCCGCCCGTCCCCGAGTGGAACGGGGAGATCAGCGGGCTCGACGCCGTGCTCGGCCTGCTGCCCGACCCGTCGCTCAAGGACGCCGTGCGCGCCGGCGTCAGCAAGGTGCGCGCCAACATGGACCGCGCCTTCCACAACAAGAGCCAGGAGTTGGCCGCCGAGCGCCGCCGCCTCGCGCAGGAGAAGTCCGCCGCGCTGGAGCACATCAAGCAGGCCAAGGAGGCCGCGAAGCAGTGGGCCCAGGCCATCGAGGACGAGGAGGTTCAGGAGGTGCTCAGCGCGCTCCAGAACGACGCGGCCTACCAGATCGAGCTGCTCCAGGCCGAGCGTGACGAGGCGCGCGCCCAGGCCGAGGCTGCCAAGGCCCACATCGACAACGTGGCCGCTGCCGTCCGCGATGCCCTCAGCCGCGAGTACGACGAGCGGGTGAACGCCCTGCGCGCCGAGCGGGAGAGCGAGCGCGCCGAGCTGGAGGCCGCCCGTGCGGCCCGCGCCCAGGCCGAGGCCGCGCAGACCAAGCTGCGGGAGGAGGAGGAGCGCCGCCAGATGGACGAGTACGCCCGGCGTATCACCGAGGCCGTCGAGGCCCACGGCGGCCTGCTCCCCGAGAACCAGCGGAACTTCGCCGTGCTGGAGCACTTCTTCCAGCCGGCGTCGAAGCAGGTCATGCTCGCCAAGGGGCTCACCAACGAGGACATCGACAAGATGTCCGACGAGGTGTACAACGCCCTGCTGGACGAGACATTCAAGGTCGCCGGCCGGATCGCCGCCGCGCTGCACCCGAAGCCGGCCTCGCCGCCCGTGCCCGCGAACCCGAACGCCGTCAGGCCCCCGGCGGTTGCCGAGGCGCTGGCGACGCAGAGCAAGTCCGGCAACGGCGCACTCACCGGCCTGCCGGCTCAGAAGAAGGTCGTCGCGTCGATCTACTGAGCCCGGCGGGGGAGGTCCAGCCCGGCGAGCAGCGCCTCCGCACTGCGCTGCCGCCGGGCGATCCGGGCGTTCGTGATGCGCGCCTGCTCCGCCATCTCGAACTCGAACAGCGCCTCACGCTCGACTTCGTAAGAGCGGTTGTCGGACGTGATGATCTGCATGGCGTCGAAGTCCAGGATGAAGTGGACCTCCAGCGGCTCGCCGTTGCTGCCCGTGAACAGCCCGGTGCGGGTCGTGTACTGCTCGATCCGCACCGGCGTGTGCGCGCCACGCGCGAACACGACCGCGACGAAGCCGTTGTCGAGCGCGCCGAGCGGGTTCTCGACCGCTCCGCGGTTGGGCGGACGCTTCACGTTGATGGCGTGCAGCGAGATCGAGGCGCCCGTCGCGTAGTGGGAGCAGATCTCGTCGAACACGTCCTCGAAGATGACCGGCGAGTGCGCCACGGACGCCGATCCTGCGACCGAGGCCCACATCGGAGGCAGATCCAGGGGCCACACGTCGGACGCATCGATCTCGATCACCTCCACGGGGTCGAGATCACCCTCCAGGAGGGGCTGAGTGGGTGCCGGCAGCGCCTCGACGGCCTTCACGGGCAGCGGCGGAGGCGTCAGCGCGACGATCGGGGCGGTCGACGGGGCGATCGGCGCCGCCAGAGGCGCCTTCACGGGCGCCGGCGTCGCGTAGACGGGGCCGAGGCCGAGCGAGGCGACCCGCTTCGGGCGGTACGCACGCGGGAACAGCTCCGAGGCGCCCGCCGGGAGGTCCTTGGAGAGCCCGAGGGCGTGCCGCGCGTAGGACGCGAGCAGATCGCCGGCCTGATCGCGGGTCAGGGGCGGCGCCCAGGGCGCCACGGAGGCGGAAACGGCCACGATCTCGTCGATCACGGCCTCGATCGGGGTGCTCATGGGTCAGTCCTGCGCGTTTCGGGGGCGGGTGATGTGGAAGCGGACGCCATCGAAGTCCACGGCGGGCCGCGAGAACACGTCGCGCGTCTCCGTGTTGATGTAGACGGCCGTGATCGGGAACTTCACGGGGTCGTCGGCCGTCCGGTTGGTCACCACGAGGATCTCGTAGGTGCTCCCACGCTTCGGATGACGCCAGAACTGGCCCGCGCGGACCGCGATGTGGTGTGCGGAGGCGTCGGCGGGCGCCGGAGACGAGGCGCTGGACGCCTCCGGGTCCACGGGGTAAGCGTACGGGACGTAGTTCTCGCGGTTGCAGCGCGGATCCGCTTCCAGGCCGAGGGCGTGGAAGCCCATCTGGCCCCACCAGTTCGCCTTCTCGCGGTCGCGCTCGGCGTCCTCGGCGGTCCCCTTGCGTCCTCGGCGCGCCGCGTACTTCATCTCGTGCGTGTCGCAGGCGTATGCGAACAGGTAGTCGGCGATGACGCGCTGCTCAGCATCGTTCTCGATGGTCCAGAGGCCACAGGACGCGCCGGCACCGGCCACGAAGTAGGCTTCGTCGCGCATCAGATCGACGACTTCGCGTCCACCCTCGCTCACGTAGCGGGCCGGCACGCTGTCGAAGCCGGTGTTCAGGTCGTCGGGCTGGCCGCCATGCACCTCGGTGGACATCACCGCACCTCGCGGAGCAGACCGCCGGTCAGCGGGAGGAGGCCCATGAAGGCCATGAGCGGGTCATAGCCGAAGGCGTTGAGCGCGCGGGCGTTGAGGTAGATGGCGGCGACGCCAGCCACCATCAGGATCAGACCGTTTCGGGACATGTTGCAAGCCCTCTCAGTTGTAGATGATGCCTTCCGGCGGCGCGTCGGTCTGTTCCTCGGCAGCCTCGGCGGCATCCTCCACGTACTCCATGACGCCCACGTTGACAAGGTGCAGCATGTGATTGCGCGCCTTCTCCGCGTCGCCTCCGAACCGCTCGATCATCGCGCGGATCGCCATGTCGAACAGGTCGTCGGCGGTCACGAACACGATGTCCGTGCGGGTCCGGGCACGCTTGACGACCTGGATCGCCACCGCGGCCGACATCGCCTCCTCGTCGTCGAGGTCCACGCCGCTGTGGTCGAACGGGAGGAGCGCGAACACGGGCTCCTCCTCGCCCGTGGCGGGGTCGGTCCAGGTCGAGGTCTCGACGCAGACGTTGGCGAAGTGGAGGGTGTCGCGCTCAGCCACCGGACGCCTCGACGGCGACGTCGGCGGAGGGGGCGTCGGACGCCTCGTCGACCACCTGGGTCTCGGCGGTGGCCTCGGAGGGGACCTGGATCGGGTCGGCGAGGGCCGGGACGGCCTCGACGGGGGCCTCGACGGGGGCCTCGACGGGGGCCTCGACGGGGGCCTCCACACCATCGACCTTCACGTAGAGGGTGACGGCGCCGCTGGTCACGAGCGCGACGGCGCCGGCCAGGACGGTGAGGACGAAGGCGAGGATGCTGAGGTGGCGCTTGGAGAGGCTCATGTCGGTGTCCTTGAGGGAAGCAGGTAGAAGCCAACCGGCGGATGAGCGCCCCGTGCAGCGACCAGGAGAACGGACGGTCCTTGCTGCTGTCAGGGCTGCTACGGGGCGCTCTCCGCTGGCAGATGGAGCGTAGCCCGGCAGCCGCGAGGCGTCAAGCCACCTGACGTCGGCGGCCGTCGTGGATGACGACTTCGCCCGCGTCGCGGCCGGTCACCAGGGCCTTGTGAAGCCGCGCCTCGTGGTCGTTCACGATCCGCTCCTGCCACCGCTTGGCGAGGCCGTCGATCATCTCGAAGCGTGACATGTCCAGCGTGTAGGTGCGGTGGATGTCGCCGTCGGGGCCGCGGCTCCGCTTCGAGCGCAGCCGGAGACCAGCCGACCGGAGGATCGTCGAGAGCTGCTGGAAGTCGGACCGGTCGTTGCCGCCGGGGAGGTGGAGGCCCATCTCCGACTGCTCCTTCCGGGCAGCCGCCAGGAGGGTCGGCACGAGGCTCGGCGGGATCGGGCGAGCGTCGGTCAACAGCCCGTTCTTGCGCATCTCCGCCATCACGTTCGCCACAAGGCGGGCCTGCGGCAGCACCGCGCGGTAGGTGTAGATCGTCTCGCCGCGGGACCGATCGACCTCGAACATGCCGACCGCCTCGTGCTGCTGCCGCCGGATCAGGAACTGCTGCGCGTAGATCAGCACCTGCCGGTTCAGCTTGCCGCGGAGCGCCTCGGACACGATCTCCACCTTCTCGTCGTGCGCCGCGCCTTCGTACCGCTGGCCGAACGTCGTCGCGTACCGGGTCGCCAGCGCGCGGGTCGCCTCCTCCTTCGACCGGGGACCGTTCTTGTTCACGCGGTCCATCGTCGGCTCGTCCAGAAGCTCGGCCGTGGCGACCTCCTCGGCCTTCTTCCGGTGGATCTCGCGGACCTGCTCGCGCACCAGCTCAGCCTCGCCAGAGGCGTCCAGGGCGGGCCCGACCTTCCCTTCCAGGTCGGCGCCTTCAAGGAAGACGTGGCAGGTCTGGAGGCAGGCCATCGTCCAGGTGCGGCCCTGGTGGTAGCCGGACGCGATCGAGGCCGCCTGCGCGCAGCCGAGCACCTGGAGGTTCAGGTCCTGGTGGTACTCGCCGAGCAGGTACGCTGGCGTCACGTTCGAGAGCCGGAGCGCGATCGTCACCGCCTGCTCGTCCGCCTTGTACCGCTGGGTGATCGCCTGGGGCGACAGCTTCCACGACTCGTTCGCGCGAGACTCGGCCCACAGCGGATCGTGGGCGACGCCGGAGATGAAGATGCACGGGTCGACCGGGTGACGGACGCGGTGGAGCATCTGCTCAACCACGGACGCGGATCCGATGAAGTCCTTGCCGACCAGGACGTGCCGGTGGTCGAACCAGTCGCGCTTGTCGAACGAGACACCGGTCGACATCGCGGTGTTGTAGACCAGGGCGTCGACGGTCAGCGCCACCTGGCTGAAGTCCTCCGTCTCCTCGTCGCCTTCGGAGCCGACGATCACCCGCGCGCGTCGGCCCTCGCCCTGCTCGTCGAGGATCTCCTGGATCCGCATCCCGATGGACTGCGCCAGCTTCCGCTCGTAAACGGCCACGGCGACACGCTTGCCAGCCTTCACCTGGCGCATGATCAGCTCGATGTGCCGGTCGTTGGAGGACTGCACAGGCTTCTCGTCCTCGTCGCCCTCGTAGATGGCCTCGACCTCGGCGAACTGCCACTTGTGCTTCGCCGAGGACCACTCCACGAACGGCGTCGGCATCTCGTCCAGGAGGCTCGCCCGCGCGGACAGGA
>Ga0315909_10005336_pt1 | contig 14822 bp, 5 predicted proteins | sample LakEriMetagenome_11_FD_203527 | JGI IMG/M metagenome (GOLD analysis project Ga0315909, IMG submission 203527) | Freshwater fungal communities from buoy surface, Lake Erie, Ohio, United States - Buoy 2 MA125 | ecosystem: Environmental > Aquatic > Freshwater > Lake | place: USA: Lake Erie, Ohio...
TGCTCGAGATCAGTCTTGCCCTCGCCCGCGACGACTGCGTTTTCCCCGGTCACGGCCGCCACTTCCTGGACTGTCTCTTCCAGCGCCTGGGCGGTCACCGAGATTTCACGCGTGGCTGTCACGACATCATTGGTGGAGGCTCTGAATTCCGTGACAGTCGCCTCCTGTTGTCGCATGGTGGCCGTGATCTGGTTGGCCGTGGACATCAGTTGCACGCTCGCGAGCTTAACCGCCGCGGAGATGGGGCGGGTAATCCGTAAACCTACGAGCCAAGCGAAAAGGGCGGCGATCACAATCACGCCCGCGCCTGCCACGGTCGAGGTGGTGGTCAGTCTGGCGATGGCCCCATCGGCCTTGCTCTGGGGTGCGGAGAAATCAGAGGAGGGTACGGTCCCCACGACCACCCAGTCCCAAGGCGCAAAGTAGGTCAGCGCGCTGATGACTTCCTCCTTCGCGCCACTGCCATCGTGCTGCCATTCGTGCTTGTGGAAGACGACTTCACGCGGCTGGAGCCGGGTTGCCTCCTGCAGCGCCGTACCAAAGTCACCGTCCTTTGCCAGTTCGAGCAGATTCCCTTCCAGCACGCCCTCGCGGCCAATGGCGAGCTCTCCGGCATGTTCCCCGTTGCCGATCATCGTGGTGACGTAACCCGTGGCCCCCAGCGATTTGCGCCCGACAACCGTGCGGGGCTCCACACTGGATTGGGGCACGCCGGTGTAGATCATTCCCACCACGTCACCCGCTGCATCAAATACCGGTGCATACGCCGTGACGTACCAGGCGTTCACCACAAAAGCGCGGCCGCGATAGGTCTGTCCTGCGAGCACGACCTTCAACACAGGGTTGAGTGTGCCGTCCGGCATGGTGTGGGGGATGTAGGTGCCGATCGCGCGCGAGCCATCCAGTTTGCGCACATTCGTCGCCACCCGCAGCATGGAACCTTCGCGGTTCATGCGTTGGAACAGGGTAACCGTGCCGCCGGCAAGTCTTGCCACATCGTCTACGAAGGGCGTCTCAACCTCAAAGGTGCGGTTCTGACCGAGACGCTGCCCGCCGACCAGCACTTCCGGCAGCACCACATGCTCTGTCTGGGCCGCATCCTGGCGGGTCTGGTCCATCACCTCCCAGGCCAGAGTGTCCTCACCGAAGCGCACGCCTCCGGTGCGGGCGAGCTCCTCCTGCGCGATGTCCAGACCACGCATGACTTGCTGTTCGATGAGGTTGTTGGCGGTCTCGAAGAGATCGGCCACGCCAAGGATTTCCTCGCGCAAGGTGCCTCGGGTGAGAAGCTCGATTTCTTTCAGGATCTCCTGCCCCATCTCCTCGCGAGAGTCGCGGATGATGAGCACGGTGATGGCAACCGCAAGGGTGGCGGAGAGAACCGCCAAGCCGATGATGCGGTGGTGCAGCCTGACTGTCATGAGGGCCTTCCTCGCGGCGGATGGATTCTGGCACATTCCCTGAGCGGGCCTGGGCGAAAGGAGTGTAGCGCAATCCCCTGTGATACGCTTCCGTCCCCATGGAACCAACCGCCGCCCCAAATCCGGGGACTCTCACCACACACGATGTCACCGTCCTGCTCATCGATGATCAGCGCCTCATCGGGGAGGCCGTACGTCGCATGCTGGCAGATGAGCCGGACATCCGCTTCCACTATCTCGACGATCCCATGCGCGCCATCGAGGTTGCGCAGGAAATCCAGCCCACCGTTATCCTGCAGGATCTGGTGATGCCGCAGATCGACGGTCTGAGTCTGGTGTCCACCTTCCGGGCAAACGAAGCCACCCGGGATATCCCCATGATCGTGCTGTCCTCCAAGGAGGAGGCCAAAACCAAGGCAGAAGCTTTTGCTCGCGGTGCCAACGATTACATGGTCAAGCTCCCGGATCGGCTCGAGGTGCTGGCCCGCATCCGCTATCACTCCCGCGGCTACATTTCCCTCCTGGAGAGAAACGAGGCCCTGCAGAAACTGGAAATCCGCAACCGGTTCATCCGTGAGACCTTCGGGCGCTACCTCTCGGACGACGTGGTGAACAACCTGCTGGATGCGCCGGAGGGATTGCGCCTCGGGGGCGAGAAACGCGAGGTCACCATCCTCATGTCCGACTTGCGCGGCTTCACGGCCATCTCGGAGGTCTATGGTGCGGAGCAGGTGGTCACCCTGCTCAACAACTATCTGGGCACGATGACCGACATCATTCTGCATTACGGGGGCACCATCGATGAATTCATCGGGGACGCGATCCTCGTCCTGTTCGGTGCGCCCCAGCAGCGTGAGGACGATGCGGCAAGGGCCGTGGCCTGTGCGCTCGCCATGCAGCAGGAAATGGCGAAAGTGAATGCCTGGAATGCAGCGCAGGGCCTGCCCGAGGTGGAGATGGGCATTGGCCTCAATACCGGGCACGTGATTGTGGGCAACATCGGTTCCCAGCGGCGCACCAAATATGCCGCCGTGGGCAGCCATGTGAATCTCACCGGGCGGATTGAGTCTTTCACCGTCGGCGGGCAGGTGCTCATCTCCGGGAGCACACGCGATGCCATCACCGCCGAGTTGCAGATCGAGAGCGAAACTCTGGTCGAACCCAAGGGCGTGAAGGAGCCAATCACGCTGTTCGAGGTTTCAGGTATAGGTGCACCGTTCGATGTCAGGCTGGCGCGTGACGCAGACCCCATGCACCTCCTGGCAACGCCTCTGCCACTGAGTTTCTCCCTGCTGGAGGGCAAGCAGGCTCTTCAGGAACGCAGCGCCGGAACGCTGGTCGCGGTGTCCTCACGGGAGGCGGAACTCAGGACGGAGACTCCGTTGCCACCCATGAGCAATCTGCGTCTACGCCTGGAATCCCATCCCGAGGCCGACATCTACGCCAAGGTGCTGGCCCGCGAGGCTGTGGCCAGCGGTGCCCGGGTGCTCCGCTTCACCTCATTGCCAGCGGAAGTGGCTACCCATCTCGCCACCTTGCCGCGTATCCCCTGATGATGTGAGCCAACGGCCCTCGGCTCGAGGTCGGGGCGCTTGTTGAAGATAGGTTAACGACCTCTGGCCCAGTAAATCTCCGTGCCCGCAGAATGCACTCCGTGGAGAGGGACCGTGATCACCGTCACAAACGGCCCGGTTGCTCCAGATCAAGAGCGCCCACCCCCGGGAATGGAGGATGGGAACTCCAAACCCGGAAGTGCGTCACATCGTGGGGTTGGCAGACAGGGGATAATCCGCCGCTGCCTTCCCCGGATGGGGATTCCGGAACGGGAATTCGGAAACAGCGGGATATTGAGGAGACAGGCATGAAGACTCTGCGCAGATTCGCCTCCTTGGGGCTGGCCGCCGCCGTACTGGCGGCCTCAGGTGTGGCAAACGCGGCGCCCCCACAGGCTCCCCGCTACGCACCCGGCGTGGTGCTGGTGGAATACAAGGGAGATGCCAGTGCCAGCGTGTCCAGCGCCCGTCGGGACCTTGCCCGTAGCAACGCCCGCAATCGGGTAGGCGCGACACGCGCCGAGCGCGTCTCGCCGCGAGCTGTGAATCTGGAAAAGCTCCGGCTGCCGGCTGGAAAGACCGTGGAAGAGGCAATCAAGACTCTCTCCCAGGACCCCAATGTGAAGTTCGCGGAGCCGGATTACGTGCTCACCAAGGCCGTCGACTCCAACGACAGCTATTACACGGGTGGCAGTCTCTGGGGCATGTATGGTGACTCCACTTCACCTTCCAACCAGTTCGGCAGCCAGGCAGGCGAGGCTTGGGCCCAGGGCTATACGGGTTCCAGGAACGTCTTCGTCGGCGTGATTGACGAAGGCATCGACGTCAACCACCCGGATCTGCAGACCAATATCTGGGTGAATCCTTTCGAAACCCCCAACGACGGCATCGACAACGATGGCAACGGCTACGTGGACGACGTCAATGGCTGGGATTTTTTCAACAACGACAAGACCGTCTACGACGCGGGCGGTGGTGATACCCACGGCACCCACGTGGCGGGCACGATCGGCGGCGTCGGCGGTAATGGCTCAGGCGTTGCCGGCGTGAACTGGCAGGTCACCATGATCTCGCTCAAGTTCCTCGGCTCCACCGGTGGCTACACCTCGGGCGCCATCGCGGCGGTCGATTACCTGAATGACCTCAAGTCCCGGCACGGGTTGAACATAGTCGCCAGCAGCAATTCCTGGGGCGGTGGCGGTTTCAGTCAGTCACTGCTGGATGCCATCAACCGCGGCGGCAACCGCGACATCATGTTCATCGCGGCAGCCGGTAACGACGCCACGAACATCGATGGTGCCGGCTACTACCCCGCGAACTACCAGTGCACCACGGCCACCCGGTCCTGGGATTGCGTGGTCACCGTGGCGTCGATCACGTCCACCGGCGCAATGTCGTCGTTCTCCAACTATGGCGCGACCATGGTGGACATCGGCGCTCCGGGCTCCAGCATCAACTCCACCTTGCCCGGCAACACGTATGGCAACTACAGCGGAACCTCGATGGCCACGCCGCATGTGAGTGGTGCCGCAGCGCTGTGCAAGTCCATGAACCCCTCGCTCACCGCCTCCGAGATCAGGACCGCCCTGACCTCCACCGCCGCCGCGACGGCCTCCCTCAACGGCAAGACGGTCACGGGTGGTAGGCTTGACGTGGGTGCCATGTCCGCCTTGTGTGCCGTGGCCTCCACCCCCGTGGATGGAGCGCCCTCCAATCTCTCGGTAGTTGCCGACGGTGCCACCGCAGTCAATCTGAGCTGGACGGACAACTCCACCAACGAGTCTTACTTCGAAATACAGCGCTCACCGGCCGGATGCAGCAGCTTCACGACCGTCGCGACCGTGGGCGCCAACACTGGCACCTATCGCGCGGGCAGTCTGCAGCCTGAGACTGAGTACTGCTTCCAGGTCCGGGCCGGCAACAGCCTGCCGTCGCAGAGTGCCTGGTCGACAACCGCCTCTGCCACCACCGGTGTCTTGCCGCCGCCTTACCAGTGTGCCGCCACGCCCTACGGCTGGATCAGCCTGTCCACCGCAACGGCCCTGAGCCTGGGCGATGAAGGCCAAGCGGAAGTGGTCATGCCATTCTCTGTTCCCTTCTACGGCACCTCGACCTCGCGCCTGATGGTGTCCCCGAATGGACTGGTGCGCCTGGACGGTGGCTCAGTGACTTCCGCCTTCACCAACACTGCTTTGCCTGCGGCGAGCGAGCCGAATGGCCTGGTGGCGGTGTTCTGGGATGACCTCAATCAGGGTGCTGGTGGCTCCATCCGTGTGGGCACGGTGGGCAGCGCTCCCAACCGCCAGTTCGTTGTGTCCTGGGAAGGTGTGCCGCATTACTCGGTGGCCGGCAGCAACCTCACGGCCCAGCTGGTGGTGGAAGAAGCCACCGGTGATTTCGTAATGAACTACGCGGACGTGGTCTTCGGCAACGCGAGCTATAACTACGGTCAGTCGGCCACCGTCGGCGTCGAGAATATGACCGGCACCGAGGGTGTGCAGCACGTCTACAACCAGGCGACGCTCAGCGATGGAACGGCCGTGCGCTGCTCCACCGGAGAGATTGCGCCCGTGCCGCAGCCGCCTGCCGCGCCCACCGGGCTTGCCGGCAGTGCCGCCTCCGGCACGCAGATCAACCTGAGCTGGAATGACGTGGCGGACGAGACCAGCTATGTACTGGAGCGCGCCGTGGGTTCCACCGGCAGCTTCTCGGTGCTGACCACCCTCTCGGCCAATACCGTCAGCTACAGTGACACCACGGTCAGCGAGGGCACGACCTATCGCTACCGGTTGCTGGCGGCCAATGCGAATGGCAACTCGGCCTGGTCCGGCACGGTGAGCGCGACCACTCCGGCCGCTCTGCCGGCCGCCCCCGGGTCTGTGAGCGCCACGGTCTCCAGCCGCAGGGTGACCGTGAGCTGGACGGACTCGTCCAGCAACGAGACCGGCTTTGACATCGGGCGCTCCACGCTGAACACCCGCAATAACACCTGGGGTTCAATCAGCACGGTGAGCAGCACCGGCGCGAATGTCACCACCCTCATCCGCAGCAGCGAGAGCAAGGGCACGCACCGCTACTTCGTGCGCTCCAAGAACAGCGCCGGCACGTCCAGCTGGACGGGTCCGACCGGGAACATCGTGGTGCGGTAAGCGGAGATTGAACGGGCAGGGATTGCGCTGATGAAAGAAAGCGGCCGGGGAATCCCGGCCGCTTTTTTTGTGTGAGACGACGGCGCCAGAAAAGTGCGCCGTTCGCTTTTTCGGGTGCTCAGTGCGGAAAGACGATCATGTCCCGCAGGCTCTCACCGCCCTCAAGCTTGTCGAAACCGCGATTGATTTCGGCCAGGGTGAGGCGTTCACCCATCAACTTGTTCACCGGCAGCTTGCCGGCGAGATAGAGGTCGATATAGCGGGGGATGTCGCGCTGGGGCACGCAGGAGCCGATGTAGCTTCCCTTAACCGTGCGCTCCTCACCGACCAGGCTCACCTGCTGCAATGACCAGTTGGTCTGTGGCGACGGCAGGCTGGCCGTGATGGTGGTGCCGCCACGGCGGGTCATGCGGTAAGCCATTTCCATGGCCTGCGCTGAGCCGGCCATTTCAAAAGCATGGTCCACGCCCCCGCGCGTTGCCGCCTTGACCTTCTCGATAGCGTCGCTGTCGCGCGCATTCACGGTGAGCGTGGCGCCCAGGGAGCGGGCGATCTGAAGCTTGCTGTCGTGCAGATCCACCGCCACGATTTCGCGCGCACCACTCGCCACCGCACCCAGCAGGGCACAAAGGCCCACGCCACCCAGGCCCAGAATCGCGACCGTCTGGCCGGCCTGGACCCGCGCCGTGTTCACGACCGCACCCACACCGGTGAGCACTGCACAGCCGAAAAGCGCGGCTTCCACGGGGTCTATGTCCTGTTCGATCTTGATGCACGAACGTCGGGACACCACCGCATGCTCACCAAAGGCCGACACGCCAACATGGTGGTGTACCTTGTGCCCATGCAGATGCAAGCGTTCACCGCCAAACAGCAGGGTGCCCTTGGTATTGGCCTCCGCGCCGGGCTCGCACAGCGCGGGCCGGCCTTCCATGCAGGGCAGGCAGTGCCCGCAGCTCGGCACGAACACCAGCACCACGCGGTCGCCCTTGCGCAGGTCTGTGACTCCCGGACCGACTTGCTCAACCACGGCAGAAGCTTCATGGCCCAGCGCCATGGGCACCGGGCGTGGTCGCGAACCGTTGATGACAGACAGATCGGAGTGGCACAGGCCCGCGGCGGTCATGCGCACCATAACCTCGCCATGGCCGGGCGCGTCCAAATCGATTTCCTCGATCCTGAGCGGCTGGCTCTGGGCAAAAGGATGAGGGTTGTCCAGCGCGTGCAACACGGCGGCGCGAGTCTTCATGGGGAGGCTCCAGGGGATTGAGGTGGTGCAATTGTACCGATGCCACCCGCAGACCCAAGCCTGAATTCCCGCAACCGGTCTGCCAATGCCTCTCGGATAGAGCGCCAGGAGTACTTGTGGGCAATGGCCTCGCGACCTTCAAGCACCTGGCGCTGGCCGAGATCGGGGGCGTCGAGCAGGCGCACAATCTGCGCCACGAACTCATCAGGGGTATTCGCAAGCAGGTAATGCCGCTCCGGGGTGAGTTCTATCCCCTCCACCCCGACCGTGGTCGTGATGACTGGCACTCCGGCAGCCAAGGACTCGAGGATCTTTAGGCGCGTGCCGCCCCCGATGCGCAAGGGCACCACCGAAACCGTGGCTTCGCGCAGATAGGGGGGCACCTCCGGCACATCGGCAAAGACCCTAATGTTTCCCCCGTTGTCCAGGGCGAGGATCTCGGGCGGAGGGCTGCGACCCACAATCCAGAATTCAAACTCCGGCCTCCGCTCCAGGATCCGCGGCATCACCTTGCGCGCGAACGCGAGCGCGGCCTCGGTGTTTGGCCAGTAGAAGAGCGCGCCGGTGAAAATGGCACGCGCAGGGCCGGGTGCAGGCAAGGGCAGGTCGAGCAGCGCCTCGTCAAAACCATTGGGCACCACCCAAACCCTGTCGCCTCCCTCGCGCCAAGCCAGAGCATCGGTCTCCGAGCACACCACCACGCGGCCGAACACTTCCAGTGCTTTCCGTTCGGTCCTGCGTGTCTTCCACTCGTCATAGCGCGCGGCCAGCACCGGCAGGCTGAGCCTCCAACCCTGCATGCGGCGCGCAATCTTGACCGACTCCAGATCATCGAGGTCCACGATGATCTTGCGCCCGAACTCGTGGAGTTTCTGTGCAATCCAGAGTCTCGCCACCCAGATGACCTCTGCCGACGGTGCGTGCTTGCGCACCTCCCGGATGAGCGCGTCGCAGGCGTAATCCCGGTAGATGAAGGCGCCGCGCGCGAACAGGTACCTCTTGAGCGTCCACCGCAAGGAATCATGTTCGAACGCGGGCCAGCGGCCTTCGTCGCCCTGCGGAATGAGCACCATGTCGGGACAGATTTCCCGCAACTGGCGAATGCCCTCTTCAGTTTCCATCTGGTAGCGCGGATCCGTGTCGACATACCCGATGAACTTCACGGGCCCCTGCGCGCAGGCTGCCTGCAGGAGATTGGCAAGTCGGATCTTGAAGCCGGTGTTCGCCGGAAACGGCAGGGTGGGCGCGACAAAGAGCATGCGAGCGATCATGGAGAGTCTGGGATTTCCGGAACCGCAGGTGATGAAGAATTCCGGGGTGATTGCCTGCAGGGGAGACTCAGGGGGCCGAGGCCGTGCCCATGAAGCCTCGCAGCCGGCGGGCCAGGTCTTCCCTGATGGCGCGCCAGGTGTAGCGCTCGGCGATGACCTTGCGGGCCGATTCAACCTGCGCCCTTCCAAGCGCTGGCTCCTCCAGCAAGCGGGTCACGCCTGCGGAAAACTCCTGCGGCCCGTGCGCCAACAGGTAGTGTTTCTCGGGCTGAAGCGCAATGCCCTCCACCCCCACGGTGGTGGTGATCACGGGCACGCCCGCGCCTATGGATTCCAGAATCTTCAGGCGCGTGCCGCCGCCCACGCGCAGGGGCACGATGGAGACGCTGCACTGGCGCACATATTCCACGACATCGGGCACATCACCAAACACCCTGATATTGCCGCCATTGTCCAGCGCCAGCACTTCCTCGATGGGGCCCCGTCCCACTATCCAGAACTCGAGAGCGGGAAAACGCTCGAGCAGCAGCGGCATGGCTTTCTTTGCAAACATCAGCACGCCTTCCACATTCGGCCAGTAGGCGAGCGTGCCCACAAAAATCACCCGTGGCACATCGATTTCCGGCAACGGTAGGTCGAGCAATTCGTCATTGAAGCCATTTGGCACCACCCAAACCCGGTCCCGTTGTCCGGGCCAGAACTGCGTGTCTTCCTCAGAACACACTGCAGCGCGCTGGAAAACCTCAAGCGCCTTGCGCTCGGCGCGACGTGTCTTCCACCAGTCATACCACGCAGCAAGAACCGGGGCAGTGAGTTTCCAGCCCTTCATGCGGCGACCGATCTTCACGGACTCGATGTCGTCCAGATCCACGATGATCTTGTGGCCGAGGTCGCGCAGGTGGTGCGCAATCCACAGTCTTTCCACCCAGATCACCTCCGCATCCGCAGCGTGCCGACGTACCGCGTCCACCAGTGCGTCGCAGGCGAACTCTCGAAACACGAAAGCACCGGATGCCAACACGTAATGCTTGAGCGTCCACTTGAGGGAATCCCGTTCCACGTCTGGCCACCAGGCATGTCGACGGGGAATGAGCTCGGCATCCGGGCAGAGCGCCAGAAGCTGGCGCACACCCTCCTCGTTCTCCGGGTCGTGGGCGGGACCCTGATCGATGAAGCCGATGAACTTGACCGGACCCGCAGCACACGCCGCACGCAGGAGGTTGGCCAGCCTGATCTTGGTGCCCGTGTTTTCGGGGAAGGGCAGCACATGGGCCACAAAGAGCAGTTTGGCGGTCACGGGCATCTGGTCTCCAGAACCTGCAAAACAATGTCGCCCGTGTAGGTGGTCCAACAGGCTCGTCTCCATAGCGGCCGTCCTGCGACTGCCTTGATGAGCGACGCAGCGCAATTCCTGCATCTCACATGTTCGTGGGCGCCCCAATTGTGTGATGAAACTCTCAAAAAAGGGAATCGTGACAGTTCGCGACGATAAAACAGCCCGGTGTGCGAACTGGTTCGCATAAATAAAACCGGCTCTGGTGTTGGATCCTCTCCCAGGCGCTGGAGTGCGCCCGTGTCGCCCATGTCGAGGCAGACCGCCCCAACTGGTGGCCGGTGAACGGGGCTCAGGAAAAGCCGTTCTCATGCCGCTAGCAACGAGTCGCCTCCCAACGGCATCCAGACAACAGGATGTTCGGGCTCTCAGCGCAAATGCACAAGCACTGACGCGGAGTGGCCGGAACACCAGGACAGGAAAGAGAGACGCTAGATGAACAAGACTTACCGCCTCGTATTCAACCGTGCCCTTGGTTTGTGGCAGGCCGTGACGGAGCTGGCGCGCGCGCGCGGCAAGTCAGCCAGCGGAAAATCGCGGGTGGTACAGGCCGTGGGTCTGGCGGCGGGTCTCGGGATGAGCCTCGGCACGGCCCACGCGGAGTTGCCGACAGGCGGCGAGGTGGTGGCGGGCAGCGGGGCCATCAGCCAGTCGGGGAATACGCTCACGGTGACGCAGGCGAGCGACAAGCTCGCGACTAACTGGCAAAGCTTCTCCATCGGTGCGGGCAATCGCGTCGATTTCATCCAGCCATCCTCGAGTGCGGTGGCACTCAACCGGGTGCTGGGTTCGGATGTATCAGTCATCCAGGGTGCACTGACGGCCAACGGTCAGGTGTTCCTTGTCAATCCCAATGGCGTGCTGTTCTCGCCGACGGCTGAAGTGAACGTGGGCGGGCTGGTGGCCTCCACCCTGTCGTTGTCGACGGAAGACTTCCTGGCCGGGAACTATGTGTTCGAGGGTTCGAGCACGGCCTCGGTGGTGAACGAAGGCCAGATTGCGACCACGGCCGGCGGCATGGTGGCGCTGGTGGCGGCGCGGATAGTGAACACAGGCCACATCAGCACCCCGCAGGGCAGCGTGCTGATGGGCGCAGGCAGCCGGGTGCGGCTGGACCTCGGCGGCCCGGTACAGATTGAGGTGGAAGCCGGTGCACTGGACGCCCTGATAGCCAACGGCGGTGGGATACGGGCCGAGGGCGGCGTGGTGTACCTGACGGCGCGCGGTGCGGTGGACGTGACGAGTGCGGCCATCAATCACACGGGTGTGATTGAGGCGCGCGGCATCGTGGCGGACGGCGGCCGTGTGGTGCTGGATGCGGGCGAGGGCACGACGGAGCTGCGCGGGGCGGTGGTGGACGTAGGCGCTGAGGCGGGCACGGCTGGCCAGGTGAAGCTGCTGGGCCAGCACGTGGGCGTGCTGGACGGGTCCGAGGTGCTGGCGTCCGGTGAGACGGGCGGCGGTGAAGTGCTGGTGGGTGGCAACTACCTGGGGCTGGGCGAGGAGCCGAATGCGCGAGTGACGGTGTTGTCGCCGGACGCGCGGATTGCGGCGGATGCCTTGGGTGAGGGCCGTGGTGGCCGGGTCATCCTGTGGTCCGAGGAGTACACGGGCTTCTACGGCAACATCACGGCGCGGGGTGGTGCGGTGTCCGGGGATGGCGGGTTCGTGGAGACCTCCAGCCGTGACAACCTGCAGGCCTTTGGCGCGGTCAACGCCGGGGCTGCCAATGGCAACGTCGGTGAGTGGCTCATCGACCCGTCCAATATCACCATCAATAGTTCAGATACGAGTGTGAGCTTCTGCTCCACGACTGGCGTTTACACGGCATCTGCTGCTTCATCATCCATTAACGCTTCTGCAATTTCTGCGGCGCTAGCAAGCAGCAACGTCACCATCACGACGGAAAGTGCTTCCGCCGGCGCTGGCGACATATTCATCGAAACCAACATTTCAAGAATTTCCGGGAACTCATCCCAGACGCTGACGTTCTTCGCCAACCGCTCTATCTTTGTCAACGCAGGCATAGATTCGAATTCCACCGCTCGCCCACTGAATGTGGTGATGAATGCGGCGGCTGGCAACATCACCTTCAACAACAGTGGGTTCATCGAAACTCGGGGCGGTAATGTCAACCTGACGGCGAACACCACCATCAGTGTCATCAATACGAACTCGTCTGCTCCCGCCATCAGCGCGGGTACGGGCAGTGTGACCCTGAATGCGGGTGGCAACATCACGCTGTGCACCACCAACACTTCCATCCTGACTGCCGGGGGGAATGTCTCCATCACGGGCGGCAACGTTTCGCTGAACTCCATCAACAGCTCCTCCCGCATGAACATCACGACCGGGGGCGGCAACATCACGGTCACCGCCAACGGCGCCCTGTCGATGAACGGGTCCAGCAGTGCAGCCGACAGTCGCCTCATCATGAACGCCGGCAATGGTGGTATCAGCCTGTCGGCGCTTGGCGGCAACCTGGCGCCGAACGCGAACGTGACCCTGACGGCGGGTGGGGTGTCGGCGATGCGTGCCTCGGGCAACATCGTGATGAACGTGGGGACGCTCACCTTCTCCGGCCCAATCGGCTTCACGACGACCAACTCCACGAGCAACGTGACGTTTGCGCAGAACCGGACGGTGCAGCTTGGCAACAGCTCGATGTGCGCGACGGGCAACGGCACCTTCAGCATCACCTCCAATGCGGCGGGCCTCGGCAGCATCACGCAGGCCAACGGCACGAGCGTGCAGACGGCGACAGGTCAGGCGACCTTTAGCTCGAATGCCTCCATCCTCCTGAACAGCACGACCAACGACTTCCGCGGCACGGTGGTGGCCTCCACGGCGAGCACCAACGCCACGGCGGGCCGTGACATCGTGATCGTGGATGCGGACGGGTTGACGCTCGGCGCGATCTCCACGGCCAACGGCACGCTGAGCGCGCAGGCGTTGTCCGGCAACATTGCCTTGAACGGCAACCTCGTCAGCACCAACAGTTCGAGTGCCGTCACCGCCATCAACGTCACCGCCACGAATGGCAGCATCGCGTTGGCAGGCACGACGGACATCACGACCTCGGGTGGAAGGCTGAACCTGACTGCAGGTCAGGATGTGTCCTTCCTCGATGAGAATGCGCTCTCTGCCGGAGTAGGCGACATCACCGTCACGGCTGGGAATACCATCACTGTGGACAGCGTTGACCCCGGTGTCACGTTTACCACCACGTCCGGCAACATCAGCCTCACGGCGGGCAACGATGTCGTCATGAACTCGACGAACAAGAAGGCCGGCTTCAACTCGGGTACGGGCACAACCACCCTCACGGCGACGGCCGGCAACATCACGCTGCGGGAGGCAAAGTTCGAGTCGAGCGCTGGTGGTTTGGTGATGAGCGCCGGGGGTGATATCAGCCTTGCGGAGAAGTTCGAGGTCAAGAACACGCTCACCGCTGGCATGAACCTGTCGGCAGGAGGCAACATCAGCCTGCTGGGCACGGCGACTGAGAAGTCGAAGGTGGAAACCGCCAACGGCGCCATCGTGATGACGGCGGGCAACAATATCGTCGTCAACAGCACGGACAGCGGCAAGATCATCTCCGTGACGACCACTGGCGGCGGCCTCACCATGACCGCCACCAACGGCACCATCGTGCAGAACGCCAACACCACCTTCACGATTGGCGGTGCCAGCAGCTTCTCTTCGGCCGGGGGCTTGGACTTCGCCGCCTCGGCGGCGAATGAGTTCACGGGGCCGGTGTCGATCACGGGCACGGGCGCGACCGGTGCTTGGGCGTTCCGCAACCTGCTCAACACGACACTCGGCAACATCAGCCTGAATAGCACGGGCAACGGCACACTCAGCATCACCGCCAACGGCACGGCCGGCAAGTTTGTGGTGCAGGGCGCCAACACGACGATAGAGACCGGCACCGGGGCGGTGGCCATCACGGGCACCGGCGCGGTCAACCTGAACAGCACGGGCAACCGCATCCGCGGTGCGCTGAACGTGAGCACCAACAGCTCGACGGCCAGCAACCTCAACGTGACGGTCATCAATGCTGAGAACCTCACCTTGAGCGGGGTGTCGGCGGGGACCGGCGTGGTCTCCGTCCAGACCCTGGTGGGTGACCTCGCGGTGACGGGTGGGATCTCGACGGGCTCCGGGAGCACGACGGCGGTGACCCTGGTGGCGGGGACGAATGCGACGACGGTAACGAGCAATCCGCTGTCGCCGGCGACGGGCAACGGCAGCATCGTGTTCAGTGCGAACACGGGGATAACGCTCAGCAACGCGAGTGGCCGCTGGGTGATGTACTCGGGGAGTCCGTCGTTGACGGTGACGCCGTCGTTTGCGAACGGGACGAAGCAGAGCTTCAGCAAGCGGTATGGGGTGGACTTCGGGGACGCTGAGCCCTTGGCGAACACGACGAACCGGGTGTACTACCGCATCATCCCGCAGCTGCTGGTGACGCCGAACGGCACGGCCACGACGTATGGTGACAGCGTGACCCTGGGTGGTTACACCCTGACGGGCTTGATTGACGGTGACGACGCCTCGGTGGTGACGGGCACGGCGAGCTTCACGACCAACGCGACGAACTCCACCTCGGGCCGTTACGTGGCTGGCACGCATGAGGTGAACTACAACAGCGGATTGTCCAGCACTCTGGGCTACCAGATTGTGGACAACGCCAGCAGCACGGGCGAGATGGTGATTAGCAAGGCCAATCTGACCGTCTCCGGCATCACCGCCAATGACAAGACCTATGACGGTAATACCAACGCGACACTCAACACGAGTGCCGCCAACCTGTCCGGCGCAGTGGTCAATGACTCGGTGAGCC